>Ga0073928_10010299_pt1 | contig 11173 bp, 9 predicted proteins | sample PaiPotPPA55metaG_FD_76969 | JGI IMG/M metagenome (GOLD analysis project Ga0073928, IMG submission 76969) | Iron sulfur acid spring bacterial and archeal communities from Banff, Canada, to study Microbial Dark Matter (Phase II) - Paint Pots PPA... ...
CTAAGTCGCCTCGTTTGATTTAGGCGTCCTAGTCCAACGATCAGAGTCCAGATAAGGGACGCGGTCCACGGTAGGAACGCGAGAGGTATGATTTCGGCGTAAAACCAGAATGGCTGGATGTGCTGGAATTCGGGCGTTAGAAACCGTTTGAAGTTATGTTCGATGATGAAGACGCGGAAGAAATCGGGGTTGCGATGGGCGCAGAGAATGTACCATGGCAGCGCTGTGGCGAAAAACGCGGCGATCCCAGCGGGATGTAGTAGGTGGAGGGCATCGCGCCAACGTTTGGTGATGATCGCCCAGAAAAAAACGGCGCCGCCGCAGAGGATGATTCCAGCAGGCCCTTTGGCGAGGATGGCGAGGCCGAGGAAGAATCCAAAAATGATGGCGGAAAAGTAAGTCGAAGAAGTGAAGGACGCAAGGGACGAAGAAGATTGCGGCGCGGCTTCTGCTGCAAAATAAGAGGGCGAATTCTGAGGCGGAACGAGGTGAAGAAGGACGGCCGCAGCGACCATGGCGAGAGTGAGCATGGCGCTGAAGGGCATGTCGGTGGCGGCTGCGTGGGAGAAGCCGATCATCCCGACTGTCGTGGGAAGAAGAAGTAGGAGCCACCGCGCCGTTTCGGCGCCGTAGATACGCAGCGCGAGCCAAGCTAGCGCGAGGGTGGCGAGAAGGGCAGAGACGGCACTCGGCAGCCGTGCTGCGGCTTCGCTCACGCCGAAAAGTTTGAAACTAAGGGCTGCGCCCCAATAATAGAGTGGCGGTTTCTCGAACCACGGCTTGCCGTACAGCCGTGGGGTTACCCAGTCGCCAGTTTCAGCCATAGCGCGGGCGATCCACGCGTAACGCGGCTCGTCGGGGCCAACGAAACCGATTGCCCCAAGATGGCTGAAGTAACAAACGTAAAGAGTGGCGAAGATCAGGACGAGCCAGCCGATGCGGGCGACCAAACTTTGTGGGGTTGTGAGCGGTGGCGCGGGGGGATTCGTCTCCACGGGCCGAGTCTAGCATGACAATCCTGCTTGGACTTGAGCGCGAGACAGATTAGCCTCTCAGCGCGGCACGGCACTTCGAGCCGGCGGCCTGGAAGCGACCAAATGCAAACTGTCGCGCACCGGGGATTTGCAGCAGACACGGGAGACGATGAGGGAGTGGCTCGAATACGCGGTCGTGTGGTTGATGCTGAAGGCGCTCGGCGCTCTACCGCGTCGGATCGTGCGACACCTGGCCGCCACGGTTGCGCGAGCAGCCTACGCCCGGCTGCCAAAGTTGAGAAAAACAGCCGAATTCAATTTACGGTTGGCCTTTCCGGAGTGGGACGACGCGCAACGCCAAGCGACAATTCACGGCATGGTCCGAAACCTGGGCTGGATGGCTGCGGAGTTTGCGCGCCTGCCGCGATACACGAAAGAGAATATCGAACAGGTTGTCATTCTCGATGGCCACGAGAATTTTCTGGAGGGCCAGCGCCGCGGCAAGGGCGTCTTATACCTGACGGGGCATATCGGCGCGTGGGAGCTTTCATCCTTCGCTCACGCGCTCTACGGATTTCCGTTGCACTACATGGCTCGTCCGCTGGATAACCGTAGAGTAGATGACCTCGTCAATCGCTACCGCTGTTTGTCGGGGAATCGCCCGGTCTTCAAGAATGAATCGGCCCGGTCGCTGCTGAAAATTTTGCGCGATGCAGGCACCGTCGGCATTCTCGCGGACCAGAACACTATGCCGTCAGAGGGCGTCTTCGTGGATTTTTTCGGCACGCCCGCCTGTACCACAACCGGCCTAGCACGCGTGGCGTTGCATACCGACGCAGCCGTGGTGCCTGGGTATGCCTATTGGGACGCGCAAATCGAAAAGTACCGCCTGCGGTTCGAGCCCCCGGTCGAGTTAAGCCGAAGCGGCGACACCGAGCACGATGTGTTGGTAAATACCCAAAAGTTTGCGAAGGTGATCGAGGAGATCATCCGTAAGCATCCCGATCAGTGGGTTTGGGTGCACGCCCGGTGGAAGACGCGGCCGAAGGGCGAAGCCCCACTTTATCATTTTTTGAGTTAGAGCAAAAAGTTCGAAGGCATACCAAGGATCATATCGAAGGCAATATCGAATGCCGTATCAGTACCATTCGAGGTCCACACTGAATACCCTATTCCGACTGAGCCTATCCCAGCACAAAATGTCATCCTGAGAACATCCGACGAGGATGTTCGAAGGATCCAGCGTGACCGGCAAACAGCGATCCAACTAACGTGGGTGACGATCGATGAGTAAAACAGCACGAGAATTAGCGGCAGACATCGGCGCCAGGCTCGACGGTGACGGCGCGCTGGAGCTGCGAGGCGTAGCCGCGCCCGAACGCGCCGGACCGCACGATTTGATCTACGTGGACGCCGCGAAAAACGTCGCGCGCGCCGCAGCCTCAGCCGCCCTGTGCGTGATTACCCCAGACGAATTAGCCATCCCGGGAAAGACGTTGTTGCGGCATTCCCATCCGAAACTTGCCTTCGCCAAGGCCGCCGCGCGCTTGCTCGAAAGGCCGCCAATCGCCTCGGGCATCCATCCCACCGCCATCGTCGCGCCCCTTGCGCGGATCGCCGCCGACGTCAGCATCGGACCGTACGCAGTGATTGCCGAGGACGTCCACATTGGGGCGCACACGCAGATCGGTCCTCACAGCGTGATTGCCGCTGGCTGCTGGATCGGCTCGAATTGCCGGATCCATCCACGGGTAACGTTGTATGCAGGAGTCCGCATCGGCGACCGCGTGGAAATTCACGCCGGGGCAGTGATCGGCGCCGGCGGCTTCGGTTACGCACAGGGCGAAGGCCGCTACTGGAAATTCCCCCAAATCGGCCTGGTGGAGATCAGCGACGACGTCGAGATCGGTGCCAACACGACTATCGACCGCGGTTCGCTCGACGACACGCGCATCGCCGAGGGCGTGAAGTTCGACAATCTCGTCCACGTGGGACACAACTGCCAGATCGGCGCGCACACAGTCATCGCCGCGTTGACAGGCATCTCGGGCTCGTGCGTGTTTGGCAAGAACGTGGTGATCGGCGGCCAAGCCGGCTTCGGCGAACAGGTTCATTTGGAAGACGGGGCCGTAATCGGTGGACAGTCGGGCGTTCTCGGTGGAAAAATCATCCGCAGCGGGCAAACCGTGTGGGGCACGCCGGCGCGCTCGATGGAAAAATTCAAGGAGCAGTTCGTGTGGCAGACACGGCTCCCGGAGCTCGCGGCCCGCATCAAAGAACTAGAGGCCAAGGTAGAGAGGAAGTAAGAACTCGGTTTCACTCCGGGATTGCACGACAGACGGAGAACAGGTGAGGCGGAGTCCAGTGGCGACCATGGCGACGGCGGGACACAACTGGAGGGTGATTGTAGTCGGTGGCCATACGCGAAGCATCGGCAAAACACAACTGGTGTGCGAAGTGATCGGAGCCTTCCCCGACGCCCATTGGATCGCCGGCAAGATCACCCAGTACGGTCACGGCGTCTGCGCCCAAAACGGAGAGAATTGTGACTGCGCGCCCGACGAACACATCTGCGCTATAAGCTGGGAGAAACGCGGTGATACAGGAACGGACAGCGCGCGATTCCTACAGGCGGGCGCGCGGCGATCGTTTTGGCTGCGAACGAAACAAGGTTTTCTGGCCGAAGGCATGCCACTACTTCGCAACGCGCTGCGTGATATAGAAATAAACGAGAAGGGCGTGCCCTCGAACTTGATCTTGGAGAGCAATACGTTGCTGCAGTTTCTGAAGCCGTCGCTCTATCTGATGGTAGTGCATCCAGCGAAAGCCGACTTTAAGGACTCTGCGCGCCTCCAACTCGACCGAGCCTCGGCCTTTGTTTTACGCGAACCGCTCCCCGCCCCTACTCGCGGGAGCGACAACACACCCGCCTGGACCGATGTCCCGCTGCAATTGCTCAACGCCAAGCCACGGTTTTTGCAACGAGAGGGCGATCCCCTGCCCGTGGGCCTGACCCAAGCCGTGCGTGAAACGCTGGGTATCCATCACCCGGCGCCAGGCATCAGACTGTAAACATCGGAGCATCTTAACGGTTGACCACTGGTTGTGAGATGGCGATAATTCAGTAGTACCCGTGTAACCTGATTTGGGAATGGAAATCAGTCGCTCGGAAGCGCCTGAAACTATGCTGTTTAGCGGTTCGTAAGCAAAACTTATCGTTCGCCTTTGGAGGGTTCGTTGTCAGCTGGTACACGCATCGGACTCGATGCTCCTTTCTACTCAACGGCCGCAGCGGGCGTCCAGAAGGATTGGGCCTGGCGCCTCGAACAGGCCATCGAGCGCGGTGCCGATCACTTGCTCTCCCTTCAGGTCGAGCAAGGCTACTGGCTCGGGGAATTGGAAGCCGACAGCACTCTCGAATCCGACTACATCTACTACCTGTATGTTCTAGGCAAGGCCGACCCCACGCGCATCGCCAAACTTGCGAATTACGTCCGGCAGAAGCAACTGACTGACGGTGGCTGGAGCATTTATCCCGGCGGCCCGTCCGAACTGAACGCCACCTGCAAAGCCTACTTCGCCCTGAAACTGGCCGGCGACAATCCCAAGTCCCCGCGCATGGTGCAAGCCCGCGAAACAGTCTTGCGTCTGGGCGGCTTGGAGCGCTCCAATTCCTACGTACGATTTTATCTGGCGGTAGCAGGTGCCCTCGGCTGGGAGATGGTGCCGTCGATCCTCCCGGAGATGATGCTCCTGCCAAACTGGTTCTACCTCAACATCTACGAGATGTCCTCGTGGACCCGCGGGATCGTGATTCCAATGGCGATTCTCTCCGCGCTGCGTCCGAACTGGCGTTTGCCGGAGCGCGCCCACGTCGACGAGTTGTTCAAGGATCCGACGCAAAAAACCGCGGCCTTCGATTGGAGCGATCAGCTCATTTCCTGGAGAAATTTCTTCCTCGCGGCCGATCGTGCAATGAAGCTTTACGAGAAGCTGCCGTGGAAGCCCTTGCGCCAACGAGCGTTGCGCGAAGCGAAGTCGTGGCTCTTAGATCACCTCGAGAGAACCGAGGGCCTCGCGGCCATCTATCCCGCCATGATGAACTCGATTTTTGCGCTAATCGCGCTGGGTCATGATCCCGACGATCCGTTGACCGCTAGGGAGATTCGCGAATTCGCCCGCTTCGAGATCGAAGAAGAAGACACCATTCGGCTGCAACCGTGCGTTTCCCCCGTGTGGGACACCTGCATCGCGATGGTGGCCTTGGAAGAAGCCGGCGTGCCCGCCGATCATCCCGCCCTGGTGAAATCCGCGGAGTGGATCTTGTCCAAGCAGGTTCTCGGCTCCGGCGACTGGCAAGTGAAAAACAAGGACGCCGCCCCCGGTGGATGGGTCTTCGAGTTTCGCAACGACTTTTATCCCGACGTGGACGACACCGCGTTCGTGCTAATGGCACTGCAGCGCGTTAAATTCCCTGACCCCGCGCGCATGGAAGCAGCCGTCCGCCGTGGCATCCAGTGGTTGTTGAGCATGCAGAATCGCGACGGCGGCTGGGCCGCATTCGATCGCGACAACAACAAGAGCTTCCTCTGCAATATTCCCTTCGCCGATCACAACGCGATGCTCGATCCGTCTACCGCCGACGTCACCGCGCGCGTCCTCGAGTGTCTCGGGCGCTTCGGTTGGAGCGCCAATCATCCTGCCATTCAGCGCGCCGTCCAGTTTTTGCTGAAGGATCAATGCGAAGACGGCTCCTGGTTCGGCCGCTGGGGTGTCAACTACGTCTATGGCACGAGCGGTGTGCTCCGCTCGCTGGAGACAGTCTCGCTGACCGCCAAAGAATACTGCCAACGCGCCGTGAGGTGGCTCCGCTCCGTGCAGAAGCCGGACGGCAGCTTCGGCGAATCCCTGCGCAGTTACACCGAGCCGCACACCAAGGGCCAAGGCGAGAGCACCGCCTCACAAACCGCCTGGGGCCTCATTGGGTTGCTCGCAGCCTCCGACGCCAGCGATCCTGCCATCCACAAAGCGGTTTCCTACCTGTTGGACCAGCAAAATGCCGACGGCTCCTGGAGCGAAAGCGAATTCACCGGCACGGGTTTTCCCTGCGTCTTCTACTTGAAATATCACCTCTATCGCAATTCGTTCCCGCTCTACGCTCTAGCAAGGTTCCGCAACCTGACGCAAGAAACCGAACAATTCTGCGCCATGACTTTTCAGCCGGCCGACTTCCGGCTGCGCAGTGGGTTCTAGAGCCTCGAATGTGGTTTCCTCTCCGGCTCACCGCGAATCTTGGCCTAGGTCTTACGTTGCAGTCCCTGCGGTTGCATCGCAATCGTCCTCTGATCGAGAACCTCGTCCCCAATAGCAATCCCCAGGCCCGCGCACGCATCGTGTGGATCGCCGGTCCCGAACCGCTGGACCTGCCGGAAACTCCGCGCGTCGTGAATTCTTTAGCTGCAGCCGGTCGTCACGTATTCTTACCCACCACTGGCGTTTTGCTGCGCCGCCGCATTCACGAGTTTCAGCCGTCGCCCCGCCTTCATCTGACGATCCGCTTCGACGGCGCCGAGGTAGCCCATGATGGACGCGCCGGCCGCCAGGGCGCATTTCGCGATGCTCTGGAGAGCGTTCGCACCGCAAAGCTTTCCGGATTCCTCCTTTGCGCTCAGCTGATTTTGCACGCGCCGTCGGAGTCAGTCGAAATCGAGCGCCTTCACGCCGATCTCTGCAAGCTCGATTTCGATGGCTTCGTGATCTCTCCAGTCTCGCCCGCGAACGAAGGGTTGCGTAGCAATGTCACCGCGTTGCGTCGCCGGCTTCTAAGCCGCCGTTGGGCATTGCTTTCACGTTTCCTCGATCCCGTTTTGTCCGCATCGGTTGCCGCTGCGCCGGCACGCCACTTGGCCCAACGTCGTTCGCGTGAACTCGCCCCGTCGCCGTCGCGCAATTACGAAGAAAGCGTGCAAGCTCCATGACCACGCTGGTCACTGGCGCCGCAGGCTTCCTCGGAAGCCACGTGGCCCGCCAACTGGTGGCGCGCGGCGAAAACGTACGCGTCCTGCTCCGGCCGTCCAGCCAGAATCGCGCCATCGCCGATCTTCCGCTCGAATACGTCACTGGCGACCTGCGCGACTCCGCCTCCCTCGATCGCGCCATGAAAGGCATCCAGCGCGTCTTTCACGCCGCCGCGGACTACCGCCTCTGGGCCAAGCGCTCCCAGGACATTTACGATTCAAACGTCGGCGGCACAAAAAATATTCTCGCGGCAGCCAAGCGCGCCGGCGTCGAACAGTTCATCTACACCAGCACAGTCGCGACCATCGCCGTGGACCGCCCTGCTCAGCCCAACGAGGCCACCGACGCGAAGCTGGAAGAAATGATCGGCCACTACAAGCGCTCGAAATGGATGGCCGAACGCGAAGCGCTGAACGCCGCCAAGGAAGGCCTGCCGGTAATCGTAGCCATGCCTACCACGCCGGTCGGCCCCTGGGATTGGAAGCCGACGCCGACGGGCAAACTCATCGTCGATTTCCTGAACGGCAAAATGCCGGGCTACGTCGACACCGGCCTGAATTTCGTCGGCGTAGAAGAATGCGCCGCTGGACATTTGCTTGTCGCCGAAAAGGGCAAAGTCGGTGAGCGTTACCTATTGGGCGGCGAGAATCTGACTTTGAAGCAGATGCTCGACACTCTAGCGAAAATCACGGGCTTGCCCTCGCCAACGCTGAAAATCTCACACAACATAGCGCTTGGCGTGGCCTACGCAAGCGCCATCTTTTCGCGTCTAGTCGGCAAAGAACCCGGTATCCCGGTAGAAGGCGTAAAGATCGCCCAGCATAAAATGTTCGTAGACTGCGCCCGCTCGCAAAGCGAACTCGGATTCAAACCCGGCCCGGTCGCTGCCGCGTTAGAACGCGCCGTCCGCTGGTACGAAGCCAACGGCTACGTCGCCCCGCGCCGCGCGAAGCGCATCACGCGCGCCGCAGCGTGAAACCATCATGCATCCAAATCCCACTGCCAATCACGAGCGAGTAGGGGCACAGCACTGCTGTGCCCGATCTCGGCACGCTGTAAGCCGTCGAACACTTAGCGTCTGCAGGGAAGTCGGCATCCTAGCTGGTAGGCGCGAAAAAGATTACTTATGAAAGCCCTGGTCACATTCGCGGTCGACGCAGAGCTCGCCCCCTGGCGCAAGCTGCGGGACCTCCGCGAAATCAAAATCGGAGACGTCACTCTGTTCCAGGCGGAGGTCGGGCGCGCACAAGTCGACTTCGTCGTAACTGGCATGGGTGCGGAAAATGCGACAAGGGTCGCGACTGTGGCAATGACGCAACCCTACTCGATCTGCATAGCGTCCGGGTTTGCGGGTGCTCTTAAGGCCGAGTATGCCGTTGGCTCAGTGCTTGTTGCAGAGTCGGTTCAGCAACTCGGCAAATCCAAAACCTTAATGGGCTCACGCAATCTCGTATTCGCCGCGCGCGATGACGGCGCCAAGATAATCAAGCTTCTTTCGAGCGACCACGTCGTACGCACTGCGGAAGAAAAAACTCAGCTAGCTCCAGTTGCTGGAGCAGTGGACATGGAAAGCTTCGCCGTTCTTGTCGTGGCCGCAACTCACCACGTCTCTGCGGTTGCGATCCGCGTCGTGTCAGACACCAGTGAGGGTGAGATACCTGTTTGTGTTGACGCCATGTTGGACGAAAAAGGAAAGCTCAATGCGGGCGGAATTTTTCGCGGAATCGTCCGTCATCCCTTGCAGCTCCCGGCCCTGATCCGGTTAGGTCGAGACAGCCAGACGGCTGCCGAGTCGCTCGCTAACTTCCTGGAAGCATTTCTAAAGAAGCTCTCGTTCATTTCCCACGGTTGGCCACCCCCTGAACTGCAAGAGGTTGCAGCGCGATGAGCGGCATCCGGACAATGGCGGAGGCCACGAAGACGCTCGGCCCCATACCAAAAACCATGCGCGCTGGCGTCTACCGCGAAAAGGGAATCGTCCGCGTAGAAGAAGTCCCCGTTCCCGAAGTTGCCCCCGGCGAAGTTCTAATCAAAGTAGCCGCCTGCGGCATCTGTGGTACCGATATAAAAAAAATCTACCAACGTTACGTCGAGCCACCGCAAATCCTAGGCCACGAACTAGCTGGCACGGTAATAGCGGTAGGTCCCGGCGTAACCAAATGGCGCCCCGGCGACCGCGTAATGAGCTTCCACCACACCCCGTGCGGCGGTTGCTTCTACTGCAAAAACCGCCTCTTCTCCCAGTGCCGGCAATACAAAACCACGGGCCTGACCGCGGGCTTCACCCCCAACGGCGGCGGCTTCGCCGAATACGTGAAAGCCATGCCCTGGGTCGCCGAGCGCGGCATCATCGCCCTCCCAGACAACGTCACCTTCGAAGAAGCCACCTTCATCGAGCCAATCAACACGATCGTCAAGGCCGTCCAGAAAGCCCGCGTAGCCAAAGGTGAGACCGTTCTAATCCTGGGCTGCGGCCCCATCGGCCTCCAACTGCTCATGGTCGCCAAACTCGAAGGCGCCAAACTCTACACCAGCGATCCCATGGCCGAGCGTCGTGCCAAGAGCTTGACCCTGGGCGCACTTGAGGCTTTTGACCCTACCAGTGGTAAGCTTATAGACGATGTAAAAGCCAGAACCGGAGGCCGGGGGGCCGACGCGGTTCTGGTCGCGGTAGCTCATCCGGCCGTGGTGGTTGATGCCTTGGCTGCAGCAAGACCCGGTGGGCGCATCTTACTCTTTGCCGCGAATGACCCGGTTACCAAGATCGAGTTTCCAGCAGCGGCTGTGGGCATCGACGAGAAAGAAATCCTGGGTAGCTATAGCGCGGCCATAGACATTCAAGAGTCCGCCGCCGACTTAGTGCTTTTGCGGAAACTGCCGGTGATGGATATCGTCACCCACCGGTTCCCGCTCGATAGAATCCAGGAGGGCCTGAATCTCGCGGCCCAGCCTACGGCAGAGTCTTTAAAAATTCTGATCACGCACGCATGAGAACAACCACCACGAAGAAGACTGAATACCTCGGTGAAGAATCCGCCGCGGTTGTACGCGCACTCGTACCGTCAAAGATGACCGCCGCCGTCCTTTACGGCAGCGAGGATTTGCGCATCGAGAAAATCGATGTCCCACTCGTGGCAGCCGACGAAGTCCTCCTCCGCGTGCGCCTGGCGTTGACCGACGGCACCGACTTGAAAGTTTGGCAGCGCGGCTATCATGCGCGCATGATTCAGCCGCCCGCTGTCTTCGGCCACGAAGTCGTGGGCGAAGTAGCAGCGGTCGGCAAACGCGTCGATGCCCGTTGGCGGATCGGGCTCCGCGTAGTCGCCGCCAACTCCGCCCCGTGCCTGCGCTGCTATCACTGCCGCCGCGCACAGGAAAATCTCTGCGAAGATCTGCTCTTCAACAATGGCGCCTACGCCGAGTATCTGCGTATCCCTGGCCGCATCGTTATGGAGAACATGCTCGAAGTGCCTCACTCTGTAGACGACGGCAGCGCAGCCTTGGTCGAGCCGCTGGCCTGCGTGCTCCGCGGTATCCACGAGATGGAAGTCCGCACCGGGGACACCGCTGTAGTCATCGGTTGTGGCCCCATCGGCCTGAAATACGTCCGCATGTTGTCGCGCCGTGGCGTCCGCGTAATCGCTCTCGCGAGACGTGCCGCTTCACTCGATCTCGCCCGCAGACTGGGGGCGGCTGCCACCATAAATGTCAGCAGCGTCAAGGATCTCGTTGCCGCAGTAAAGGATCTGACCGAAGACCGGCGCGGCCCGGATTCCGTCGTCGAAGCCGCCGGAAACCCCGCCACCTGGAAGCAGGCGTTGACTATGGTCCGCCGTGGAGGCGTCGTCAATTTCTTCAGCGGCCTGCCCGCCGGCACCTTCGTCGAAATCGAGCCCGCCGAAATTCACTACTCCGAGATCAAGATCATCTCGCCGTTCCACCACACTCCGCGCTTCATTCGCGAAGCTCTCGAAGCCATCCGCCGCGGCGACATCCTGGCTCACGACTTCGTCACCGAGGAAATCCGCCTCGACGAACTCCCGCAAGCTTTCGAGCGCATGAAATCTCGCAACGGCGAAATCAAGCTAGCCGTCCGCCCGTGACACCGACGAATCGATGCCTCGATTGGTCTCCGAAAAATGTAGGGGCGCGCTTTAGCGCGTCCCTCTTCGCTTTCTGAC
>Ga0073928_10010300_pt1 | contig 11173 bp, 12 predicted proteins | sample PaiPotPPA55metaG_FD_76969 | JGI IMG/M metagenome (GOLD analysis project Ga0073928, IMG submission 76969) | Iron sulfur acid spring bacterial and archeal communities from Banff, Canada, to study Microbial Dark Matter (Phase II) - Paint Pots PPA... ...
CGCCCTGGCCGCGACCGGCGGCCTCGCGCATGAAGTGCTTGACGATCCGGTCCTCCAGCGAATGGAACGACACCACGACCAGCCGCCCGCCGGGCACCAGCAGGCTCGCGGCCTGTTCGAGGCCGCGTTCGATCTCGCCCAGTTCGTCGTTCACGCGGATGCGGAGCGCCTGAAAACTGCGGGTGGCCGGGTCGATCCCCGACCGGTCCGGCGGCACCACGCCGCGCACGATCGCGGCCAGCTGCGTGGTGGTGGCAATCGCAGCCCGCGCCCGCGCAGCAACGATGGCGCGGGCGATGCGGCGCGATCGCCGCTCCTCGCCGAACGCGAACAGCAGGTCCGCGAGCTCCGCCTCGGGGAGGCGGTTGACCAGATCCGCGGCGGTCGGCCCATCGCCGCCCATGCGCATGTCGAGCGGCCCCTCGGCGCGGAAGCTGAAGCCGCGCGCCGGGTCATCGAGCTGGTGCGACGAGACGCCGAGGTCGAGAACCGCGCCATCCAGCGCGCTCACGCCAACGCCGCTCAAGAGCGCCAGCATGTCGCCGAAGCGGCCCTCGATCAGATGCAGCCGGCCGGGGAAACGCGCGGCCAGCGCGGCCCCGCGCGCGATGGCGGCGGGATCGCGGTCGATCGCCCAGACGGTGCAGCGCGCCGCCGCGAGGATGGCCGCGGCATGGCCACCGCCGCCGAACGTGCCATCGAGGTAGACGCCGCCGTCGCGCGGGGCGAGCGCGCGCAGCATCTCGTCCAGCATGACCGGGAGGTGTCCGCTCACGCAACGCCTCCGCCGCTGCCCGGCAGGGTCAGGCCATGCACGCGGGCGCTCTCACGCGCCTCGGCGCTGCGGCGCTCGGCGGCCTTCGGCTCCCAGATCTGGAAGCGGCGCCCAAGTCCCATGAAAGCGACCACGTCGGCGAGGCGGGCGTGCGCGACCAGCGCCTCCGGGAGCACGATGCGCCCTTCCCGGTCGGCTTCGGCGGAATAGGTGTCGGCATAGAGCGCGGCTGCCATAGCGTCGTGCGCTTCGCTGAACATCGGCAGCCGATCGAGCAGGGCTTCAAGTTTCTGGAACTCGGCGGGCGGCCAGGCTTCGATACACGCGTGATTGTGCGACGGGCGCAGCACCAGCGTCACGGCCCCCTCGCCATTGGCGCCGGCTTGCGCGCGCAGCACGGCGCGGAACGGAGCGGGGACGGAGACGCGGCCCTTGGCATCCAATCGGTTCTCGTGGGTGCCCCAGAACAGCGCCATGCGGCCGCGCCCGCCCTCTTCCGGTCATGGCGCCGGCCTTGCGGCGCGCGGTTACAACGAACGGAGGCGGCACTTCCGGACCGCCGTGCCCCTTGAGGGCCACCTCTCGTGGGATGTTTTGGGGTAGCATGGGAAGGCATGGGCATTCAAGGGAATTGCCACGCTTTATTTCGAGGGCGACGAATTATTTGGGACTGGGCAACGATTTCAGCCGGTGCCTCGGTCGAGTTCGGTCGAGCATCGTCGTTTCCGGAGCGATTCGCCAGACGGCCTGTAAGCCGGGTTCTGTACGCCCCGTGACGAGGCGCGACGGCCATTCCTCTGCGACGCGCCTTGCGACGCGCCTCGCGCGACCTACCCGGGCGGCGGGGCGGGAATGCCCTCGCGTCCATGTCCGAGGTTGCCCCCGGACACGCCGCCGGCCGCCCCTATTCGGTCTTGCTCCCGGTGGGGTTTGCCCTGCCGCCGCCGTTGCCGGCAACGCGGTGCGCTCTTGCCGCACCATTTCACCCTTGCCCGCGGGGCGTTTTGCCTGGCGCGGGCGGTATATTTTCTGTGGCACTTTCCCTGGGGTCGCCCCCGCCGGCCGTTAGCCGGCACCGCATTCCCGTGGAGCCCGGACTTTCCTCCAACGCCCTACGGCGTCAGCGGCCGTCCGGCCGTCTGGCGAAGCACCAGATACGCTCGGCCAAGCAGGCGCTCAAGCACAGATTGGCCAAACCGGCGCCGCTTGCTCCAAATTTCGCCCTATCCGCTTAGCCCGTTCGCGAAACAGCCTGCCCGGAAAAGCGCCCTCGGTATCCTTTGTCTGGCGTTCCCAGCGTTTGTTCGAAAACGAGCTGGCAAATTCTCATGCCGGCGCGGAGGCGAATTGGAACGGCTCCGTGATTGATGACCTCCAACCTGATTCGTCCATCGAACCCGGCATGGATCGTCGGGGCGGTGATATGTATTCCAAGCCCTAGCCGAGCCAAGGAGCTCTTTCCTTCCACACGCGCAGCCAGCCAAACGTCGTTGCGCAGGTCGATGTATTCGGCTGTCCACGCGAGCACCAGACGTTTTGGCTGGAGGGGGTATCCGTCCTTCGGGTTGATCGAGAATCGTTCCGTGAGTTCGCCTAAGGCGGCCTCATGATCGAAAGTGTCGAGACTCGGATCGACCACTCGTTCGATGGCGGAACTCTTGAACTCGGATAACGCCGGATCGAGCGTCAGATCGACGCTCGTGGACGCAAATGCACTTTCATCGGGCGATGGGTCAATGATAATTGACCTCCGCTCAATCGCCATTTTGATCTCGCGATCCGTTAGGATCACGCTGCGGCTTCCTCCGAGAAGACCTCACGCGGAACCCACACGCGCCACCTTCCTCGAACCGATTCTCTCGGAAGCTCGACGAGAAGATCGGTGCCCTTCTCGCCAACCGGGTATCCTACCTCAAGCGTATCGTCCCGAATGGAGCGCCGGTCGACGACGACCTTCTCCAGGGTCCCGTCGGCGGTTCGCACGGCTACCAAGATTTCACTCGGATGCTGTCCTTCGCCCAGTCTTTCGATCCTGATGCGCGGCATCGCTCCCTCCGACTCTAAATATGCAGGCCACCAACATCGCACGGCGATTCTCGAAGTCAACACTTGCCTCAGCATGGAGCGAATGCGGCAGCTCACTTGGATGCTGCGGCAAGCCGCGCGACGGCGAGCAGTCGCGCCAGGGTGCCGGCGTCCGCCTGGCCGGTGATCGCCTCGCCCCGCCAATGGCGCTGGAAGGCGCGCAGCACGCCGGCGAGCGCCGGATCGAGCGCGCCCTCGGGCGCCACGCGATAGCCGATGGCGGCGAGCGCCGCGCGCACATCGCGAAGGCTCGCCGCGTCGCGCACCGCGCCTGATGTACCGAGATCCGGCACGCCTGCCGGCCACAGCCCGACGCCGTTCCGCGCCAGCCCCTCCCAGTCGAACAGCTCGCCCGGGTCCTGCTTGCGGTCGGGCGCGATGTCGCTGTGCCCGACGATGTTGCGCGCCGGGATCGCATGCCGCGACAAGATCTCCAGGCACAAATCGCAAACCACGGCGAGTTGCAGCACGGGGAAATGCCGGTAGCCCCATTCGTGGCCCGGATTGACGATCTCGATGCCGATCGAGCGCTTGTTCAGCTCGGTCATGCCGCGCCAACACGAAACCCCGGCGTGCCAGGCGCAGCGGCGTTCGGCCACCAGCCGCCACACGGCGCCGTCCTCCTCGACCACGTAGTGCGCGGAGACGCGCGCCGCCGGGTCGCGCAGCCGGGCAATCGCCGCCTCGGCGCTCTGCATGCCGGTGTAGTGCAGCACGATCATGTCGATCGGCATGCCGTCCGGGCGGTCGTCCTGGTTCACGCTGGGGAGGTCCCGCAGCCTCAGCGTCACCGTCCGCGCTCGCGCCCTGGGACCGGCCGTGTCACAGCCCGCGCTCGCGCTTGATGCGGTCCCAGGCGGCGTTGATGCGCGCGACCTTGTCGCTGGCGCGCGCGATGAACTCGGGCGGCACGCCGCGCGAGGCCAGGCTGTCCGGATGGTTCTCCCGCATCAGCCGCCGCCAGGTCAGGCGGATGTCCTGATCCGAAGCCTTGGGCGAGATGCCGAGGATCGCGTAGGGATCCGGCTGGTCGGAATCCGGCTGGCGCGGCGTGCCGCCCTGCACGCGCTCCCAGGCCCGGTGGTCAAGCCCGAAGCCGCGATGCACGCGCATGAGGAAGTTCAGCTCCCGCCGGTTCAGCGGCTTGTCCGCGCGCGCGATGCCGAACAGCGCGGCCAGCACATCCTCCAGCATGCCGCGATTGTCGGCGAAGGATTCGCCGAGCTGGTCGGCATAGGTCTCGAACCCGTCCGGGCTGTCGCGCGCCTGGTCGAACAGGCGGCCGATGTCGCGCACCGATTCCGGCGGGATGCGGAAATGCCGCTTGAAGGCGTCGACCTCGGCCCGCGCCACCGGCCCGTCGCACTTGGCGAGCTTGGCCGAAAGCACCACCACGCTGATGGCGAACAACTGGTCGCGCCGCCCGAGGAGGGCGGCGAGGCGCGCCGGGTTGAAGCCCCAGCCGAACGACATCCCGGCACCTGGCAAGGCGCCCGCGTCGGCGGCATGGCCGAGCGCCGCCCCGACCATCGCCCCGAACGGCCCGCCCATGGCGAAGCCCGCCATGCCGCCGATGATCTTGCCCCAGTAGCTCATCCGGTGCTCACGGCCTCCACCCGGCCCCCAATATGCGGTGCTTCCGCCCCGCAAGGCCATCCCCGGCCGGGTAGTGAGCCGCCTGCTCCGGTAGCGCTACTTCGCTGAACGGAGCGATGGCGCCGGCGCCTATGTCCGGCGGCGCGGCACGACAAGGTTTGCGATGACGACCTGCACCGCCTCGCCGTTCTGGTTCAGCGTGGTCGTCCGGACCTTGATCAGCCCTTGATCGGGCCGCGATTTCGACGGCCGCACCTCGAGCACTTCGCTCTCGACGCGCAATTCGTCCCCGGGCCGTACCGGCCGCGGCCAGCGGAACTCGTCGAAGCCGGCACCGACGATACCGCCGGCGGGCTTGAGCTCGCCCTCGACCAGGAGCCGCATGGTGAGCGCGGCGGTGTGCCAGCCGCTGGCAGCCAGTCCGCCGAAGATCGTGTTGCGCGCGGCGTTCTCGTCGAGGTGGAAGGGCTGCGGATCGAACTCGGCGGCGAAAGCCGTGATCCGCTCCCTGTCGACGCGCAGCCGGCCGGAGGCGAAGGTCTACCCGACGGCGAAATCCTCAAGATATCGCTCGCTCATCCGCATCAACTCCCGGGAAGAGAGCGGCAGAAGCCGTGCGTTCAGCGCGCGGCGGGGTGCCGGCTTATGTCGCGTGCGGCGGAATGTGGCTTGCCTCATAGAGGAACCAGGCGCGCCGCTCGGTCTCGTCGATGAACACCTCCAGGAGACTTGCGGTCGCCACATCCCTCTGTTCGTCGATCATGTCGTGGGCCTCGCGCATCCGCTTCGCCAGCGCGCCGTTGTCCTCGCGCAGCTCGGCGAGCATGTCCTGCGGCGTCACATACGGGGCGTCGTTGTCGGCAATCCGCTGATTGCGGGAGATCTCGCCGATGGAGTGCAGCGTGAGGTGGCCCACCTTGCGCACTCTTTCGGCGAGCACGTCGGTCATCGCGAAGATCTGGTCGGAGTGCTCGTCGAGCATCAGGTGGTAGTCGCGGAAGTGCGGGCCGCTCATGTGCCAATGGAAGTTCTTGCTCTTCACATAGAGCGCGAAGACGTCGGCGAGCAGGCCGTTCAGGGCGGCCGCGATGTCTCGCGTGGCGTTCGCGCCGAGGTCGGTGGGCGTGGCAAGCGCCGGCGGCACGCCTTGCGGTTGAGGTCGGTGGGCCATTGGGTGAAGTCCTTTTCTGACGTCGGGTGGGCGGCAGTCACGCGACAACAAAGCTGCCGGCTTTCGAGCATCGGAGTATGAACATGATCACGACACAGAGCCATCTTGGGCGCCCGACGAGGACGCGCCAGTGTTCTCGGCCGCTCAGAGTCGCAACGCGGCGGCGGCGCGGCGCCCGCTGAGGTAGGCGCCGCCGACCGTGCCGGCGAGGCCGTCGAGCGGGCAGGCCTCGCCCGCGAACACCAGACGGCCATCGATCAAAGGTTGCGCCAGGACGGCCCGCGCGCCGCCCGCGCCGGGCCGCGCGTAACAGTAGGCGCCGAGCACGCGTTGATCGGTGCCCCAGGCGGTCGCGAGAGCGCCGCCAGCGAGGCCGCCGTCGGCCCGCGCGCCGAACATCGCGCGAAGTCGCTGGCGCGCGAAATCCTCCGCCGCCGCCGGCCCCGCCGCCGCCAACTCCCACGCGGCGCGCCCGCCCACGAACCCGATCACGTGGTCGGCGCCGAACGGCCAGGCATGGAACACCATGGCGGACTCATCGGCGCTTGCGAGTTGCCGGTCGATGCCGCAGAACGGCGGCAGGTCGAGCCGGTCGGCGCCGCTCGCCCGGAGCGCCACCTTGGTCAGCAAGCCCATCGGCAGCCCGTGGATTGACTCTTGAACGTCGGCCGGCAGGCCCGGTGCAAACCTGATATGTCCGGCGGCGAGCACGCCGGTCGAGACCGTAACGACGCAGCCCCTCGCCGTGACCGTGCCCCGCGAGGTCTCCACCACGACGCGCCCCCCAGGCTCCTGCCAACGTATCCGGCCGACCGGAGCGCCGAGATGCACCGCGCCGGCGCGGGGGCCGAGCAGGTCGCTGACCAGCGCCCCAAGCCCGCCCGCAACCGCGAGATTGCGGCCCTTGAGCGCGTTGTTCCACCAATCGAGGAGGCTGAGATCGGCGGCATCGGCGCCGGCGATGATCGCGCCTTCCCACGCCGCGACCGTGGCTCGCCAGGCATTCTCCGCCGGATCGTCGGGGCTCGCGACGATCGCCTCGGCGAGGCTCATATCGGGCGGCCCGGCGGCGGCGCGCGCCTCGGCCTTGCCCACCAGACGCTCGTACGCCTGCTCGTACGCCGCGAGCCCCGCCGCGTCGGCAAGACGGTCGCCGATGAAGGTCCGGCTCTCGCGCACCTCGTCGGAGTGGATGAGAGCGTGGCCGGCGGCGGATGCCATCGGCACCAGCGGGTTGCGATCGGCGTCGTGCAGCCACGACGCCCCGTGATCGAACGCCGCCCCGCCGAGCGCGGCCGGATGCGTGGTCCAGGCCCGCCCGCCGATCCGGTCGGCGGCCTCGAACACGGTGCAGCTTCGGCCAAGCGCGCGCACGTCCGCGGCGGCAGCGAGCCCGGCGACGCCGGCTCCGACAACCACGACATCCACGTCGGCTTGGCTTGCGCTGCCTGTGGTCACGCCGTCACCGTTTGCGTCGCCTCACACCCGCCCGAGCGCGAATCCCGCCCAGACGGCCAGCAGACATAGAACTACCGAACCCAGAATATAGCCGGCCGCACGCCCCACCTCGCCCTCTCGCAGCAGCTCGAGCGCCTGCGCGCTGAACGCCGAGAAAGTGGTGAAGCCGCCGCAGAGCCCGGCCATGACGAAAGCTCGCATCTCCGCGGACACGCCGATCCGCCCGCCCGCCCCGGTCAACGCGCCGAACCAGCCGATCACCAGCGATCCGCCAATGTTGATCAACAGCGTGGCCCACGGAAAGCGCGGCCCGGTATAGGCGGTGACCGCCAGGGTAAGCCAGACGCGCGCCACGCTGCCGAGCGCTCCGCCGGCCGCGACCCATAGATACGTCACCCGACTTTCCCCGTCCCGCCGCCGCCGACCGCCTCCGGGGAGCGACTCTGCACGGCGGCGCGGCCCCGAAGACGGGTCGATCCATGCGGCCTGCGCGGCTCTGCTCAGCATGCGAAGCATACCTTAGCTATGGAAGCCTCACAATAACGTCGCTTATAATCAAGGGCAGGAGTTATCCCATGAAAGAATTCAAGCCGGATCTGCTCGCGGCCCTCCACGACGTGGCGCGGCTGGCGAGGGTCATTGCCGACAAGCGCGCCCGCATGCACGACATGACGCGCGCGCAATGGGTGATGATGCTGTGGCTCGAACGCAAGCCCGGCATCAACCAGAAGGAACTGTCCGACCTGCTCGAGGTCGAGCCGATCACCGTCGCGCGGCTGGTCGACCGGCTTGAGCAGCGCGGCATGGTCGAACGCCGCGCCGATCCGACCGACCGCCGGATTTGGCGCCTGCACCTCTTGCCCGAAGCCCTGCCGTTGCTGGAGGAGATCAAGGCCGAACGCGCCGAGATCGCCGAGCTGATCGCCGAAGGCATCGACAAGGCAACGCTCGGGACGATGATGCAGGGCTTGCTGCGCATGCGCGCCACCTTGTGCGCGGAGGTGCGCGGCGGCCAGCGCCCCGAGCCGGCGCGCGATGATCCCTCCGAAGCGGTACGCCAAAAGGCGAAGGAAGTCGCCTGATGGCGTCTGCGACGACCGCGCGCGTTTCGCGGGTGATGGGCGACACGCGGCCGCGCGTCCGCCGACGCCTGCGCCTGTTGCGGCCCGTTCTGATGCTCGGCGGCATCCTCGTGGTGGCCGTCGGCGGATTCAGCTGGTGGATCACCGGCGGGCGCTACGTCTCGATCGACGACGCCTATGTGCAGGCGTCCAAGCTCTCGGTTTCCACGGACGTTTCCGGCCTGATCGGCGAAATCGACGTGCATGAGGGCGAGGAGGTAACGAAGGGGCAGGTGCTGTTCCGCCTCGATCCGCGCCGGTTCCAGACCGCGCTCGCCGGTGCCAAGGCGGATCTGGCGCAGACGGCGCTCACCCTCGATTCGATGAAACGCGACTATCAGCGCATGCTGCGCGACATCGATGCGAAAGCGGCCGATGTCGAGGACGACCAGGCCAACTACAACCGCTTCGCCGGTCTGGTGAAAGGCGGTGCGGTGACCCGCGCCGAATACGACAATTCCCGCTTCAAGCTGGCGGCCGAGCAGCAGGCCGTGCTGGCCTTGCGCGAGCAGGCGCAAGTGCAGCTGGCGAAGCTCGGCGGCAACGCGAATCTGGATGTGACGACCGCCCCGCAGTACCTCGCGGCCAAGGCGCGGGTGGACGAGGCGGAGCGCGAACTGAACGACAGCGTGGTGCGCGCGCCGTTCGACGGGATCGTCACGCAGGTGGATCAGCTCCAGCCCGGGCAGTATCTCGCCGCCGCCACCGGCGCGTTCGGCCTCGTCTCCACCGATCATGTCTGGGTCGAGGCCAATCCGAAGGAGACCGAGCTCACCTGGGTAAAGCCAGGCGATCGCGTGACCGTGGATGTCGATACTTATCCCGGCCGCCGTTGGATCGGGGTGGTTGAAAGCATCGCGCCGAACTCGGGCTCGGAGTTCGCCATCCTGCCGGCGCAGAACTCGTCGGGCAACTGGGTCAAGGTGGTGCAGCGCATTGCGCTCCGCGTGCGCGTCGAGCGCCGTCCCGCCGACCCGCCGCTGCGCACCGGCATGAGCGTCGAGGTGGAGATCGACACCGGCCACCATCGCCGGCTTTTCGATTTGTTTTAATGGTTTCTGACCAGTAATGGGCAGCCGGAGTTTTCCCCTCCCCCATCCCCTCCCGCAAGGGGAGGGGGGTTACGCAGTCGCGTTCTCCTCCTCCCCTCGCGGGAGGAGGCCGGGAGGAGGGGGATTCCAGAGCGCTCGCCAAAGTAAAGAACGGGCCTTTTGATGCCCGACGCGAGCGGCGCCAAGTTTCCGGAGGCCGCGCCGGACCGCGTCCCCTTCCGCGGCATCATCACGATCTGCGCCATGATCGCGACGTTGATGCAGGCGCTCGACGCGACCGTCGCCAACGTCGCGCTGCCCTACATGCAGGGCAGCCTCGCCGCCACCTCCGACGAAATCACCTGGGTGCTGACCAGCTATATCATCGCCGCGGCCATCATGACCGCGCCCGTCGGCTGGTTCGCGTCGCGGTTCGGGCGCAAGAACCTGTTCATCCTCTGTGTCGCCGGCTTCACCTTCGCCTCCATGCTGTGCGGCGCGGCGGAATCGCTGCCGCAGATGGTCGTGTTCCGCGTGCTGCAGGGCATGTTCGGCGCCGCGCTGGTGCCGCTGTCGCAAGCGACCATTCTCGACATCTACCCGGTCGAGCGGCGCGGCTCGGCGATGGCGTTGTGGGGTGTGGGCGTGATGATCGGCCCGATCCTCGGCCCGACCCTCGGCGGCTATCTGACGGCGCTCTACAACTGGCGCTGGGTGTTCTACGTCAACCTGCCGTTCGGCCTGCTTTGCCTCGTCGGCCTGATGCTCTGCCTGCCGAAATCGCCGGTGCGGAGCCATCTGCGCTTCGACTGGACCGGCTTCGGCGTGCTGGCGATCGGCCTCGGGGCGCTGCAGATGATGCTCGACCGCGGCCAGCTCATGGACTGGTTCAGCTCGCGCGAGATCATCGTCGAGACGGTGCTGGCCGGCCTCGGGATGTATCTGTTCGTGGTGCATCTTTTCACCGCAAGGCGGCCGTTCATCTCGCCGGCCATTTTCCGCGACCGCAACCTGTTCGCTTCCCTCCTGATGATGTTCACGACCGGCACGATCCTGGTCGCGAGCTCGGCGCTTATGGCGCCGTATTTGCAGAATTTGGCGAACTATCCGGTGGACACCACCGGGCTCGTGCTGGCGCCGCGCGGCATCGGCACCATGGCATCCATGATGATCTCCGGCCGGCTGGCCAACCGCATCGACCCGCGCAAGCTGATGTTCATCGGCGTTGTTCTCCTGCTCGCCTCGATGTACGAGATGACCAGCTGGACGCCTGACATCTCGATCGGCGAGCAGGTCATCACCATCATCGTGCAGGGCGCCGGGCTCGGCTTCATCTTCACACCGCTGCAGGTGGTGGCGTTCGCCACCTTGCCGGCGATGATGCGCACCGACGGCGCGGCCATGCTGAGCCTGTTCCGCAACGTCGGCGCCGCCATCGGCGTCTCGCTCACCTACACGCTGCTGGAGCGCAGCACCCAGATTTCGCACGAGCAGCTTGGCCACTTCGTCAACCCGTTCAACCGCGCGCTGCAAAGCGGCGCGGTGCACCAGATGCTGAATCCGGCAACCCCGCGCGGCGCCGCGCTCCTGGATCAGATGATCAATCAGCAGGCGCAGATCATCGGCTATGTGAACGACTTCAAGTTCATGATGCTGATCACGATCCCGGCGCTGTTCCTGCTGCTGCTGATGCGCCGCCCGCAGCGTATCGCGACCCGCTCGGACGAGCCCGCGGCGGTCATGGAGTGAGGGGACGATTACTGGAATGCTTCCAGCGCCCCCTTGTCAGTGACGCATAACCCCTCCCCCAACCCCCTCCCCTTGCGGGAGGGGGTTGGGGGAGGGGGTGTCACGGACCGAAACGGTCATCACGAAGTACCGTCGGTATCACTGCACGGGCGAGTGGTTCAGCGGGCCCTCGGCGCTGCTCTCCCTC
>Ga0073928_10010303_pt1 | contig 11171 bp, 9 predicted proteins | sample PaiPotPPA55metaG_FD_76969 | JGI IMG/M metagenome (GOLD analysis project Ga0073928, IMG submission 76969) | Iron sulfur acid spring bacterial and archeal communities from Banff, Canada, to study Microbial Dark Matter (Phase II) - Paint Pots PPA... ...
TAATTCGGACGTGGCTACGGCGCTGTCCCTCTCTCACCTCGGCTCCTGGATGGGGGGCGTTCGCAGCGTCGACCAGGTGGGGGCCGAGGAACGGGCAGCCTCTCTGGCCAAGCGCTCGATCAAGAAGTCGTCCAAGCTGTGGGCGCTCGACCTCGCGATCCGGTGCATGGACCTGACCACGCTCGAGGGCTCGGACACCCCCGGCAAGATCACCGCCCTCTGCGCCAAGGGCATCCGGCCCAAGCCGGGCGACTCCGCCATCCCGTCCGTGGCCGCCATCTGCATCTACCCCGCCCAGGTGGCTGAGGCAAAGCTGCACCTGCACGGGAGCGGAGTGCGCGTGGCCTCGGTGGCGACCGCCTTCCCCTCGGGCCAGAGCTTCCTGTCGATCAAGGTCGCCGAGACTCGAGAAGCTGTGGCAGCGGGCGCGGACGAGGTCGACATGGTCATCGACCGCGGCGCCTTTCTCTCGGGCGATTACCAGAAGGTGTACGACGAGATCGTCGCCATCAAGGAGGCGTGCGGCGACGCGCACCTCAAGGTCATCCTCGAGACGGGCGAGCTCGGCACCTACGACAGCGTCCGGCGCGCCAGCATCCTGGCGATGGCCGCGGGCGCGGACTTCATCAAGACCTCCACCGGCAAGATCCAGCCCGCGGCCACGCTGCCGGTGAGCCTGGTGATGATGGAGGCGATCCGCGACTTCGTGCGCGAGACGGGCCGTCCCGTCGGGTTCAAGCCCGCCGGCGGCATCCGCACCTCCAAGCAGGCGATCGCATACCTGGTCGTGCTGTACGAGACGTTGGGCCCCGACTGGATGACGCCTGAGCGCTTCCGCCTGGGCGCCTCCTCCCTGCTGAACGACGTGCTGATGCAGATCGAGAAGGAGCGCACGGGCGCGTATCAGTCGGGCGATTACTTCACCATCGACTGATGGCTATAGCCAAGCGTTCCCGCAGCGAGCTCGCAACCCAGAAGTTCGAGTACGCGCCCGCGCCCGAGTCGACCGACTTCGTGAAGATCGAGCCGCACTACGGCCTGTTCATCGGCGGCAAGATGACCGCCGCCCACAGCAAGAAGCGCTTCGCGACCATCAACCCGGCGACCGAGGCCAAGCTCTCGGAAGTCGTCGAGTCCGACGAGGTCGACGTCGACAAGGCGGTCAAGGCAGCGGATCGCGCCTTCGACTCGTGGTCGCGCCTCGATCCGGCGCGGCGGGCGCGCTACCTGTTCCGCATCTCGCGCATCCTGCAGGAGCGGGCGCGGGAGCTCGCCGTGGTCGAGACGATGGACGGCGGCAAGCCGATCAAGGAATCTCGCGACGTCGACATCCCCCTGGCCGCCGCGCACTTCTTCTACTACGCGGGCTGGGCGGACAAGCTCGAGTGGGCCTTCCCCAACCGCAAGCCTCGGCCGATCGGCGTCGCGGGCCAGGTGATCCCGTGGAACTTTCCGCTGCTGATGCTGGCGTGGAAGATCGCGCCGGCGCTCGCGGCCGGGAACACCGTGGTGCTCAAGCCGGCGGAGACTACGCCACTCTCGGCGATGCTGTTCGCGGACGTCTGCCAGCAGGCGGAGCTGCCGCCCGGCGTCGTCAACATCATCACCGGCGCGGGCAAGACGGGCTCGCTTCTCGTGTCGCACCCGGCGGTCAAGAAGGTCGCGTTCACCGGCTCGACCGAGGTGGGCAAGAGCATCCAGCGCTCGCTGGCGGGCAGCGGCAAGCGCCTTACGCTCGAGCTCGGCGGGAAGGCCGCGAACATCGTGTTCGAGGACGCGCCGATGGACGCCGCCATCGAGGGCATCGTCAACGGCATCTACTTCAATCAGGGCCATGTGTGCTGCGCGGGGAGCCGGCTCCTCGTCCAGGAATCGATCGCCGAGCCGCTGCTGGAGAAGCTCAAGCTGCGGCTGGGCACGCTGCGCCTGGGCGATCCGCTGGACAAGAACACCGACATCGGCGCCATCAACTCGAAGGCGCAGCTGGACAAGATCACCGGTCTTGTTGAGTCGGGCGTCGAGGAAGGCGCGGAGCTGTTCCAGCCCGAATGCAAGCTGCCCGAGCGCGGCTTCTGGTTCCCGCCCACGCTGTTCACGAACGTCTCGCAGTCGTACCGCATCGCGCGCGAAGAGATCTTCGGTCCGGTGCTATCAGTGCTCACCTTCCGGACACCGGACGAGGCCGTCGAGAAGGCGAACAACACTCCTTATGGGTTGTCGGCCGGCGTGTGGACCGACAAGGGCTCGCGCATCCTGTGGATGGCGCAGCGCATGCGTGCCGGCGTGGTGTGGGCGAACACGTTCAACCGCTTCGACCCGACCTCGCCGTTTGGCGGCTACAAGGAATCGGGCTATGGGCGCGAGGGCGGGCTGCACGGCCTGCTGCCCTACGTGGAGCTCAATTAAGTGGACGTGCGCATGGGGGGTCCCCGCGAAATCCGTGGATTTCGTGGGGTACATAAGACGTACAAGCTGTTCATTGGAGGCGAGTTCGTGCGCTCGGAATCGGGGCGGGCCTACCGCGTAGATGGTTCGGTGAACGTGCCGCGCGGCTCGCGCAAGGACCTGCGCGATGCGATCGGGGCCGCGCGCAAGGCGTTTCCCGGCTGGGCGGCGCTCACGGCCATGAACCGCGGGCAGATCCTGTACCGCGCGGCCGAGATGCTGGACGGCCGCCGGGCCGAGTTCGTGGCGGTGCTGGGTGGTGGCCGGACCGCCGCACGCGAGGTGGAGCAGGCGATCGACGCCTTCGTCTGGTACGCGGGCTGGACGGACAAGCTCTCCCAGGTGGCGGGCAACACGAACCCGGTGGCGGGGCCGTACTTCAACTTCACGATCCCCGAGCCCACCGGGGTGGTGGGCATCGTCGCGCCGTCCTCTCCGGCGTTGGCCGGACTGGTGAGGCGCGTGGCGCCGGCGCTGTGCGGAGGCAACACAGTGGTCGTGCTCGCATCCGAGTCCGATCCCCTCCCCGCCCTCACGCTCGCGGAGGTGCTTGCGACGAGCGACTTCCCGGCCGGCGTGATCAACGTGATCGGGGGCTATCACCGCGAGCTGCTGTCGTGGCTTGGCGCGCACATGGACGTGAACGCGGTCGACGTCGCGGGCTGCACGCCTGACGAGATCACGGCGATCGAGAAGTCAGCCGCCGAGAACGTGAAGCGCGTGATCAAGATCCCCGCGGGCGAGCTGAGCCCGCAGCTGATCACAGCCTTCATGGAGATGAAAACGGTGTGGCACCCGATCGGGGTCTAGCGCGCGCGCGTGACCTCGATCACGCAAGCACTTCAGGGCTGCCGGCTCCACGCTTTTCGCTTGGCGGGTTCACCGGATAATCTGTCGAAGATGTCCGAGGTCATGACCCGCGTGCAGCCGAAGCCAAGGCGGGGCTTGGGGCGGGCGCTGATCTCCTCGGAGCGCATCCACCGGCGGGTGCAGGAGATGGGCAACGAGATCTCCGAGGTCTACCGCGACATCGACACGCCGCTGGTCCTGGTGGTGATCCTCAAGGGCGCGACCGTTTTCGCGGCCGACCTCCTGCGCAGCCTCAGCATTCCCGCGGAGCTCGAGTTCGTGAGGGCCGCCAGCTATGGTTCCGGCACGTCGCACGGAAAGCTCAAGCTGGCGCACATGGTCGAGGGGCCGATGATCGGCCGGCACGTGCTGCTGGTCGAGGACATCATCGACTCCGGGCGCACGGTGAACGCGATCGCCCAGCGGATCCAGAAGATGAAGCCCGCCTCGCTGCGCCTGGCCGCGCTGCTGGACCGTCCCGCCCGGCGCGAGGTCGAGATCAAGATCGACTTCACGGGCTTCGTCATCCCGGACAAGTTCGTCATCGGCTATGGCCTGGACTACGCCGGCCTGTACCGCGAGCTGCCGGGCATCTACGTCCTCCAATAGCCGCTCAGCCGTTCGTCGACTGGCGCAAGGCGGAGCTGCACTCGCACCTGGACGGTGCCGTGCGGCCGGCCACCGCAGAGGAGCTCGCACGCAAACAGGGCCTGGACCTGCCGCGGCCGCTGCGGATGGTCGCTCCGCCGGACACTCCCTCACAAGCCGCCTACATCGCCTACTTCGACGACGCGATCGCGGTGATGCAGACGGCCGAGGCGCTCGAGCGGACGGCCTACGAGCTGGGCGTCGACTCGGCGGCCGAGAACATCGACTATCTCGAGGTGCGGTGGGCGCCGCGGCTGCACCTTCGCAATGGGCTGCCCGTGGGCGAGGTAATCCGCGCGGTCCTGGCGGGGCTGGACGCGGCGCCGCTCCGCGCGGTGGCGATCGTGTGCGCCCTGCGCCCGCACAGCGTCGAGGACAACGTCGCCCTCGCTAGAGAGGCCGGCAGGTTTGCCGGGCAGGGCGTGGTCGGCTTCGACCTCGCCGGCGACGAGGTGCGGTACCCCGCGGCGGTGCAGCGGCCTGCGTTCGAGGCGGCCCGGGCGGCGGGCCTGCGGCTCACGTGCCATGCCGGGGAAGCGGGCGAGCCGTCGAGCGTGGAGGAGGCGCTGGCTCTGGGTGTCGAGCGCATCGCACACGGCGTGATCGGCGCCCGCGATCTGCGCATCGTCGAGCGGATCCGCACTGAGGGCGTGGTGCTCGACCTGTGCCCCACCGCGAACTGGAAGTGCAAGGCCGTGCCCAGCGTGGCCAGGCACCCGCTGCCCCACCTGGTCCGCGCGGGAGTGCGGTGCACCATCAGCACGGACTCACGCACGGTCGCGGAAACAACGCTAAGCCGAGAGTTCGAGCTCGCGGCCGGGATGGGGATGACCGAAGAGGAGCTGCGATCGTGCAACGAGACGGCGTACGCGGCCCGCTTCGGGGACTAAATTTCCGTCGAGTGCCGGCTCCGGACCGTCCGTTGACGCGATTTCGTGGTCGAGTGCCGGCTCCCGACCGCTCTAGCCCGTTCCGAACAGGCGGTCGCCGAAGTCGCCCAGGCCCGGGACTATGTAGGCCTTGTCGTTGAGGCCTGCGTCCAGGGCGGCCGTGAAGATATGCACCTCGGGGTGGCGCTCCTCGACCACCGCCACTCCCTCGGGCGCGGCGACCACGCAGATGAAGCGCGGGTCGCGGCCGCCCGCCTCCTTGATGAGGTCGAGCGCCTGCGCGGCCGAGCCACCCGTCGCCAGCATGGGGTCGAGCAGCAGAGGCACCTTGCCCTCCAGCTTCGGCAGCTTGTTGTAGTAGATGCGAGCGACTGCCGTCGCCTCGTCGCGTTCGAGCCCGATGTAGCCGACGCTGACCCGCGGCAGCAGCTCGAGCACCGGCGCCAGCAGGCCCAGCCCCGCGCGCAGCACGGGAATCGCCACCACCTCGCGCTCGATCATGAGCACGTCCGCCTCCTGGATCGGTGTCCGCACCTTGCCCGGCCTCACCGGCAGGTCGGCGGTCGCCTCGTAGAGCAGAAATGTGATCACGTTGCGGGCGAGGACTCGGAACTGTTCGGGATCGGTCGTCCGATCGCGTAGCCCGGCCAGGCTGTCCGCCACCAGAGGATGCCTACTTACGGTCAGCGGCACTCTTGTCCCTGGCGATGAGGCGGCGGATGGCCTCAACCGCCACCTCCAGCATGCGGTCCATGTACTTGGGGTCGAGGTGGTGGATCTCCCCGGCGCCGAGCTCGTCGACGCACAGGTTGATGGTGCCCGCGCGCAGCTTGCGCAGCCGCGCCACGACGAAGAGCGTCGAGGTCTCCATGTCGTTGCTGATGATGCCCGCGCGCGACCACATGTCCAACTCGTCGCGCAGCTGCTGCGGGCGCGGCATGCGCTCGGGCATGAGGTCCGAGTAAAGGGCGTCGACCGAGCGGATGACGCCGACGTGGAACGGGGCGCCGGCAGCGGTGGCGGCTTCGACCAGGGCGTTCGTGACCTCGAGCGACGCGATGGCCGGGTATTCCTTGGGCACGTAGCCGTCGGCGGTGCCCTCTGTGCGGACCGCGCCGATCGCGATCACGAGGTCGCCCATCTTGATCTCGGGCTGCGCGGCCCCGCACGTGCCCACGCGAAGGAAGGTGTGCACGCCCAGCTCGGCCAGCTCCTCGACGCCGATCGCAACCGACGGTCCGCCCATGCCGGTCGACATCGCGGACACCGGCACGCCGGCGACCTTGCCCGTAAACGTGCGGTACTCGCGGCTAAAGGCGACCTCGTGCGCGTCGTCCAGGAACCTGGCGATCACCGCAGTGCGGGCGGGGTCGCCCGGCACCAGCACGTAGTCCCCGACCTCGCCCTTGGCAAGCCCTACGTGATATTTCCTTTCGCCAACCACGGCCACCGCAAAGTCTAAGTGACGCCGTCTTTGTCGACCCGGGCCAGCACGTGGGGCGGACGCGTGACGGGGTGTGGGCTCAGCTTCCATGCCGCGCGCAGGCGAGGCGCTACCTTCTCGGCAAGCTCCCAGGTGCGGGCATTCACCCACACCAGGGGGTCGTCCGCCGCGACGCGATCACCCACCTGGAGCTGAATGACGAGGCCCGCCGAAGGGTCGACCTTGTCTTCCTTACGAAGGCGCCCAGCACCGAGCTCCAGAGCCACGAGGCCGACCTCGAGCGCATCGATGGACTCCACGTAGCCCTCGGCCGTCGCATCGACGGACATGATGTTCGAGGCTTGGGGCAATCCGTCCTGAAGGCGGCCGCCCTGCGCGGCCAGCATCTGCTCGAACTTCTCTCGACCCTCGCCCGATCGAAGCACCTCCGCGGGATCTGCCGAGACTCCGGCGAGCCGGCACATCTCGCCCGCGACTCTCAGCGAGACCTCCACAAGCTCTGGGTCGCCCTGGCCAGCCAGGACGTTGAGTGCTTCTTTGACCTCAAGGGCGTTGCCGATGCACTCGCCCAGCGGGTTGTCCATCGCGGTCACGAGGGCAACCGTGCGCCGCCCGGCGCCCTCGCCCAGCCACACCATCTCCTGGGCGAGCTCGGTGGCCGAAGCGACGTCGGGCATGAAGGCGCCCCGGCCGAATTTCACGTCGAGCACGATCGCGTCCGCGCCCGCGGCGATCTTCTTCGACATCACGCTGGACGCGATCAGAGGGATCGAGGGCACAGTCGCCGTCACGTCGCGCAGGGCGTAGAGCAGCTTGTCGGCCGGCACCATGCGCGACGACTGCGCGGCCACGGCGATACCGATCTCCCTCACCTGGCGGATGAAGCGGTCGGGTTCGAGGTCGACGGTCAGGCCAGGGACTGACTCGAGCTTGTCCAGCGTCCCCCCCGTGTGCGCGAGAGCGCGGCCGCTGAGCTTGGGCACCTTCACGCCGCAGGCCGCCGCGAGCGGTGCCGCGATCAACGTCACCTTATCGCCGACTCCTCCGGTGGAATGCTTGTCGACCTTGATGCCCTCGATCCCGCTCAGGTCAAGTACCTCACCGCTTTTGACCATGGCCTGCGTGAGCGCGAGCGTCTCGGCGCGCGTCATTCCGCGTATGCATACGGCCATCAGCCAGGCGGACATCTGGTAGTCGGGCACGTCTCCCTTGAGATAGGCCGCGAGCAGCCAGTCGATCTCCTCGCGCGCGTGCTCACCGCCGTCCCGCTTGCGGCCGAGGACCTCAAGGGCGTTCATCTATTCTCTGGTCGTGGACTTCAAAGTCGAGCTCATCCGGCCGCGCGAGCGCCGGGCGGTTCTGTTGTTGGCGGCGGCTCTGGTCACCGTTGTCGCGGCTTCGCTCACGTACCTGCACCCGGCGGCACCGCCGAGGGCGAGCTCAGCATCGATCGTCTCCGCGGCCGCGCCCGCGGTCGACTACCGACCGGCGGCGTACTTTGTGCTGCCGGGTACGGGGCGTCCGACCGGCGGCTACGTCATCTGGCACGTCGCTAACCCAGGCGGGTCGGGAGGTCACCGGGCCGGCTGACCGCCGCCGGTCATCAGCAGGCCCAGGCGCTCTTCTGGTGCGTCCCCTGGTTCGATGCTCACTATCTGGCCCTCGTAGAGGACCGCGATCCGGTCTGAGAGCGAGCGGATCTCATCCAGCTCGGCGGACACCAGGAGCACCGCGGCGCCTCCATCGCGTTCGGCCACGATCCGGCGGTGGATGAACTCGATGGCGCCGATGTCGACGCCGCGCGTCGGCTGAGACGCGAGCAGCACCTTCGGCTGGCTGGCCATCTCCCGGGCGACGATGATCTTTTGCTGGTTGCCTCCTGACAGCGACCGCGCTGGCACGTCGATGTTGGGGGTGCGAATGTCGAACTCCTTGACCAAGCGCGTGGCCCAGTTGCGGATCGCGTCCAGGACAAGGAGAAAGTGGTGCCACGAGAACGGCTTGTCGCGCTGGCGGCCCAGGATCATGTTCTCGGCGATCGAGTAGTTGAGCACCAGCCCGGCGCCGCGCCGGTCCTCCGGGATGTGCGCTATTCCCGACCCCCTCTCCGCACGCGCGTCGAACGCGGTGACGTCCTTGTCAGCAAGCCAAACCTTGCCGCCCGTGGCGCGCCGCGTGCCCGCGAGCACCTCCACGAGCTCGCTCTGGCCGTTGCCCTCGACACCGGCGATGCCGAGGATCTCACCCTGCCTGAGCTCGAACGAAATTCCTTTCAAGGCGGGCACGCCGCGGTCCGAGGACGCGGTCAGGTTCTCCACGCGGAACGTCACAGAACCAGGCTTCGCCGGCTTCTTGTCCACGCGGAGCAGCACCTCGCGCCCCACCATCGCGGTCGCGATCTCCTCCTCGTTCGTGTCCTTCGTGATCAGGTGACCGACGACTTTCCCGCGCCGCATCACGGTGATGCGGTCGGAGATGTCGAGCACCTCCTTGAGCTTGTGGCTGATGAAGATGATCGTCTTGCCGCCCTTGACCAGGCCACGCAGCACGCCGAACAGCTCCTTGCTCTCCTGGGGCGTAAGCACGCCGGTGGGCTCGTCGAGGATGAGTATGTTCGCGCCGCGGTACAGCACCTTGACGATCTCCACGCGCTGCTGGAGGCCCACCGGTAGGTCGCCCGTCCGAGCCTCGGAGTCGAGCGCCAGGCCGTAGCTCTTCGTGAGCTCGGCAATCTCGCGGTGCGCTTTCGCCCTGTCGTAAATGACGCCCGCGGTGACCGGCTCGCGGCCGAGCATGATGTTCTCTCCGACCGTGAAGACGGGGATGAGCATGAAGTGCTGGTGCACCATGCCTATCCCCTGGGTGATGGCGTCGCGCGGTCCGCCGATGCGGGTTGGCTTGCCGTTGATGAGAATCTCGCCCGAGTCCGGATGGATGAGCCCATAGAGGACGTTCATCAGCGTCGACTTGCCCGCCCCGTTCTCGCCTACGAGCGCGTGGATCTCGCCCGCCCGCACCTCTAGGTTGACGTGGTCGTTGGCCACCACGCCGGGCCACGCCTTAGTGATGCCGCGCATCTCAACCGCGAGCTTCTCGCTGGTAGCGGTGTTCATTCCGAACCCGGCACGTAAGGCAGGCCGTCAGCGGCCGGTGGGATGCTGCGGCCGATAAGGCCCGCGATGACGACGAGGGTGAGGATGTACGGCAGCATGCTGAGCAGGTAAGGCGACGCGTGGATGATCGAGTTGTTGAAGTAGATCGCTTCGCCCAGGCCAAAGATCAGGCAGGCGATGAACGCGCCGAAGGGCGTCCACTTGCCGAAGATCATCGCCGCCAGCGCGATGTACCCGCGGCCGTCGGTCATGTTGGGCACGAACGTGTTGGACACCCCAATCGCGAGAAACGCCCCGGCCAGCCCGGACAGGAGGCCGCTCGTGATCACGGCGCCGTAACGCAGCGCGAATACGTTGATGCCGGCGGTGTCGGCGGCCTGAGGATGCTCCCCGGCGGCTCGGATGCGCAGGCCCAGGCGCGTCCCGAACAGGACCACGTGCGTGGCGATCAGCAGGATGATCGCCACGTAGACGATCACGTTCTGATTGAAGAGAACCTGGCCGATGAAGGGGATGCTGCTCAGCCCGGGCACCACGATGTTCGGCAGCGAGTCGCTCTCGCTGAGGTGGCCGACGTCTTGCAGGCCGTAGAGGCGGTTGATCAGAAACACGGTGAGGCCCGCCGCGAAGATGTTGATCGCGATGCCGCTGACGATCTGGTCGGCGCGGAACCGGATCGAGACGACGGCATGAATGAGGGCGATCAGTCCCCCGGCGAGCATTGCCACCAGCGTCGCCAGCCATGGGTTGTGCAGGTGGAGGTCGGCGTACACGGCGAAAAACGCGCCGGTCAGCATCATGCCTTCCATGGCGATGTTGACGACGCCGCTTCGTTCCGAGATCACCCCACCGAGCGCGGGCAGCAGCAGCAAAACGGCGGCTCCCAGCGTCGCCTGCCACAGGTTGGCCGTGACGAGCAGGTGCAGGACGTCGCCCAGCGCGGTCAAGTCGGATCCTCCCGCGTGGCGATTGCGGCCTCCGTGACGAGGGCCGCGGCGGGCGCCTGGGGTGCCGGGGCGGAAGGACGTCCGCCGAAGCCGGGGATCTGGCGGACGATCGCCCCCAGGAAGTTGGCCGCGATGCTGAACAGGATCAGGGCCTGGAGCACGAGGACAAGGCTGGATGAGATGTCGGCGTCGCTCTGCATGACCGCGCCGCCCGAGTGCAGCATGCCGAACAGGAGCGACGCGAGCACGATGCCGACCGCGCTGCCGAGCCCCAGCAGGGCGACAGCGATCGCATCGAAGCCCGTCGTGTCGCTGAAGAACTTGTCAGTCAGGCCATGGTCGACGCCCGCGATCTGCACGGCGCCGGCCAGGCCGGAGAAGGCGCCGGCGATGAGCATGGTGACGATGATCGTGCGGCGCACGCTCACCCCGGCATACCGCGCCGCGCGCTGGCTCTGTCCGAGGGCGCGGATCTCATACCCGAGGGCAGTTCGCCAGAGCAGGACCGCGAAGACCGCCGCGGCGATCACCGCGATGATCACGCCGGTGTGGACGCGGTACACGCTCGCCGGCAGGCCGAAGATGATCAGGTTGCCCTGACTCGGTAGAAACGTGGGCAGCCAGGCGCCCTGTCCGATCTGGGGCGATGCGGAAAACCCACCGGGTAGCTGCAGCGGCCCTCCGATGATCAGGAATCGCAGCAACCACTGAGCGACGTAGTTCAACATGATCGTGGTCACGACCTCGTGCGCGCCGGTGGTGGCCTTCAGAACGCCGGCGATGCCTGCCCACGCCGCCCCAGCGACCGCACCGGCAACGAGCACGGCGGGCAGGA
>Ga0073928_10010304_pt1 | contig 11169 bp, 4 predicted proteins | sample PaiPotPPA55metaG_FD_76969 | JGI IMG/M metagenome (GOLD analysis project Ga0073928, IMG submission 76969) | Iron sulfur acid spring bacterial and archeal communities from Banff, Canada, to study Microbial Dark Matter (Phase II) - Paint Pots PPA... ...
CAACACATTTCGGTTCAATCCGTCCTTGCTCAGCGCCTGGTCGGTAACCGCAATCACCGGATCCGCGCTCGCCGGGACTAAAAGAGCGCGCGCGTCCATGCGCACACTCTTGACCGCATCCATGCGCGCGCCCGGAAAATCGATTCGATATGGCGAAACCTGCTTGGGCAGCAGAACATGTGAGATCAGATCGAAGCTGCCTTCTTCATCGAGGGTAGAGCCGTCCGCTTTCAGCAGCGTCGCATTCACGTTCAAATATGCGGGAACCGTGTCCTCATTTTCCACTTCTCCAACAATCACCACCCGGCCCGGACGAGCGATGGCATTCATCGATGTTATCCGCACTTTTGGGGAGTCTACGTCTTGCGCGCCCCAGTTTTGCGAAGTGTTGCGGCCGATCACTTCCCAACGCAAGTAGTTCACCGAGGCCACTTGTGGGGGGATGGTAGGGAATGCCGGCTTCGGCCAAATCACACGCCATACGGAACCATCGCGGCGCACGCGCAAATCCCGTACATCATCGAGGGAACCCACAGCGCTAGACCAATTCATTCGCACGCGAACCAAAGCTTGATCGTTATCGGCGTGCAGAGGCGAAACATCCGCAGTCTGCAGCGAGGAGTAGGTGCGCAAGCTGCCGTCAGTTCCCGCGACATCGCGAATAAAAGAGGCTAGATCGGTCCCGCTGCTGCGATCGAGCGAATCAAAGGCCTGCTGATAGTTGCGGGCCTGAATGTCGCTCATGAGAGCCTGCACTGCTGCTTCAGGAGTTTCCGCCGAGAAGATGGCGTGCTGCTTCATTCCTCCCGATTGCACCCAGGCAATCGCCACCAGAAGCACGGTAACGATGGTGAGAAACACCGCCAACGCCGACCTCACAGCCGTACCCCCTGGTCATAGACGCGTTCCGGCGCTTGCGCGGGAATCGTAACCTGTTCCGCTACGCGGCGCGGCTCTACCATGAACAGCACAAACAGAATTGCCAGGACGCTGCTGCCGACAGGCAGGATGCCCCAGATCAATCCTTCCCACGGCGCTGGCACGGCATCGGACGGGATCACTCGCGCGGGTGGAGCGTCATCCTTGGACCAGACGGTGATGGCGCCGGACTCGTAGGTCTCGACCTGCCGCCATCCCCCGAAAACCAGAAGAGGTTCATAGAATGGATCGTGAACGAAAATAAATTTCAGGCCGTAGTGATTGGCATGCTGGAGCATGGCCCGAAGTGAATCCATGCCGGCGACACCGAAGAATTTCGCACTGGTCAATTGCGCTGCGCCGTAACGGGTCATCTCGGGCAGCAGGCGGGCCGAGTTGTATTCGCCGTCGATGCTGTTCGCGTTCGCATAGGTCGAAACCTTGGAGAGAGCATTGCCGAATCCCAGCGTGAGATAACGGTATTGATCGTGGCCGTCGCGATTCAAGAAGGAGATCACCGAATCTACATTGAGCGAACTATAGGTTCGAAACGGGCTCCAAGTCAGCCAGCCCATAGCCAGGCCCAGGCTGGCGACTGCAGCTGCACCCGCACCGATCGCGCCCCAGCGCGGGGAACGGTCGATAACATCCTCCACTAACAATCCCACGATCGGCAGCGCCAGCACCGTTGCCCACAAGGTGAAGCGCTCGTAGGTGAGAATTTCGAACGCGCGGCCGAAAATCCAGCGCGGAACTGGCGTTGTGCCCCCCAGCGCAATCAGGAACGTGACCCAGAATGCCAGCAGCAGCACTCGCAGGCGAGGATTCGAAGCTCCCTTGATCACGATGAAGGGTAACGCCAGAATCAAGGCGCCATACGGTACGATGAAGTAATTCATCCCGTATACCCAATTCATCATAAGGTTCGAACGGCTCGCATGAGGAATGGGCATCTGTTCAATGGGATGCCGGATAATCGCAATCCAGTAAGGCAGCAAGACTATCCCGACTCCGACTGCCGCAATCCCAGCGAATACGAAGGCGCGAGCAACGATGGCAGTTCCGGATTGACCCACCTTGCGGCCGTCGTACCACGCCAACCACAAGACCGGCAGGGCAAACAAAACGGAGCCGAAGATGAGTGTGACGTGATGAGCCGATGCGGCAGCCAGGGTAAGAGCAACCCCTTTCAGTAAGGATCGCCAACTTCCCGATCTGCACCACGCGTACAAGTAAGGCAGGCTCAGAAAATACAAAGGCGCCGACATGGTGGTCGGCAACTGCCCTGCGGAATACACCAGAAATGCGAGACTGCCGGCGAACACGGCAAGAACGCCGGCGTAGCTGGCGGCGCGGTCATCCACCCACAGCTGTGCGAACCGGTAAGCGCCTACCGCAAATAAGACGACGGCGGCCAACTGCACCAGCATGAAGGCCTCGGTGAGGCCGACGACATTCGAGAGCAGCGCGATCCATTGATGAGTCAGCGGAGGATAAGTGGTTTGGGAAAAGCCGCCAAACCACTTTTCGTTCCAGGGATTGAACCAGTGATGAGCATAGTGTGACGCAAAAAAGATGTGTAAGTTGGCGTCATAGGAAGTAGTCGCCGGCATCTCCATCAGGAGCAAGGGGGCGTGAATTGCGAGCGCCAGCAAGATGATCGCGGCAACTGGAATCGGACGCCGCCAAATGCGGGTTGCAGTCGGGAGCGCAAATGTTTCCTGGCTGTCTTTCATTTTGAGTCGGACATTTTGAGTCGGAATCTTCGAATCGTAGCCTTATTTCCGGAACCGGGTATTCGAATTGCAACTTTTGATTCCTAGAAGCTGGGCAAGGTTGGTAGGTATTTTAGAGTATGGGCATCGGCGTGCAAAGGGGCGCAACCACGGCGAGAGTTTTCTGCATCTCAGCGACGACGAAGGGCAAGTGTGTCCTTGTGTCACCAGCCGGGTTATCAGCCAGGAGAGTAAGGGAGAGAACGGTGCGATCAGTGTTCAGGGGATCAGTGCGGCTTGTAGTTCTGTTTGTGGCCACTATAGGCGCTGCCCAAACCTTTGACGTGAACGGCCAGACCTCTCCTACGGCGCCCCCGAAAAAGCAGGGCGCGCGATCCAAGCCGGCCAACAATAACGAAACCGGAATGGGCTGGGGCGCGAGCATCGAAGTTGCGCGAGAGGCGCGCGCCGCGCAGACCGCGCTGCAACATGGAGACCCCGGCGATGCTGTGGTGCACGCCCAGCGTGCCGTGAAGGCAGCTCCGCAGAATTCTGATCTCTGGTTTACCCTGGCTTACGCAGCCCGACTGAGCGGGCAATATTCGCTGTCGGTCGATGCCTACCATCGCGGTCTGGCTCTGAAGCCATCTTCTGTGGAAGGGCTTTCAGGCCTGGCACAAACCTATGCTCGAATGGGGAAAAGCGATGAGGCGCAGCAGACGCTGGAACTGGTTTTAGCCGCGAATCCCAGAAGCGATTTAGACCTTCAACTAGCGGGCGAACTACTGCTCTCCACCGATCCGAAACGAGCCGTGGAATATCTGCGACGTTCCGAAGCGGTCAAGGCGTCGCCGAGAACTGAACTTCTGCTGGCTCGCGCCTACGAGCGAACCGGAGACGGCGAGGCAGCGCACAAGATGCTGGAAAAAGCCCGGCGATCGGCTCCTAACAATCCTGAGGTGGTGCGAGCGGTTGCTTCTTACTACCGCGATACCGGTCAATACCCGGAGGCCGTACACCTACTGGAAAGCCTACACTCAAAGGACCCGAGCACGCTCGCGGAACTGGGATATTCCTACACGCTGGCCGGCAACGCTCGCGCGGCCGCCGAAAGTTATGCGGTGGCGGCAAGCCGAGCGCCTCGCGACATCGAGATCCAACTCAATGCCGCGCAAGCCGCTCTCAACGCTGGCCAGTTCGACAAAGCCGCGGCCTTTCTGAACCAAGCCAAAACCCTGAATCCCGACCATTATCGGCTGTTTGCCCTTCGCGGAAGGCTGGATGCTGCCGAGCGCGGGAACGAGGATGCGATACGCGAGTATGAAGCGGCGTTGCAGCACCTGCCAGCAGCGGTGCCGGAGGGTGTTCTCTATCCGGTCTCGTTACGAGTTGATCTTGCCCAGATTTACCGCGACGCAGGAGACGATGCGAACGCAGAGCGAGTAACCAACGACGCGGTTAAGGAGATCAGCGCCATCAACGTGACGGGCTCTACAAGGCCCGAGTTCCTACGCCTCCGAGCGGCCACCGCAGTGGCACAAGGCAATGTCGATTCCGCGGAGAAAGATTTGAAAGAGGCTTTACAACTTGAGCCCCGCAACATTGCGTTGCTGCTCAACTACGCGCATCTGCTGTGGAAGACGAATCGACAGGACGAAGCGCGGAAGACCTACAGTGAGGCGCTGGCCATTGATCCATCGAATGCCAGCGCATTGGGGTCGCTGGGCTTCGTCTCGCGCGAGATGGGCGACAATGCGGCCGCCCGTAACTACTTCCTGGAATTGGAGAAGAAACATTCCGACGACTACGTTCCCTACTTGGCCCTGGGTGATCTGTATAGCGCGATGCGCCAATTTCCCGAGGCGCAAGAGAGTTACGAGCAGGCCTTCAAGAGGGCGCCCGCTAATCCCCTGATTGTTTCCGGCGCCATGAATGCGGCGCTTGAAGCGCACCACACGGACCAAGCCCAGGAGTGGTTGGCGCAAGCGTCGGACGCGGTGCGACAAAATCCACAGGTCATGCGTGAACATGAGCGCTACCTAACCATGACCGGCAATTACGCGGAATCGGCAGAGCTCGGGTATCAAGTCATCGACAAGCTTCCGAAGGATCGGGAGGCGGTCGACTATCTGGCCTATGACCTTCTATTCCTCAAGCGACTCGACGAAGCGATGAAGATCGTGGAGCGCTATCAGCCGATTCTGAAAGACGATCGCGACCTCTATCTGATCGCCGGGTACGTGCACGCGGACAATGACGAAAAGGAAAAGGCCGTCGAGGACTTTACACACGCCCTGCAGATCGATCCCCAAATGGCGGTGGGTTATATGAACCGCGGTTATGTCTACAACGACATGCGCCTGGCCTCAAAGGCTGAGCAGGATTTCCGCAAAGCGTTAGCGTTGAATCCGCAATACGGCGAAGCTCACCTCGGGCTGGCCTACGCCTTGCTCCAGTTGCGGCGCTCCACGGCAGCGTTGAAAGAGGCGGACATTGCCAGCCGTTTGCTGCCCGAGTCGGAGAGTCTGCATCTCGTCAAAGCCGAGGGATTCCGCCAGCGAGCCATGCTAACCCGCGCAGAAGGGGAGTACACGGAAGCTTTGAAGCTGAATCCGAACGCTCCGGTCACCTACATTGCGCTGGCGGATGTGCAGTACCGGCAGCACAAGTATGAGAAATCGGCTGAAACTTTGCACAAGGCGCTGGCGGTCGCGCCCAACGACCCGATGATTTTGGCGCAACTGGCCAGGTCCGACGCGAAGCTCGGCCGGTCGTCCGAGGCAATGCAGGCGATCGAATCCGCAGAGCGCCTTGGCGGAAAAGACTACAAAATTTTGCTGGTGACTGCGGACGTGCTGCGCATGCTCGGCCATTCCAGCCAGGCTATGACCCGGTATGAACGGGCGATGGAAAGTTCCGATGAAAATCGCCTCCAGGTCCGGCTCGCCCTGGGACGACTGTTTGCGGAAGAAGGGCACAGCGCGGAGGCTCAACAGCAGATAGCGCTCGGCTTCGCGGAAGCGAGAGTTGCGCCCACGGATGTGACCTCGGCCGAAGATTACCTCAACGCCGCAGATATTCTGATGAGCATCCACGAGTATCCGCTGGCCGAGCGCATGTACGGGCGTGCCCAGGCGCTGGGCGCGGATGAGACTGCGGTGGCGGTCGGCATGGCAAATGCGTCGCTCGCGCTGGGAGACACGCGCAGCGCGCAGTTGCAGCTGGCGAGCCTGACCGGAGACTCGGACCTCAAGAACAATTACGAATACTTGGTCGCGCAAGGGAACGTCTACCGGCAACTCGGTCAGGTTGATCGCGCACTTGCCAACTTCGTTCGCGCCAATCAGCTAGATCCTCAGGACCCAGGAACTCGCGCCGCGGAAATGGAATTAGCCGAGGAAGAAGGCCAGCCCATCATCGATCGTCTCGGCTTCGGTTCTGGCGTGCGCGTCAATCCGGTGTTCGAGGACGAAAACATTTATCAACTGGACGCTCGTCTGCTCGGCGTGCAGAACAACGCAGCTTTGTTGCCACCCCCGCGGCGTACAATCGAGACGTTTGCCGATTCGCGCTTCCAATTCCGGCCCGATTCGTTCCCTACGATTCAAGGTTTCATCGCTGAACGCAATGCTCAGGGCGCCCTTTCGTTTCCGAGCCAGCTTCTGATTCAGAATCGCAATACCTTCGATACCATCTTCAATATTTCCGTGGCGCCGATGGTGCGACTGGGCAGCGTAAAGCTGAACATTCTGCCCGGAATACAGTACACAGTCAGGCGTGACACTCTTTCCCCGCGTTTTATGAATCAAAATCTGTTTCGCCAATTCGTTTATGTGGCGAGCAGTCCGATCGGCAATTGGCTCTCGTTTTCCGGCGATGCGATTCATGAAGCGGGTCCCTTTACCGACGAGAATCTGCACTCGCGGGACTTTTCCGCTGCGATTGACTTTCGCGTGGGTCGGCCCTGGAGCCGCAATGCGCTTTTGACCGGGTATAGTGGCCGCGATCTGCTCTTCGGACCCGCAGTCTACGAGTACTATCAAACGGTTTCCTATGCGGGCCTGCAACATGGTTTCGGTTCGCGTCTTCGTGCGTCGGCGGTAATCGAATTTCTGCGCGCCTGGCGGGTCCAAAACAATCTGTACGCGATCGCGCAAACCCTTCGCCCACGTTTCGGGGTCGACCTGCAGTTCAAAGAGCATTGGACAATGTCTGCTTCAGGCGCGTGGTCTTCGGGACGCGGCTTTCACGCTTACGACAACGTAACCTCCAGCATCATGTTCTCCTACACGCACGAACGGAACTTGAATCGGAGCATAGGCTCGGAGACAGCCTCCGTCGGTTATCCTTTGAGATTTTCTTTTGGCTTGGCGCAGCAGAGCTTTTACGACTTTTCCGGACACGGTGGCAACAAAATCGTTCCGGCGGCGCAATTCACTTTTTGAGGCATTGTTTTTTTCCGCTCCCACTGCCTGTGACCGCGAATTCGTTATGACGACACCTTCGGGAACGCAAGTGATGACCAGGCCGGGCCACGTCAAAGCCTTGCGGGAACGGATACTGAAGGGCAGCGCTATTCTGCTGTTCAGCACCGGGCTGGTCGCAGCGACCAATCTTCTTTACAACATCGTCATCGCACGCATGTTAGGCGCGGCGGGCTTCGGCGATGCCTCCGCTTTATATACGCTCCTGATGCTGTTCGCGGCCGTCACTCTATCGTTCCAGATAGTAACGTCAAAATTTATCGCCCGGAATCCCGAGATTCTTGTCCGGGCCCAAATCTACAACACTATGTTGCGCCGGGGCTGGCAGGTGGGCCTGGGAATTGCCCTTCTACTGGCCGCAGGCGGCGCTTACCTCAAATCGTATTTCAATTTGCCCGCGCAGCACGACCTGGTGTTGTTGGCAATCGCGACTGGGGTGTACATCCCGCTCGGAGTGCGTCGCGGAAAAATGCAAGGTTGTTATGACTTCCGCGGCATGGCTCTCAATGTGATCGTGGAGGTGGCGGTTAAGTTCGGGGCAGCGCTGCTGTTTCTACATTTCGGACTCGGTGTGACGGGAGTGATGACGGCAATACTGCTCTCCATCATCGCCGCCTACCTGGCGGGGACGCCCGCAGCAGAATACCGGACGGAACAGGGTCGGATCGCAGTCGCGCCTTTTGGCGAAGGCATGCAGGCCGTGCTGTACTTCGTGGGGCAGGTGATTCTCAGCAACATCGACATTTTGCTGGTGAAGCATTTCTTCCCACTGCGGGAAGCGGGAATCTATGCGGCCGTGGCGTTGGTGGGACGCGTGGTCTTCATGTTGTGCTGGTCGGTGGTAAGCAGCATGTTTCCGGTGACCGCCAGCCACACGCATCGCCAGGCTGGGCGGTCGATGCTCTACACCGGCTTGCTCTTAGTGGGGGGGATCACGTCCGTCTTCATCGCCGCCGTGGCGCTGGTGCCGGAAACCTTGTGGAATCATTTGCTGGGCGAGCGGTTCCTGCTGGGGACGGGACCCGCGTTTTCTGCACTCTTGACCCAATATGCGCTGATGACCGGCATCTATTCCATTGCAGTAGTGATCATGATGTATGAGATCTCGAGGCGAACCGGCGCGGCGGCGTGGGTGCAGTTGGGCGCCAGCGTCTGGCTGGCCTTAGCGATCTGGCGCTATCACGATTCCTTGTCCCAGGTGATTCTGGTGCAAGTTTTCGTGATGGGCGGACTGCTAGTGACGGTCACGATCGCGCTATTTAACGAGCCAGTAGAATCCTTGCCTCGCCCAACAGCAGTGGAACCTCTGAAGCGCCTGCGAGCCGCGCCAGAGGAGGAGATAGTAGCGCAGTTCTTGCGAGGCGAGTTTTATCATCGCGAGTTTGATCCCTATCGTCGAGACTTCCAGCATCTTGTGGAGGAGGCCGATCTTGAAGATCCTCAACAGAACTTCATCCGGCGTGCCTTGCTGTTTCGCCGACGAGGACGCCTCTGGCGTGAACTACCTCCCGGTATGGAGTGGTGGGAGGTGGAACTCACCACCAGCGACTTGGCGCGTCTGCGGTCATTCCCGCGCAACGACTGGAGACGCTTTGCAGGAGGGGGGTTCTACCTCTCGGAAATGATTGGGCGCATTCAAGCGGAACTGGCTGCTGGACAGGTGAGTCGGTTTCTCAAAAAGCTCCGCGAGATCGCGACCGACCTCCAGGAAAGACAGGTTCCAAATGCTGTATTGCTGATCGGCATCGAAGGAGAATACCCGCTGACCATCATCGAGGGAAATCACCGAATGGCCGCTGCCATGCTGGCGATGCCCGAGTCTGCCCACCGGCGCTTCCGCTTCTATTGCGGTTTGTCTCCAAACATGAACTTGTGTTGTTGGTACAACACCGACCTGCGAAGCCTCACCCGTTATGCACGACATACCGTTCGTTACATGTTCCGCGATTTCTTGGTTGCGCGCTCACTGCGTGAAAGGCGCTCCCGCATGGAGACTTCCTGAGCGCCAGAACCTCCCCGGTTGGCAGCAGCCGGAGACTTACGGTGTGCGCGGTACCAGGGCCACAGTGCGAGCGTTATAACGTTCTCCATCGAATTCCGCCTGGATGCTGACGTCAGCGCCTTCTCGCAAAAGACCGAGACTGTTCCCGTCGAGCGAGCCAATGGCGAGCTCATGAAGACTCTGGTCGGAATCGTTGGTCAGGGCCAACACACGCGAGCGCAAGTCGACCGCGACAATTCGCCCCTGAAATGTAAAAGAGTTTCCTCGTTCGGCAAGGATCTCAATTCTGTTGGCCGCATTCTGTGCGGGAGTAAACCATACCTTTACCAGCATGCCCGGAGACAGAGTCTGCGCCGAAGCAGGCTTGCCGCGGTTCACGACGGCTGTGTTCGCATTGATGCGTAGCTCAACACTTCCCGGACTCAAAGGATCGCGTAGGATAAGCCGGGACCTAGTTGCCTCATAGCGCACTACCTGCCCATTGATTTCTGCCGCATTCGAGGAGCCTGTTCGCACGGTGAGCGCAAGCAACCTGCCCTCATTCATCACAGTATCGACAGACACCACCGATCCGGTTGGAATACTGGATAAAGATGCGCCGGCATTTGCTGGCAGAAGCTGGGTCTGCGGATCGAAAGCAATCCGAATATCGCGGCCTCCGAATGCATGAACCAAGAGCTGATCGTGGATCGGATCCACGCGCTTCAGTACGCCGCGCACCAGACCCACCTTCTCTTCGGGCTTACGGGTCGGAGGGTGGCTGGCGGCAGCGTTCGAATTTGGCTGAGGGCCGGGATCCTTGGATGTGGGGGGCGCGGCCACCTGGCCCGATGCGCAGCCAACCATTAAGATCATCGACCAGAGGTGTCTTATCATTGTCGCTTGGATGCTAGTATCGGAGACCGCGAATGCGGCCAGTCATAGGGTATTTACTGTATACCAACCGAACACTGCCTTTCAGGCATCATAGTGGCGGCGAGGTGTGAATTGAGTAAGGCGGGAGCGTTCGGTGCGATTCTCGGCTCGATAGTGATAATGATGCAAATTCTCACCGCGGCAAGCCCAGGCTTCGCCCGCGATTTAAAAGTCCCCATTCCCCAGCGCAGTATATCTACACCCAGTCAGAAGCTCAACCGAGAGGGTGTGGCCCAACTCAAGCACGGGCATCAAAAAAAAGCGAAGCAACTGTTCTATAAAGCGTACCTGCTGGATCCGGAAGACCCGTTCACTCTGAACAATCTTGGATATGTGGCTGAATTGGAGGGCGATGCCGATCGGGCGCTCCGCTACTATGCACTGGCTGCGCGGCAGCACACGGATGCGGTGATCGATCAGTCCAATGCGGCCGCCCTCAAGGGCAAACCCTTGGATGAGGCCTTTCGCCAGATGCAAGATACCGACCGGCAGATCAGCAAACTCAACGAGCAGGCCATTGTTCTGCTGCAAGAAGGCCAGGTGCTGGAAGCCAGGAACTTGTTGCAATCTGCCCTTCCGAAATATCCGAACGATCCTTTCTTGCTCAACAATCTGGGTTACACGCTGGAGTCCCTGGGCGACAACGAGGGGGCCCTGCGATCATATTCCGCGGCGGCCAGCCTGCATTCGACCAAGCGCGTGATCGTGACGCCGAGGGCCAAGTGGCGCGGCAAGCCAATCAGCGAGGTAGCCTCCGGAAACGCCGCCGCTCTTAGCGAGCTAATCGCGCGAGGCGAAGGAGTTGATGCAGCGACCGCTCGCTTGAACTTACGTGGAGTAGCAGCCCTAAATGACAATCACCCGGCTGTTGCCCGGCAGTTTTTCCTACAGGCGTATCAACAGGACGCCCGCAACGCCTTCACCCTGAATAATCTGGGCTACGTCTCCGAGCTAGCGGGGGATCAGGAAGGCGCCGAAACGTATTACGAGGCGGCGCGTACAGGCCGCGACGCGAATGCCAAAGTGAGTTACTCCACGCGTCGCGAAGCCGAGGGTCAGAAGATCGATAAGCTGGCGGATGGGAACCAACTCGACGTGGAGGCAACCATCAAGGCGACACAAGAGGCGAGGCGCC
>Ga0073928_10010305_pt1 | contig 11168 bp, 10 predicted proteins | sample PaiPotPPA55metaG_FD_76969 | JGI IMG/M metagenome (GOLD analysis project Ga0073928, IMG submission 76969) | Iron sulfur acid spring bacterial and archeal communities from Banff, Canada, to study Microbial Dark Matter (Phase II) - Paint Pots PPA... ...
CTGGGTCGGGGCGGGCGTTGAGGCGGGCGGGATCATCGCGCGGATCACGTCGCCTAGTACCGCGCTCGCCGTCTGCGGGCCGCCGGCGCCAGGGCCGGACATCGTGATCTCAGTGATTGCTGCTGATTCGACCGTGACGGCGTTGAACGGTCCGCCGACGGACGCCAGCGGGTGGCCGGGATACAGGAATGCTGGATGCACCCGAACCGACAGCCCGTCGCCAATCCGCTCGGCGGTGCCGATCAGCTTCAGCCCTAGGCCCAGCTCACGCGCGTACTCCAGATCGTCCGGCTGGATCTGCTCGATCCCCTCGTAGACGACCTGGTCCAAATGCACCGGCGTGTCGAACGCAAGCCGTGCCAGAATCGCCATCTTCGCGGCGGCGTCACGACCGTCGACGTCCTCCGAGGGGTCGGCCTCCGCATAGCCGAGCCGCTGCGCCTCGCTGAGCGCCTCTGCGAACGTCATCCCGGTCCGGGCCATCTCCGTGAGGATGAAGTTCGTGGTGCCGTTGACGATCCCGTGGACTCGGTCGATCGTCGCCCCCGCGAGCGACTCCTGAAGCACCCGGATGACCGGCACGACGCCGGCAACCGCGCCTTCGAAGCGCAGCTGCACGCCGTGGGCTCGTGCGGCTTCCCACAGCTCCTCGCCGTGCTGGGAAAGCAGCTGCTTGTTGGCGGTGACCACGTGGCGCCCGGACGCCATCGCCTGCAGGACGTATTCACGCGCCGGGGTGATTCCGCCGATCAGCTCGACGATCAGGTCGGAGGTTTCCAGGATCTGCTCGAAATCGCCTCCTGTCCGCGTGAGCACGCCCGAGATGTATGGCCGCAGGCCCGTAATGGACCGGACGTGCTCGGCATGCTCTGGAAGCAGTCGCTCGAACGCGGCCCCAACCGTGCCACGCCCCAGGAGGCCGACGCGAAAGCCCGTATCAGTCGACATCGCGGGTTAATAGGTCCCCGTATGTCTCCCGTCGCACAACGAGCCGAGCGTTGCCGTCCCGACAGAAGATCACCGGCGCACGCGGAACGGCGTTGTAGTTGTTCGCCATTGAGAATCCGTACGCTCCGGTGGCGGGAGTCACGAGCACGTCGCCGAGGACGGGATCGGGTAGCGGCGCGTCGCGGACGATGACGTCGCCCGACTCACAGTGCTTGCCGGCGATCTGGCAGCGCTCGCTCGCCGGGGCCAGCGGTCGCTGCGCGATGATCGCTTCGTAGACCGCGCCGTACAACATCGGCCGCAGGTTGTCCGACATCCCGCCGTCGACGGCAACCCAGGTTGAGACGTTGCGCTTCACCGTCTCCACGGTGTAGAGCGTCACGGTCGAGTTTGCGACGAGCGCTCGGCCGGGCTCGAGCACGAGGTGCTTGCTCGGTCCGAGCTCCTCGTGAAGCGCATCGATCAGGGCCGCCAGATACTCGGCGACCGAGGGCGGGTGCTGGGAGGCGGTGTAGGCGACACCCAGCCCGCCGCCGAGGTTGTAGACCGGAAAATCCCCAAAGGACGCGATCGCCCGGACAGCCGCCCGGAAGGGCTCGAGCTCGAACAGCTGCGAACCGATGTGGAAGTGCAAGCCGGTCAGCTCGAGTTGGTCGCTCGCGTGGGCGCGTTCGATCGCGCCAGGCGTATCGGCGAGCGAGAACCCAAACTTGGAGTCCGCCTGGCCGGTCGAGACCGACTCGTGCGTGTCCCCGGAGACGTCCGGTGTGACCCTCAGCATGACCCGCTGGCACACGCTTCGTTCAGCGGCGAGGGCCGCCAGCCGCTCCAGGTCGTCGAAGGAGTCGAGGACCACGCAGCCAACGCCGGCCTCCAGTGCTTCACGGAGCTCGGCGACCGATTTGGCGTTGCCGTGCAGGTAGATCCGCTCGGGTTGAAAACCAGCCCTGAGCGCGACCGCCAGCTCTCCCCCCGAGGCGACGTCGCAGCCCAGGCCCTCCTCCGCGAAGACGTGATAGACGGCGGTGCACGGGAATGCCTTCGAGGCGAACAAGACGTCGAAGTCCGGGTGGACGGCGGCGACCTCGTCGACAAACGAGCGAGCGCGCCATCGGAGGTCCTCCTCGGCGACCACGTACGCGGGAGTCCCGAACTCCGCAGCCAGCTCGACCGCGTCGCAACCACCGATCTCGAGATGGCCACGTGCGTTGACGCGCGTGCCCCGCGGATATACGCGCGATAGCTGGGTGGAGGTGGTCGTCATCGGCGCCGATCATGCCACGCCTGGCATGATCGACTGGTGCGCCGCCTGCGAGTGGTCACCGACGCGCTCCCCAGCGAGACCGGCACCCATCGAGGTCTCGCGTACTCGCTGTGGTTGCCCAAGGACCCGGTTGATGTCCGCGGCGGCGTCTTGATCTTGCATGGTGCGAGCTCGTGCAAGGAGAGCCATCACGATTTCGCGCGGGCAGTGCTTGCGGCTGGATTCGCCGCGGTGGCGTTCGATCAACGCGGTCACGGCGCGAGCGAAGGACCTATGGACGACCGCGCCCTGGAGGACGTGGCGATGATGTCCGAGCTGCTGCGCTCGCGCCTCGGTGTCGCGAACCCACGGCTTGCGCTGCGGGGCTCGAGCATGGGCGGGATGCTGGCAATTCTCGCGGCCTCGTCGGTCGGTGCCGACGCAGTCGTTGCGATCTGTCCCGCGAGCACCGAGGGGATGCGGAGAATGCTCGAGCGCGACCAACTCGGTTTCGCGGCTGACCGAGCCAGGCTGAGCTCTCTGCTGGAGCGGGCGGATCTGGAGGCAGCGGTTTCGTCGCTGACTGCGCCGCTATTGCTACTGCATGCGGAGGGCGACGAGCAGGTCCCCGTCCAGCATTCGCGCGAGCTCGCCGAGCACATGAGCGCGGCCGGCAGCCGGCTGATCACGATCCCCGGCGGTCACCACCGATCGATCCAGCACGACGACGAGCTTCAGGCGGTCAGCCTGCGCTTCATCGAGCGAGCGCTTTCGGAGGGCTAGTGCTTCGAGCCGCCGAGGACGTGATTGAGCAGTCCGCCCGCCGCTCCGGTGGTGCCGGAGATGGTGTTGCCTAGCGCCTTGCCTGCTCCACTCACGGCGTTGCCGACGGACGGGTTCACTTGACTCAGCTGGCCGCCCAGTGAGCCCGTCGCGTTGCTCACGGTCGAGCCCAGGTTCGAGCCGATGCTCGACACGGTGGTCCCCAGTCCCGAGGCTGGCGAGCCTCCGCAGCCGCTGCCCGAGCAACCGCTGCTCGCCGGCGTGATTGGCTGGATCGGACGGGGACCAGCTGGCGTGGCGCCCAGAGGTCCGGGGGACCTAAGCGCGGTGGCGGCAACACCTCCGCCGGGGACGGGAGCTGGTCCGCCAGCGGGAGCGCCCGCCACGGCAGGCGCGGGCGGCGCCAGCACGGCAGTTGCGACCGCCGCGACTCTGCGCGCCTGAGTTCCGTTTGCCCCACCTGTCTGCGATGAGGTGATCACGACAGCCGCGGGCGAGGCTCCCTCGCCGACCTGGGGCCAGCCGTGGAACGAGACGACCGCGCTGGCGAGAACGAACACGAGCGCGGCGCCGGCAAGCAGCGACCCGGCGGTTCCGAAGCCGGCGATGTATGCCCGCGTTCCACGCACCTGTTCCATTTATCGGCAGTTCCTCGGTCGGGCTTTAGCGGTCTTCAGGTGAGCCGAGTTTACGCCGGTGCCAGGGCCCTTTGGGCCCTTGCGGACTGCGGCCGCAGACCTCCGCGGCGTGCCATCGCCAGCAGCCACACCGAGCCGGCGATCATCAGGACGACGCTTTCGAGCTGTGGGGCGGTCAGACCAACGACAATCCGGTGGTTGCGGCGGAGGAACTCGACCATCAGCCGCTCGAGTCCGGAGAGGAGCAGATAGAAGGCGAACAGCGCTCCAGGGCGAAAGCGGTCACGCATTCGCCAAAGCCACCAAGCGACCAGCCCCATGGCCAGGGTCTCGTAAATCGGCGTCGGTTGCACCTTGACTCCGGGAGGGGTGGCCACGGTCCCGTGCGGATATGACATCGACCACGGCAGCTTCGACCCTTGACACGTGACGGGGGTGGTGCCGTGGTAGCACCATTTTCCGTAGTCGCCGTCGCCCGAGACCTGACAGCCGATGCGGCCGATGGCGTATCCGAGCGCGAGCGGCACCGAGGCAAGATCCAGCAAGCCGAGCGACAGCATCCCTCGCCACGCGCCCCATGCCAGCACAGCGATCGCGCCGCCGATCACGCCGCCGTACCAGACCAGACCCGATCCCGAGAACAGGCTCCCCAGCAGATCGTGCTTTACGGCGCTGTAGTTCTGGATGATGTAGTAGAGCCTCGACCCGACAAGGCCCCCGACGAGCGCGGCGAACGCGAACTCGTACGCCCAGTCCACCGGCTTGCCGAGCTCCTTCAGGCGGCGCGCGAGGATCCCGCCGGCGGCGAGGAAGCCGCACGCGAACACGATCCCGAAGCTCTTCAGCGAGATGCCGAGGACGTGAATCTCTGGCTTCACAGCGGTTCAGGTTAAGGGGCGGTCACGTTGTGGGCGCGGGCACACCGGGGGCGCGGTCACGGTCGGGCGCGAGCGAGCACGAGCATTCGATCGCGAAAGTCGGGCGCCCACATCCGATCGGCGACGCCCGTCAGCTCAGCCCCGCGGATCAGCGCCCTCGCCACACGCGGCGAATATCCGCCAATCCGTCCGAGGTAGTAGCGCACCGAGAATGCCTTGGGCTGCGTAGTCACCTGGAGGATGTTGAAGCCGTGTCGTTCCAGCAGCGCTTTGAGGCTGGAGCGTGTGAAGTACTGAACGTGGGTGGGAAGCACCGACCACCAGCGAGCGCCCATTCGGCGCGCCACGGCGCTGCCGGCATCGGGGAGCATCAGGCAGAGAACGCCATTTGGCTCGAGGGTCCGTCTGACCCGGTCCAGGGCGCGAGCGGGGTCGGTCAGGTGCTCGATCACGTCACCCATCACCGCCGCGCGGAAATGGGACTCTGGGAGGACGGTTTGGTTCAGGTTCTCCGTGCGGACCTCCAGCCCCAGCCTGTCTCGCGCGAAGGTCGAGGCGAACGCGCTCGGCTCGATCCCGACGGGCTCCCACCCCCGGGAGCGGGCCTCGTCGAGGAGGTAGCCGGTCCAGCATCCGAGGTCGAGGATCGGCCCTGGAGACGCGAAGCGTTCGAGTTGCGCCAGCACGCTCCTCGCCGTCGCTCGCTGCCCATCCGCCTCTTCGACGTAGTCCTCCGAAGCAGCGTCGCCGTACGCGTGGGTGAGTTCGTCATCTGACGGGAACTGTAGGAGCTGCATATGCCCGCAGACCTGGCAGCGGACGATGTCCGAGAGAGCGGTCCCAAAGCGATCCGTGCTGGGAATCAGCCCGTCCGGACCGGCATCTCCGCCCACGCGAAGATGGAGCCGCAGTTCGTTTGAAGCGCAGACGACGCAGTTGCGATCGGAAGCGGTAACCATCGTCGACAAGTTAGCCCAGGGTCGCTTGGCTACCATCCGCCGCCGGTGGCAAGCGAACGGGAGAGCAAACCGTCGGTCGCGGTCGCGATCCCGGCCTATAACGAAGCCGACGGGATCGGCGGCTTTCTCAAGGAGATCGATCGCGCCCTAGGCCCCCACGCCAGTTCCCTGCACCTGATCGTCGTCGACGACGCCTCCACCGATAACACCGGGGAGGTCGTGGAAGCCGCGCGTCCCGAGCTCAGCGCGACGGTTGAGCTGATCACGAATCCCGGGAACCTAGGGCACGGGCCCAGCCTGATGCAGGGATATCAGCGGGCCCTGGCGCTCGACCCGGACTACGTCCTGCAAGTCGATGGCGACGGCCAGTTTCACGGCAGCGACCTGCGGCGGGTACTCGTGCTGCTCAATGACGACGCTCACGCGGTGTCTGGGGTGCGCCGCTTCCGCCAGGATCCGTGGTTCCGGATGATCATGACTAGGCTTGTCCGCACCTACGTGCACAGCAGTTTCGGCGTTCTTGCCAGAGATCCCAATTGCCCGCTGCGGGGCTATGAGACCGCGGTTTTGCGCGAACTGCTACCGCTCGTGCCGCCGAACGCACTCGTGCCGAACCTCTACCTGACGGTTGTCGCATCCAGGCGCGGCCTGGCGCTGCTGGAGGTCGACGTCAGCCACCGCGTCCGCCGTGGGCGGTCCGCCGAGGGCAGCACCTGGGCGCGCGGACCCGGCTCGGTGATCCCCTGGCGGTTGGTGCGCTTTTCACTGGCCGCGCTGCGCGAGTCACGGGCATTCAGGGCTCGGATGGACACTCCGGGATGGGCACGGGGAGCTGTCCGGTGAACCGCGGGCGCGGCGCCACGGTGTGGTTCACGGGACTCCCTGGAGCCGGCAAGACGACGCTTTCGTGCGCAGTTGAGCGAGCGCTAATGGATGCCGATCACGTCGCCTACAGGCTCGACGGGGACGAGGTGCGCCGCACGCTGTGCGCCGATTTGGGCTTCGATCGTGCTGCCCGCGCGGAGAACGTTCGGCGCGTGGCATGTGTCGCGCGGATGCTCGCCGACGCTGGGGTGATTGCGCTTGTCGCGCTGATCAGCCCATATGAGTCCGATCGCGCTGCCGCCCGCGAGCTCCACGAGCAGGCCGATCTTCGATTCATCGAGGTGTATGTCGACACCCCTGTCGAGGTTTGCCGGCAGCGTGACCCGAAGGGGCTGTATGCCGGCGCCGTGGCGGGCGATGTCCACCTCCTGACTGGCGTGGACGACCCGTATGAGCGGCCGCAGCGTCCCGACCTCCGACTCGGCCCACAGCCCCTGGAGCAATCGGTGCGGGCCGTGTTGGACGTGCTCGCACGCGACGGCGTCCTCACCACTTCGTCAAAGCAGTAGCGAGCGCCAGCGGATACTCCCGCGGGCGAGCACGGCTATTTCCGCGATGTCGATCGCGGCCAGTCCGGGTAGCTCCATCACGGTTCGCAGGCGACCGCGGGCGTCGGTGCCGTGGTTGGCAGCTCTGAACGGATAGCTCAGCCACGGCAGCGCGAACAGGCTCCAGAGAGGATTCCGCCTGCCCCGCAGCAGGCCAAGGAGCGCTACCGGAAGCCACAGGTGCGACGGGCGCCAGAAGATCCGGAGCGTGTATTGCCTGCGAATGCCGGGGTGCCGTCTGACGAGCTGAGGCAGGCCCTGCCAGCGCCCGCAGTCGCGAATCCTGCTGAGCAACGATCCCTCTTCGACGGCGTGGTAGGTGAGCATCCGCTGATCACCAACGTATTCGGCCCCCGTGGCAAGCGCGCGCATATTGAGGTCGGTGTCCTCGGCGGTCTCGAGGGTTTCGTCGAAGCCCCCGAGCCGATCGACGATCTCCCGCGGATAGGCGATGTTGGCGCATTCTGCGGACGCACGCGGAACATCGATGAAGCGCTGGGTCCGCGGATGCGGTGAGCGGAGCGTCGCCCACTCGTCCGGGTCCGGAAGTACCGGACCCTGCACGATCGCCCCCGCATGAGTTCGGACCGCTGCGAGGACTTTCTCGAGCCAGTCCGCTGGTGGCCGGCAGTCATCGTCGGTGAACACGACCGCCGGCGAGCGGGCAAATTCCAAGGCGGCGTTGCGGTGTGCAGCGGCTTTGCCGTGTCCTGGCTCAAGTCGGCGCCACCGGAGAATGCCGGCACGCGTGAGCGGGTGGCTCGCCAGCAGCTCCTCGGTTTCCGGCCCGCTGGAGTCGTGACCGACGACGACCTCCCAAAGCGCGCGATCCAGCGTCTGCTCGGCGAGGGCGTTCAACAGCCAACGCAGTCGGATCGGACGGTCGTGCGAGGCGACGACGACCGAGAGCTCCGGGCTCGTTACTGCGTCCAAAGCTCCTCGGCGGCGCCGGTGACAGCCAGCCGGGCGGCGTCAATGCCCATCTTCACCGCGTGATCCATGTTCCCGATCTCGTAACGCCAAGCGCCGAATCGGCCGCGGGAGAGGATCCGTCGCTCCATTAGCCATGGCTGAATCACAGCCAGGGCATCGTCACGCTCGAGCGTCGGCACTGGATAGGCGTAATCGATGTCCTCGACGTGGACCGAGGCCACGGGCGGACGACCGGCGATCACACCAGCAGCTCGCAGCCCGGCCTCGACGCGCTCTTCGATTCCCCCTCGGGGTTCGGGCTTCTGGTCTGAGTACGAGGTCTCCGTCATATACGAGCAGTACCGGGCCGTGTCGCCATCGGGGACGTTGGCGGCCGCATACTTGGCGAAGTTGGTTGCGCGGTAAAAAGGTGTAGTCGGCTGCGGGAAGTACATCCACGACTTGTCGTCGGCGAGCGGCGCCTCGTATCCGACCCCGACCATGTAGACGCCGTTGTGGCGCAGCTTCGTGGCGGCTGACTCCAGCTGGGGGGGCGGCTCTCGCAGCGTGTCCACGAGACGGTCGAGAGGCATCGTCGAGACGAGCGTCTCATATTCGAGCTCGCTGCCATCGGCAAGCCGCACCAGACCGGCTTCGGGCACGACCTCGGCCACGGTGGTTCCGTACCTGATCCGGTCGGGGAATTTCAGCGCCAGGCGTCGATAGATCTCTCCCGTGCCACCCACCGCCGGGAACACGAACGTGTTGTTGGGCCCCCACGCGACCTCGTCGCGACCGTCCCGAACGTTCGACAGCACGCGCTGGTAGTCGATCACTGAGACGCGCTCGCCGATCCACGTAGCCGACATCTGAGCGGGGGCCGTGGCCCACACCTTGTAGTTGTACGGATCCATGAAATGGCGGGTGATGCCCTCGCCGAACACCGCTCGCATCCAGCTGCCGAAATCCGTCTTCGGGTCACCGCCTGGAGCGACCGAGAGCCCCTCGAGGCACTCCTCGATCACGTGCTGAGGGAGGTGTCTGAGGTTGTTCTGAAATGGGTACGGGATCCAGCGATCGTCGTAGCGGATGTACGACGAGCGGTCGTGGCGCCAAATATCCCCGTCCATCACGTCGTCGAGCAGCGCGTCGAACTCGCCGAAGTGGCTGAACACGACGTGGCCACCGAGATCCCACGTGAAGCCCGCCGGATCGATGACCGAGGATGCAAGGCCACCCGCGTGGTCGTGTCGCTCGAGGATCACCCAGTTGCTGTGTCCGAACCGATCGAGCTCGCGGCCGCAGGCAAGGCCGCACGGCCCCGCGCCAATGATCACGATCCGGCCGTCGGCAGAAACCTGCACGCTAGGCGGATGCGGGCGTGGGACTCGCGGACTCGGCGATCCACCGCTCGACGTTGCGATCGTGGATCTCCCGGAGAGTCGCCATCAGGTCGTAGGTGGGCTTCCAGTCGGGGTAGTCGGCGCGGAATTCCTCCAGGTCGGAGATCCACCAGCGGTGGTCGCCAATCCGCGGCGTGTCCTCGAGCCGCCAGCGCAGCGTGCGTCCCGAGATCTGCTCGCACATGTCGATCGCCTCGAGCATTGAGCAGTTGCTGAAGCGACCGCCGCCGAGGTTGTAGACAGCGCCGGCGCGAGGATTGGAGTGAAAAGCCGCAAAGGCCGAGACCACGTCGGCAGCGTGAATGTTGTCACGCACCTGCTTGCCGCCGTATCCGATCACCGTGTACGGCTCACCCGTCACCGTGCAGCGCATCAAGAACGCGAGGAACCCGTGGAGCTGCGCGCCCGCGTGGCTTGGACCGGTCAGGCAGCCGCCGCGAAAGCAAACGGTCGGCATTTCGAAATAGCGACCGTACTCCTGCACCATCAGATCGGCTGCAGCCTTTGACACGCCGAACAGCGAGTGCGTGCAACGATCGAGTGGCATTGTCGTGTCGATTCCGCCGTGCCAGCGATGAGTCCCTGGCAGCTCAAGGCGGGTGGCGTCCTCCTCGAGTGGCAGGAAGTTCGGCCGGTCGCCGTACACCTTGTTCGTCGAGGTGAAGATGAATGACGCATCCGGCGCATGCCGCCGCGCGGACTCGAGTAGGTTCAGGGTCGCCGTCGCATTGACGCTGAAGTCGGTGTGCGGCGCGCGCGCGGCCCAATCGTGCGACGGCTGCGCCGCGGTGTGGATCACGAGCTCGAGCGTCCCGCTGTGCTCGGCGAATACGCGGTCGACGCGCTCACCGTCTCGGATGTCGATGTCGTGGGCACGAAACTCAGGATGGGCTGTGAGCAGCGATTCGGTCACAGGGCGCGTGGACGCGTGCGGCCCGAAGAACTCGGCGCGCATGTCGTTGTCCAGGCCGACCACGTCGAAGCCCGCCTCGACGAAGTAGCGGACCGACTCAGAGCCGATCAGGCCCCCTGAGCCTGTGACGATCGCTGTCGGCATCGGGCGCGGAGGTTAGTGGCTCGCGCGCCTGATCCGCTCGAAGTGCGTTACGCGCGCTCGAACCAGAACGACCCGGCGTGACGCCCGAACCGGTTCTCGACGATCGGCCACGCAGGCTCGAAGCGGCTTGCCAGTGACGAGCACTCGACTAGCCACCACCCGGGGAAGCGGAGCCGCCAGCCGGCCCCACCCCCGAGCAGATGGGCCGCGACCAAGTATTGCTCACCGTAGAGGCGATCCGCCCAACTCGGCGGATAGTCCCAGGGCAGAAAAACGTCGTCGATGCCGATCAGCACGCCGGCCGGCAAGCGCGGCAGCACCTCGAGCATGAACACGGTCGAATCGCAGTTCATCAGCGCCACGTGCGAGCCGTCAAGTAGCACGACGTCGCCGGGCGCAAGCCGCTCAAACAGCGAGGGCTCGACGTCTTCGAGGCTTCGCCTGACCAGCTCGTCGCAAATCCGGTCGACATCGGTGCGCGGCTGCGGGTCGACTGACACGATTCGGGTGCGGAGCCCGAAATCGCGGATCGCGCGGCGCGCGAACAGCGTCGAGAAGCCGGAGCCGATCTCGAGGTAAAGGGCAGGGTCGCGCTGTTTGAGGGCGGCGCACTGCACGAGGGCGTCGACGCTCCCCCAGTAGTCGTTCTCCCAGTAGGGCTGGTCGATCTGCGTGGCGTGGCGTGGAATCTCTCGTGCCCAGTCGAGCAGAGCACATGCTTCCTCGATTGTGCTTTCGTAGCCACCGTCCTGAAGTTCGATCTGCTGGCCGACCGCGGCCATCGTCGGGGATCCCCAGCCCCAGCGGGCGCGGAGGCTGAGCGGGTATTCCGGAATGAGCGCCGGACCCGAACGGTTGATGCGCTCAAGGACGCGTCGGAGCAGTCGGTCTGTTGCCTCAGTGAACGTGGAATC
>Ga0073928_10010310_pt1 | contig 11163 bp, 10 predicted proteins | sample PaiPotPPA55metaG_FD_76969 | JGI IMG/M metagenome (GOLD analysis project Ga0073928, IMG submission 76969) | Iron sulfur acid spring bacterial and archeal communities from Banff, Canada, to study Microbial Dark Matter (Phase II) - Paint Pots PPA... ...
CGCCGCTGCTATCGGCGCAGTGAACACGGTTGTTGTTCGCGGTTCGAATAAACTCTACGGCTACAACACGGATTACGTGGGAGTCCTCGGTGCACTTCAAGAGCGCGTCGCTCTTGCCAAGAGCCGGGTGTTGATTCTCGGGGCTGGCGGCTCTGCGCGAGCCGTTGCGTTCGCGCTGGCGCACTCTGGTGCCTCGGTATGTATTTGTGCGCGACGGCGGGAGGAAGCAAGAACGCTCGCGCGAGCAATCGGAGGCGAAGAATTGGCACGCGCCCGGCTAAAGACCGAGTTTTTTGACGCCATCGTCAATGCAACGCCGATCGGAATGTATCCGCAAACGGCGCGTTCGCCTTTGGCCGCGAACGAGTTAAATTGCCGGCTCGTCTTCGACCTAGTTTATCGGCCGGTCAAAACGAAGCTCTTGCAACTTGCTTCGCGGCGCGGCATCGAAACCGTATCGGGACTGGAAATGTTCCTGGCGCAAGGCATAGCGCAATGGGAGATATGGACCGGCCAGCGCGCGCCAGCTGCGGCCATGCGCAAAGCCGTTCTTGACGCTCTGGGAATTTCAGGCCAAGAAATCTTTCGAGCAACGCCGTGATTCAACCTAACTTCACAACGTTTTGTAAATTGGCGAAGCAAGGAAATCTTGTGCCGGTTTATGAGACTTTTACGGCAGACCTGCTTACCCCTGTGGCCGCTCATCTTCGACTCCGGAGCAATGCAAAATATTCGTTCCTGCTCGAAAGCGTCGCGGGCGGAGAAACGATCGCCCGTTACACATTTACCGGAGCGAATCCCGACGAAGTCTTTCGCGCGCGCGGCCTCGAATGTTCGCTCGAGAACGCTGGCGGCAAAAAGTATTTCCAAGGCGATCCCATCGAGCATTTGCGCCGTCTAACTGCGCGCTATAAGCCCGTTGGCATTCCTGGTCTGCCTCCCCTCACCGGAGGCGCGATCGGCTATTTTGCTTACGATATGGTGCGTCTAATCGAGCGCATCCCCGCTTCCGGCCGTGATGATCTGGCCCTGGACGATTGTGTAATGATGTTTTATCTGGGACTAATCGCTTTCGATCACGTTCAACATCGCTTGTGGATCGTGCAGAACGTTTTTACCGAAAGCCCTGGGAGTCTGCGCGAAAAATACGACGCGGCGGTACGTGAAATCCAGCGCACTTACCGAATTCTGGCGAGCCCGCTGCCGCGCTGCCGTCCATTGTCCACACGCAATTCGCTTCGATTCAAATCCAATTTTACCAAAGGAAAATATCTGGAGGTTGTCCGCAAAGCGAAAAGCTACATCCGCGCTGGGGATATTTTCCAGGTAGTTCCCAGTCAGCGCTTTTCGTCGCAAACAGACACAGACTCATTTGAAATTTACCGCGCGCTACGGGTGGTGAACCCGTCCCCGTATCTTTATTTTCTGCATCTCAACGATGTCTCGGTGGTCGGAAGTTCGCCGGAGATGTTGCTGAAAGTGCAAGGCCGCGAGGCGTATTATCGCCCTATCGCCGGCACGCTCCCGCGCGGAAGAAGCGAAGGCGAAGACCGCGAACAGGAATCAAAGCTGCTCGCCGATCCTAAGGAACGGGCCGAACACATCATGCTGGTAGACCTCGGCCGGAATGATTTGGGCCGCGTATGCGAATATGGTTCTGTAAAGGTCGAGCGCCTTATGTTCGTGGAGCGCTATTCTCACGTGATGCATCTGGTGTCAAGCCTGCGAGGCCGCCTTCGCAACAATGTAGATTGTTTTGGAGCATTGATGGCTTGTTTTCCCGCCGGCACTCTATCCGGAGCGCCAAAGATTCGCGCGATGCAAATCATTGACGAACTCGAGCCCACTCGTCGCGGGCTTTATGGCGGCGCGATACTTTACGTTGACTTTGCAGGTAATCTGGATTCGTGCATCGCGCTCCGAACCCTGGTTGCCAAAAATGGCCGCGTCTACATCCAGGCTGGCGGAGGGGTTGTAGCCGATTCAGTCCCCGAGCGCGAGTATCAAGAGACAATCAATAAAGCCCGTGCGGTAATGGCCGCGCTCCAAATTGCGCACAACGTTGAGGCAGGGAATCGAAAGTTATGAATTATGGGTCAGCCGACGCGGAAGAAAAATGATTCTGCTCATCGACAACTACGATTCCTTTACATTTAATCTGGCGCAGTATTTTGGCCAGATGGGCCAGAATGTCAAAATCCGTCGAAATGACCAAATAACGCTGGACGAAATTGAAGAGTTTCGTCCCGAGCGCATCATAATCTCCCCTGGTCCATGCACTCCGAAGGAAGCCGGGATTAGCGTCCCGCTCATTGGGCGCTTCGCAGGGAAAATTCCTATTCTCGGGGTTTGTCTTGGACACCAAGCCATCGGCGCTGCGTTTGGAGGCCGCGTGGTCCGTGCGAAAAGATTAATGCACGGAAAGACCAGTGAAATTAAGCATGACTGCAAAACAATATTCCGCGGCCTGCCGCAGCCATTCGTTGCCACGCGCTATCACTCGCTCATCGTCGATCGAGAATCTCTACCTCGCATGCTCGAAATTTCCGCTGAAACCGACGACGGGATAATCATGGGTTTGCGCCACCGCAGATTGCGCATAGAAGGAGTGCAGTTCCACCCAGAGTCCGTGCTGACGGACGCAGGTTTCCAGCTCCTTAAAAACTTCCTGACGATTTAGCCCAATGCTGGATGTTTGCGGATTGGCGTCAACTAGAGGCCACCAACCTCCATGAACCACAAGTCGAAGCATTCGTCGAACATCGACTCAATTTTGTTTTGTATCCTTGGCCTTGCGGTCGCGCTGTTACCGGCACGGCCCAAAATCACCCATGCGCAGATTTCCCAAGATGCTCCGCACACATATTGGGGCTTCGATACCAACAATTATCCCGGTGACGCGGCATTGCCTGACTTGCGGCGAACTTTCGTGTTCTCCGGTTACTGGCTCAACGCGCCGCCCGGCGCGAAGACGAATCCGTGGGCCGGGAAGCGCGCTGTTCTGCTAAAAAACGGCTTCGGCTTTTTGGTGCTCTTCAACGGTCGCTCGTCGAACGAACTCAAGCCGCCCGTTGATCCCGCCGATTTGGGCCTACGAGACGCGGAACTCGCCATAGCGGCTGCGCAACGAGAGGGATTTCCGCCTAACGGAAGCACGGTGATCTATTTAGACATAGAAGAAGGCGGTCGCATGCTGCCTTCGCAAATTGACTACATCGGGAGATGGAGCAGCCGCGTGAATTCGAAAGGCTTTGTGCCGGGAGTCTACTGCTCCGGAATCAAGGTTCAGGAAAGTGAAGGACAAACCATCACGACTGCGGACGACATTCACGAACGTCTGCCGATCGTGGCCTACTTCGTTTACAACGACGAGTGTCCTCCTTCTCCAGGCTGCGCGTACTCGAAAAATCCTCCGTCGCCGTCACAGAGCGGCTTCCGCGATGCGCGCGTGTGGCAGTTCGCGCAGTCGCCGCGGCGTCGCAATCTCACGAGTCGTTGCAGCGCTACCTATAGTTCCGATGGCAATTGCTACTCATCGACTGGCGTGGGAGTTGGTCACATCCTGCTCGATCTAGATGTCTCGGTATCGCCCGACCCTTCAACGCTCGTCCCTCGTCCTATCTACTGATTCGCGTTCAACGAATCTAATTAGGGGGCTGATCGGCTGTCGCCTGCGACTGATTGCGAAAACGCAACTAGGGCGTCCAGCCGCTCACGTGCCGCACCAGAATCGATCGATTCTGACGCAAGCCGCACACCGTTCAGCCAATCCGTGGCTCGACCCGACGCCACCAACGCCGCCGCCGCATTTGCGCGAACGATATCGCGATGTGGCCCGTGTTCGCGGTAAAGCGGCGAACGCCCAAGCACTTTATGAATGATCTGCGCGTTTTGTTTCGCGTCGCCCCCTAGAATCGATTCAAGAGGTGCACGCCGGAGTCCAAAATCTTCGGGCACGACCGTATAGCTTCTCACCGCGCCGTCTCGCAACTCGGCCACACAGGTTTCGCCGCCAATTGAAATTTCATCCAGACCATCCCCGCCATGCACCACGAAAGCGCGTTTTACGCCCAGCTCACCCAATGCCTGGGCCATCAGTTCGGTGAATCCCGCCTTATATACGCCAGCCACCTGCGCCGACGCACCTGCCGGATTCGTCAACGGTCCGAGTAAATTGAACACCGTGCGCCCACCCAGTTCATGCCGCGCTCGCATGGCATGCCGCGTTGCCGCGTGCATCGCCGGTGCGAACAGAAAACCAATTCCAATTTCGTCGATACATCGCGCTACTTGCTCGGGTTCCAGGTCGATTCGCACACCAAGCGCCTCGAGCACATCGGCAGATCCGCATTTCGAGCTGATCGAGCGATTCCCATGCTTCGCCACACGAACACCCGCGCCTGCTACAACAAACGCTGCAGCGGTCGATACGTTGAAGGTGCCCTTGGAATCGCCGCCAGTGCCGCAGGTATCCACCAGCGGTTCACCGCGACAGGCATAATTACTCGGAAAAATTTTCGTAGCATAGCGCCGCATCGCCGTAGCGAAACCAACAAGTTCTTCTACCGTTTCACCTTTGATTCGAAGCGCAGCCAACAACTCTACGATCTGCGAGTCTGTAGCGTGACCGGAAAGAATGTGCTCCATCACGCCGTCAGCTTCCGCCCGCGTCAGGTCCTTTCCTGTGCCGATTTTTTTCAAGGCATCTTGGGTCATTGAAATTAGTACCCGGTCTTCAATCCGGTCCGGTTTACGCAATTGAACCAGAGTTTTTTCGACGTGGACGCCGCACAAGTTCTCCGCCGCAGTTCGGGCACACATGCTTCACCTGTCCGCTACAATCTGCGCAAAACGTGCACTCGTACGAGCAGATGTAAGTCTCACTGTCGTAGGCCAACGCCTGGCCGCACTTCTCACAGCCCAGCTTCATTTCCAATGGCGTATCCGCTCCCCACAGCTTAGCCGCGGTTGTTCAGACGGCTTAACAATCAGGCCAACTGGTCTGGTTGCCGATCAAGTGATATTCCGGCGGCAACCATGCTGGAAGTGGTGGCGCCACTTCCCTTGCTCGCCTCTTCAGTTACAGGTAAACTCTCTGATTCATTGTACTCAAACATCCGCGCTATTCAATGCGACCGTCGGGAGCCGATCTAACCTACATGAAGATTCATGAGTATCAGGCCAAGGCAATCCTCGCGAAATTTGGCGTTCCGATTCCGCGCGGCGAAATGGTTTCCAAAAAAGATGAAGCACGCGCCGCGGCGCAACGCCTGGGCGCTCCAGTGGTCGTAGTCAAAGCTCAGATTCACGCCGGCGGGCGCGGAAAAGCTGGTGGCGTAAAGCTGGCGAAGTCCGCCGACGAAGTTGCCTCCCACGCGGAGAACATACTCGGAATGAAACTGATCACTCCGCAAACCGGGGAAGAAGGACGCATTGTTCACCGGCTCTTGATTGAAGAAGGCCTGGACATAAAGCGCGAACTCTACGTAAGCGTACTGGTGGACCGCGTTGCAGGCGCTCCAATCTTTATGGCCAGCGCCGCCGGCGGAATGGAAATCGAGGAAGTCGCCAAGAAAGATCCCAGAGCGATTCTGCGTGAGACGATCGATCCGGCAAGCGGCTTCCAGTCTTTCCAGGCGCGAAAAATCGCATTCGGATTGGGGCTCGCCCCGGAAGTTGTGAGCGCCGCTGTGCCGTTCTTCCAATCGCTGTATCGCGCGTTCATCGAAACAGACGCGTCTATGATCGAAATCAACCCATGCGTGGTCACCGGTGACGGCCGTCTGATTGCGCTCGATGCAAAGGTAATTTTTGACGACAACGCGTTGTATCGCCATCCCGAATACAAAGAATTGCGCGATCTTGACGAAGAGACGCCACTCGAAGTGGAAGCCTCAAAGTTCAAGCTCAACTACATCAAGCTGGAGGGTACTGTCGGTTGCATGGTGAACGGTGCCGGTTTGGCCATGGCCACCATGGACATCATCAAGCTCAGCGGCGGCAGCCCTGCAAATTTTCTGGATGTTGGCGGCGGCGCTTCGGAAGACCAGGTAAAGAACGCCTTCCGCATTTTGTTAAGCGATCCCAACGTGAAGGCGGTCTTTGTGAATATTTTCGGAGGCATTCTTCGATGCGACGTTCTTGCTAGCGGTGTCGTGAATGCGGCCAAAGAGTTGAGGTTCAAGATTCCGGTAGTTGTGCGAATGGAAGGCACCAATGTTAAGCAAGGCCAGGAGATCCTTCGCAGCTCCGGCCTGAATTTCACCATCGCGAACGGGATGAAAGACGGCGCCGAGAAAGTTGTGAAGCTTGCCGGAGCTGCGCAATGAGCGTTCTGGTCGGCAAGAATAGTCGCGTCCTGGTGCAAGGCCTCACTGGTCGGGAAGGTAGCTTTCACGCGCAGCAGATGCTCGATTACGGAACAAAAGTTGTTGGCGGTGTTACACCAGGCAAGGGCGGTACAACGCACCTCGGCCTTCCAGTTTTTGACACTGTCTCTGAAGCGGTGAACGCGACCCGGGCCGATGCTTCTGTGATTTTTGTGCCTCCGCCATTTGCCGCAGACGCAATCCTCGAAGCGGCCGACGCGGGATTGCCTCTCGTCATCTGCATCACGGAAGGGATTCCGACCCTGGACATGGTTCGCGTGGCGGCCGCCTTGAAGCATTCAAAGACGCGACTGATCGGTCCGAATTGCCCTGGCATTATTTCTCCAGGAAAATGCAAAATCGGAATCATGCCGGGTTCAATCCACAAACAAGGGCACGTCGGTCTGGTCAGCCGCAGCGGCACCTTAACTTACGAAGCCGTGGATCAACTCACCCGCCTTGGCATCGGGCAGTCCACCTGCATCGGGATCGGCGGCGATCCGATCATCGGCACCAGCTTTCTCGACTCCGTGCGCATGTTCAACGAAGATCCGGATACCCACGCCATCGTTCTGATCGGCGAAATCGGTGGAAACGCCGAAGAAGTCGCAGCGGAATATATTAAGAAACATGTGCGAAAGCCGGTCGTCGGATTCATAGCCGGTCAAACGGCCCCGCCAGGACGCCGCATGGGCCACGCCGGAGCAATCATCAGCGGCGGAGAAGGAACTGCGGCGGCGAAATATAAGGCTATGCGCGCGGCAGGAATTCACACCGTGCAGAGTCCCGCTGAAATCGGCCATACCCTCGCCGCCGCTCTCGGCAAGCGGAACAAAGGTTTAAAAGCAAAGCCGGCAACAACCAGAAAACCAGCGAGCAAGCGTAAGAAGAAGTAGCGATCTTTGAAAAAATCCGTTCTTGATCGGAGAGACTGAATGGCAATCGAGCGAACACTCGCAATTATTAAGCCCGATGCAGTGGGCCGTGGCCTAACGGGAGAAATCTTAAGCCGTATCCACGCTGCTAAATTCCATATCATCGTCATCAAGACCAGGCGTCTCACCAAGAAAGAAGCCGAAGGATTTTACGCCGTTCATCGCGAACGTCCATTCTTCGAGGAATTGACGGCATTCATGAGCACGAGCAAAGCCGTGGTAATGGTCCTCGAAGCCGAGAACGCCATCGCCAAGTGGCGCGATACCATGGGCGCTACCGACCCGGCAAAAGCCGCACCCGGTACTATCCGCAAAGACCTCGGCGCCAGCATCCAGTACAATTGCACGCACGGCTCCGACGCGCCCGCGTCCGCTGCCTTTGAGATTAGTTATTTTTTCTCCGGCTCGGAGTTAGTGTAGGAATTCCGAACTAGCAAAACTTCCAGCTAGCGAACTCGCTTTCAGGCTGGGCGCTAGCTTTCTATTCCATTACTTCTTGGGAAAATCGGCCGCCGCCTCCACTTCCAGAATTTGTTTTGTATGGCGATCGCTATGCGCGCTGATGAAGAGTAACCACTCATATCCATCCAACGGCCCTAGTGGGCTGTCGCTAACGTGCTGGCGAAGGTCCGGAGCTGTTTGCATGTATTCGATAGTCCGCTGACGGCTTTTCAGGAAATGCTCGAGGGTCTCGGCGGGAGACCAGCGCCCAGTGGGAACCAATTCCGGCGGCGCTTGTCGCTTGTTACTTCGATCCGGAACCATCTTGAGTACCATCGCATCCATCTTCGCCACATCGCGGTCCGGCGCGCCTGCCGGAGCTTTCATCACCATATTTGTAACGTAGCCGAACATGTAGTCCTCGGCGAGCGCGATGTGTTCGAGCGTCTCGGCCACGGACCATTTATCCGGAGCAGCTTTAAATTTCCACTGGACTTCGGAAAGATCCTTGGTAGCTGCGATCACCCCGTCGCGAGTTTGTTCCAGATACTTCACGCCACGATCGCGGTCCGCTTGCGTGAGGGTTTGGCCAAAAGCCGCGGACGCGAGGGAAAAAAGCCCACAAGTAATCCACAGGACCTTTTTCATCAGAGGATCCTCCGTTTAAGGTTTTCTTCTAACGCCACCATACGATCTTTACCATAGGTGTCAATTGGAATCGCGTTCCAGAAAGGCACTCCCAAGGCTAAGACAATCCATTAAGGATTCGAGAACCTCTCGCCCCATTCGCCGGACTTCCGTCAGAAAGCAATCATTTAAGCTGTGGAGTAGAATAGCTTGCGATGGACCCTCTTCGCGAGGTCGGAAAGACCCTGCTGGTTATTGGCAGTGCTCTTTGCGGCATCGGTGTGTTGCTGTTTTTTCGAGCGAAACTGCCGTACCGGATCGGTCGGCTTCCCGGTGACATCGTGGTCCAGGGCCGCAACGGCAGCTTTTATTTTCCTCTGGTGACCTGCATTATCGTGAGCCTATTGCTTACTCTCTTGATGTGGATTCTGAATTTATTCCGGCGCTGATATCATGAGCCAAGCCAATTTATTTACACTGATGCCCGAGCGGCGCGTATGGAAAGTCAGCGAGCTCAACGCTCGCATCTGCGAGCTGTTGGAAGGAACCCTCCCGGATATTTGGCTGGAAGGGGAAGTGTCCAACTACCGCCCTGCGCAATCAGGGCATTTGTACTTCACGTTGAAAGACGCGCAATCCCAAATCCGCTGCGTATGTTTTCGAGATCAAGCGCGCGGTTTGAAATTTCGTCCGCAAGATGGGCTTAGCGTTACCGTGCGAGGCGCGCTCAGTGTCTATGAGCCGCGCGGCGAATACCAGATTTATGTAAGCCACATCGAGCCCGTTGGCGCAGGCGCGCTGCAAGTCGCTTTCGAACAATTAAAAAAACGCCTTGCTGATGAGGGGCTATTTGGGCAAGACAGAAAAAAGCCTCTTCCCTTGCTGCCACGTTGCATCGGAGTAGTGACCTCGCCTACCGGCGCCGCTATCCTGGACATTATACGCATTCTAAAGCGGCGATTTTCGAACGCGCATGTGATGTTGTACCCGGTGCAGGTCCAAGGTGAGTTCGCAGCGCGCGAAGTTGTAGCCGCGCTCAAGCATTTCAATCGAGTGAAATCCGTAGAAGTAATCATCGTCGCGCGCGGCGGAGGCTCGCTTGAAGATTTGTGGGCCTTCAACGAAGAAATAGTTGTGCGCGCGATCGCCGCATCGGAAATTGCGGTGATTACCGGCATCGGCCACGAGGGCGATTTCACCATCGCGGATTTTGTTGCCGATGTCCGCGCTCCCACTCCGTCCGCAGCCGCTGAAATTGTCGTACGCTCGCGCCAGGAGTTCGAAAATCATCTCGCTGAGCGTTCCCGGCGCATCGTCCATCAAATGCGCTACCACCTTTCGGAATTGCGCCATCGCTCGCGCGATTTGCAAACGCATCGCGCGTTCCGCCAGTTCGAACTGTTGATACGCCGTCGACGGCAGCATGTCGACGAACTATCCTCGCTTCTCGCCATCGGTCTGCGCACTAAGTTCGTCGCGGCGAGCCAGCGCCTGGTCCAAGCAAGCAAGCGCGTGGCTTCTTTCGATCTGCGCAGCCGGGGACACCTTCTCCGCCGCCTGATCGAAAGGGATCGAAATGCGCTGCAGGCCGCCCTCAATCACGTCGTCGCCCGCAAACGCAGGCGGTTTACGACTGCGCAGGTGCAATTTGCCGAGTTGGATCTTCGCGTTCGCGTAGGGCGTTTGCGTCGCACTCTCGACCAGCGCCGCGCCGAATTGCAAGCGCGTGCGGCTCGCGCGTTGGTAGCGAAGCGCCGGCGGCTAGAAGCGGCAGCGCTGCAGCTTGAAGAGCGCAATCCCTTTCAGCTGCTCGAACGCGGCTACGCCATCGCCTACGATGCTGCCGGAAATGTGTTGCACTCACCAGATCAGGTCGCGTTGGGCGACGACATTTCCATCCGCCTCGCTCGCGGTGGCCTCGGCGCCACCGTCCGTGTGAAAAAAATACTGGAGCCTTAGAACCTACTCGTCATCTGAGGAAGAACTTGTAACCTTCAGCACAGCGAGGAAAGCTTCCTGCGGAATATCCACGCGGCCTACGCGCTTCATGCGCTTCTTGCCTTCTTTTTGCTTCTCGAGAAGTTTTCGTTTACGCGAAATATCGCCGCCGTAGCATTTGGCTATTACGTTCTTTCGGATTGCGCTGATAGTCTCCCGCGCGATCACGTGGCTTCCGATAGCGGCTTGTACGGCAATCTCAAACATTTGCCGCGGGATTAATTTTCGCAGGCGGGTCACTAGTTCGCGCCCGCGTTCGTAAGATTGATCTCGATGGCAAATGATTGTCAGCGCATCTACCGGCTCGCCGCCGACCAGCACATCCAGCTTCACCAGGTCGGACTCGCGATATCCGGACAGGTGATAATCCAAGGAAGCATAGCCGCGCGAGACGCTCTTCAGCCGGTCGTAAAAATCCAGCACGATTTCATTCAGCGGCATTTCGTAGGTCAGCATGATTCGCGTGGGCGAGAGATATTCAAATTTCTTCTGCACCCCGCGCTTTTCCTCGCACAGGGACAGAACCCCTCCCACCGACTCTTCCGAGGTGATGATCATGGCCATCAAAATCGGCTCTTCGATTTTCTCGATCGAACCCGGCGGCGGAAACTTTGTGGGATTATCCACCTCCATCGTTTCGTTGGCTTTTGTCGTAATGCGATATTGCACGCTGGGGGCTGTGGTTATCAGGTCGATGCCGAATTCCCGTTCGAGGCGTTCCTGCACGATTTCCATGTGCAGCAGGCCCAAGAACCCGCAGCGAAATCCGAAGCCGAGCGCGACGGAATTTTCCG
>Ga0073928_10010311_pt1 | contig 11162 bp, 7 predicted proteins | sample PaiPotPPA55metaG_FD_76969 | JGI IMG/M metagenome (GOLD analysis project Ga0073928, IMG submission 76969) | Iron sulfur acid spring bacterial and archeal communities from Banff, Canada, to study Microbial Dark Matter (Phase II) - Paint Pots PPA... ...
CCAGCGGGATGTGTAGTGGCGCAAAATGTGTGGCGGAGTGGAGCTGGTCCAATACCTGGGGCGTGATGAGTTTGTGGGTGCGTAGCTTGGCGCCTCCATGCACGACGCGATGGCCTACAGCTACTGGGACAGTGTGAATGTGCTCCTGGATTGCCGCAGCCAGAGCGGTGAGAGCATCGTTCTGCGATCCGAGAATACTCTCGCTCTGCACGAGCGGTTTTCCATCGGAAGCACGAATGGTTAGCGTGCCGTTACCACGTCCAATGCAGTCGGCGCTGCCCGTCAGTAGCGGCTCTTCGTCGGTCGCGCCATGGTAATAGATGCCGAACTTGAGCGAAGACGAACCGCCATTGAGTACGAGAATTAGATCTTCTTTCCGGGTCAGTTCTTCCACGATGCCTATCCCGGCCATTTCCAATTGCGAATTTCTTCCTTATCGATGCCTTCGGCGTGAGCGTAATTGATGCTGTCGATGATCTGGTCCTTCAGCCATTCTTTGATGTGCGCTCCTATGGGCCGCAGGCGCGGAACGCGGTCGATGACATCGATCGCCAGGTTAAAACGATCCACCTGATTCAGAATAGCGAGTTCGAGTGGTGTGTTGATATTGCCCTTTTCCTTGTATCCGCGGACATGAATGTTTTCATGATTCTTGCGGCGGTAGCTGAGCTTGTGGATGAGTGCGGCATAGGAGTGGAAGTTGAAGATGACCGGCTTGTCGGTGGTGAAGAGCGAATCGAAGTCGCGGTCGGAGAGTCCGTGCGGGTGTTCGGTCTCCGGCATGAGACGGAAAAGATCAACAACATTGACGAAGCGTATTTTCAAATCGGAGAAGTGTTCCTTAAGAATCGCAACTGCAGCGACTGACTCCATGGTTGCGATGTCGCCCGCACAAGCCATCACCACGTCGGGTTCCGCACCATCGTCTGTGGAAGCCCAGTCCCAGATGCCAATGCCCTTGGTGCAGTGGGTCACCGCCTCTTCCATGGTGAGGTATTGAAGATGGTCCTGCTTGTCCGCGACAATGACGTTGACGTAGTCGCGCGAGCGTAGGCAATGGTCTGCCACACTCAGCAGGCAGTTCGCGTCGGGGGGCAAATAGATGCGAACCACATCGGCGCTTTTGTTGGTGACCACGTCAAGAAATCCAGGGTCTTGATGGGTAAAGCCGTTGTGGTCCTGCCGCCAGACCAGAGATGTAATAAGGATGTTGATTGACGGCACTGGTGCACGCCAATCGAGTTCGTTCTTCGACTTCTCCAACCATTTGGCGTGCTGGTTGAACATCGAGTCGATCACGTGCACGAACGCTTCGTACGTCGAGAAAAAACCATGGCGGCCAGTGAGAACGTAGCCTTCGAACCAGCCTTCGAGCGTGTGCTCGCTGAGCATCTCCATCACGCGTCCGGTGACGTCGAGCTCGCCACCGTCGGCGTCTTCCGGCTTGTACTCGGCGAGCCATGTCTTCTTCGAAGCGGCGTAGATAGCCGTGAGCCTGTTGGATGCTGTCTCATCCGGGCCGAAGACACGGAATGAACTCATGTTGCGGCGCATCACGTCCGCAAGAAAGTGCGCGAGCACGTCGGTTGGTGGAGTATAAAGCGTACCCGGGGTTTTCATCTTGACAGCGTAATCGCGAAAATCTGGCAGCTCGAGCTCTTTTCGCAGCAGCCCGCCGTTCGCGTGCGGGTTGGCGGAAATGCGACGCGTGCCGGAGGGCGTGAGATCCTGCAGTTCGGGTATGAGAGTTCCGTTGGCGTCGAAGAGTTCTTCCGGCTTGTAGCTGTGCATCCAATCTTCAAGGATTTTTAGACTGCGCTTATTCGTCGCTGGGTCGAGCACTGGGACCTGGTGCGCACGCCAAAAGTCTTCCACCTTATGGCCGTCTACATCTTTTGGCCCAGTCCATCCTTTCGGGGAACGAAGTACGATCATGGGCCAGCGCGGACGCGTGGTGTTGCCGGTTGAGCGGGCATCTTGCTGCAGTGAACGAATTTCGAGGATGCATTGCTCCAGAGTAGAAGCCATTTTCTGATGCATCGTAGTCGGGTCATTGCCTTCGACGAAGTACGGTTTGTGACCGTATCCGGTCAGCAGCGCATCCAATTCTTCATGCGGGATGCGGGCGAGGATGGTGGGATTTGCGATCTTGTAGCCGTTCAGATGCAGCACCGGCAGGACGGCCCCATCGCGAATCGGATTCAGAAATTTGTTCGAATGCCACGAGGTCGCAAGCGGCCCGGTTTCCGCCTCGCCGTCTCCGACCATGACGGTAACGATGAGATCAGGATTGTCGAACGCTGCTCCGTAGGCGTGCGAGATGGAGTAGCCAAGCTCGCCGCCTTCATGAATGGAGCCGGGCGTTTCCGGTGTGCAATGCGAGCCGATTCCTCCGGGAAACGAGAACTGCCGGAAGAATTTGAGCATGCCCGCTTCGTCGCGGCTTTTGTCCGGATAAATCTCAGAGTAGTGGCCTTCGAGATAGCAATTGGCAAGCGTGGCTGGCGCACCGTGACCGGGGCCGGAGATATAGATGACATTTAAGTCGTACTTTCGGATGAGACGATTTAGGTGGACCCAAACCAGCGATTGCCCCGGATCCGAACCCCAATGACCAAGCAGCCGATTCTTGATGTGCTCAGGTTTCAGCGGTTCGCGGAGAAGGGGGTTCGCGCGCAGATAGATCATGCCCACCGACAAATAGTTGCAGGCGCGCCAGTAGGCATCCGTCTTTCTCAGTTCTTCCGGTGAAAGCGGCGTCGGGACTTCGGTTGTGGCGGCCATGGATGCTCTCCGGGAATTCAAAGTGCAGGCGTTGCGCTGCGCGCCGCTCCCCTACAGCCTAAACTGTTCTGATGAAATGCGAATGAATTTTCGGGTGAATCCCGGAGACCGGGTTTAGCAGGGGGGGCTTGGTCACAGGAAAGACGCAATCCAATCGCGCTTCCTGAGAAGCATTCGCGCAGTGTTTCACGCACGGAGGCACCTGTTTCTGTTTCGTCTTTCCAGTAGTCACGCTGTCCTACATGTCCACCGCCTGCTCAAAAAGGACGACCTTGCGCCCACGACTTGCGTCGCACCTCGCACGGTTATGCCCTTTGGCGGGCGGAGAACATGAGCAAATTCAGTATCTGCCTGGGCACGCATCGGTTCAGACAACTGAGCGCTATCTTGGCTTCAAGAGGAAACTCAGCCAAGCTGTAAACGACAACCTCGGACTGCAAGACACCTGACGGGGTGGTCACGCCCCAGAAGCCGACTTCTGGCCCAGAAATAATTAGCCCGTGATCCGTCCGGAATGCTCCAGAGTGGCGCGATCATCGATAACCCTTGGTAACTACCCGCGCTGATTGCATTTGGTTCCTCAACACGGGCAGCGTCTACCCGACCGCACATTTTCTGAGGAACTCTAAGAATTGCTGCCCATCGAATCGATCAATCTTCTAAACTGGAAATTGTCGTCAAACCCCAATCCCAACGAATCCCGCTCCTGGTAGCGATAAAGGTTCTACACACGCCTTTCCGCGCAAAGCTCATCCGCTTTTTGCCCAGCTCCACATACCCGTCGTCCATGATCTTCGGGATGATGTAAGTCCCTTCTCGGAGGTCATAAGTGACAAGGTTCGGTTTGCCGTCCTTCATCTCGTAGACGCTGAACTTTTCTGGCGCATTGGTCTTGATATAAGTGAATTTGTCGTCGTGATAGATCGACTGGATGTCGAAGGGCGCTTCGTTGGCCTTGTAGACGTAGTCAAACTTGAGCTGCGTCGGATAGGCGCTCTTGTACTCGTCCACCACCTGCTCGACGTGCGATTGCAGAGCGGCAACCTGCTGCTTCGACTGTTCGAGCTGTGCGGCAGGCACGAACTGCGCGGGGCCGCTCGTGGCCACAATCGCCGAGCGGTCAGCAGGTTCGACGATAACCTTCAGGTCCGGCTCGGCGGAAGATGCGGAAATGTCCTGCAGGGTGAAGCTGTAGATGTTTCCCTTGTCAGTAATCAGATTCAGGTTGGAACTGATGCCTTGTTTCGCGGGATGCACAAAGCAAAAGTTGCCCACAACATCGACAATCCAGAAGTCCTTGTCGCCCGCGGCGGCTTCCATGATCTTCTCGGACGGTGGCACTTCGATCAGGGTTGTGTACTTGACCTTGGCGCGGATCGCCACGATGTCCTGCGAGTGATACTGCACCGTGCGCGCCGACTCCTGCGCCAGGGAAGCGATGGACGAAACAGCCAAAACAGCGTTGACGATGAATTTCATATTTCGCATAGCATGTCTCCTTAGTGGTTGGTGTTGATCGTTGATAAGGCCAGCGTGCGAGGCTGGAATGGAAAGTCTTCGGCCAGATGGCGCAGCCCATCGGCAAACCCAAATCGCTCGAAGTACTCGCGCTTCTTGAGGTTGTCGCAGGCGTTGTTGGTCGCCATCCAGTGCGAAACAGAATCGACGTTCAACTGCACTTTCTTTGAGGTCTGCGCCTTGCGAATGAGCATTTGGCCGGGCGGGACGAGTCCGCCGATAAGGTCCAACTCCGTGTCGTTCAGATGAAATGCTTCCCGGTAAACCTCGCGGTTCATCTCCGGGTTGGCGAGGAAGATTTTCGTGGGGCAGCTCTCGGCCACAATCGCCAGCATCCCCGACTCCTCAAGCTCCTTGATGGATTGCGTCGCCATGATCATCGCCGCTTTGTGCTTGCGCCAAGTCTTCTGCGCCTGCACAACGTAATTGCGGATCGTCTCGTTTTTGATAAAAAGCCACGCTTCATCGAGCAGGAAGGCCTTGAAGGTGGCGAGTTTATTCGGGTCGCCAATCTCGTTCGACGCGCGATGCAAGACGTAAACCAACAGCGGCTCAAGCACTTCCGGCGCATCGTTCCAGCCGTGAAAGTTGAAGGTCTGAAAGCGGGAGAACGAAAGCGTGTCGTCGGCGTTGTCGAAAAGAAAACCGTACTGGCCGCCGCGTGTCCAGCGATGCAGACGCTCCTTCAACTCGCCAACGATGTTCGTAAAGTTCGAGACCGTGCGCTGGGTCGGCTCCAGCATGTACATACGCTCGATGGCATCCCACAGGCGGCGTTCTTCCTTGAAGTCGAGACGGTACCGCTGTCCGTTGCCCTCAATCAGCACGCGGAAGAAGCTGAACAGGAATTGCAGGTTCTCTTTCGTCTGCGGCAGCGAGAACGGATTGATGGTGAAGTCGCGTGACTCCTCGCCAGCGTTTAGATACGAGCCGCCGAAGATCGTCGTCAGCGACTCGAAGCTGCCGCCGATATCGAAGATGAAGGTCAACGGTGCATACTTCTGCGCGTTTTGCAGCAAGAAATTGCAAAAGTACGATTTTCCGCTCCCGGTCATGCCGAGAATCAGCGTGTGGGCAACCTCGCCGTTATGCAGGTTGAGAAAGTAAGGCGTGCTGTTGTCGGTTTCGAGCACGGCCAGGTACTCGGTGCCGAGATACGCATTCGTCTTCTCGCCGGGAAGGATCGTAAACAGGAAAGACAGGTCGGCGTAGTTCGTGGTCAGGAGAAACAGCTTGCGAAGGTTCAGCGCATAGTTGCCCGGTACGATGGCGAAATAGGCGTTGAGTTGGTTGTAGGTTTCCGAAAACAGGCTGCCGTCGCCGTTGGTAAAGATGCCCGCAAACTCGGCCCCGATCTGCTCCAATTCGGCTTTCGAGCGTCCATACAGAACAATCGTGAGCGAGAAATCGCCGAGCGATTGACCATCGCCCAGAGCACGCAGGCAGTCGCCAAGGTTCTCAATGTCGGCCTGCTTCGACTCGTCCACCAGCACATCGCGCGGGTTCGTCTTCGTGGTGTCGTTGCCCATCTGCGACACAAACCCGGTCTTCGACACATTGAAGTGGCGGCGGCGCTTGTTGACTTCCTTGCGGGCCTTGTCCGCCGCAAGCGGCGTCCACTCGGTGACCACGCGGAAATTGGCCGGGATCTTCAGCAGCGCATCGAGCGCCAAGGGCCGCGTCTCGGTGACGGCCTCTTTCATTGTCAGCACACGGACGATGTGATCGCCCACACGCAGATGATCGCGCTCCGCTTCGATGTTCGAGTTCACGACCTGATAGTCGAGAAACTGTGTGGACTGGGGCTTACCGGCAACGCGCCAGTCGTCGTAATTTAGCAAGCGTCGAAAAAACGTGAATTGCCCCTGCTGGTTCAAGACCTCGATTTGCATGAAGTCCGCAAGCTGACGAACGAATGCCTGCACGCGCTGGTCGAGCCGCGCAACATCGCGTTCGATCTGGCTGCGCAGCAGCGTTTTCATGTTGTTGTTAGTAAACTGCGCCTTTAATTCGCCGACGGCCCCGGCAGGATCGCGAAAGAGCTGACCGAACGCCGCTCCAACTCCGGTTTTCGACCGGGCGCCTTCGAGCAGAATGCAGTAAAAGATTTCAACCTGATAAAGGTCGTCACGCTTCGCTTCGAAGAACTTCCGCCGTTGATCGATCGCCGCTTCCACAATCGGGTCGTTATATCGTGCGAAGGGTGTGTCGGGGCGGTTCGATTTGAAGAGATATTGATAAACATGGAAACCTGGGCCGAAGGCTTTCAGCGCGGCCTCCAACCGCTTGACCGCATACTCCTGCTCCGAGCGGTCCAGGTTTTCGTAGTCCACGCCGGGAACGCTGAGTACCATGCCGACATCGCCAGACTTAGTGAGGAAGGCCGTCTCATTCCAGAACCCGTACAGGTTGATGTGGTCGTTGAGAGCCGCACTCTCTTTCCACGGCTTGATGACCTTATCGAGACGCAGCATCACAACACCTCCACGCGGGGGATGAACTGCTTGGCCGCGTCATAGCGCAGCTTGTAGCGTTCGGACCTGGCCAGGATGCGGAGGAACGCCGGATCGCTGTCCGTCACCCAATGACCGAAGGCAAAACCACCGATGAACACCGCGATCCCCGCCAGGATGGAATTGAAGAGATTGAACGCCCCAACCGCGCCCACGCAGACGAAGTAAAACAGCGTGCGCTCCACGCCCAAGTAGGTGAGAGGCTTATGAAGGCTCTTGAAGACTCGATTTGTGCGATGAGTGTGTGTTTTGTTTGCCATAAATCTCTCGCCTGACCAAGCGTGTTGAGTGATAGTGGTCGAAGGTAGCTGGAAAGGTCGTTAAACGCCCCAGAGCCAACTCAGGACATTCACGGCGAGGACGGCAATGCCCGTTCCGGCGGCAACACCGGCGAGTGCCTTTTTTGCGCCGGGTTCGCCGTGCGCGAAGCCGTAGCCTCCGATCACGATGGCAACTAGACTTGCGACCTTCGCAATGGTGCCGGTAAAAAGGTTTTGGATGGCGGTAAAGCCGGTGTCGAACGGTGAACCGCCCTGCGCTAGCGCGGCCACAAGCATGAGAAAAAGCAGGGCGAGAACAGCCGCGGTTGGACGCGCCCACTTCGACCGAAGAAGGGGCTGGACTGGACGAATAAGATCAACTTGGAACCAACGTGATGACATCTGCGCCTCCAGGAGCAGCTAAAATCTGTCGCGTGTGGCGCAAAAGTAACCGCACTCGATTTCGCTGTCCAATGAAAGTTGGGAAGTCTGTTATTCCCTGGAGGACTAATAGCTTGTCGTGATCGTGCTCTGGCGGGTGAACTCGTAGTCGAGACAGAGAGAAAGAATCTCTATGCTCCGATGAACAATAGATATATCCAAGGTCATTTCGTTAACTCTTCGCTCACCCACACACCCCCTGGATGCCCCGCTGGAATGCTCTGAATGGCATTGGAAGCCGCGGAACAAAGCCGAGACAAAGGCCGACGCGACCGCTGTATCAAGTTATTTTGGTGCTTTCCGGGATTTTTGTCGTTTCCGCAAGTGCCGCTATCTCAACAAGCTATACCTCCACAAAGGCGCCCGGTCAACGGAAATCTGTCGTAATCCACCTATTTCGGAAAGCTATTAGTCGCTGAAGGAATAACAGACTCCCCAAATTTCATTAGACGCGGCGGCAGAAATGAAGCGGGTTGGGAAAGATTGTCGATTCCGCACGGATTTGCCCAGCTCGGAACGCCGTGCGCCGCCGTGGTCTGGTCGGGAAGAAGCCGAGATCGTCACGATTGACTGATCTTTATCAATGGCTGATCTTATGACAACACAAGACTTTGAGCCTCTGTTGAAAGTAGAAGAAGCGGCTTTGCTATTAGGCGGCATGCATCCGAAAACCTTGATGCGTCTCGCTCGCCTGGGAGAAGTGCCTGCAATCAAAATCGGGCGGTGCTGGTTTTTTCGGGCCAGTGCCCTTAACGATTGGATTGGGCTACAATCACAATCGCATCGCCCGTGCCTCACGGAGAGGATTCAGTGATGGCACGTAAATACCAACGGGGAAACTTAACCCTAAAGACGCGGGCGAATGGGCCGGATGCGTGGGAGTTTCGTTGGCGAGATGCCAACGGAGCCCAGCGTAGCAGGCTACTCGGGACGGTGGAGCAGTTTCCTCCGAACGGGACGCACAGTGTACAGCCGATGCCCTTCGTCTGGAAATCAACTCGGAATTGCCGAAAGCAGTTCCGATTACCGTTGCGACTTTGGTTGACCGATACCTCACATCCGATGTGGAGATGGGGCGGTTGGCTTACGCAACGCGGGCAAGCTACAAGACGTACCTGAACGGTTGGGTCAAGTTGAAGTGGGGGCGGCACACATTGGAACAGGTTCGCACAATGGCAGTTGAGCAATGGCTGGGGGTGGTAGAACTCGCGCCCAAGAGCAAACTGCATTTGCGGAACGTGCTGCATGTTCTTTTCGAGTGTGCTGCCCGCTGGGAACTTATCAAGGAAAATCCCATCACCCGCGTTCGTCAAGGTGGAGCGCGGCGAGCAGAACCGGATGTGCTCACCCCGGAGGAGTTCCGAGCATTGCTGGCAGAATTGACCACACAGCCGTACCGCATGATGGTCATTCTGGTGGGATGTTTGGGACTGAGCCGGAGCGAATTTACCGGGCTTCGGTGGGCAGACTTTGAATGGGATGCAGCAACCCTCAGCGTGCAACGCGGTGGGGTGCATTGCCACGTTGGGAATCCCAAGACGCTGGCTCGTAGGAAATCCATCCCGCTCGCTCACAATCTGCTTACAGTTGTGAGCGCGTTTCGTGAGCGGTCGGCGTACCGGGCAGACTCCGATTGGGTTTTTGCCTCACCGTACAAACACGGGGCGGAACCATATTGGCCGGATTCGGCTCTGACGGACTTTGTGAAGCCCGCCGTCAAGCGAGCGGGCATCACGAAAACGGTGGGCTGGCACACGTTCCGGCACAGCTACAGCACACTGCTACGGGCAAACGGTACGGATGTGAAGGTGCAAAGCGAATTGCTACGGCACTCGAACATCGGCACCACCCTGAACCTGTACACGCAAGCTGTGAGTGAGCAGAAACGGGCCGCGCACGGGCAGGTTGTTGAACAGTTGTTGGCGGTGTGATCGCAAAGTGAGCGGATGGGCTTGTACCGAAAGGCTGCAACCGATTGAAAAGGTTGGTTGCGGGGGGTGGATTTGTTCCCCAGTCGCTCATTGATTCCTCGGAACTTACTGATTCTACGATAGTCCGGAACGCCAAGAAAGGCCAGAAAGGCAACTTCTTCATTCAGTTTTCATTCAGTTTTTCTCGTTTGATCATTCCGAAGGGCACCCTTCTCTACCTCTACAGCCGCTAGTTTGCTCCTTACCTCCGGCAGAGGTGGTCGCCCTGGGGAAGTCCAAACCGAGATTTGCAATTCCGGTGGTAGGCACCGCCTCTGGCTATTATTCTCACGACTGAACTGAGAGCGGTGCAGCTTGCTCAGCCATATCGCTTCGAAAGCTTCTTATTCTAATCAATCGAAAACCAAAGGGTGGTTCTGCCATGAGGAAAGATGTTTGGCGAGCGGTGATCGAGGTAGGTTTTATCATCTTCCTGTTTTATTCCAATCTCTTGATGGGAGAATTTGAGCGCTCGGGCATGGGGCAGAGGAGAGGTTTAGTTTGGGCAATCGAAGATGTTTTCACCGCTGCCAATTTGGAAATTGCCATGGTAGCTGCGCTCGTCGGTTATATCCTTTTTGAGTTTCTTCGAAAAAAATTCTAGGCGAACATTAATCTGATTCTTGGCTTCAAAAGAAACAGCAAGAGCGCAGCTGCGATGATGACGCCAGTTCCGCCGCGGGCGGCGGGTCGTGACGCGGTCATCGATTTTTTCCAGTGCGGCTGGTCCTGGTTGGATTGTAGGGTGAGTAGTCGAGGAATTCATTTTTAACTCCCGCAGGCAAGGGCAACTCAAGCCAATGCGTGGTACGGAAGGCAAGAAAACGATGAGTGCCTCCGGTTCTATCCGCCGGATCCTGGTTCCAAAGAGTCTCGGCTGTGCCGGTTAGCTGAAGGGTGCGACCGCGGTCAAAGTCGGGGACGATGATTCCGGCGCGAGCGTTCACGCGGAGGTTGCCAAGCGTATTGAACATGCTGTTGCCGGAGTAATCGGGGATGCGCAGAGTGCGGTCATCCAAGACCTCGATGAAACCGGGCGCGCCACCGCGATGGGAGGCGTCGGCTCCGCGGGTGGGGTGAGCCGTGGCGACGAAGAGTACATCGGCTCGGGTCAATGTGCCTTGCTGATCAGGTCCCAGGGTAGCTCCAGTGGTGTCGGGAAGGCTTTCAGTCAATTCGGTGCTAACAGTCTTCAACTGGCGGCGGGTAATGTATTTTGGGCAATTGGGATAGGACTCCTGCACGCCGAGGCGAAGCGAGTTTTCGCGGGGGCGGCTCAATAAGCCGTTGATCCGAATTCTACGGCGGGTGGCAAGATCGATCGCAAGCATCCCTACCGAAGAATTGACTTCGATGTTGGCCCAAAGAGGATCTTTCCCCTGCACAGCTACTTGGGAAAGATCGAAGTCTACCGCGTAGCCATCTTCGGAGCTCATAAAACCAGGGTTGCCGAAGACAATTGAGCTCCACAGATTCTCGTCACGATCCCAGGATCCAAATACGGCCATCGATTGCTGGTGCAGGAAGGGGCGCGCACCTCCGATGATACGGTCGGCGATGAGGACTCCGTTGCGTTCGGCCATTTGCGACTCTCCAGCGAGCGACTGCACTTCAAGTTCTCCCTCGTGAAATGGGCTCATCATGACACTTCTCCGTCCTTCCTCAGAAAATTGAAA
>Ga0073928_10010312_pt1 | contig 11161 bp, 6 predicted proteins | sample PaiPotPPA55metaG_FD_76969 | JGI IMG/M metagenome (GOLD analysis project Ga0073928, IMG submission 76969) | Iron sulfur acid spring bacterial and archeal communities from Banff, Canada, to study Microbial Dark Matter (Phase II) - Paint Pots PPA... ...
ATCCTTGGTTTGCTCGTCGCGGTGGTCGCCCCGGCGGGCGCGGCAAGTTCAGCCGAAACCAAGGCCTTCAACGCAGCCGTGAATTACTTGCGCTTTACGGCCTACGAAAAGGCGGAAGTACAGTTTGCTCAATTCGTGGCAACATTTACGAATTCGCCGCTTGTGCCGGAAGCAATTCTTTATCAGGCCGAGGCGCGGATCAAATGCACCAACTATGACGGGGCCATCGAGCTGCTTTCGGAGCATCGGGCCGGGGCGGGCAAATGGGCCGATGAATATCTGTTTTGGCAAGCTGCGGCTTATCTGCAAAAAGGAGATTATCCCACCGCCGCCGAGCAGTTTTCGAAATTTGTCCTGGAGTATCCCGGATCGGCGCACGCTCTCGAAGCGAGCATCGAAGAAGCGAGCGCCCGAGCGAATCTTTCCGAATGGCGGCGCGTGGTCGAGTTGTTACAGCGGACCAACGGGGTGTTCCAGACTGCCATGCGCGCCAATGCCTCCGGCGATTTGGCGGCGCGGGGGTGCCTGCTGTTGAGCGAAGGAGATCTCGCGCTCGAGGACTATGAGGCCGCCCAAGCGGCGCTCGATCCCGTTGCCGAAGTTCCATTGAATCCCAAGATGGATTGGCAACGGGAATATTTGCAGTGCCGTATTTTGGCCGGCAAAGGCCAGCGGGAGGAGGCGCTCGCGGAGGCGACGAACTTGCTGGCCCTGGCCGCCGACTCGGGCCAGCGCGGCTTGCAAGCCGAAAGCGTCGCCTTCGAGGCAGGCTTGCTGGAGCGGCTGGGCCGCATGGAGCAAGCCATCGAGGCTTACACGAATAATGTGGCCGAGGGAGTGCCCCTCGAGCGCCAGCGCCAGGCAATTTTGCGAATCACGGAACTCTCTTTGCAACAGAATCGAATTCCTGAAGCCTTGCAATGGCTCGACAAGTTTGTTTCCGATCATCCCGCAGCGCCGTCGGCGGATCTGGCGCTGTTGACGCTGGGCGAACTCAGGCTGCGCCAGTATGCGGCAACGCTGAACGCCGGCGCGCCCGGCCTGTCCGCGCCCGCATCGCCGCCCGCCGCTGATTCGCTCGACAAGACTGCGGCGCCGTTGCGGGTGCTCACGACGAAGTTTGCGCAAAGTCCGCTGTTTGGCAAAGCGCAGTTGGATTTGGGATGGTGTTACTGGCTGCAAACCAATTTGCCACAATGCCAGGCGGCTTTCGCGACCGCCGCCCAGCGCCTCGCGGTCTCGGCGGATCTGGCCACGGCCCACTTCAAACTCGGGGACGCGCAATTCGAGCAAACCAACTACGCGGGGGCGCTTACCAATTACGCCGCGGTCATTGCCATGCATGAAAACAAAGCCGCATTCACGCCCGCAGATTGGGAATTGCTGGAGACGAACTTGTTGGAACGCGCGCTTTATCAGGCCGTACGCGCCGGGGCGAAGGCCAAAGACGTCGCCGCGGCGACCAATGCGGTGGCGAAGATCCTGGCCTGGTATCCGAACAGCTTCCACACCGATCGCGCGGTGCTGCTGGCCGGCCAGGAAATCAACCGCGAGGGGGACCCGGTGGGGGCGAGGCAGCTTTTCCTGGCTTTCCGCAGGCAGACGCCCGATACGACGCTGCTGCCCGAGATAGAGCTGGCGGTGGCGCGCACTTACGAACGGGAGCAGAATTGGAACGAAGCCATCGGACAATATGAAACGTGGCTGGCCGTTCACACCAACCACGTGGAACGGCCAAGCGCGGAGTATGAACGCGCCTGGGCAAACTTTCAGGCTGGCCGCGACACCAATGCGCTCCGGCTCATGACCAATCTGGTTGCGGAGTTTCCCACCAACAAACTGACCCCACTCGCGCAATGGTGGATAGCGGACTATTACTACGGAGTTGGCAATTTCGTGGAAGCGGAAGCCAATTACGAGTCGCTCGCGCGCAATACCAATAACGCATCGGACATGCCTTATCAAGCGCAAATGATGGCCGGGCGCGCCGCCGTGCAACGCCAGGCTTGGAACGACGCCACCAATTATTTCTCCAAATTGTGGAAAGACGCCAACTGCCCCGTCGACTTGCGTTACCAGGCGACCTTCGCTTATGCCGACATTCTGATGAGCCTGGACGCGCAAGGAACAAACAAGCTCGACAATCTGAAGACTGCCATCCTGCTGCTCGAATCCATTTGCGAATCGACCAACCGCCTGGCCGGACTCGCCTGGGGCGAGAAGGCCCTTTGCTATTTCCAGTGGCCCGAGTACGAGAAAGCCACCAACGCCTTCCAGAAGGTGATCGACTCCACTTCGCCGAACGTCGATGCGCGCGCGCGCGCTATTGCCAGGGTCGGCACGGCGGTCGTCATCAAAAAGCAAGCGGAGCAAAAAAACGGCGCCGAAAAAGCGCAACTGCTCCGACAGGCCCTCGGCCAGTACCTGGATGTGTTGTCCGAAACGGATTTGCCGGAACATCAGAGGCCCGATGCGGCCTACCTGTCGTGGGTCGAAAAAGCGGGACTGGATGCCGGCGCGATGGCCGAGGAACTGCACGAATGGTCGCAGGCGAGCAAAATTTACGAACGGCTGCAGGAATTGCTGCCCCCGCTTCGCGCCACTCTCGAAGAGAAAAGAATACGCGCCGAGAAAAATGAACTTGATGCGTCGCGCTGACTCTGCTTTGCGCACAAACTTGACTGTTTTCCGTTACAGCGTTATGCTTTGTTTGCTCGTATGGCAGGAAATATCACAATCGATGCAGTTGTTAGCCTCACCGAAAATGCGGCGGCTGAAGTCCGGTCCCTTCTCGAAAAACCGGAAAATATTGGCAAGACACTGAGAGTCTTTGTCGAGCAAGGTGGTTGTTCCGGGATGCAGTATTCGCTCATTTTCGATGAGCCTCGCCCCGACGATATGACCTCTCAAATGCAAGGCGTGGGGGTCCTGGTCGATCCTTTCAGCGCCCAATATTTGCGAGGCGCCGTGGTGGATTTCAACGACAGTTTGACCGGAGGAGGCTTCAAGATTTCTAATCCCAATGCCCGCCAGAGTTGCGGTTGCGGCAAGTCCTTTACGGCCGAAGCGACTTAATCATCGTTTCGACAAAAAATGCCGTTCCGTGCGATGCGGAACGGCTTCTTTGTCCTCATCCTGGGAAAGGTTCTAACATGGTCTTCGCGGGCTGAAGCGGGATGTGCGCACCGGACAAATCTTAAGCTTCGCCGCGCCCTTTTGGAAAGGACGCCAGAAATGCCTTGATTGAAGCACGAGGTGTGCGTTAAGGTTCTGATATGACCTCAGATTTTGGTGTGCTCATAATCCCTCCGCATCTCCTCCACGCGCGTAACCTTGACGGATACAAACGAACTTTGCTTCCGACCCTCGTTGTTTTTGCCGCCTTGGCAGTTTTGCTTCTCCTGGGCGAATCGGCGCGGGCGGGCAACATCTTGGCCAATCCCGGTTTCGAGGCAGATCCGGCGGGCGAAAGCCAGACCATCGTCAACTGGAACACTTCGGGAAACACCTTCGGCGAAACGGGCGCGCCAGCTCGCGACGGGACGAATTACTTAAAGGTCTATGGCCAGTTCGACGCAACAAACAATTACTCGGGTCTATTTCAAGACACCTCGTCCGCGGCCGGAGCGGTTTACTCGGCCGATGGCTGGGCCTACTCGGCCTCGAGCGACGGGGGCGGCATTCATGGCGAAGATATGATCTGGCTCGAACTGACCTTCCGCGACGCGTCCAACAACGTACTCGCTTTGTATCGCTCTGACATCGTTACCGGAACGAACATTGGGAGTTATGGCGGATTGAATGCGTGGCTCCACTTGCCCATAACCAACATGTGCTCCTTTACCAATTCCGGCGCCCTCGTCCCGCTGCCCGGAACTGTTACCAACGCCTCAACGAATTTGGTTGCGCCCGTTGGTACCGCTACGGTGCGGTATCAAATCGTATTTGCGCAGGGTCCCGACAATGCCAATGGCTCGGCGTATTTCGATGACTGCGATTTGAGTCAGAATGGCGGGACACCCGTGCCGCCAACTGCCTGGAACATCGTGTGGAGCGATGAATTCAACGGAACCTCCATCAATCCTCGGACTTGGACTTTCGAAACCGGAAACAACGGCGGCTGGGGAAACAACGAACTGGAATATTACACTAGCAGCACGCAAAACGCGTACGTGAGCAATGGCCTGCTCCACATCGTGGCCCGGCAGCAGGCCATGGGTGGCTTCAATTACACCTCCGCGCGCATGAAGACGGAGGGACTGTATTCGAAAAAGTACGGGCGGTTCGAATTTCGCGCAAAGCTGCCGGCGGGCGTAGGGTTCTGGCCCGCCCTGTGGATGTTGGGAACGAACTTTCCCTCGGCCGGCTGGCCGGGATGCGGTGAAATCGACGTCACGGAAAACAAGGGCAGCGTTCTGAATCAGGTCCAAGGCAGCCTCCATTCCGGCAGCGATGAAACTCTGATCTACACCTTTGCGAGCGGCGATTCGGTGACAAACTTCCATAATTACCTCCTCGAATGGACGCCGGATGCCGTCAAATGGTATGTGGATAATAATCTTTACTATTACGAATGCCAGACAAGTTGGAAAAGCTCCGTTGGGCCTTACCCAACACCCTTCAATCAGCCGTTCTTCATAATTCTAAACCTGGCCGTCGGTGGAAATTATGTGGGCAATCCCAGCACAAATACGATCAATGCCAATTCTACTTTCCCCGGGGACATGCAGGTCGATTACGTCCGCGTATTCGACCAAACGGCGCCGATGCAAATCACGCCGGTTTTGGTCTCTTCCAACACCCTGCAACTGACTTGGCCGACGAACATCGTCTGCCATTTGCAGGCGCAGACGAACTCCTCGGGCCTCACCGCCAATTGGATCGACCTCCCCGGTTCGGCGAGCCCTTTCGTGGTGCCGTTGACTCGCGCGAATGCGGCCGTGTTCTACCGGCTCGCGTCGCCGTGATGGGGAAGACTTCCGGCAAGGACGGGGATCATAGCTGATCCCTCCCACTCACAACCTAAAGTAATTTACGTACCAGGAAGGGCACAACGCTCCCAACAAGGAACAAAAGGAACTGCTGTCCATCATCGAGAGCACTCGCGCCCTGGGCGCGCCCAGAATAGTTTCGGGGTTGGACTTCGGACTGTAATTTAGAATGGCCACGCTCGGGTGTTATCGGCGAGATGCGCCCGGTCACCATTTGCTCCCGCACGCTCAGCGGCTTTGCTCTTTCGGGGAACGCAAAGGTTCCCCGCGGCGCTGGTCTTTGGGTTTCTTCGCGGGGTGCGTGGCGAACAGATGCCGGAAGAGCCAGAACCGCTTGAGTCCCTGGACGAATTCGTCGGAGTGGACCACGATGCTCGAGACATTAGAAAGGATGTTCGAATTGGCTTGGACCTGGTTGTTCAGGTTGCTGGTGATATTGGCGAGGTTGCCCAGGGTGAGGTTCAAGGTAATGAGATTGGTGTTCAGGTTGCCGACGGCGCCATCGGCGCCGGCCAGCGTGAGGTCGAGTTTCTGATTGAGGTTGGTGGGGACGAGCCATTCGCCGAGCGAGCCTTCGGGGTTGCGCAAGTTGGAGGTGATCACCACAAGATTGGTGACGGCCACGCGGGCGTCCTGCGAAACGACGGTCAGATTCGAGGTCAGCGCGGCGGCGTTGGAGAGCACGGTGGAGAGTTGGTTCGTGAGCTGGAAAAAACTCGGTAACGCGGACTGAACCTGGGCGACCATCGCTTGCATACGCTCGGTGAGGGCGGGCGGTTCCTCCGGCGACAGTTCATACTTGCTGGCTTTGGTGACGTTTTCGTAATGATGTCCCTGCGCGTTCCACATGGCCGCGAGTTTATGGCCGGCCTTGGTGGGGTCGATGATCCAAATATTCGTATGTCCCAGGCCGGCGATGCGGTCCAGGTTGGTTGAAACCGGCAGCCAGGCTTTCATAGCCAGATTGGTGCCTTCGTAAATTTCCTCGCCGAGACGGAGCTTTCCCAGATTGGGCGCGCCTTTGATTTCGTTGAGACTCATTTGCCCGACATGGTAAGAGAGGTAAGTGCCGTATCCGCCCGTCCCGCGGGTCAGATCCAATTGCCGGTTCCCGAGAAAACCCGAATCGGCGAACTTCACGTGCGAGCCTTCCGTCCAAAGGTAGCCGGAGTAATCCTCTTTGTCGTTGACCACCACGAATTCGACATAGACGTTTTGGTCGACGCCGGATCCCCAAGCCGGCATGGGAACGATCCGCGTGATCTGGCCCACATCAAAACCAATCAACTTGACGTGGTCGCCGACGGCAAGACCGGTGGCGGTTTTGGCGTAGGTGAAATAGCGCGCCTTCTCGGCGAACCAGCCTTTTTTCTGGGCCGTGTTGTAAATATAATAGCCGAAGCCGCCGATGAGGAGGAGCGTCGCGACCATGATGAACCAACCCACGCCGCGTTCCATGCGGTTGAGCCGGGTGCGAAGCTGGGGAGTGAGGTCCTGGAGTGGCATAAGTCAATCAAAGAGTCAGCCGGGCCGTTCCGGCGCGAGCAATTCCCCTACGAGCGAATCCTGTTGCTCATCAAAGTTGGGACGATGGCCAAGCACGAGAAATTGTTTCTCTTTCAACAGAGCGAAATGACAGGGCGCATGGCGCCATGGACGCAAATCCTCCGCCGTCACCACCAGCGTGACGCGGCGGTCGCGCGGGCTGCCCCGCCCGGCGAACCATTGGCCAAGAAAATTCAGCCACCACGCCGCCTGACGCGGGTCAAGTCCGGCCAGGGGTTTGTCGACGAGCAACACTTCGGGTTCGAGCATGAGCGCGCGGGCCAGGCCGGCCCGTTTCTGCCAGTGGCGCGGGAGCCTGCCGGGCATGGCGTCCGCGTAGGGCAACAGTTCGGTGGATTCGAGCATGGCCCCGACGCGTTGTTCGATTTCCTGCCAGGGAACGTTGCGATGATAACGCAACGGCAGGGCGACGTTTTCCTTGATCGTCAATTGTTGAAGCAATTGCCCGTGCTCGAAGACCGTGCCGAGGCGCAGGCGCTCGGCGGCGAGTTCGTCGCCATAAAGCGACATCTGACGCCCAAAGAGACGGTAGACGCCCTCCAAAGGCGGCGTCAGTCCGGACAACAAGGAAATCAAATCGTTCTTGCCCGAGGCGTGCATGCCTGCCAGCACCCAATATTCTCCGGCCCGCACGGTCCAATTCACGCCTTCCAACACTGCGCGATCCAGATCCGGTGCGGAGCCGACCACGACGCCGCTCATCTCGATGACCGGGGGCGCGGGAGTGGCGGAAGCAGTCTCCATTACACAGTAAGGTAAATGAAAAGAAAAAGCGCATCGAGCGCCACACAGGCGATGATGCTTTGGACCACGGCGCGAATGGTCGCGCGGGATATGTCCTCCAAATACAACGGCTGGGCCAGTCCGTGGTAGCAGGTAATGACCGCGATGACGATTCCGAAAAGGCAGGATTTTGCCACGAGAATGGCAAAGTCAATCCAGCTCAATCCGTCGGCCAACTGCTGGAAGTAATCGCCCGGGCGCAATGGGACATTTTGCAGGAACGCCCACAAATATCCGCTCAACAACGCGCCGGCGATAAAATAAATGGTCAGCCCGAAAACGCCCAGCGCCATGCCGATGACGCGGGGCATGACGAGGAAATGCACGGGATCGACGCTCAGCGTTTCCAGCGCCTCGACTTCGCCCAATGCGCGGGCAGTGCCCAGCTCGATGACGTTCGCCGTGCCGGAACGCGAGAGCACCAACATCGCCGTGAGCAGCGGGCCAATTTCCCGCACGACCACGGCCACCATGATCGGGCCGAGGAACGACGAAACCGCGCCTACCTGAGACAACCGCGAGACCGCCTGCCCGATGACCATCAAGCCGAGCGCCGTGGACATGAACAAAAACATGGGAATCAAATTCAAACCCGAGCGGCGGATTTCCCGAAAGACCTGCGGCAGGGTGACGTTTTGCGCCGTCCGCCATTTGGTGAGAATGACGCCCAGTGTGATCAGGGCGAACGCCACCAAGCCCTGCACCGTCAGCAGGAACCGGAATAGGCGGCGGCCCAGATAATTCGTGTAGGACTTGGGCAGCGGCGCTTGCATGAAGCTGCGCACCCGCGGCGACTTGAAAAGACTGAAACTTGCAGTGCCCACAAACTAAACCAAATTCATTGCTTCGATCGAGGCGGCTTCGTTCTCCCGCCATTCCGGCGCGCCCGGCCGAAGATTATTTTATGCGCCCGCGCTTGGGTCGAGCGAAGCCGGCAACGATACGATGTCCGGTTCGGGATTCCGATGCACGCCCAAAGTTCCCTGTCAATCATCACCTTGCTCGGTGATCGCCCATTGCGGGTAGGGGGCCTTGAAGCCCATTTGCGCGTGCCAGAGGATATGGTTCAGGAGGCTCTCGGGACATTGATCGGGCTGGGAAAGAGGCAGGCGAGAGGAGGCGAGAGCGTCGCGGCGCTGCCGCGCTTCTTTGATTTCCTTCAACGCCGGGCTCAATTGATCGAGCGGAACGTTGTTAGGCACCGCGTCAAAAGGGGTTAAATCAGCGGTGCTGCCGAAGCACTCTGCCATCGGCTTCGCCGTCGCGTCGAGCTGGTTCATCGGCGGCAAACCGAGGATGAGTTCGATCGTCCGCAGAATGCTAACCTGCGTGTAATTCACGTTCACCACCGCGTGCCGTTTGGTGTACGGACTCACCACGTAGCCGGTGGTGCGATAGCCGCTCACGTGGTCCCAACCCGATTGAGGATCATCCTCGATGGCAAAGACGCAGGTCTGCTTCCAAAAACTGCTGTGGCTCAACGCCTCGACGATGCGGCCAAAAGCCAAATCGTTGTCCGCCACCTGGGCGGACGGCGTGGGCGCGCCCGGATCGGTTCCGGACGTATGGTCATTGGGCAGACAGATGATGATCAGGTTGGGCATTTCGCCACGGGCTTCGAACCTCCGCAGTTCGCTGATGAACTGCGCCGCACGGAACACGTCCGGTACGTCCAGGTTCCAACCGACTGTGTTCATCATCATGTGCGGCTTGAGCGAATCGACGCCGGGATAGTTGCTGTAGGTGATGAGATTGGAATGATTGGTAAAATCTCGATAGTAATCGAGAAATTTCAGCGGTTTTTTGTTCGCCGGATCCTTCCAGGCTGTTACCGCCACCGTGCATTCGCCGTAGTCGCGAACAGTCCTGCCATGGGCCAGCGCGTCATCCCAAATGAAGCCGGTCGGCGCGTAGGCGAGAGCGTCGAGATCATTTTCCTCCTGCATGTCCGGGTAGCTGCGCGGAAAATCGGCGAACGATTTCTCCATATAATCGGTGGCAAAGCCGGTGGTCGCCCATTGGTGGCCGTCCGCGCTCAGAATTCCCGAGCAATACATATTATCCATGAGGGTGTATTCGGTCACCATTTTGTGCTGGTTGGGCGTGATGCGCTCGCCGAAAACGCACAGGCTCGGATCGCCGTTTCCTTGTTTCAGATCGCCGAGTACTTGGTCATACGTGCGGTTTTCTTTGACCAGATAAACCACGTGCTTGAAGACCGAGGGCTCGCCGATTCGCTCGGGAACCGGCGCCGGCTTGGCATCCGGGCGAGCCGGCTGCAAGATTTCCTGAGCCAGCGCGTGCCGATAATTGCGCAGGACGATGTCGGTGTCGCGCTGCAAGTCCTGCTTCGTGGGGACGGGAACCAAAGAAAGCGTGCCGAGGTGCTGGTGCGAGTTGTATTTGACCTTTTCGCCGGGACCATAATGCTTGCCAGGAATGAGACCCTTGATGTTGGCGACGTCTAGTTGCTGGCGGCCGTCGTCGCACACGATGGCGCCCGGGAACCAACCGGTGGGGATCAAGCCCTGGAGTTTGGATTTGCCGGGCCGGAAGGAAACCACGGCGATGGCGTTTTGCCCGGCATTGCAAACGTAAAGCGTGCGTCCGTCGCGGTCCATGGCCAGCGCGTCCGGGCAGGCGCCATAAAAATCACCCGGCTGCCAGCGCAAGGAAATCGTTTCCATCACCTCATCCTTTCGCGTATCGATGACGCTGATGGAATCGCTGCTGGAATTGGCCACGAAGAGGTAACGGCCATTGGGCGTTAGCTGCAAAGCAGAGGAGTGCAGGCCGACGATGATCTCTTTCGTTACTTTGTCTTTGTCCAAATCAATTACCGATACCGAGCCTTCGTTCGCGATGAAGCGAACGGGATCGACCCGGACCTTGGTTCCCTGCCCGGCGGGACCGGTCAGGCTATCGGCATCCGGACGGCGCCCTCCCCAATTGGACACGTAGAGCTTGCGTCCCGCAAGGACCATGTCGTAAGGAGCGAAGCCGACATCGAAACTCCGCAGCACTTTGCCGGAACTGACTTCCACCTCGAGCAGGCGGTTGGAGAGATTGCCCGCAACATAGAGCCGCTTGCCATCCTTGGACACCGCGAGGCCAGCGGGGATTTCCGCCTTGCGCCGAGGAGCGTTGGCTTCGGGCAGCGGAATCGCGCCCAACCCGGCGACGTGGTGGTCCGGCCCCACCGCGAAAACTTTGATGCTGCCACGGACATTGGACAGGTAAATCCGCGAGCCGTCCGGCGAAAAGATCAAACCGGTATAACTCACCTGCTCGTCCTTGTCCGGCTGCTGGATATGCGAGGAAACAACGCTATTCGTATCCCACGCTTGCTCGCCCGGCAGAGTCACGGACTGAAGGATCGCTCCGGTTCCCGGGTCGAGCAAAATCAGGTCGCGTGTTTTTCCCGAAGTGGCCAGCAACCTGCCATCAGGGCTGAGAACCAGCACTTGGGGGCGCAACCTCGGAAGTTCGATTTGCACGCCCGCGGGCGTCAGCACCTGGTTGATCGGCAGGCGAACATGATTCGATGCGATGAGGCCGACCGGTTCCGAGTCTTCATCGTGGGTGACGGCATCCTGCGCGCGGACGAAGGTCGCTATGCAGGCTGCCGTTCCCGCCAGAAAAAGCGTTCGACGAAGATGTTTCACAATTCGTTCAGATGCGGTGTTTCGTATCATTCCACCTCACGGATGCATTGCTCTCTGGCTGAATCAAAGTGCTCATCTATTCCTGTTAACACGCCCGGGCTGTTCTGGCCAGCACGACGACGGAATAGCAGGAATAATCTTGGCAAACGGAGGAAA
>Ga0073928_10010315_pt1 | contig 11156 bp, 9 predicted proteins | sample PaiPotPPA55metaG_FD_76969 | JGI IMG/M metagenome (GOLD analysis project Ga0073928, IMG submission 76969) | Iron sulfur acid spring bacterial and archeal communities from Banff, Canada, to study Microbial Dark Matter (Phase II) - Paint Pots PPA... ...
AGCCCGCCCGAATCATAGATCGCGGCGGAGGTGGGCACGTCCGTGCCGCCCCCGAAAGATGCAATCACATACGTTCCCGTGTGCTGGCTCCCCGAGATGAGCTGTCCGAAATTGCCATCGGGCGAGCCGCTGCTGGTTAGCTTGGTGACGGCGAACTGCGAGGCGCCGCCGTTAGGCTCATACGACTCGACGACGTAGGCCGCCCCGCTCCCCGGATCGACGACAACGGCGGCGCCGTTGGAGAAGGTGCTGTTCTGCGGGCTGACATTCGGCAGGTAGACCTCCTCTCCTCCGTTGGAATCGGGGTTGTTCCCGTAGTTGCCTTCCAGCGCGAAGGTTGCCGTCGCGGAGTTGGCGGTGACAGTGACCGTGTGCGTCCCCGTCTGGTCGCTGGCGTAGGTGTAGGCCGCCGCCGTGACCTGGCCGTTCGGGTTTGGCGTATACGAATGAGCTCCGGTTCCGTCCCCAAAGTTGACGGAGTAGTTGCCCGTCATCGTGCCGGTGTACCAGAGGTAGGCGTCAAACTGCACCGTTGCGGTGACCGACTGCGGCACCGCGACGTGCACGGCGCTCAACAACCTTCTTGCCTCCAGCGGCTCCCACATCGGATCCATGAGCGGCGGGCGGGAAACGCCCTGGGGCATGTGACAGGCTGGCAGATACAGCTCCCGCAACACGGTCGACGCCGACCGCGCAACGAAAACCACGCCGTTCTCTACGTTCGCCACCATCCTGCAAAAGGCCGCAAGTAAACACATGATACCACTCCTTTCCTTCAGATAGCCATTGAGAAACGCGGCCTGAAGTGAGGCCCGGTCGGGCGGGCCGCGCGTGTTGGAGAGTTAGACCTGCACAGGATTTCCGCTGGGCACGAGGTGTGTCCGCGCCCCCGCCGCAATTCAATTGGTGATTCGTCGGACGCACGAGATGCCTCCCGTCCGGCGGGCACCTGCACCGCCGCACGAGCCACAACCCAGACTACCTACGCGGCTGGAATGAGAGCAACGGGAAAATCTCGAATATTTCGCCCAGCCCCCCAAACGCGTCTTTGGAGCGATGGAGCGGGTGCCGTACCATTTCGGCATGGACCTGCGCGAGGCGGAGCGCCTTGAGCGACAAGGCCACCACGCCGAGGCCGAAATGCTTTGCCGTGCCTTCGTCGACGGCCATCCGCGCGACCCCAAGGGGTGGAACCTGTTGGGGAGCATCGCCCTTAGGTCCGGTCGCGCGCAACAGGCGGCCGAGCTGATCGGCCGCGCTGTCGAGCTGGACCCCCGCGGCGTCCGCTACCGAATCAACCTGGCTGCGGCACTGGGGACTCTCGACCGTCCGGCCGACGCGCTGGCTGAGCTCAACGCCGCGGTCAAGCTCAAGAAAGACGTGCCGGAGCTGTGGAACAACGTGGGCGTAACGCTCGAAAAGCTCAGGCGATTGCCCGAGGCGCAGCGCGCCTATGCCCGCGCGACTGAGCTGCGCGGTAATTACATCGAAGCCCATCACAATCTGGGTGGCGCTCTGCGGAAGATGGGGTGGCTGACCGAGGCCGCGGCCGCGTACCGCCGCGCCTTGCAGATCGAGCCGGATTACCTCCCGACGCTCGCTGACCTGTCGATAATGCTGGTCGATCTGGCGGAGCTTGAGGACGCACTGGCGTGCATCCGACGACTGATCGCTCACAGGCCCGCCAACCGCGCTGCCCGAAGCTCGCTTCTTTACACGTTGCACTACTCCCCTGATTATGACGCCGAGGCCCTATTCCGGGAGCATGTGGAGTGGGGAAGGCTGTTCTGCCATACTGTAAAGGACCAGATTCCCGCACACGAAAACGACCGCAATCCCGACCGGCGGCTGCGGGTGGGGTACGTCTCTCCGGACCTGCGCGAGCACACCGTTACCAAGTTCATCACGGCCGCCATCGAGCACCACGATCGCGACGCCTTCGAGTTGTTCTGTTACAGCGATGCCGAGACTCCGGACAAGATCACGCACAAGCTTCAAGGCCTGGCCGAGCATTGGCATGACACCCGCGGCATGAAGGACGCAGTCTTGGACCAACTGATCCGAAAAGACCAGATCGACATTCTGGTGGACCTCCGCGGCCACGCCGCCGACAACCGGCTGACGCTTTTCGCCCGCAAGCCGGCGCCCGTTCAGGTGAACATGGTCGGCTATTTCAATACGACGGGCCTCGCGACGATGGATTACCGGATTACCGACGAGCACCAGGACCCGCCGGGGATGACGGAGAAGTACCACACCGAGAAGCTTATCCGGCTGCCGCACTCGTGCTGGTGCTACACGCCCGCGGAGGACGCGCCCGAGGTGGTCGAGCCGCCGGCCTTGAAGAACGGCTACATCACCTTTGGCTCATTGAACAAGATTGTGAAGGTAAGCGAGCCGTGCGCGAAGTTGTGGGCACACGTCCTGGCGGCGGTGCCGAATTCGAGACTGCTGGTGTCTGCCGCGGAAGCGGACCCCACCTGCTCCGCCGCGTGCCCGCAGGGCCGCACGTCAAGGGGCAATCCAATTCGGGACGGCCTGGCTCGTATCGGACTGCTGGCCGACCGCGTGGACGTTCTGGGCAAGACGGCCACGGGCAGGCAGTACCTCCAGCGGTTCGAGCGGATCGACGTCGCGTTGGACACGTTTCCATTCAACGGGATCACGACGACGTGCGATGGGTTATGGCAGGGTGTGCCGTGCGTGAGCCTGGCCGGCGGGACGACCGTGTCGCGCGCCGGGCGGAGCATTCTCCGCGCCGCGAACCTGCCCGAGCTTGCCGCCGGCACGCCCGAGGCGTTCGTCCGTGCCGCAGCCGAGCTGGCGGCCGATCTGGATCGCTTGCGCGAACTGCGGCTGTGTATGCGAGAGCGCCTGCTCGCCTCTCCGCTGATGGACCATCGAGGCTTTGCCCGGCACCTCGAAGCCGCCTACCGGCAGATGTGGCGGACGTGGTGCGATCGGTCATGAGGCTCGCCGACGGCATCGTCGAGGACCTTGATCAATCGCACTTGCATGAGGATGGCCCGGCGACGTTTCATCACGGGTCAGCATCATCGCTCCGATCCCGGATTGGCGGGTGCATCCCGCCGCGGCCGGGGTAGCGTTGTGGGACTAATTAGACAGTGCCCGGCTCCGGATGGACCCACGGCGCGCGATAAGGCCGTCTGAGCAGCCGGCTCGCTTCGGGATCGGCGATCACGTCCCCCTTGGCCTCGTCCCAGTGCAGCGTCCGACCCAGTTGCATAGACATGTTGGCCAGGATCGCGCTGGCGGTGGAGATGTAACCCTGCTCGATGTCGGCGACGGGCCGGGAGCGGTTGGCGATGCCCGCGACAAAGTCCCGCATGTGGGCGCGGACGGCGACCGCGGCGTCGGGCGCAAGGTCCTTTTCGGTCTTGTCCTCCGGGTATTTGTCCAGCTCGAAGACCGGCTCGCCTTGCAGCGTCGGCTCCGTTTTACCGGCGGGAAAGAACTCGTAGCGCTCATAGCTGACCTTGAGCGTTCCCTTGTCGCCATAGAGGATGCAGGCCCATGCGTATCGGGGGTCCGGCGCGTCGCCCCAGGTGCGGTGGCTCCAGACGACCTGCACGTCGCCATGGTCGAAGGTGGCGGACTGGGTATCGGTGATGTTGGCCCGGCTGGCCTTGTCCACGTAGATCCCGCCGGCGGAGCTGACGGACTTGGGCCAGCCCAGGCCCAGCATCCAGCGGGCCGTGTCGTACATGTGGATGCACATGTCTCCGACGATGCCGTTGCCGTATTCCATGAACGCCCGCCAGCCGCGGGGGTGGACGAGCTTGTTGAACGGCTTCAGGGGCGCCGGGCCGGTCCACATGTCGTAATCGAGGTTCGGCGGGGGAGCTGAGTCAGGGGGATTCTCGGTCGCCCGCATGTGCCAGTAGCAGCAGGTCTCGACATACCCGACGCGGCCGAGCAGGCCGGGCTTGATGACCCGATCGAGGGCCTCGACGATGTGAGGCGTGCTACGGCGCTGCGTGCCGACCTGGACGACCCGGTTGTACTTGCGGGCGGCGGCGACCATCGCCTGGCCTTCCACCACGTCCACGCTGATAGGCTTCTGGCAATAAACGTCCGCCCCGGCCTGCACGGCCGCGATCATGGCCAATGCGTGCCAATGGTCGGGCGTGCCGACCAGGACGACGTCCAGGTCCTTTTCCTTGAGCATCTGGCGGTAATCGCCAAAAACACGAGGCCTGCGGTGCGAAGCATGGCGCGAGGCGAACAACTCGGCGGCCTCGGCGGCCATCTGCCGGTCCACATCGCACACCGAGACGACCTCGACGGGGGCGACCTGGATCAGTCGGCACATGTCGAGTTTGCCGAACCATCCCGCGCCAATGATTCCCGCACGCAGCGGTTTGGCATCGGCAGCTCCGGCAACGTATGCCCCGAACGTGGACAGCGCCGCGCCGGCCGCGGCCGTCTTGAGCAAATCACGGCGGTTCATGAGCAGTCCTCCCGGGCACCAAGGACAGATCGCCCGTCCCGAATCAAATGTAGCGAGGCAGCGGGCCGCTCGCCAGAGGACGACGACGGCAGCTCAACGCTCGGATCGGCAGCGCAGTAGCACGGGTGTTTGGCAAGCGATAATTGCCGCTGATGGGTGCCGCGGCGCTGGGTGACATTTAGAAACCATCTCAAGAATAGAAACGGGACAAAGAATAGAAACGGGACAGGTTTAATTTTATTGAGCCCGCCCCTATGCTTCGGCGATGCCCCGCACCTCTCGACGCGCGCCCGGCGGAATGATCTTCCACGTGCTCAACCGCGGCGTGGGCCGGCGGGTGCTATTCGCGAAAGACCAGGACTATGACGCCTTCGAGCGGGTGCTGGAGTCGGTCCTCGCCTTGGTCCCCACCCGGCTGCTGGCCTACTGCCTGATGCCCAACCATTGGCACCTGCTGCTGTGGCCCCGGGCAGACGGCGAACTGGCCGCCTTCATGCAGCGGCTGACGATCACCCACGCCAAGCGGTGGCAGATGCATTACCAGCAGAACGGATGGGGACACGTGTATCAGGGCCGGTTCAAGAGCTTCCCGGTGCAGGAAGACGCCCATTTTCTGACGGTGGTCCGGTACATGGAGCGCAACGTCATGCGGGCCAAGCTGGTGCGCAAGGCCGAGAACTGGAAGTGGTGCAGCCTGTGGCGGCGGGAGAGGGGCGGGCCGTCCGAGCGGGGGCTTCTGACCGAGTGGCCCGTGCCCCGGCCGGGCGACTACCTGCAATGGGTGAACGGGCCGCAAACGGATGCGGAGCTGGCGGCGCTGCGGGTGTCGGTCTCGAAAGGGCGGCCGTTCGGCGCCAACCGGTGGCAGCGCGCGACGGCCAACGAGCTGGGCCTGGCATGCAGCTTCCGCGACCCGGGCCGCCCGAAAAAGCGGCGACCGGTCTGAGGAGTATTAAACCTGTCCCGTTTCTCGCGTCTGTCCCGTTTCTCGCGTCCAGAAAGCGGAAGAACAGTTCGATGGTCCAGCGGTACAGGTAAATCAGCGTGATCAGTTGGGCATCCAACTCCAGCAGGTCGGCGAGGATCAGGATCAGCCCGTCGCTTTGTTTGACGCCCCCGCCCCGCCTCCGCTTGGGATGCGGCCGCACCCCACCTCGTGCAACGCGGCAAACAGCGGCAGCAGCCGCTTGAGGTGCTTGAGCCCCTGAACGTCCGTGTCCGTCAGTTCCTGCTCCACGATCCGCGGATCATGCCACGCCCGCCGGAAAAGCGCAATCACATATTATTGCTATTTCGCGAACGCCGTGCCGAACAGGATTGGTAATTCGTTGCATCCCAAAGCCATCCGATGTTAGGCATAAGTCGTCCTCCCAATGCCGCTCGCCGTGCGCGCAGACCGCCCGTCCAGCGACAATTCTCACGTGATCCGCGACCCATGCAGTGAGATCCGCGCGCTGCTCGGCAGTACGAACGTCTGTTTGATCGTGTATGAACCAGCAGGCAGCGAAATGAGGCGATAACCGTTGGCGGCTGCGTCTGACATCGCCCGCACGATGCTCACGGCGTCGTCAGTGCCCGCATCGTGCGTACGGTCACGCTTGAAGTACGGGGTTCCGTCCCAAGGCTGTGCGAGATTTGCCATGGCTGCTCCAAGTAAGCCGACTCCCGGCGCCCTGTCAGAGTCATTGGCGATTTGGGCGCCGCCTGTCTGAGATGAACAGAATATCTACGACCTGAATTGGGGGCGCACGTTGATCCGATTGCGGGACCAAATCAACAAGAATCTTGGCGGATTTCAAGTATTTTCTCTCAACCGCGCGGCCCGCCCGCGCGAGTTCGACGCCTGCCACGCCTGCGACATCGACGACCGCGAGATCTGGCGTTTCCTGCCGGAGCTGAAGCGGCGGCTGATGACGGTCGGCGGGTAGCCTGCCTCGCGGGGCCCGGATACGATCCCCCGGCATACTGTGGTCGCAATGGCACGTCAGACGATCGTCACTCGCTTCGCTCCCTCGCCGACGGGGTATCTGCACGTGGGCGGGGCGCGGACGGCGCTGTTCAGTTGGCTGCTGGCCCGGCATGCCGGGGGAAAGTTTCTGCTGCGAATCGAAGACACCGACCTGGCCCGCAGCACGCAGGAAGCCTGCGACCAGCTCGTGGAGGACCTGACTTGGCTCGGGCTGCGTTGGGACAACCCGCAGCTCGTCTACCAGTCGCGGCGGGTCGAGACATATGACCGAATCATCGATCAGATGATCGGCCGGGGCCAGGCATACAAGGCATACGAGACGGCCGAAGAGTTGCAGGCGATGCGAAGGGAATCAGAGAAACAAAAGCGCGCGTTCGTTTATCGCCGGCCCGGACTGAGCGACGAGGAGGCGCGACGCTACGAGGCGGAGGGCCGGCCGCACGTCGTGCGCTTTGCCATGCCGGTGAAGGAGTACCGATTCGACGACGCCGTGCTCGGGCCGGGACAAGGCGTCGGGCCCGATCAGGTGCAGGACTTCGTCATCCGCAAGAGCGACGGCATGCCGACGTATCACTTTGCCGTGGTCGTGGATGATGCGGAAATGGGCATCACGCACGTGCTGCGCGGGCAGGAGCACCTCCTCAACACGGTGAATCACATCGCGATTCAGGAAGCCCTCGGCTACCCGCGGCCGGTGTACGCGCATCTGCCGGTGATCCTCGACCCGCAGACGGGGGAGAAGCTCAGCAAGCGAGACCGCGACCGCAGGATCCGCCAGCGGGCACACGAGTGGCTCAAGGGCCGCAGGAAGACCGCGGTGGAACTCGCAGCGTCGGCGGGAATGCCGCAGGAGCGGTTGGAGGATTGGCTGGCCAGCGACAAGAAGCAGCTCGATCTGTCGGACCAGGCGCGGGTGAGGGAAGCGATCGGGCTCAGGGAGTCGGAGCTGCCCGAGATCATGGTCCACGACTTCCGCAAGAGCGGATACCTTCCGGAGGCATTAAACAACTTTCTGGCGCTGCTCGGCTGGAACCCCGGCAATGACCGCGAGCGAATGAGCATGGACGAACTGGTGCAATCGTTCACCCTGGAAGGGGTGGGCAAGGCGAACGCTCGATTCAACCGGGAGAAGCTGCTGGCATTCAACAAGGACGCCTGCGCCGCGGCCCCTTCGGGCCGGCTCGTCGGCGCCTTTCGCGATTATTTGAAGGTCAATCCCGAGTCTCCCCTCAATCGGGCGACGGACGAGCAGTTGGCCCGGCTGCTGAAGATGAAAGAGGGATTTCGCGTCTTGAGGGAAGTGGACGAGATGAGCCGGTTCCTGTTCGTTGCGGACGAGCGGATCGCGTACGACGCGGACGCAATCGAGAAGGTGCTCAGGAAGCAAGACGGGCAGGGCCTGATTGCGCTGCGGGAACAGCGCCCCATTCTCGCGGGCACGGGGGAGTGGACGGCGTCGGCGCTGGAGGCGGCGGTGAAGGGATATTGCGAGCGGAAGCAACTGGCCCTTGGCAAGGTCGCTCAGCCGCTGCGCGTGGCGGTGAGCGGCACGACCGTCAGCCCGCCGATCTTCGAGAGCCTGGAGTTCCTGGGGCGGGAGCGCACGCTGGCACGGATCGAGAGGTGTTTGGCGGTTGCGGGGTGAGGTGTGGCACAGCCGCCCTCGGCTGTGTTCGACCGAAGGTCGAAGTCAACCGATGGACTTCCGCCTTCGGCGGAATACAGCCGAGGGCGGCTGTGCCACAATCAAGCACGAAGCGCCGTTTTGGGAGTCGCGGTTTGTGCACCGCTTGGGGCAGCGGTCTAGCGCGGGTGGATTCCCTTCGCCGGCGTCCGGCGAAAGGCCAGAGCGGAAGCGAATGCGAGCAGCAAAAGGGACGACGGCTCCGGAACCTCCGCGAACGCCCGTTCCACATCGGCTCGAACCGACGGATCGAATTGCGCGAGCTGGCTTGCCGTCGGCGCGGATGCACCGTAGTTGCGGGCCAGGATCATTAAATCGTCGAAGCCGACCGAGCCGTCGAAGTTGAAGTCGCCGTCCAGGAACCCGACGTTGCCGCTCTTCCCGTAGTTGCGTGCGACGATCACCAGGTCGCTAAAATCGACCTTCCCGTCGAAGTCGGCGTCGCCGGGAAGGCGGTTTGGCGCCTATTCAACGGCTTGGGTGCCCGTTTGCGGCCCGGTCATTTGCCCGACCACATCACCCTGCTGGTCAATGCCGTAGGCGACTGAATCGACAAAACCTTTGGGCAGCGGGAGCAGTTGCATGCTGGCAGATGTTCCGTGCCACACGACGGCGTGATGATCCGCGGGCGCATTCAGGCCAACAGGCTGGTCAAACGAAACGTAACCGACCTGCTGCGTGCCATTGGTTCCGTAGGCAGCCGAGGCCGTAATCTGGTCGCCTGTGAGAGGTACGAAGCTATTGGCGGAGAGCCCGGTCCAAAGCGCCGCGTAGCTACGCCCGGTCTGATTAGAGAAGTCGACGGTGCTTGTCTGCCCCACGGTCTGCCCGTGTGAAATGGCAAAGGCGTATGAGTCGTAATAGCCATCGGGGTGAAAACTCGTGAACGTTGACGTCTTTCCCGAAATCTGCCACAGAGCGGCGTGAGAGTGACCGCCGTTGTATACCTCTCCAACCGCGCTGTTCCCGTCGACGCCGTCCGCTTGCGACCCCCAAAAGCCGGAAGGCAAGATCAACTGGATCGGATTTGTGCCGGACCAATACGCCGCATTTGTCCCCATTCCAGTGGTCCCTCCCGCAGCGCCGACTTGGTGTGTGCCGTCTGTGGCGAACACTTCGCCCCAACCCCCGCTCAACTGCGTGGCGGCGCCGGATCGCCGATCCCAGACGGCGGGAATGTCGTTTTCATGACCATACGGATATCCCGCCGCGAGATAACCGGTCACCTGGTTTCCAGAGATGGCGGTGACGATACTCACTAGATTCGACCCGGGCGGAGCCTGAAGGTAGGTCGCGGCGCCGTGGGCGTCCCAGACGATCGCGGGGCTTGCGAAGACGTGCGATTCAAAAAGACCGCCTCCGCCACCGACCGCCACTCCGTCGTCAATGCCGGTCGCCTGGCTCCCGCCGGAGAGGGTCATTATGTTGTATGTGGTTGCCGACGCCAAAGCGCCGGTCAAAGCAAGAATTGCCGACCCGGCCAATGTGCTAACCAACAACCGCGTAGACGGCCGCCTCTCTATTGTCGCGCTTGACCGGTTCATTCCCACTCCAATCTCGTGACCATCATACCAGATCCTAGGGCCCGCACATGCGAATGTTCACGCCATGGACGCGGCTTAGATATTAAATAAGAACAATCCCCTTTGGGTGAGATTGAACCGCGTTTACTATCGGCGGTGATGCTGGTCCCGAAGATACTCCGATCTATCGCTCGGGGCTAGCTTTGCGCGCCTGTTCGGCCAGCATCTGCTGGAGGCTGGCAAGTTGCTTGGCGCTGCCGGACCCTTCGATGGCGCGGACGGCGATCTCCTGCACCTGGCTGTAGGCCTTCTCCGCCTGGGCCAGCAGCCGGACGATCTGCTCGCCCTGCTCCTTCACCGTCTGATCGAGCGATGTGATCCGCGTCGTCAGGACGTTCTTCTCGCCGGCAAACTCGCGCTTCAGTAATTCCTCTCGCCCGGCGGCGTCCTGCTGCTGGCGGAGGGTCGCCTCCTTCACCGCTTTTGCGACGGCCGCGTCCAACTCCCTTGGGAACCCCTCCACTCGCTGGCGGAGGTTGGCCATCTCGTCCTCGCGCGCTTTCATCGCCCGCTCGCGCTCCTGGAGGTCGCGCTGGGCGGTTGCCATTCGCTGATCCAGCTCCTTTCGGGCCGCAGCCGTCTCGTCGGCGAACTTGTCCCGCGCCTGCTGCTGGTCGCGGGCGAAGACATAGCGATACTCCTCCTGATCGCGCTGGCGGCGCTTCTGCTCGGCGGCATCGCGCTCCTTCGCCTCGGCTTCGCGCTGCTTCTTCTCCTGGTCCCACGCCGACCGCGCCTGCTCGATCTCGCCGTCGAGATCGCGCCGCGTCTGCGCCAGATCGGCTTCGAACTGCTCGCGCTTACGATCGTGCGACTCGATGAGAGCGGTCAGAGTGGAGGCGGAGCGCTGAATCTCATAGATCTCCTTCAGCTCGGCGTCCTTGGCGACGATCGCCCGCTGGATCTGGACGTAGCGCGCGACCTGCTCCTCGAGGCGGTCGGAAAGCTGGGTGAGCATCCGGCCGACGACCGACTTGAGTTCGCCAATGGACTTGACGACGCCCTCGGTGGAGAGTTCGTCGGCGATAGCAACGGCCTGCCCGACGGCGCGGGCCTCGATCTTCTCTTCCGGTTTGGCCTGCGCCTCCCGCCGCTCGGCAACGACCTTCTCGGACTCGGCCAGGGCATCGAGCATCTGCTGGCGGGGCGGGCGCTTTTTCGCGGGGGCTTTCTCGGCCATTGTTCCTTTCGTTGGCGTTTCAATGCGGCATGATACGGAAAAGGGACGTCGGGCGCATCATGTCGTCCGGCAGCGCGACAGGGCCGAGGCGTGCCAAAACCTCCCGGCGCTTCAGGGAGACCAATGGTGATAGAGGCATTCCCACCCTCTGTCATTGGGCGCGCAAAACCGGCCACTGATGGGCGCGCCAAAACCGGCCATTTTGAGGAACCGGAGATTTGTCCGTTACCGTTGGCTTCCGGCAGTCGCCGGAAGCGAATGGTGCGATG
>Ga0073928_10010317_pt1 | contig 11155 bp, 7 predicted proteins | sample PaiPotPPA55metaG_FD_76969 | JGI IMG/M metagenome (GOLD analysis project Ga0073928, IMG submission 76969) | Iron sulfur acid spring bacterial and archeal communities from Banff, Canada, to study Microbial Dark Matter (Phase II) - Paint Pots PPA... ...
CTTCAACCCGTCGCCGGACATCATCGCCAAGGTCGCGTTCGACCCAGGCTTCGGTCACTACGAGGTCTTCGGACTGTATGACCGCTTCCGCGACCGCGCCTTCCCTTGCGCAGACTTCATCATCGGCAAGACTGGGCCTTGCCCGATCAACCCTGCGGTTGCAGGTCCTACCGCTTTCGGTGCCTATAACGCCTCGAAAAACGGTGGCGGCTTCGGAGCCAATGCCCGCTGGAATTTCTTCAATAAACATATCGTTTTCGGCCTGCACGGGTTTGGGGGCAGCGGAGTGGGGCGATACGGTGCAGCTCAGCTTTCCGACATGTCCATTCATGCCAACGGAACTCCTGACCTGATCAAGGATCTCCAGGGGTTGGCGACGCTGGAATGGCACGGCAAGAAACTGGATGTCTATCTTTACACCGGCGCGGAGTATGCCAGTCGGACTTCCGATTACGATGCGAATACGAAAACCTATGTCGGCTACGGATCGCGGCTTTTCAGTAACGCCGGTTGCCTCACTGAAACGACTCCTTCTACCGCTGTTACGGCGGGATTCAATCCAGGCGCGCTCTCCAAATGCACCGCCGACTCACGGGCGGTCATCGAGGGTACGGCTGGCTTCTGGTATCGCTTCTACAGCGGCCCCCGAGGCAGATTCCAGTTCGGAACGCAATACTCCTACGTGACTCGCCAGACCTGGTCTGGCATCGGCCCAGGAGCAGGAACACCAGAAGGCCTGGACAACATGGTCTTCACGTCGTTCCGTTACTACTTGCCATAAAACCGAAAATGGTCCCCGCGTCGTTGTTGACGCGGGACCACCAGGTTCAATGGCCAATCAACTTTCCCATGGGCACCGTCCCGTCGGGAACGCCGCTGGTCCGGGTTTAGGTTCCTCTCCTTTTCCCGGGCCGGTGGTGCTAACTTTCCTACCGATCGGTAACAGAAGCCGAGGGTGCCCTCCAGGTAAGAACTACGGTCAGACTGAGTATCCATCGGAAGCCCGCTGTCTGGGTCACTGGCCCGCGGGATTTTTTTGGGTGGGGTCTTTCTTAAGACTTCAACTGCGCTAATTGTTTTTTCACTTCGTTGGCTTGGCTGTAATTAGGATCAATTTTCAGCACCCGTTCCAGTTGCTGGCGGGCGAGATTGTTGTTGCCGGTTTTCTCGTAGGCGAGTCCGAGATGATAATGGACGGTGACTTCATCCGGATTTGTTTTTTTCTCTCCCAGCTTGAGAGCTTCCTGGAACAAATCGACGGCCGACTGATATGCGCCCTTATGGTAAAAAACCCAACCCAGGGTGTCGGCGGCAGTGGGCGAATCGGGCATGCCTCGGCGGGCGGTTTGGGCGAGCGACAAAGCCATATCGACGTTGCCGCCGGATTGCAACATCACGTACGCGAGATTGTTCGAGGCGAGCGGATTTTCCGGTTTGATCTCGAGCGCCTTTTGATAGGCGTCTTTGGCGTCGGCCCAATCCTGTTTTCGCTCACAGAGTTCGCCCATCAGGATGTAGAACATGGGCTCGCGAGGATTATTTTTCAGCGCCTTCTGATAGGTGGCGATGGCCTGATCCGGCAAACCCTTGGCAACCTCGACCTGGCCCAGCTTTAGCAGGGCATCGGCATTGTGTTGGTCGAGGTCGCCTGCTTTTTTGAATGCAGCCTCGGCACTTTCGAAGTCTTTCTTCTTATTGAACAGTGCCGTGCCCAGCAGATCGTAAAAGTTGCTGCTGTTGGGCGATTTGGCGATTTGAGCATTTGCGGCGGCGACAGCTTTGTCGGTCTGGTTTTGCGCAAAGTAAGTATTCATCAGGCCATTAAGCGCGTCGTTGGAGTTGGGATCGCGGTCAAGCGCCTGCTGGAAGGCTTTCGCGGATTCGCTGTACTGCTTTTGCACCAACTGCAAATTTCCCAACTGGATGTACCCCGCAGCGCTTTGCGGCGCAATGTCGATAGCTTTATGCGCGTCCTCGCTGGCGGCTGCGAATTGCTTGCGATTGATCTTTGCGAGCGCGCGCATAGCGTATCCGTCGGGGGATGTGGGCTGCAGATTGATGATCTGCGCCGCCGTCTGTTCCAAAGTATCCATATCACCGCGACGTACGGCGGCCATGGCTAAGGCGCGTTGCGCTTCAATGAGGTCGGGGCGCAGGCGGACGGCTTTGCGGAACTCCTCGACCGCGCGCTCCGAATTTCGTGACTGATCGAGAGCCATGCCGAGATGGTAGTGAGCTACGCCATTCTCGGGATCGTTCTTGAGCACGTTTTGCAGAGTTTGCGTGGCGTCAGCGGCCTGTCCTTTGCGAAGCTGGATCTGCCCGCGATACATGAGGGCGTCGGTATCACTGGAATTGCTGGCGAGCATTGCGTCGGTGAGTTTGCTTGCATCGTCAAGACGGTTCTTCAGGATGAGCAACTGAATGTAGTTCTTCTCGACCTGCGTGTCTTTCGGGTGATCATGAAAAACCGCGGCGTATTGGGTGACGGCTTTGTCGAGATCGCCAGTGGCGAAATAAAAGTCGCCGAGCATACGGTAGCCGATGGAGTTGTCGGGAAACTTAGTCTTGACCTGCTTGAGGAATGCTTCCGCGTCGTTTTTTTTGCCTTGGGCGATGTAAAGACGCGCGAGTGCAGCCGGCGGGTCGGGGTTTTTTGGATCGAGATCCATGGCCTGGCGCAACTGCTGCTCGGCCTCGGTGAAGCGGCCGCGTGACTGGTAATAGCCTGCCAGAGCCAATTCAGACTGCATGGCCCGGGGATTTATTTCGACAGCTTTCTTGAAATTAACTTCGGCGGCATCGGGCTGACTGGCTCTTATCTGCAAGAGCGCAAGATCGAGATAAGGTTCCCAATTGTTGGGACCGAGGGCGATAGCTTTCTGCATTTCCTGCATCGCCGCAGGGTAGTTTTTTTGTCCGATGAGCAGATTAGCCACCGCCATGTGAACTTGCTGGTTGTTAGGCTGGTTTTGCAAAAGCTGATCAGCCTGCTCCTGCGCCTTTTTGAAGTCGCGTCCGGCAATTAGCAGATTTGCCAGATCAATGCGGGCCTGATAATTGTTTGGCTGCAGATCGAGAGTACGCGCCAGCTCCTGATACGCCGGATTCCACTGCTGCAGTTTGAGCAGGGCTTGGGCCAGCCCGTAATGCGCGTTGCCATAGGTGGAATCGATCTGAACCGCGTTCTTAAATTGGATTACGGCCTCGCGGTACTGGCTTTTGTCGAGGTAGTGCTGACCGCTTTCGAAGTACTTCTGCTTGCGCACGTTGGGATCGCGGGAACAGCCCACAAAAAGAACTGCGATCAATCCCAGAAGCATTAGACGATGGGTGCAAGCATACCGCATGCAAATCTCCCGCAGGCGCAGTTGCGCCGAGTTTGTTTTGTTTGGATCTGCATAACAAGGTACTGCAAATCGCGGGCCGAATAAAGTTACTCATGGCACTGCCGGGGCGGTATGGGTTTGTTGGAAGAGTGAAAGCAGTAGCTCGTTATCAGCGGCCGGGCTGGGAACCCGCAGGCTGCATATGATTCTCGAGCAACTGCAGGAGTGGTTCGCGCAAATTCGGCCCGCAGGCGATCAGGCCCGAGATTAGCGGGTTGCGCCGGTTGCATTGCAAAGGACCGTTCTCCAGGGTGCTGACGAAGCCTCCGGCCGCGGTCACCAGAGCGACTCCGGCGGCGACGTCCCATTCATTCTTTGGAACCAGCGTGAAAGTGATATCCACGATGCCCGCCGAGACCAGTGCAAGTTTGTAGGCGACCGATCCCATGGGGCGAACCTGAAAATTCGCGCCCTCAAATTGCTTCCACTCTCCGCGCTTGGTTTCGCTGCGGCTGGCTAAAACCGTAGCGCCGTCCAGGGTGGTACGCTGGCTGGGTTTCGCCGGCTTGCCGTTATAGGTAACGCCAGATTCAAGTGAGCCGAGGAAAACTTCGTCGGCGGCCGGATTACAAATTCCTCCCGCTACTGGGCGCCCATTCTCGACCATCGCAATGGAAACACAGAACTCGGGGATACCAGCAACGAACTCGCGGGTGCCATCGAGCGGATCGACAACCCACACACGGCTTTTTTCGAGGCGCGTGTAATCGTCCACGCTTTCTTCCGAGAGCCAGCCTTCGCCATCGCGCAGCAATTCCTTGCGCAGCACCGCGTCGAGTGCGTGGTCGGCTTCGGTAACGGGATCATGGCCAACCTTGTATTCGGCTTCAATCGCGCCGGCGGTGAAGCGGCTGAAAACAACTCGCGCCGCCTCCATGGCGGATTGAATGCGCTGCAAGGTTTCGGCGTTGGAATTATTTGTCATGGGTAATTTACAAATTAGGCCCACAGCATGCGAGCGCCGGTCGCCAGCAACACCGCGCACAGCAACCGTCTCAACCAAGGGACGGGAAGATGCGTGCTCAATTGCGAACCCAGCACCCCGCCTGGGATGGAACCAATCAGAAGCGCGCCGACGAGATAGGGGTCGATGTTGCCAAGGCGGAAATGCAGAAGGCTGGTCACCCCGGTCAAGATCACGGCATGAACGATGTCCGTGCCGACCATGACTTTGGGCGAGAAGCTGTAGAACAAAAGTAGAAGCATCATGATAATGCTGCCTGAGCCGACCGATGTCATGCCTACCAGAAAGCCCGCCAGAAGACCAATTGCTGACATCCCGGCGAACGACTGCAGAGTGGGTGAACGATGCGCCACGTGATCTTCAATCCGACTCTGGAACAGGAGCAGGGTGGGAATGCAGATCAGGAGGATTCCGACCGTCGTGGTAATGAAGGTATTGACGCCGGTGCCGTAGACAGTGCGCAGATGGCCCAGCAGGCTCACTCCCATAATCGAGCCAGGGATGCTACCTGTGGCCAGAGCCACAACCACCTTCTTGCGTACCGTTCCTTTGCTGAGGTGAACCCAGCTGGACCCGATTTTGGTGACGAAGTTGAAGAGGGCGTCCGATCCGACTGCGATGATTGGCGGTACCCGCAGGACAAAAATCAGGACGGGCAGCAGGAGCACGCCGCCGCCCACTCCGGTCATCCCGATCAGGGTCCCTACCACGAACCCGATTAGAATTTTTTCGATGAGCATGCAAAAGTTCCTACAACTTCGCCCTTACTGTCTTACCGCGCTAGGCCGACTGTCCATTTACTCCGATGAAGCCTTCGCGCTCCAGGTGCAGAATAATTTCCTGCGCTGCTTCTTCCGGACTCAGTTCCGCAGTATTGATGACAACTTCAGCATCCTTAGGTTCTTCATACGGATCTGAAATACCCGTGAACTCTTTGAGGATGCCGGCGCGAGCTTTGGCATAAAGACCCTTGCGATCCCGCTGCTCACAAGTTTCTACCGGCGTCGCGATATGCACCAGGATGAAGCCGCCGACAGGTTCGATCATGCCGCGGACAGCTTTGCGAGTCCCGTCGTATGGAGCGATAGGAGCGCAAATCGCAATGCCGCCGTTCTTAGTGATTTCAGACGCGACGTAGCCAATGCGCCGGATGTTGATATCACGATGCTCCTTGGAGAATCCTAGCTCCGAGGAGAGATGCTTGCGTACCAGGTCGCCATCGAGCAGAGTTACCGGACGGCCCCCGGCCTCAAGAAACTTGGTTACAAGCACATTGGCAATCGTCGATTTGCCCGAGCCCGAAAGCCCGGTGAAGAAGATGGTTACGCCTTGCTTATGGCGTGGCGGATAACTGCGGCGCAATTCGTGCACAACTTCCGGATAGGTAAACCAACTGGGAATTTCGCGCCCTTCGTTGAGGCGGTCGCGCAATTCGGTGCCGGAAATATTCAGCACGCGGGAGCCGTTGGTCACTTCATTGTCGGGCACGTACTGATCTTGATCTTCGAGGTAGACCATCATGTTGAAAGGAACCATGGTGACCCCGATATCAGCTTCGTGCTTTTTGAAGAGTTCCTGGGCGTCGTAGGGGCCGTAGAAATTCTTGCCGTCAGAATCTTTTCCCGGACCAGCGTGATCTCGCCCTACGATGAAATGCGTGACCCCGTGATTCTTGCGGATCAAAGCGTGCCAAATGGCCTCGCGCGGTCCGCCCATGCGCATAGCTAGCGGTAGCATGGAAAGCTTGACGCTTCCCGCCGGAAACTTCGAAAGAAGCAATTGATAGCAACGCACGCGCGTGAAGTAATCAACATCGCCGGGTTTGGTCATTCCGACTGAAGGATGAATGAGCAAGTTAGCTTCGACCTGTTTGGCGGCGCGGAAGGTCAATTCCACGTGGGCGCGGTGCATAGGATTGCGGGTTTGAAAGGCGACCACACGACGCCAACCTAAACGCGCGAATTCGGTTCGCAATTCGGCTGGAGTGAGGCGCAGGGTGCGGAAGTCATAATGCGAAGGCATTTGCAGGCCTTCAACACGTCCTCCGATGTACCAGGAGTTGCCCTTATTCAGTAGATAATCGACGCCGGGATGAACGGCGCTGGTAGTTCCGAATACGGATTGGGCTTCAGCTTTTCGGTCGGGCTGCCAGATTTCTTCAACATCTAGAACTGCCAGCATGACGCCTTCTGCATCGCGCAGCGCAACCTTGCTTCCCGGCTTCAAAGTTTTGGCAAACTCTTCTTTAACGTCCAAAGTGATCGGCATCGGCCAAAGAACGCCACTGCTAAGCCGCATGTTGTGACAGACACCTTCGTAGTCGGCTTGGGTCATGAACCCGCGCAGAGGGGAGAACCCTCCGCTCATGAGCAATTCGAGATCGCAGATCTGGCGCGGGGTTAAATCCCACGACGGCCATTCTCGGGAGTGAGCCTTAAGTTCTGCGATTTGTTCCGGCGCGGCAATCAGGTCGGTAAGCTCTCCACCGTGCGGCGCAATAATGTGGCTTGTCGAAGCGATCAAATCCTTACTCTCCTTGTCATGACGGTATGATTACGTTCTGAAGCAGGCAACAGCATAATCTGCGTGCCCTTCGGGGCCACGACTGTAACGCATACGGACACGGAACCAGCGGGGGGTAAACTGGCGACGCGCCAGAATACCGTGTACGCATCGACGTAGCAAGTTCTTATTAGGCAAAGCGAGTCAAGCCTGAGCGAGAGCAATTGGCATACCTTTACACCTTTTGGTTTGTGAACATATCTCGCTACAAACAAAGCATTTAGCTAGGGCGGCTACGCTGGATGGCTAACTGCCTTGGAAAATGTGGAAAAGCTTTGCACTCGAGTGTGCTGTTCGGGCCTTAATCGGCCAGACTACGATTTCGCGTCTCGTAAGTTTCCGTCGCCCCGAGCGTAGCGAGGAATCTCGGTTTCAACCGGCAATTACGTAGATTCCTCGCTTCGCTCACAATGACATGCTCAAACCTTTCCGAATGATGGGCCAATTCATAGGCGGTGTAATTAGTTCTTGTGAGGTTTACATGATTGTGGAATTTTGTCCTAAGGTGTTCGCCTTACCCGGGCATCGGGTCCGCCCGGTATGAAACTTATTCAAATGCCGAATGCCGACCCCTCGGCAGGGGTCGTCAGCATGGTGGAAAGGGCGACCCGAGTCAGACCTTAATCTGTGCGAAACTGAGAATTACAAGAAATCAATTTGGGCGTTGCTCTTCTATGAGATAGGCGCATATTGGCGATACCGAAAAAATGCCGATTTGAGACTCCGCGAGGCGCCTACAATGTATGGGTATTGGTTTGAAAGACTTGCTTAGTGCGGCCTACTATCGGAATAATTAAAGGTGGAAAGCACAGAAGAAATCCAGCTTACTTGGCAACCTGAATGCTATGGATTTCTGTAGCTGGCTGCAACCAATGTAATTCCTTTTTCGTAGCTGGCTGGCGAAGGCGCTGACGGGGACTTAGATACACCAAGCTTCCTGACAGTTTGAACATTTCAATCCCTTGGGGAAAGAGTCAACATGGAGGAAAAATCTGTTCGTTTGGGCCCACGGGAAGAGCAAATAGCCGAGTTGCTATTGCAGGGCTGTGACAATCGGGAGATTGCTTCGCAACTCAAAATGGCCCGACGTACGGTCAAAGCGCATTTCAACCGTCTTTTTCAGCGCTTTGGGATCCGTAATGGCATCAAGCGAGTGAAACTCGCGACAACTTTATACCGGAGGCAACTATGTTTGGAGGGGAGCGATACGGAAAGCGCAGTCCCAACGAACGGGAACGGCGGGTCATCGAACTTGTCGCCCAAGGACTCAAGAACAGTGAAGTCGCAGAAGCCATCGGCACCACTGAGCATGTCGTGAAAAACTATCTTCGCACTATTTATGACAAACTTGGACTGTGGAATCGAGTGGAACTCGCTCTCTGGTATGAGGCGCGCCGGCACGAGACGACTTTAGCCCACGCCTAGACCAAGAGCCGTAGATAAATTCTGACCCCCGGGTCCCATGCCTGGGGGTTTTTACTTTTTAGCGCGCCGAGTATGCATTTAGGGCTTGCGTGCAATGGCGATACGTCACTCGCAAGTTTTTCTCGCGGCTGGCTCGAATTGGTCCAGTTGTGCGTCCCGTTGAGTTGTAAATTTTCCGTCCGGCGTTTTGCCATACAGGTCGGAGCCGGAACAATAGTAGAGAGCCGTATGCAAGTCTACCCACACCGGTGCATTCGGGTTTCCCAGATATATTGGAGCGGACGGTGTTTCCGCCAAACCTAAACTCACCATCAACTTCTCGAAAAGCGTAAGACTGGGTTGGGCAGGACGTTTCACCGCGTAACTTTGGTCAGAATGCATACCCCATCCCGACAGCACGACTAACAGCAGCAGCACTGCGGCTCCAATATAAAGATCGGCGCGATGTTTAGCCAGCCAGATTTGGCTGGGAGACATCGGCGGCGAAATTGGTGACGTATCATCGGTTGGAATTTCCGAATCTCCCGGGGATGGCCGAGCTGCAAGTGTTAAAGAAAAATCCATCTTTGCTGGTGACTCGTCGCTGGTTTCGCTGATGGGTGAGGTTGAGCTTGGTTCATGTCCCGGTTCTGATTCTTTTGATGTGCCTTGAAATCCCAGGTTCGCGTCATGCGAGTCTCGAGAAAAATTATCAGTGAAGTCATTGGAAGATTGCGCGATCAACGGAGTACTAACTTCGGCCTCATCAATTTTTTCTGTTTCGTCAATTCCGCCTCGTGTCTGCGGGGTGGTGGGCTGCAAAAGCCAAGATGGCGCCCACTGGCTTTCCGTCTCATCAGCGGGCGCAGCCGCAGCTGGACGTACGGTTCCGCATCTTCCGCAGAAAAGCTCATGTTGCCCGAACTGGTATCCGCACTCCGGGCAGACGGTTTCGCGGCCTGACTTCGCACTGGACTGGCTGACCGGCACGTGCGGTCGGGCCGTAGTTGCTAATGGCTCGGTACTGGTCTCCGTTGGTTCGACGAGCGGATTCGCGAGAGACGCAGCGTTACCACCCGAGCCCACAGCAAGACGCTCGAGCTGCGGTTTAATTCGTTCCAAAGCCTCCAGCATGGCGGCGCGCTCGGCGGCGAGGGTTTCCTTCCATTCTCGATCCGCAGCTCGGGCGATGGCCTCAGTCATCAATCCTGCCATGAGCTGGCAACTACGCATTTCGGGCGAGCGGATGGGATCTCCGCCGGCAAAGCGCACTTCGAGCAGGCCGCACAGATTGCCCTCGCGATGTAGCGGGAGGGCGATAGACTGTTTGTCCGGATGCTCTCGGCTGAACTGAGTCGAGAGTTGACCGTCGGCGGACAGGCTCGTATCCAGCGGCAGGCTTGTTCCCGTGAGGTTGGCTGCATCCCCCGTGGCTGCGCAATACTCCAGTCGGTTCTCTTGCACCACCGCCACTGCGACGCCGGTGGCGTGCGTTATTTTTTGTAACCGCTCGACCACAACCGTGGCGGCGGGTCCCAGGTCGTCAGATTGCGTCCGCAGGAATTCCTGAGTTTCGACGATCTGCGCAAGCGCTTCGGTGGGATCGGGTCGCGGACGACTGACAACCTCGAACGTCTTCTGCTCCTGCAAGACGTGAGCAGCTTCCAGAAGTTGTTGGAACGTGGCTTCGTCCAGTGCCGGCTTTTCGCGTTCAGTCAGGATGGGGTGCTCCAGGTGTTGATCCGCTCCGGGCTTGGGAGACTCTGCCATATCCTTGAGTGCAATTGGCCGTCCAAAACTGTGGCGGCAGCCGCGTAACGCCTTGATTCTAGCAGCCCTGATTATGCCGGACCAATCCCCAAGGTACACAAGTGACTGCCGTGCCTGGAATTATGGGTACGCCGTGACGATCAAATAAGATGCGAAGATGCGGGCCTGTCCGCGATCTGAATTCGGCTTTTATCAAGATTGGCCGAGTATGCAAAGTAATGCAAAGTCTCGTCAAATCCCTGCCAAGGGCGCAACACAGTTTTCTTCGTTTGGATCGTTCTGGTGCGGGGACCTGACCAAACATGCTCTGCAATCCGCCGTCGGAGCCCGCCTCATTTTAACCGGAGTCCATTTCGGAACTGATTCGTCCCATTTTTGATTGTGGCGAGCCTGCGCGTTCTCCCTTCAGTTCTCGGACTATTCATTCAAAGGTCTTTAGCCCTCAGTGTGCGCAGCGAAGGTTTGGCGAAAGAGTTGCTTATTACTCAAGTGATTCGGTTCAACTAGCAGATAGAGATTTTGGAACGCAAGGAGAGACACAGTTATGTTAGATATCAACGAGATCAAGATTACGCAACGCGATGAACAGGTGTTGCACCTGCTGGTCGCAGGTTGCAGCAACAAGGAAATTGCGCAGCAACTGAATATCAGCCCACGCACCGTGAAACAGCATCTGCGAACGCTGTTTTTGCGAGCGGGAATTAAGGACGGCCGCAAACGAGTTAAACTCGCCACCGCAGTCTTTCAAAGAGAGCAGAGGCAATCGAATGCAACCCTGTGATCGGTTAACCAGCAAAGAAATTCAGGTCTCGATGTTGGTCTGGGAAGGCCAGACGAACCGCGAGATCGCCAGCGTGATCGGCACCACCGAGCAAGTCATAAAGAACTACTTGCGTAATACATTCGACAAGCTCGGGGTATGGAGCCGACTTGAACTGGCTTTGTATGTGGCCGCTCATGGCGGCGCTGCTTGGCGCAAGTCCGCCGTGTCACCGCCAACTCTTGATCCATCAGTTAAGGAGTGCAAAGCTTCGTCGCAGCACACCGAGGTGTGTACCTCAGGGCA
>Ga0073928_10010318_pt1 | contig 11154 bp, 9 predicted proteins | sample PaiPotPPA55metaG_FD_76969 | JGI IMG/M metagenome (GOLD analysis project Ga0073928, IMG submission 76969) | Iron sulfur acid spring bacterial and archeal communities from Banff, Canada, to study Microbial Dark Matter (Phase II) - Paint Pots PPA... ...
ATGCCGATATTTCTTGCCGTGCGCGGCGAAGATTTGTGTCCAGGTCTTCTGGGCGTCATCGAGGACAAAGCTGACCAGTTGCGCATCGCGATCTTCTCCTGGTACGCCGCCTTGACTCCGGCCAGCCTCCCGCGAACCCATCTGTGCGCTTCGGGGTGCGCTCGATCCGCCGCCGGTGAAGATGCTGCCCAGGTGGTTGCGACCGGTCACCAGGCTGATCACCACCAGCACGATGAAGCCACCAATACCCAGCCCGCCGCCTCCCCAGTTAAAGCCGCCGCCGCTGTCTCCGCGACGGTCTTCCACATCCTGACTCATTCCACCAGGCGTCCAGTCCATGATGTCTTCTCCCTACCTCTGATGCAGCTTGATGCCCGGCATCGGGATATTTCCATCATCAAGGCCGCAGAGGGGAGAAAACAACTCGGCAAAGCAATCGGCGGCCGACAACTCAGAGGAATCGAAAACCATCCCTGTGAATTGCCCGCCGCCGATGGATCGTGAATACGATGTGCGTCGGTTACGGAACCAACGTTCCGGGAACAAACAGGGCATTCATGGACGGCTGGAAGAGCCACGAGCTGTTCAGGTCGTTCTCGTATCCATTCAAATGGAAGGTGTACGTCTGGCCGGCGACCACGGGATAGGTGCGCACGATCGAGTATTGTTCGCTGGCGCCAAATCCCGGCACGGTGGACGGAACGCCCGCCGCGATGTAGGAGCGAATCGCTGAATCTGTTCCACCATCGGGAACGCAACCACCGACAAACCCGGGCGTTGTGGACAGCTGCAGGCAGTAGTTTCCGGGGGTTCCCAGCAGGTGCTCGTAGACCATGGTGCCGGTAACGGTGATGGTGATGTTGCCATTGGCCGGGGCCTTCACCGCGATCGATTCCAGGGCAGCAGCCGAAGTAGGAACAAACGTCCAGATAGGTCCTCGTACTTCTCGAACGGCAGCAACCTGGCCGAGCGCCAGCTTGCCAAAGCTTCCCATCAGGATCAACACGGTTGCAAGAATGAAAAAGCGTGACTTCATTGGATTCTCCTCAAGAATTTCGAGTTCGTCGCCGTGCCGGCGATGTCTCCCATTCACGGAGATAGTGCGGACCCTGGAGGATGCGTTTCGACAAAATGGATCATGGCTGGGACGTTGGAGACTGTTCCTGTTCTTCGCTCGATTTCCCAGACCATGGGTTGGCTCGAATTTGGGATGTTGCGGAACCTCTCTGCGAGGCTTCCCGTACCATCCAAGGACCTGGTGGTGACGTGACCCTCGCAATTGGCCTCGCCGCTCCCAGGTTCAGCAGCTAAACTTGAAAGGCCCATGAGAAAGCCACGGATCTCCATCGCCGCTCAGCGAATGCCCATGATCCTCTGGCTTCTCGCGTTGCTATTGCCGTCGGCACGTGTCCTCTTGGCTCAAGCTGCCTCCGCTGTAGCGCAGCCGGTTACGCCGGTTGCCGGACGCATGCTGCTGGACGGTCCCTGGCGCTTCCATCTGGGCGATGATCCGGCCTGGATGAATCCCGATTTCGACGACGCGGCCTGGGACAAAGTTACGCTCTCTATGCCGATCAACGAGCAGGGAATCGACACCTATTCCGGTTACGCCTGGTATCGACTTCGCCTCACACCGCAGCAACTAGTCCAGATTGGCGACCAGCCCGGCGGTCCACCACCTCAACTTCTTTTCTTCCCCTACTCGGTCGGCCAGCTTGCCATTTCCATCAACGGGGTCGAGGTCGCCCATAGCCGGGGGATGACGGAGAAGCCGGCCATGTATTATGCCGCGCCTCTTTCTGTGCCGATTTCCAGCCGCTTGCCAGACGGTAGCGTCGAACTGGCGGTCCGCACCTGGGCCAGCTCGCCTGTCAGCCACGGTCTGCTCGGCAGCGTGCAGCTTGGCGCTCGCGAACACATTGCCGAGGCCTATGAGCTTGCCCTCGATCGCCAATGGAACGGCCGCGCTCTGGCCGCCATTCTCGCCAGTTTTCTCTTTCTCTGTGTCGCCGGCCTGGGAGCCACGCTCTACCTGGCCCAGCGTAACCACCCCGAATATCTTTGGATCTCCGTCCTTTGCCTCTCCGTCACACTGCGCGGCTCTTTGGAAGCATCCCTCAGCCTGGCACTGATTTCTGTTTTTACCTTCAGCCTGATCGGCAACTGGACCGGCTGGTTGTTCATGGTTTCCACGCTGGAGTTTGTGTATCGCTTCACGGCCAGCCGTCGACGTAGACTGGTTCGCGGGGCGCAGATTACCGCCCTGATCGTCCCCATCGCGCTATTCACCCACTGGAACCCGCTTTCCGAATACATTACGGTTGCCTTTGAAGTTGTCTTTCTCTCCATCGTGGTCATGCTGCTCTTCTCTGCCTGGCGCAAGGGTCGGCGGGAAGCCGGAGTCATGCTCATCCCGTTCTTTCTCGCGGCAGTGGGTGACTCTGGCGACTCTGTTCTGCAATTGGCCATCGAACAGCACTGGGTCGCCGAGCGCTACAGCCCTCATCCTCATCATCTGGGCCCAGTCGAATACAGCAACAGTACCGTTGCTTACCTGCTGTTTCTTGCCAGCCTCATCGCCGTCATTCTGTATCGCTTCATTCGCGTAAGCCAGGAAGAGCAGCGATCCTCTGCGGAGATTGAAGCGGCACGGAGCGTGCAGGCCCTGCTCATCCCTACCCAGCTTCCTTCCAACTACAACTTCGTTCTCGAAAGCGCCTACTTTCCAGCACGGGGAGTCGGAGGCGATTTCTTCCAGGCGCTGCCGCTCAAGGACGACTCCATGCTCATCGTGGTGGGCGACGTCAGCGGCAAGGGACTGCAGGCCGCCATGAACGCCAGCACCCTGGTGGGAGCGTTGCGCAACGAACTCGCCCACGATCCCGCCGTTGTCCTTCGTCACCTCAACCAGGTCATGCTGGGAGCGACTTCCGGCGGGGCTCAGAACTCTATCGCCGGCTTTGCCACCTGTCTTTGTGCGCGAATCTATCCCACTGGCCAAATGGCCATTGCCAACGCCGGTCACCTGAGTCCGTATCGCGATGGCCGGGAACTGGAGCTTGCGGCCAGCCTTCCGCTCGGCATTCTCCCCAACCTGGAATTCGAACAGTCAACCTTCCAACTCAACCCCGGCGACCGCTTGACGTTTATCTCCGACGGAGTTGTCGAAGCGGCCAACCCGAAGGGCGAACTCTTCGGCTTCGAACGAACCCAGCAGGTTTCCAACGAACCCGCCCGCTACATTGCCCAGACCGCCCAGCGCTTTGGTCAGACTGACGATATCACCGTGGTTAGCCTTTACTTTGCCGCGGCCACGCACCCGCGGCATGAAAGACAAGCCGTTCACGCGCGCTGAATCGCGCCGGTAGCCCTGCTACAATCCCCTCATCTGCGCAGGCCCATCCAACATGAAAATAGTCCGCCTTTTCGCCGTCGCCTTATCTCTGTCCCCACTCATGACTTTTTCTCAACAAGTTCCCTCCAAGTCTGAAGCGCAGCGCGACGCACAACGCGTCGGGCCTCGACCCGATCAGATTCCGCGCAGACCAACGCCAGTCAGCTCTGCTCCTGTGCACAGCGGCGCCCTGGTCATCGACACGCACGAGGACACTCCGCAGCGCTTCCTCGATGAACACTTTGACCTGAGCGATCCGTTGAACGGCGGCCAGATCAATCTCGATGCCATCCACAAGGGCAACCTGGGCGCCTCTTTCATGTCCATCTGGGTCGAGCCTGACCTGTATAAGGATCACTTCGCGCGCCGAACGCTGGAGCTGATTGATTCCGTACACACCCAGGCTGCCAAGCACCCCGACCAGATCAAACTCTCGACCAGCGTGGCCGACATTCTCGCCGCCCGCCGTGAGCACAAGTACGCCATGCTGATGGGCATCGAGGGCGGCCACTCCATCGAAGACTCGCTTGGCCTGTTGCGCACCTACTACGATCTCGGCGTGCGCTACATGACCCTGACATGGTCCAACTCCAACAACTGGGCCGACTCTTCCGGCGACGACAAAGACCCCAAGGTCAAGCACACCGAGAGCGGGCTAACCGAGTTCGGCAAGGATGTGGTCTACGAGATGAATCGCTTGGGCATGATCGTGGACATCTCGCATGTGAGTGACAAGACGTTCTACCGCACGCTGATTATCACGCGCGCGCCGGTGATCGCTTCCCACTCGTCAGCGAGGGCGCTCTGCGACGCACCACGCAACATGACCGACGATATGCTGCGTGCGGCGGCCAACTCTGGAGGACCAGAATCCAAGGGCGGCGTCATCATGGTGAATTTCTACTCCGGATTCATCTCCCAGGCCTATCGCGATGCCCAGATCAAGCAGATGCCGGAAGTGGACAAAGCCACGGAAGAACTCAAGGCGAAGTTCAAGGCTGAAGGAAAGGAAATCACCTACTCTGACCTGGAAAAGCTGCAGCGCGAGATGGCGGATCGCATCCCTCGGCCGCCGCTGAGCGCGCTGATCGATCACATCGACCACATCGCCAAGGTGGCGGGCATCGACCACGTCGGCTTGGGCTCGGATTTTGACGGTGTGAGCGGTCAGTTGCCTGAAGGAATCGACTCGGCTGCCGACCTGCCCAAGATCACCGCAGCCTTGATGGCGCGCGGCTACAGTGCCGCGGATTGCGACAAGATTCTGGGTGGAAATTTCCTGCGTGTGTTCCGGGAAGTGGAGGCGGTCTCCAAGCAACTGAAGGCGGAGAACCGGCCACGCATCACCGACAAGCAGCCGTTCGACAAGCCGCAGAAATCAACTCCGTGAATACGGGAAATTATGCTATCGGTGAGTTCCGCCGGTGTGCCGGGAGTAGTACTGGGTCAATTCATGGATGTCCAGGACACCGTCCTTGTTCACATCCAGCCGGTCGAATTCCTTCTCCATGAAGGCCATGAACTCGGCCTTCGATACCTTGCCGCTTTTATCGGTATCCATCAGCACCAGTAGTTGTTTCGCTGCTGTGTCGGCAGCTTCGGCATTCTTGTCACTGGCGGCCAGAGCGATTTTGTTCACTGCAAAAGCGGCCACCAAGGCCGTCGAACCTTTGAGTACTGTTCGCCTGTTCATGTGGTGATTCCTCACTCTTCTTCAGGAAATGCAAACTGGCGATTGTGCGCTGCACGTCTGCCAAAGTCAAGATTGCACGTGCCCCGCGAATACGCGGACGGGCAGAACTTCCCGGCAGGCAGACTCGTTTATTGGGCCTTGGCGATGGTCGTTACGAGTGTCGGCGCAACCTCTGCTCCGGGGCCGTTGCTTTCGGCGGGATGAAAGTATCCCCAGATGGCAGCCGCCGTTTTCCGGTTTACGACCGAGGCCAGCGATTCTACCGTCGCCTTCTGCACTTCGCGCAGGCTGCCGAAGTGAGTGAGCAGCCGCTGCCGTGTCCCTGCCCCGACGCCGGGGATGGACAGCAGTTCAGAATCGCGGTCGCGCATCTCGCGGCGCTTGCGGTGATAGCCGATGGCAAAGCGGTGGCTTTCGTCGCGGATTCTCTGCACCAGATGAAGTACCGGCGAGCGGCGGTCCAGCACCACCGGCTCATCCTCGCTGCCGTGCACGTAGATCACCTCTTCGCGTTTGGCAATCGACGTCAGTGGCTGGCTGGTGAAGCCCAGTTCTTCGAGGGCGGCGAAGGCGGAGTGCAGCTGTCCCAAACCGCCGTCAATCAGGATCAGCGACGGCATGGTTCCGCCCTCTTCCTGCACTCGCTTGTAGCGCCGGAAAACAACCTCGCGCATGGAGGCGAAGTCATCCACGCCGCTGACGGTGTTCACCTTGAACTTGCGATATGCGGACTTCTTCATGGCGCCGTCTTCCCACACCACCATGGAGGCCACTGTCTCCGCGCCTTGGATGTGCGAAATGTCGAAGCATTCGATGCGAGTCGGCAGCTCGGGCAGCATGAGCGCGTCAGCCAGCGCTTCCTGCGTCGCCTTGCGTGAAGGCTCGAGCACACGGAAACGCTGCGTGTAGGACTGCTTGGCGTTCTGGCCGGCAAGGTCGATGAGCGATCGCTTGTCGCCTCGCTGCGGTGCCGCCAGTTCGACACGATGACTGCTTTTCGCGGCCAGCAGAGAACACAGCGCATCGCGATCTTCGAAGTCGACCGGCACGAGGATGGTTCGCGGCACGTAGGGTTGCTCGATGTACAGCTGTTTCAACAGCGCCGAAAAGAAGGCTCCTGGATTGAAGGACGGCGCGTCGTGCAGTTCGCCTTCCAGCGGATCTCCCTGGATCACCTCGGGCATGAGCGGGTCGGCGCCTTCCGACAACTCTGCGATCGACGGGCCGAGAAACTCCGGCAGCTCCTCCCAGAAAAACTCACGACGGTCGACGATCTTGCCGGCGCGGATGTGAAATAGGTTCACTGCCAGGCACTCGGCCTCGTAGTGATAGCCAAAGACATCTACGTCATCGGACTCGGCGGTCGCGATGCGCTGCTTCTCATCGAGTTGGTGCACCGTCGAAATCAGGTCCCGGTAGCGCGCGGCGAGTTCGAACTGTTCGTTGGCCGCGGCTTCCGCCATGCGTCCATGCAGTGACTTCTCCAACTCTGCGCTGCGCCCTTCCAGGAACAACTGCGCGTCCTTCACCGATCCGGCGTAGGCCTGGGGCGTGGTGAACCCTTCCACGCACGGTCCCTGGCAGCGATGAATGTAGTACTGCAGGCAGGCGCGGGGATGATACCGCGACAGGTCCACTTTGCAGCTGGGAATCAAGAAGCTGCGATGGATCAGCTCCACCACGCGGTAAGCCAGGTTGCCGGGAAAATACGGCCCGTAATAGGCCGAGCCATCTTTGCGCAGGCGGCGGGTCACAAAAACCTTGGGATAACGGTCGCCCAGCGTCAGTTTCACATAGGGATAGGTCTTGTCGTCGCGGAGGAGGATGTTGAAGCGCGGCTTCTTCTGCTTGATCAGGTTGTTTTCAAGAGCCAGAGCCTCCATCTCGTTGGCCACCGTGATGTAGTCCACATCGACGGCTTCGCGCATGAGCGTCCCGGTCTTGGCGTTGGCCTGGCTGGCGGCCAGCAGGTAGCTGCGCACCCGCGCGCGCAGGTTGCGCGCCTTGCCGACATAGATCACCGTCCCCTCGGCGTTTTTGTAGAGGTACACGCCCGGGGAGGTCGGCAGCGTTCGGATTTTCTCGTAAAGGTCCATGGATGGAGAATGGCAGTCGTTCGGTCAGCGATTACCCACATCGTCTAGGATATCTTTCTGGCGCAATCGATGCAGAATGACGTCCTCCGAGCGAAGGCGAGGGCACTTCTCAGGCTCCCTTAAGCAATTCCGTCCTATACCGCGGGGCAAGCGGTGGCGGCGTCGTCCGCGTAGCCACCGGCACGCCAACTTCCGCGAAAAACTCCTCCTGCCCTGCCGGAGCGCAGATACCACGCGCCGCCCTCGGTCGCTCCCGCTGCAAGGTCGGTGAACGGATATGATTGCTTTCATATTGAAGTCGAGGTCACGCGATCATGCCCCGCTTACTCACTCTTTTCGCATTCCTGGCCCTTGCCCCGGCATCGATGTCCTTCGCCCAGGTTCAACCGTCTTCGCCGTCTGCTGAACCTGCCAAAGTCATCGACACCGTGAAGGCTATCTTCGACGCAGCTAAGTCGGATGACCTGGAGAAATTTCACGCCGTCACCACCCGCGGCTTCTACATGTTCGATAACGGGGCGCGCTTCGACGGCGACGCGATGATGGCCTTGATGAAGGCCGATCACGCCGCCGGTAAACGCTATGACTGGAATATCACCGACCCGGACGTACACATCCAGGGCAGCACCGCCTGGATCGCGTACATCAACAAAGGCAGCCTCACCGACGCCGCGGGCACGCAAGAGCTGCAGTGGCAGGAGTCTGCGTTTCTCCATAGGGAAGGGGACACCTGGAAGATCGCTTTTTTCCACAGCTCCCGGATCCCTCAAAAGTAGCCCAAAGCGAGACAGGATCATTGGTTGGTGGGGCCGTCTCCGCACGATTGCCTTGACGGCGAACAGTGGCCTCCGTCATTCTGGCTTGCACTTGTTGACGAGAGGGACTCCATGACGGACGCTGTTCCCAGCCCCGACATTCACCAGCTCAAGGCGAACATGCGGGCCTCCTGGATGGCCGGTGATTTCGGGTTTGTTGCCAAGACCGTCTCCGGCGCTGCCGAGGCGTTCATTGAACGGCTTCCCATCACGGCTGGGGCCCGCATTCTGGACGTCGCCTGCGGCACCGGCAACACAGCCATTCCACTAGCCAGGCGGGGCGCGACAGTCACTGGCGTTGACATCGCTCCCAATCTCCTGGTGCAGGCCCGCGAACGCGCCGCCGGAGAAAACCTCGCCATTCAATTTGACGAAGGCGACGCGGAGCAGCTGCCCTATGCCGATGCCAGCTTCGACGCCGTTACCACCATGTTCGGAGCCATGTTCGCGCCGCGCCCCGACTTGGTTGCCGCCGAATTCGCACGCGTTCTCAAGCCGGGCGGCCTGCTGGCCATGGCCAATTGGAATCCCGCCAGCTTTTCCGGCCGGATGTTCAAGGTGACCTCCCAACACGTTGCGCCCCCGGCTGGCATTGCTCCGCCGCTGCTCTGGGGAGACGACGCAACCGTCCGCCAGCGCCTGGCCGCCGGTTTTGAGGACATCCAGACCGAACTGATTCCCATCGATTTCGACCTGCCGACCAGCCCGGCCGGAGCAGTCAGCTTCTTCCGCAGGTACTTTGGCCCCACCCAGGTAGCCTTCAGCCGGCTCGACGAGCGGGGACAGGCTGCCCTTGCCGCCGACCTGGAGGCGTTGTGGGCCTCGGCAAACGTCGCTCCGGATCCAACCAGCCGCACTCTGCTGCACAATGAATACCTTCAGATCAGTGCACGTCGTGTTGTCTCCTGAGTTCCGCCAATCCCGGTCTTCCCTCAATCTGCGTAATCGTTACCATCCCCGGTAAAAACTACATACCTGCGGCAGGGCTGTGTAAATTTCGTCCTGAACCAAACTCAGTGCAATCAACGACATCCGTTTTCCGCCTGGTTTGGCGCGTCATTTGCAATCTCCTAAGCGAAACGAATCTACGAGCTGTGTGCAAGCTATACACAGACAGAAGGATGGCAAAGATGGAACGGATTCACTTTTCAGTCCCCGCTACCGCCCTAGCGATCGCGTTGGTTGGACTTTCAGGCTGTGCGACCAAGAATTATGTGCGCAATCAGACCGCGCCGCTCATCGACCACACCAATGAATTGAACGACAAGACCGCAGCCAACAACCGCGCTATCAAGGACACTGACGAGCGTGCCACGGCCGGCATCGGCAAGGCCCAGTCTTCTGCTGACGCAGCCGGACAGAATGCCCAGGGAGCCCAAAAGGCTGCGGGCGATGCAGAAACCGCCGCGAACGACGCCGTTCATCGCGCCGATTCGCTGGCCAGCGTTGTCGCCAACCTCGACAACTATCAGCCAATTGGCAATACGGAAGTGACTTTCGGCTTTGACAAGGCAGCGCTGACCAAGGACGACAAGGCGCAATTGGATGAATTTGCCCAGTCGCTGACCAGCGCCAAGAGCTACATCCTTGAAGTGACGGGCGGCACCGACTCAGTCGGTTCGGCCCAGTACAACTACGATCTGAGCAACCGTCGCGCTGACGCTGTTGTTCAGTACCTGGCCGCGAAGTATCAAATTCCTGCCCACCGCTTCTACCTCATCGGGATTGGCAAGGACAAGGAAGTCGCGCCCAACAATACCCGCGATGGTCGCGCCAAGAATCGACGAGTAGAGATCCGTTTGCTCTCTAACCAGGGCAAAACGGACGGAGCAGCGCAGAGCGGACAGTAAGCTGAAGCTCACGCGCCTATAAATTACATACAATATTCCATACCGTAGTTCTCAGCAGGCCGGCTCCCCCGATCCGGCCTGCTTTTTCTTTCTCGCTAAGGAGACCTGTTGTTCCGATCCGAAATAAAACATCGAAATTAGAGCAAAACCAGAGTGACTATATCCCGCGGAGGAATGGCTAGACTGCATTCTTTACCAAGAAAAATGCTACCTGGCTCAACTTTCCCGGGTACACCTACTCTGGTTTTGCTCTAACCGAATTATCCGAGTTGCCGCACATGCTCGGCGCGGACATCGTTCGCGGTAAACAGGGCAATAAATGGCGCATTCTCCGCCGCTGCTTCCACTGCGGGCCGTCCGCCGGCCTCTTGCCGCTCTACCAGGCAGACCACGGCAGCTACCACCATGCCCGCTTCGCGAGCCGATTGAATCGCCGTGATGGTCGATCCGCCGGTCGTACAGACATCATCCACAATCACCACCCGTGCCCCGGCTTTGCAGAATCCCTCAATCTTGCGTCCCGTCCCATGCGCTTTCTCCGCCTTGCGTACCAGGAAACCGTGCAGCGGCGGCTTTTCTGGATGCTCCAGAGCCTGCCACGCGCTCGCCGTCGCCACGTTGGAGACAATGGGGTCGGCGCCCATGGTGAGTCCGCCCACCGCTTCCGCGTCGATTCCATGCGCTTCCAGCAATTCCAGCACCGCATGTCCGGTAAGCCGCCCGCCCTCCGCATGCAGCGTGGTCGTGCGGCAATCGATGTAATAGTCGCTGGTGCCGCCCGACGACAGCGTGAACTGCCCCAGGCGGAAGCTGATCCGCGCCAGCAACGCCAATAATTGTTCTTTGTGGGAAAGAGAACTCGTGCTCATTTCCCCAAGTCTACCAATTGCGCCGGAGACTTTCGCAAACAGAGAGGCCGGCAGGGAATCCCCGCCGGCCCTCTCCTGCTTCTACCAACCTGGCAGCTCTCAAATTGTCATCGCCATGCGTTACGTGAGCTGCTCCTAGCTTGGAAGCCGGCTAGAGCAAAATCAGAGCGACTATACCCAGCGGAGGAATGGCAGACTGCATTTTCTATCAAGGAAAATGCTACCTCTCAGGACTTTCTCGGGTACACCTACTCTGCTTTTGCTCTAACCTTGCTGGTCTACCGCCATCGGCGGTACTCTCGCGTAATGCGACTTCTTCGGTACTCCATTAACGTCACATTGGACGGGTGCTGCGATCATCGTGCAATGATCCCGGACGAAGACTTGCATCGTCACGCGGCTGAGAACCTCAACCAGGCCGATGCCCTCCTCTTTGG
>Ga0073928_10010320_pt1 | contig 11152 bp, 9 predicted proteins | sample PaiPotPPA55metaG_FD_76969 | JGI IMG/M metagenome (GOLD analysis project Ga0073928, IMG submission 76969) | Iron sulfur acid spring bacterial and archeal communities from Banff, Canada, to study Microbial Dark Matter (Phase II) - Paint Pots PPA... ...
ACCAACGGAGACCCCAATGTATTTCAAGGCATTTTGACCGGAACCAACGGAGTCACCTTCCTGGGCGTCCCGGTCGATGCGCCCCCCACCAGCGGGGCGGTTCCGCGCATTTACCGGGTCACCAATATCCGCATCAATGCGTCGGCGTATCCGAGTGGTGTCATTGCTCCGGTGCAAGCCTTCGTATCGATCAGTGCCAGCGCTTCAATCCCGATCAGCAATCCGGAACCGATCGTCGGCTTCATCGCACAAGGTTTGATTACCGCTGTTACGCTCAGTGGCAACGACGCCTTCCTGCAGTGCGAAACCCAGTCGAGCGTCAATGTGGCCACCCTGTCATTCACGGAGAACTTCGCCACGGCGTTCAAGATCCAGGATGGAAGCTGTAGCTATAGCGGCGACAATGCGGGCCTCTGTGGTCCCGGCACTGCCGCCTACGACGGCAATCAGGGCGTGCCGGGCTCGATCTACAACACAGAGAGCGGGCTGATCGTTCCGCTCGCTGAAGGCGGCCCTTATGCCGGCATTGCCGACTATGGCACCCGGTTGAAAGCCACGTTCAGCAATTTGCCGCAAGGCGCCAGCCTCGCGGTAGATACCTGTGCTGACCAAGCCAACGCCGGTTGTGCAGGTAGCTCCGTCCTCGCAGGTAGTTCGGCATACCTCGTCGATACCACCTTCGGCGGCGGCTCCGACGCAGCCGCCAATACGGCTCCATTCGGGCCTCCGACGGATTTGACCAGTGGCCTCCTGGGCATCACCTATCCTGACTCCACCACGCCGAACTCCGGTAGTGCCGAGGCGGTTTGGGAAGTCCAGGGAGCTAACGCGGCTGCCATCGATTCGTTCGCCTTCAACGTCTACCTCAGCTACACCGCCGCTCCGGGTACGCCTGGCCTGCCGGATATTACCGGCAGCAGCCCTGGATCGATGGTGAACCTGACTTTCGCTCCCACTCCCAACGGTGGTGCCTTCACCGCGACCGATGGTCCGCTGCCTTCGAGCACGCTGACCTTGCCGCGGTTCATTGATACCACTAGCCCGCAACCGTTGTTCACCATCTCGCTGTGCCAGACCATACTGTTGTTCCCGTATGTGACTGACCTGCCCGGGTTCGACACCGGTATCGCGATCTCGAATACTTCCACCGATCCGCTGCCGCCTGCTTTCTCTGCTGCTCCGCAGAACGGCTCTTGCACCGTGACCTTCTACGGCACGCCGCCGATCGGCACTACCCTTGCTGTTAGCGCGGCGCCGCGTGCTTATAGCACTATCACCGCCAACCTCAATGGCGACGGCCTGCTGCACACCGGCCAGACGTGGGCTTTCGACGTTGCCAATTCGGTCGTCGATCCGACGTTCCCCGGCACGCTGCCGCAACCTTGCACCCAGGGAACCACTGGTTGCTTCACTGGGTTCACCGGCTATGCCATCGCCGTCTGTAACTTCCAGTACGCGCATGGTTATGCCTTCATCAGCGACTTGGGTCTCCGCAACTTCGCGGCGTCCTATCTGCCGCTGATCATACCCAACACCGTGCGTACCTCCACGCCGTTCACCTGTCAGGGTGGGTCGCCTGGTGGTGTGGCTTGCCAGCCGTTCGGCGAGCAACTGGTCCACTAAACCTCACTGCATTCGTTGTGGGATCCAAGGGGGGAGCTTCAGCTCCCCCCTTTTTTTTTCCTGGAACGCGAATGGTGCTAGACTGGGCCTTCCGCGTCCACCCCATTCGTCTTTATTCAACGTCAGGAGGACGTGTATGCTGAGATCAACGTTATTCGCCGCTTGTATTTTGGCCGCGCTTGTCTTTTTACCCGCTTTTTGCGCCGCCCAGACCGTTTCTATCGTTTCCGGTAACGGCCAAGTCGTCTGCGTGGCCTGTTTTGGCCCGCCCCAGGCTTTTGTTCCCTTGGATGTCCTAGTCACCGATAGCAATGGAAACCCGTTGGCGGGACAAACGGTAACTTGGGTAGCCACACCCGGTTTTGGGTCGTCATTCGGAACCGGGCCGACTACCGCCACTTCCACGACGGACGATACCGGCCAGGCTATCTTCGACCTGCCCGTCGTTTTTCCCGCTGTGGGCTACAGCTACTTTCAAACGCCCGTCACGGCTACGGTGGGTACTTCGAGCGTGACGTTCACCGAGACTACCAGCGCCCCGGCGCAAAATTCGCTTGGCCCAACGATCTTCGTTAGCCTGGTTTCTCCCGCGATCACGACGCCTTATTCGGGAATGTTGGGTACCAGCGGTTCGCCGCCCGTCAAAGTGACGATTAGCGGCATTGATGCCGGCGTTCCCGGAGTGCTTCAGGGAGTTGCGGTGCAAATCGTGTCGATGTCGACGACCAGCCCGGGCCCCACGCTGAACTGCATGTCTCAGCCGGGCCAGCAGCCCAACACAGCGTTCACGGACAGCACCGGCACGGCTATCTGCACGCCCGTCTTTGGCGGAACGCCGGGATCCGGTACGTATCAGATCGTCGTTGGCGGGACCTATATCTTCTTAGCCGGCCCCCTGACCGTGACTCCCGGCCCGCCGGCCATGATCAAGCTCATTAGCGGCAACGGCCAGTCCGTCAATCCGAGCACGCCATTCCCCTTGCCGCTGGTCGCCGAAGTGGACGATATGGCAGGCAGTCCCTACATCGGCGCGAACGTGACCTGGGCCGTCACACAAGGTACCGCCACGCTCAGCAGCACCGTCAATACATCCGGCTCCAACGGCCAGGTTTCCACCAGAGTTACCGCGGGAGCGAATACCGGTCCCGTCCAGGTAACCGTTTCGGTCGTCGGCAACAGCAGCATCAAGTACGTCTTCACACTCAACATCAACACGCCGTACAATCAATTAGACATTGTCTCAGGCAACACCACTCCACCCCAGAGTGCGGCGGAGAATACGTCGTTCCCGGATCCGCTGACTGTGCAGGTGAACGAGCAGGCCACCAGCCAAAGCACTGCCACCCCGGTAGCGGGCGTGACGGTGAACTTTGCAGTGACCAGCGGTAGCGCCACGCTGAGCGCTGCCAGCGCCACCACCAACGCCCAGGGCCAGGCTCAGGTTACCGTGACCGCGGGCGCCACGCCAGGCCCTGTAACGGTCACCGCCAGCGTGGGAGGGGGAGTCCCGCCGGTAGCATTCAGCCTGGTCGTATTGCATCCCGGACCCATCGTTACGGCTCAAGGCTTCGTTAACGCCGCCGGATTCCAGCCGCAGTTCATCTCCCCTTGCAGCCTGGCGACAATTTACGGTATGGGAATCGCGCCGGCCATCCAGGGCGCCGTGACTCCCTTTATCGAACCACCCCTGTTATTGGCGGGTGTTTCGGTAAGCTTCGGGGGCATACCCGCGCCGATCTTGGGCGTGGTCAACGAAAATGGCTCGCAGTCCGTCTCCGTGCAGGTGCCGTGTGGAGTAACGCCCGGCTCGGTTCCGGCGACCGTGACGGTGAACGGCGCCAGCACGACGGTGATGGTCAATGTCATGCTTGTCAGTCCCGGCATCTTCGAGACCGTGATGTCCGACGGCAAGTCGCGCGCTGTGATGGTCCGGCCGGACGGCTCGTTCGTGCAGCTCGAAAACCCCGCGCGCCGCGGAGAAACCATCCGTGCCTACCTCACCGGGTTAGGCCAGACCACGCCCGCGATCTCGACCAACGAGTTCATCCCGCTGGTTCCGGATTCCTCAGGAACCCTCGTGCCGGAAACGCTCAGCGTCGCCGCAAAGACGGTGGTGGGCGTGAACAACCACGGAGTCCTGGAGTTGTCCGCCAACTATGCCTTCGGTTTAGTGGGTGTTTACGAAGTGCAGTTCGTCGTCCCCACTGACACCGCTACTGGCAACGATGTCGTGTTCGCGGTTGCCATCTTCCAGCCGGACGGCACGGCGTTGTTCGGAAACTCGACGTTCATGCCGATCCAGTAACGGGTGCCGGGGCCTGGAGGCTGGGTGCTAGCCCGCCGCCTGGAAGACATGGCCCCGGCGCAACACAAGAGCGTTCAGCGATGGGCCATTGACCGATTGAGTCAGTTGGTGGAAGGGGCTAGCCATCGCCGCCGGCCGGCTTCTCTACGGACGCCTATTACTGGCGTGCCCCCCCCGGTGACAAATAATCGCACATAAATCGCCCCTTTAAATCCAACCACATCCCGCCAAACACCGCAATTCCGCCATCACCGCCCTGCTACCATCATCGTGTCATGAAGCTCATCGAAATTCCATCAGCATTAACCCCGGCTCAGGCCAAAATCGTCGAGGCCATTACTCGCGGAGCCACCATCATGCCCGCCACCGCTGCCGCCGAACGTGCATGGGCCGCATCGCCCTCACTGGATCTCCTGGCCTGTCCCTGCAATGCCGGCCATCGAACTGCGAAATGCTGGACCCCCCGGCGACACAGGCGACACTTCCGGCGACACCTGTCGCCAACCACTCGGATAAGCTAATCCCAGTTAAATGAATCACATCCGGCATCACAGGACGCCTCCAGGTGACAAAAAGCGACACAAAATAAAAAAAAAATTGTCGCCTGTCCCCACCAGCCGGCGCCGCGCCCCAAACACCCCGCGCATGGTGGCTAAGTATATGAAACAAAAGGCCAAATGGGTTTGCTCGTCCAGAACAGAGTCTTTGTGGCCACGGCTTACGAAGAGCGCCTGCGTCGGGGGCGTTCACTCACCGGACATGCTGTAGCCAAGCACTCTTGATCGCGTTCGCGTCTGGCGGGCGGGCTGTTTCACGCATTCAGCACCGAACGCAGGCGAAACCGCCCAATGCCACTTAGTTTTCCGCTGCCGATTTATAGTACACAACCTAAACTGCCCGCGCCTTGCGTGCTGGCCGGCCAGCCTCGGACTTAGCCGGCTTCTTCAATCCCTGCAACAGCCTTTGCACCTGATCGCTGACGCATACCAAAAACATCGGCTGCCGGGCACTCTTCAGCAAATCGATGATCCGGTCCGGCGATTCTTCCAGGTAAATGGACCTGCCGTCCGTCAGCAGGTGCACCGGAGAGTCGCTCTGCAACGCCTCGCTCAGCCGCTTCCCCATGTCTTTCTGCAGAAAGCGCAGCACACGCCGGATCTTCTGCAGAGAAAATCCCTTGCGTCGCAGTTCGGCGATTACCGAGACCTCCAGCACCTCCTCCGCCAGGTAAACCCGCTTGTGGCCATCCTGGCGCGGGGAAACGACGTTCCGTTCGTCCCACCATTGCAATTGGCGGAGACTGACGCCGCAGATGCGGGCGACGCTGGTGCTCGTGTACAGTTCGCTGCCCGGCGGGACAGCAGGACGTGGCTTTTTTGTTTTGAACATTTCTCCCCGCTTTCGGTTTGGAAAATCAGCCCCATTACGGATTGTACTTGGTTGACAGCCCTTGTCAATAGGCTTTTGGAGGATCTTTTGCTGCCCACTCCCGTGCCCGCCCGCGTGACCACCGAACCGCGAGCCTCAGCGACCGGTCCGCCGTGCTACCATAGAAGTTTCCACCTACCGAGGTTTTTCGTGGCTAGAATCACGCGTAAAGAGCTGAAGGCTGACAAGTTTGCCCAGGAAGTCGAGCTCACAGTCGATTTCTTCGAAGAGCACCAGAGTGAGATCCTGCGCTACGGCGCGGTGGCGCTGGTAGTAGCCGCTATCGCAGTGGCTATATGGTTTTATCGCGGCCATGTGCACAACGTTCGCGAGGAAGCCCTGGCTCACGCATTGCAGGTCGCCCAGGCGCCCGTCGGCCAAGCCCCTCCCGGCGCCGCCATCAGCTTCCCAACCCAGGACGCCAAGGATAAGGAAACCCAGAAGGTCTTCACCGACTTGGCTTCTAAATACTCCGGCAGCGATGAAGGCTACATCGCCGAGTGCTATTTAGGCTCGATGGCCGCCGATCAAGGCAAGTTGCAGGATGCTGAAAAGCACTTCGCGAAAGTAGCCGACTCCGGCGATAAGCGCTATGCCTCCATGGCCAAGCTGTCCCTGGCGCAGATTTACTTCGGCGAAGGCAAAGCCGACCTGGGCGAAAAGACCCTGCGATCATTGATGGATCATCCGACGGCATTTGTCTCCAAGGAACAGGCCGCGATCACGCTGGCCAAGCTCCTCGCGCCCACCAAACCGGCCGAAGCTCGCAAGCTGCTGGATCCCCTCCGCACCGTCCGCGGTCCTGTCAGCCAGACGGCCATCCAGGCCTACTCTGATCTGCCACCCAAGTAATCCCGGGCAAATTATGCTCGCACATCTCCGGTTTCCGGCCGAACGCACCAGGGGGCGGCGTTATCCGGAGCCTGACCATCCCTATCGCGGTCCCTTTCAGCGCGACCGCGACCGCATCATTCACGCCCGTGCCTTTCGCCGCCTGGAGGCCAAGACGCAGGTCTTCACGCCCGGCCTCTGCGATCATTTCCGTAACCGGCTCACCCACACCATCGAAGTGGCCCAAATTGCGCGCACCGCAGCCGTCGCGCTCGATCTCGACGAAGGCCTGACCGAGGCGCTCGCGCTGGCTCACGACATCGGCCATCCCCCGTTCTCGCACGCCGGCGAAGAAGCCCTCAACCGCCAGATGCAGCGCTTCGGCGCCTCCTTCGAGCACAACATCCACGCCGTGCGCATCGTCGAGAACTTCGAGCAGCGCTACGCCCGCTTTCCTGGGCTGAACCTCACCTTCGAGGTGCGCGAAGGCATCGCCAAACATTCACGGGATTTCGCTCCCGGCCAGATTCCGGAGCTCGACGAATATCTCCCCGGCCTGCGCCCCCCGCTCGAAGCCCAGCTCATCGACCTGGCCGATGAGATCGCCTACAACACCGCCGATCTCGACGACGCCTTCTCCGCCGGCGTGCTCCATCCCGAAGAGGCCGCCGAAGCCGTGCCGTTTTACCGCGACCTCTACGAGACCGCCGCCACCCAATTCCCCGGCGCCGCGGCAAGCGAGCGCTTCCAAGAGACGTTGCGCTGCCTGATCGACGCCCTGGTCTCCGGCATGATCGACGGCACAGTCGCCCGCGCCCAGGCTTCCGGAGCGCGCGACGTGGACGATGTCCGCCGCCATCCCGCTCGCCTGGCCGCCTTCACTCCCGAAACAGAAACAGCCAATCGTGATTTGAAGCGATTCCTGCACCAGCGCGTCTATTCATCGCCTGCCCTCTGCGCCGAACGCAGCCGCGCCGCCGGCATGATCGCCGAGCTGTTCGATTTCTTCCTGGCGCATCCGGACCGGCTCCCTGCGCCGCACGCCGAGCTGATCCCTGCCACTCCCGCCTATCGCGTGATCTGCGACTACATCGCGGGTATGACCGACGCCTTCTTCCGGCGCACCTATGAGCAATTGCTCGCCCCCGCCTGAGCAGTCATCGGCGTGCTTCTGCGTGCATCGGCGGTTGCTTTAATCTTCCACCGTCGTGATGCTGGCCAGTTCCGCCTTCCGCACTCCGTAAATCTTCAGCAACTGCCGGCAGATCTCGCTCCCCAGCCGCTCCGGAGCTTCCTGTTCGTCGTGCTCGATTTCCACTTTGAAGAAGAGATGAGTTCGATGCATAAGAGCGCGCGCCTCTCCCTCTATACTAAAGGAATGACCTGCGCGAAATGCCATGTCCGCAAACCTCGCCGCTACTGCCCCGGTGTCAAAGGCGACATCTGCTCCATCTGCTGCGGCACGGAGCGCGAAGTCACCGTGGATTGCCCCTTGGATTGCCCGTACCTTCAGGAAGCCCGCAAACACGAGCACTCCGCTGAGCTTCCGCGCGATCTGCCGAACAAGGACATACGCTTCACCGAAGAGTTCCTCGAGGAGCGCCAGCCGTTGGTAATCGCAGCCTCCCGCGGCTTGACGGCGGCCGCGCTCGACACGCCCGGCGCCGTCGATCAGGATCTGAGTGACGCGCTCGATTCCCTGATTCGTACCCTCCGCACGCGCGAGAGCGGCGTCTATTACGAGTCGCGTCCGGCCAACCCGGCGGCCAACCGGATCTATGGCCTTTTACAAACGGGCATCGAAGAGTATCGCAAACAGGAGCGCGAACGCCTCGGGATGACCCACACGCGCGACTCCGATGTGCTGGCCGTGCTGGTCTTCCTCGAGCGGCTGGAATTGACGCGCGTAAATGGGCGGCCCCGCGGGCGCGCCTTTCTCGACTACCTGCGCAATTCCCTCGGCGCCGAACAGCACCTGCCGCGCGCGTCTTCGCTGATCGTTCCTGGATAGGACAAAGCCAAAAACCGATGCCTGCCTACACTCACCGCGTGCGCGTGTCGTTCGTCGATACGGACGCCTCCGGACGCATCCATTTCACCGCCATGCTGCGCTACTTCGAGGCTGCCGAGCAGGAATTCCTGCGCGCGCTCGGCTTCAACTATCGCGATGCGCCGAAGGACATAGGCTTTCCTCGCGTGCATGTCGAATGCGAGTACCGGGCGGCGCTGGCTTTCGACGATGAGATCGATCTCGAAGTCTCCGTGAAACGCGTCGGCACATCGTCGTACACCCTGGATTTTGCGGCCATGAAGGACGGCGTTCTGGCGGCCAACGGCAGTATCGTGGTGGTCTGTATCAACCGCCGCGGCGGACACGCACAAGCCATACCAGACGTGCTGCGCGATGCGTTGCGCATCGCCGGCGGCCTTCACTGAGTCGTGGCGCAGGCGCTCATGCCTAATGTCGCTTAGTTTTCTCGTCAAGTGTTTCCGGGATAAATCGTGGGGCGGAAATCTTGCCCGCTGCCGGCTTTCCAGCCGGCTCCCAACCGCGAGAGTCAGCGACCGCGATCGTCGGGATAAACGGGGCCAGCACCCGGGGCGAGCAACGCCAGCCCCCATTGGCTTCGTCCCATCACTTTGCCAACCGGTACGCGGCGTTACCTCCCGGCCTTGGCCTTCTTGTAGGCTTCGCGGATCGCCTGCATCTGCCGCGCGTGATTCTCGCCGTGCTGCGCGTTGATTTCCAGCAGGAAGCGCATCGTGATTTCGCCCCGCTCGGTGTGATTCCCCATGCGTGCGAACGCCTCCTCCGGCAGACCCTTCAGCAGTTCGTAAGTCTCCCCGCGCAGACGCCGGAAGCTCTCCAGGCACTGCTTCGGCTTGCGTTGCGCGTAGGCCAGATTCTTCGCCCAGGCTTCCTGATCGAAAGCGATCAACGTGGGATTCTCCTCGGCGATAATCTGGCGGAAGCGATGCGCCGCAACGACCTCGGAGTCCGCAAGGTGCGTGATCACCTGGCGTATGCTCCACTTGTCCGGCGCCGGCGCGAAGTCCTCTTCATCGCCGTGTACGCCGGTCAGCACCGTCGCCAGCAGGTCAGGCGCGCGCCGGAAACGTTCTAAGAGATCTGAGATTTCGCTCATGGAATTTTCAGTTTACAGTGAAGCTCGACACACTGGTCGCGGTGCCGTACGGCGTGGTGACGGCAACCGGCCCGGAGGTGGCGCCGGGGGGCACCGTCGCTGCCACTTGGCGGACGGTGTTAACCTTAAACCCAGCCGGCGCGCCGTTAAACGTCACCCCCGTGGCGCCGAGAAAGTTAGCACCTTCGATAGTCACAAATGTGCCAGGACCGCCGCTTGACGGGGTGAAACCGGAGACACGCGGCGGCGCATGAATCTCCGACATTACCGTGACGCCCAGCAGAATCGGAACGGACCCGTCATAGGTATCGGTGATGATGACCTGTGTCAGATGCTGGTCGGCGAATGCGGCGTCCAACGCGAACTCCTGTTCGTCCACGACATAGTGTCCGGTCAGGCCCGTGTTCACATCGCCCGTGCCGCCCGCGCCCAGACAGGTGGATGGATCCTCGCACGTGTAGGCAGCCGTGGCCACGACGCCGGGAATCCCGTTAGTCAGCGTGTTGGCAAAATTGCCGTGGTAGAAGTCGCGTATGTTCTGCCCGGCCACCAGCGGGAATGTCTCGGTCGTGCCGGAGCTGCCTACGAATTCGATGGTGGCCAACTGCTGCCCGAAAGCCGGCGCGTAGGCGTTCGCCAGCGTGTAGACCAGGGTGGGCTTCGGGATCATCACATTCATCGTGATACTCTGGCCAGAGCCGCTAAAACCGAAGCCATCGTAAAAGTTGCATGGTCCGTTACCCGCATACCCGCAGGTTGTAGGCGTAGACGGTATATTGAAGGTCGTCTTCAGCAGGTTGGATACCGTGAAGGCGCCGGTCGGAATGGTGCTGATCAGACTGGTCTGAATGCTGTTGCTGGTGGGAATGGTCACGTAGGTCGTGTAGGGCTGTGCCCAAACCGTCATCCCGAGACTAAACCCCAATACTGTGATCGCGTAGGAACGTTGCAACATTTCGTTTCTCCTTCCCCTAATAGTAATCCGCGCAGCTCAGATAGTAACCGCACTGGTCGCATATCAGCTTGCACTTCCGCGCGGTGAGACGTGTCGAGCACACCGGGCAATACAGCATCGGCTCGTCTTCTTCCGGCGCGTGCGGCGGCGGTGTCGGATCAGGTTCCTGCCCGGTCATGACGGTATTATATCCGTATGGAGAGCAAGCCGGGCACACCGCCCGAGAGCACCGGCTCGCTGTTCGACGAGCCTTCCAGCTTCGATCGTGAGGCGCTGGCGGCCCGGCTGCGCAACCTGGCAGCCGAGGGCATCTATCTCGGTGGCAGTTCCTGGAAGTATGAAGGGTGGATCGGCCAGATCTACTCGCGCGCTAATTATCTCGCGCGCGGCCGCTTTTCGAAGCGTCTCTTTGAGACTACCTGCCTGAAAGAGTACGCGCAAACATTCCCTGCGGTGTGCGGCGACTTCGCTTTCTATCAGTTCCCCACGCCCGAGTTTTGGGCGAAGCTCTTCGCGCTCACGCCCGAAGGCTTCCAGTTCGCCTTCAAAGTGCCTGAACAAATCACCTGCAAAGTGTTTCCGGCGCACTTGCGCTACGGGCCGCAGGCCGGCCTGGAAAACGACTCGTTTCTCGACGCCGAGACGCTGAAGGAGATGTTCCTGCGCCCGCTGTGGCCGCATCGCGCCAAGACCGCCCTGCTGATCTTCGAATTCGGCTCGTTCGGCCGGCGCACCTTCGCTGACGTGGGCGTATTCCTGGCGCGCCTCGATCCATTCCTGGCCGCGCTGCCGCCGCAGTTCCGCTACGCGGTCGAGGTGCGCAACCCGGAGTTCCTGCACTCGGATTATTTCGGCTGCCTGCGC
>Ga0073928_10010321_pt1 | contig 11152 bp, 16 predicted proteins | sample PaiPotPPA55metaG_FD_76969 | JGI IMG/M metagenome (GOLD analysis project Ga0073928, IMG submission 76969) | Iron sulfur acid spring bacterial and archeal communities from Banff, Canada, to study Microbial Dark Matter (Phase II) - Paint Pots PPA... ...
CGAGAGTTCGCGGTGCCACTTGCCGCGCTCGTCTTCGTATTCGATACCCTCGGTCTGCCCGGGTTGCCGCTGCTCGGCGGCGGCCCGGCGCGCCGCGTTGAGCGCTTGCCCGTGGGTCGGAAAGCTCTCGGAGAAAACGCCGTTCACCGTGTAGGCCCAGCCATCGTCGTGGCGGACAATCTTGTATGTGACGTGTGCCATGTGCTTGTGCCGTGTGCTCGTGCCGTGTGCTTGTGCCGTGTGCGCTTGCTGCCAAAGGTCATTATAGCCAATTCGGGGCGCGTGAATGAGGTTCCCGCTCCCGTGCGCGACTGCCGATACGGTGACTAGGCGGTGGCGGCTTTGAGGGCTTCTTCGTCGCCGCATGCGGCAAGCAGCTCGATCGCGCGCGGACCGTCGAGGTCCTTGATCCGCAAGCGTTCGTTGCGGCGCATGAAGCCCTTGAGGAGGTCCGCCGCGCCGGTGAAATCGGTAAAGCCCAGCGGCCAATCGCCGAACACGCGCTGCTCCCAACCCGGCCCGCGATGCAAGACGGTAACATCGTGGTGGCGGGCATCGCCCTGAATGCTGACGAAGATCTCATTCACGGCGCGTGTCTCGCCTTCGAGCGCTTGCAGGAAAATGCCATCGTGGAAAACGAGCATGCCGGTGACGCCAAGTGTCTTGTTGCGCCTGCGCGCGCCGGCCAGGAGCCGCTCCAGGTCGGCGGGCGAAAATTCCTGATTGGCGGTGCTGGTGTAAACGATTTGCAGCATGCGGACCTCACGTTCCCGTGGTAAAACGTGACCGCGAGGCCTTAACGAAATATCAAATTGCCCGCTGCGTTTGCAGACGATTTTCCTCTGCATATTCAATTGGATATCGGAGATCCTCCCCCGCATCGCGGAGGAGGATGAGCAAGCGGCTTACGCTCGGTCGATGCGGGCGGCGTAGCAGCCGGCCGAGGCGAAGTGAACGTGCAGGTAAGCGGCCCGCGGCTTGGCGAACAGCCGCGCGATCGCGTCCTCGACTTTCTCGCCTTCGATCAGCTCGTGACCGACCATCATGGCGTCGGCATCGAACGCGCGCACCGCGAGCGTGCGCGTACGCAACTGCTCCGGCACCGCATCGACGGCGTCGAACGTCTCATCGCCTTCGCGCACGAAAATGGCGAACCGCATCCGGTAGGGCGTGTCGACCGGATGGTGTTCATAGTTGACCAGGATGAGCTCCTCGCCGGGCTTTGAATCGGTGAGGCTGACGCGGCACGGATAGCCCGGATCGCGCGCGTCAGCGATCTGCCGCACCGCACCTTTTTCCGTGAGTTCGTCGTCGGAGAGCTTAAACAGCGGCGCGAATTGTTCCGCCGGCAAACCGCGGATGCGAAAGGCCATGATTGATCCTCCTCTTGCGATGGAGGACACATGGGCAGCGCAGGGCTGCGATCCCACCCGTTTTCTGCTTTTCGCAGCCTGTCCGGAGCGGCGGGCGGATAATCCGCCGCCGAAACCGGTCGGCGGATTACGCTTCGTTATTGTGTGAGGCGAGGTGGGCTCAGCTGGTCGCCGGCTTGTGGTGAGCGTGATGATACGTGTGCCGGACCCCATGCCGGTAGCGAGAGGCGCGCGGCGCGCCTTCCGGATAGGCAGCGTAAGTGGGTCCGATGCCGAACAAGCCTTCGAAGCCGCCGACCACACCGCCAACCGCACCGCCGACAACGGCGCCGATCGGCCCCGCGGTATTCATGCCGACGGAACCGCCATGCGCGATGCCGTCGGGAATGCCTTGTGCCTGCGCCGCGAGCGGCAAGGCAAGTGTTGCGGCGACAGCGGTTGCGAACAAGATATGATACTTCACGCTACGACCTCTTCCTGTGTTGGAGACGGTCGCCACGTGATGGCCAATCGAGGCGATTGCGCGGCACCGGCGTGGCAGCGCGCAATGCAACTGCCGATTCCAGCGACGGTGAGACAAAACGGTCACAGTGCGCGCCGGCAACCGTCGCGATTTTGCTGAATTTCTTCGATCACGGCCGCGGCGGCACGTCGCCGAGATTGACGATGTCGTATTTCTCGTTCAGCGCGTCCATCAGTTTCTCGTCCGCCAATTGCTGCTCGCTCAAGCTCGCGAGATCGGCGAGGAATTGATCGAAACCCGCGGGCTGAAAAATCATCAAACAGCGCCCGGTGCCGCCGGCGGGCAGGTCGAGCGCATGCGGCACGCCGGGCGGAATGTGCACGCAGCTGCCGGGCTCCGCCGTCATCCAGTCGCCGTCGATATGGAAATTCACCACGCCGTCGAGGATATAAAACGTTTCGGCATGTTGGCGGTGCAGATGCAAGCCGAGCGCGAACTCGCGCTTGAGATTGTCTTCCATCAGCGCGTAGGCGCCGCCGGTGTCGGCGGCGGCGACCTTGACGTAGGTATGATCGCGCGTCCAGTCGTAGTTCAATCCGCCGCCCGGCGGCACGAAACGGTAGCGCTTGGCTGGCATAAGAACCTCTTTGTCGTGAGACTGATCGACCGCACCCAACAAGATTATATCTCGCCAGGAGTTCCCGCTAACGCCACGCGCCAAGCCTCCGCGCTAAGGCTCCGCGCTGAGACTTCCCAGCCCTGACTTCAGGACGCAGGTGTGTAGGCGGTGTGACGAAAAGCTGACGGAGCCTCGACCGCGAAAAATTTTCGCCAGCGTCAGCCGATCCGCCGGGTCCGTCCGACGGCGGTCTGCCAGCGCCGGGTCAAGCGCGTGAGAACGTCCCAGCGCGGCTGCGGCTTGACGAGCTTCACGCGCGGCACCGCCGCTGCGTAAGTCGGCGCCGGCGACACAGTGTCCGCGGACGCCGGAGCTTTCTCCTCGATTGCCGCGGCGATTCCCGGCGCGACGTCGGCGACGGGCAAAGTCGCGTCCTCCGCCGGCGGCCGACGCCGCGGTTTCTTCAGCGTTCGGTTCAACGCCTTGCGGCCGACATTGCGCAGGAAGACTTGTTCATGCGGCAGGCTCAAGCGCTCGATCGCCATAGACAACGGCACCCACTCCACCGCCTTGATGTCGTCGGTCGGCTTGCCGGCCGGGCCGCCGATCGCCTGCATCCGCCAGAAATGCGCGATCTTCGGGCCGCTGCCGCCGAGATAGGAGATCACGCCGAGAAACTCGTGCACGCGCACGTCGGCGCCTGTCTCCTCCGTCGCCTCGCGCCTGGCGGCGGCGATCGGCTTTTCATTCGGCTTGAGCTTGCCCTTGGGCAGGACCCAGGCATTGTCGCGGCGGCGCTGGACGATGGCGACCAGAGGCTTGCCGCCGTTGCGGATGACAATACCACCGGCGGCCAAGACCGGTAGGCGCGTTGACTTTCCCATCATGCCTTAATAACCGATTCGATGGCGTGTGCAGCAGCCTCTGGTATAAGTGCGCATGAGCCGACGACCAACCTACGATCCGCGCACCGCGGCCGAGAAGGCCTTCAAGGCGGCAACCGTCAAGCCGCCGCCGGAATTGCCGCCGAAACCGCAGTCAGTTCCCGGCGCCAAGGAAACGGTGTCGCTGCGCATCGACCGCGACGTGCTCGACTTCTTCCAGGAGGACGGCCCGGGCTGGCAGGACCGCATCAACGCGGCGCTGCGCAAGGCGGCGGGAAAATAGGGCGCGCTCCAGCGATCGCGTTCGGCGGGAGCACCGGCCAGCGCGTCCATGTTTGCAGCTCGCTGCGCCCGGGTTAGGCTCCTCCAAGAAAACAAGGAGACGCCAGCGATGCCGAACGCCACGCCGCATTACACATGGGACCACATCCATCTGCGCAGCCCCGATCCAGAGGCGACGGCGGCGTGGTTCGAGCGCATGCTCGGCGCGCAGGTGATCCGCTCGACCGTCGAGGGCAAGCCGCGCATCGATCTGAAACTCGGCGGCGCCGATGTCTTCATCATGCCGGTGGCGCCGGGCGATAAGGTGAATGCGCCGCCGGTGACGCCCTATCAGGGCCTCGATCATTTCGGGCTCGCGGTGCGCGGCGTCGACGCGGTGGCGGCCGAGCTCAAAGCCAAGGGCGCCGAATTCACCATGGAGCCGCGCACCATCCGCGCCGGCCTGCGCATCTGCTTCCTGCGCGGGCCGCAAGGCGTATCGATCGAGCTTCTCGAGCGCGACGAGAAATATATTTGATGAAGTCCTGTAGGTGGGCTGAGCGAAGCGAAGCTCACGCGAGTCATGCATTGAATAAAAAAAACGTGGACACGCCGCTTCGCGGCTTTGCCCACCCTACGGGGAAACGCAATGACAAGAGCTGCACCGGCGCAGTCCGCTTCGAACACGAATCCGCTGTTCAACGAACGCCCGCTCAAGCTCGGCAGCTTTTCAACAAATTTAAGCGGCGGCGGCACCATTTCAAAAATGGACGGGCTCTTGAAAGCCGAATGGCCGGCGACGCTCGAGCTTGCCCGCCTCGCCGATGATATGAAATTCGAGGCCATTGTGCCGGTCGGGCGATGGAAGGGATTCGGCGGCGAGACCAACTTTAACGGCGAGGGGTTTGAGGTCTTTGCCTGGGCGGCCGGCCTTTCATCGGCGACAAGCTATTCGAGCGTGTTCGCGACCTCGCACATCCCGACCGTGCACCCGCTGTTCGCGGCGAAGCAGGCGGCGGCGATCGATCATATCGGCCACGGCCGCTTCACGCTCAATCTCGTCACGGGTTGGTATTCCCCGGAAATGGAGATGTTCGGCATCACGCTTCTCGATCACGACAGCCGCTACGAGATGGCCGAGGAGTGGGTGCAGATCGCCACGCGGCTGTGGACCGATCCGGCGCCGTTCGATTTCTCCGGCCGCTTCTATCAGATGAAAAAGGCCGAGCTGGCGCCGAAGCCGATCCAGCGGCCGCGGCCGCCGCTGATGAGCGCCGCCGGCTCGGATCGCGGCCGCCGTTTCGCGGCGCAATATTGCGACGTCTGCTTTATCGCGCCGGAAAGCCACGACGTCGATCAGCTCAAAGCCAAGGTCGACAAGTATCGAAATTTTGCCCGAGAGGAATTCGGCCGCGAGATCCAGGTCTGGTCGAACGCCTATGTCTATCACGGCGACACCGAGGCCGACGGCAAGGCGCTGTGGCATCACGCCGTGCAGGAGCTGGGCGACTGGCCCGGCGTGCAGAACATGCTCGACGTCATGGGCGTGACCTCGCAACTGGTGCCGCCGCCGGTTCTCGCGTTTCTCAAGCAGCATTTTATCGCCGGCTGGGCCGGCTATCCGCTGGTCGGTGGCAAGGAGCAAATCGTCGAAGGCCTGGCGGTGCTGAAAAAGGCCGGCTTCGATGGAATTCTCTTGACCTGGCCGCGCTGGGTCGAAGGCATGACGCGCTTTCGCGACGAGGTGATGCCGCTGTTGGCGCAAGCCGGCTTGCGATGACAGGCCTCACGGCTTCACCGGAATGACGTCCGCCGGCGCACCTTCGGCGCCGATGAAGACGGTGAGAATGCGCACCGGCTGCGTACCGGCGTCGGCGCCGAAATGCGGCACGTCCATCGCTTCCATGATTGCGTCGCCCGCCCGATAGGTGCGCTTGCCGCGGTCGCCATAGTCGACGGTGATCTCGCCTTCGAGGATGTAAGCGAAAAGCGGGACGCCGTGTTTGTGCAGCACTGTCTTCGCGCCCGGTGCCAGCGTGACGATGGCGGCGGTCACGTGCGCGGGGCCGTTGGTCGGGTAATGCAGCGTTTCGCCAAGGACGGTGGTGCCGGTCGATAACAGCGGCACCGACGGTATGACGGTCTCTTCCGCGCTCAGGTTGCTGATCGGCGCGAACCCGGTGAAGAGCAGAAAGATCGCGATGCAAATCCGATAACGCATGGGGGTTGGTCCCGGTGCTTGTGGATGGCTGAGGTATTTTCGCCCTTGCGCGTGCATGCCGCCACTGAAAAACGATCACGTGAACTGAATGTCGAAGTCGCAGGCGGCCCGCCAAGTGAAGCCGGATGATGTGTCAAATGACGCTCAATCGCAGGCGGCGCTCAATCTTCTGCGCCGCCGCCCTCACTGATGTGGCCGAGTGAGCAAGCCGCTACGCGCCGACGAACTCCAGCAAATCGGCGTGCAGCCGCGCCATGTGGCTGAACATCAGCGCGTGCGGCGCCCCTTCATAGATCTTGAACGTGCAATCGGGGATCAGCTGCGCCACCCGCTTGCCGGTGAGCTCCAGCGGAGCGGACGCATCCTTGTCGCCATGGAGCAGCAAGGTTGGAACGTCGATGCGCGGCAGCTCGGCGCGGAAATCTGTTTCCGCCACCGTGCGGTTGCAGGCAATGGCGACCGGCAGCGAGCTTTCGAGCAGCATCTCCACGCCCCATTTCATGAACGCGGGCGATGTGTCCGGCGCGAAGAACGGTGCGGCATTGTCGGCTACCCATTTGGGAAAGTCGTTGCGCCAAGCCGCGCGCCAGCCTTCGAACATTTCGGCAGGAACGCCGTCCGGATTGTCGGCGGTCTTGGTAAGGAACGGCAGCACCGGCGCCAAGAGCACAATGCGCTTCACCCGCGCGCTGCCGTGGCGGGTGAGATAACGCACGCTCTCGGCTGCGCCCATCGAGTGGCCGACGAGGATGAGATCGTGCAGATCGAGCGCCTCGATCACGCTCGCCATGTCGTCGGCCAGCGTGTCGTAATCGTAACCGGTGGCGGGCTGGTCCGAGCGGCCATGGCCGCGGCGATCGTAGGCGATGCAGCGCATGCCGCGGTTGCCGAGCGCGGCGAACTGATAGTCCCACATCCCGCTGTGCATGCACCAGCTAGACAGGAACATGACGGGGACGCCGTGTCCCCATTCGCGCCAATAGAGGTTCGTCCCGTCGTGGCTCTCAATGAACGGCGCGCGGTGAGCGCGCGGCGTCGCGCCGCCTTCATGCGCCGCCACGCCTCGTTCGGCGGACGCCATGGTTGCGGTTGCGGCGGCGCCGGCGGTGGCGAAGGTCGTCAAAAGCTCGCGTCTGTGCATGGCTCTCCTCGTCGTGTTTGTCGCCGCTCTCGTCCGCGCCTGCGGGGAGCCGCAGAACGCGATGTAAAGCGCGCGACCGTTGCGCTTGATGGCGAGCATTGCGCGCTAAGGCGACGCGGCTCAATTACGCCGGAGGTAAAGGAGTGTAGCTTGTAGGGTGGGCTGAGCAACGCGAAGCCCACGCGGAGCGGTGCCGAAATTCAAGACGTGGGCACGGCGCGTTGCGCCTTAGCCCACCCTACACTCGCTACACCCGCTACCCCCGCATCACGGCATCGTGGATGGCGGTGCAATGGCGCACGAGGTTCGGCTGCGCCGCCACGAATTGCTTGAGCGGCGTATCGATATCGTAGAACCAGATATTGGCGATGAAGCCGTAGATGCCGGCGTCGATGCTGGTCGGCGCCGCCCCGTGCACGTAGCCGGTCGCGGGAACGAGATCGGCCAGCACCTTGAGATCGGCGAGGCCGCGCGCGAAAGCGGCGTCGGGCGCGTAGCGGCCGATGCCTTGGAAATGATAGCGCTGGAAATTGAACTCGCGCGCCTTGAGCAGTCCTTCCGCGGTCAGGCTTGGATGCTCGCGCATCAGCGCGTCGCGGAACAAAGGCCAATAGCGATCGTCCTTCCAGCGCGAATACGACATCACCCAATAGAGATCGTCGAGCGTACGGGTGATGAGCAGGCTCAAGTCGCGCTCGCGCGCGCTGAGCGCGGCGTCGATGGTGAGCGCATATTTGCCGATGAGATGAGCGATGATGGTCTCGCTGTCGCCGATCGTTTCGCCGTCGTCGACGATGTAGGGAAGCTGCCCGCGCGGCGCCGCCGAGGCGTCGAAAATGTGCTCATGCGTGAACGGGACTCGGGCCAGCCGCATGAAGGCAAACACCTTGAGCCCATAGCCGTTGTTGTCGGCCACGCCGAACAGCGAGGGATAAGAGTAGAGCATGATCATCGCGGCTATGGATGTAACCCGGATTGAGCGGCAGCGAAATCCGGGAATCGACCGCGCGGCTCGCCCCCGGGTTTCGTTTCACTCGACCCAGGCTACGCTGTTACGCTACCGTTGAATTATCGCCGCCGGCAGGCGAAACTTGCGGCTCGGGACTGGTCACGGGGGATGTTGCTATGCGCTCCATCTATCGTTCGCTTCCGCTCGCCGCGGTTTTCGTCTGCTGTCTCGTGCCGCCTGCAAGCTTCGCCAGTAGCTGCAACCGCGAGATCGTCGTCCCCATCCATTTCCAGCAGGGAACCGTGTGCTGGCAGCATGTCGGCGTCGGCACGACATTCACCGGCCAGTTCGGCGCGCGGCAGCATGTGACGGCCGCGGCGATCGGCCAATTCTACAATGCGGACGACAAGCGGACATGGGTGACGACCGGCACTTGGCAAATCTCCGTCAGCGGCCCCGGCGGATTCTTCGCCAGCGGCGAAAATGGGCAACTCGACACGATCCTGCCGCGGTCAGGCGAATACAGTTTCGAGATCGGTCCCTGTGCCGTTTGGGGCAGCCAGGGCATGATCGAAATCTGCGCGCAGTAGCCCCCACGCGGAGCGGCGCCGAAACTCAAGACGTGGGCACGGCGCGTTGCGCCTTAGCCCCCTTACGGCGCTTATTTCTTCCCGGCATACGCCCAGCACTCGAGCTCCACCTGCGCGCCAAGCGCCAATCCGCTCGCGCCGAAAGCGGAGCGCGCCGGCAGGTGGTCGGGCTTGAAATAAGTGACGTACACTTTATTGAAGTCTCCCCACTTCGCCATGTCGGCGAGCATCACCGTGCACTTGAAGACGTCGTCGAAGCCGAGCCCGTTGGCCTTCAAGACCGTGCCGATATTCTCCATGGTCTGCTTGGTTTCGGCCTCGATGCCGCCGGCAACGAGCTCTCGCGTACCCGGCACATTTCCCAGAGAACCGGAGAGATAGACGACATCGCCCACGCGCACCGCTTGGCTGAACGGCAATTTTGCGGCGGCGGCCGCCGGTGAATTGTAGAAGTGCATGCTTGGCTCCTCTGCTTTGGCGGTTGGCACAGCACCGCCCGCAGCGGCGAGCAAGCCGAGCCCTACTGACAGCGTTATGTTCATGGACTTCAAATAAGCGCGCATCTTTTCCCTCCGCGCCGGCGGCCAGCGCATCCAGAGCCCGATGATGATCGCCGCAGCCCGCACGGCCATGCGCCGCTTTTACCATGCGCGGGCACATTAGCCTTATCCGCATGATGCCTCGCCAGCCGGCGCCGCGGCTGATATGTCAAGCATACGCGAGAATGATTCATCGAAAAGGATGGCGGTATGGCGGAGAAATCCGGAAAGTATGCGGCGAACGCTCAGTTCGCGAAGATGCAGCGCGCGGAAGATGCCAAAAAAGCCGCATCCGAGTACGAGTCCACGGCTGTGGCGTTGCGCGCGAAGACCGAGCGGCTCAAGGCGCTTCGCTTGGCCAGAGACGCCGCCGCCCCGACCGCGCCGGCCACTGCGAAACGCAAGGGCAAGCAAAAGAGCAAAGGAAGCCTGTCGGAGTGGCTCGACGGACAGGCCAAGGACGGCCGCGGCGGTTAAAGGCTTCGCGTCATTATGTCGGATTGACGAGTGTCGGACGGCGCACAGTTCGTAGCATGGGCTGAGTGAAGCGAAGCGCACGCGGAACTGGCCGCCACAAACACGTCTGAATATCGCGAAAAACAAGACTTGGGCACGGCGCGTTGCGCCTTAGCCCACCCGACGTTTGCTGAGTGAAGCGAAGCCTTCGCGGCGCGAGGCTTCCTAGGCCGCCACGCCGGTTTTGCCCGGCGCATCAATTAAGGGCTCTTCACCGCAATCCGTCATCCAAATAAACGGTCGATTTATCGTACCTTGACGAATTGCCAACGCGGCCGGCGAAGGCTGAAGTCCGCCGGCTCCAGATATGATAGTGTCGAACCACAAGAACTTTTTGCGATCGACTAAAAATGCTGAACCAAAGAAGGTTCCATCGCGTTCGGCCTAGCGGACTGGTCTCCGCGGCAGGAACGATATTTGTCGATCTGAAAAAGCCGGCGACCGTTTGCAATATCGTGGACATCAGCGCCGGCGGCGCCTGTATTGACGTGCACGGCACCGAGGCGATTCCGCAGAAGTTCACACTCAACCACGGCGGCGTCAAGAAATCCTGCCGGATTGTTTGGCAGAAGGGACGGCGCGTCGGCGTAGCTTTCTGAGCTCGTAGGGTGGGCGGAGCGAGCCGCAGCAAACAAGCATGAACTGCGAAAACAAGGCGTGGGCACGGTGCGTTGCGCCTAAGCCCACCCTACTGGTTCTGCGCCACCCGCCTAGCGCCGCCCGCCGTCGTTGAATTGCCGCTCGAGGATTGCGCCGAGCGTTGCATAGAAGAAGCCGTTGAGGCGCCCGACCGGATCGAGCTTGCGCATGTCGATGTAGCCGTCGGTCATGCAGGCCGGATCGACGTGGATATGGACCACCTCGCCGATCACCAGCGCCTGGCGCTTGGGGCCGAGCTCCAGCACCTGATGCAGCTTGCACTCGAAATGGATCGGCGCCTCTTTGACCCGCGGCGGCTTGACCTTCACGCTCGCGATCGGCGTGAGCCCGGTCTCGGCGAATTCGGAATCGTCTTCGGGAAAGCCGTTGGCTGAATCCACCATCTGCTGCCAGACCGGCCGCGTCACCACGTTGCAGCAGAATTCGCCGGTCGCGCGCACGTTCGTCAGCGTGTGCTTCTCGCTGCCGTCGGCCTTGCGCATGATGGTCAGCGAGACCATCGGCGGGGCGACGCACACCACCGTGAAAAAGGAAAACGGCGCCAAGTTGGCGACGCCGCTTACGCTCACGGTCGACGCCCAGCCGATCGGCCGCGGCACCACGGAGCCGATGAGCAGGCGATAGACCGCGCGCTGGTCGGTGACGGCGGGATCGAATTCGAGAGTGTCGGGCATTTATGCAAGCCTTTTGGGGTGCGGGGCTTATGCTGGGGGAGTAAGCGAAGCCGTTTGTAGGAAGAGTTGAGCGAGAGCGAAACCCCGTCATAGGGCGGCGAGGAGGGGTGCTTCGCTTGTCAAAGTTCTCGCTTCCCGGTGCGATGATTGCTCGCAACTTATCGTTGCTTCCGAGGTGCGTTCCTGTTATGTTCTCATTGTTACTATAGCAGGAGGACTGAAAATGCGAACACTCATGCTGGCTCTCGGCGTTGTGCTGGCA
>Ga0073928_10010322_pt1 | contig 11151 bp, 7 predicted proteins | sample PaiPotPPA55metaG_FD_76969 | JGI IMG/M metagenome (GOLD analysis project Ga0073928, IMG submission 76969) | Iron sulfur acid spring bacterial and archeal communities from Banff, Canada, to study Microbial Dark Matter (Phase II) - Paint Pots PPA... ...
CACATAGCGCAGTCCGCTCACTGCGGCGACATCGCGCAGCATCCACTCGCTCATGAGCTTGGAGGTGCCATAGGCATTGATGGGACGCGTCGGTGACTCTTCGTCGGCGTAACCCTGGTCCGGCATGCCATACACCGCGGCAGTGGACGAAAAGACGAAGTGCTTGATGTGGTGCTCGAGGCAGACCTGCAGCAGCGCACGCGTGGAGCAGGTGTTGTTGCCGTAGTACTTGAGGGGCTCCGCGACCGACTCCGGCACGATGGTGTGGGCCGCAAAATGCATGACGGTCTCGACCCGGTGCTCAGCCATCAGCCGCGACACCAGCGCAGAGTCGCCCACGTCGCCGACAATGAGTTCGCCTGCGGTCACCGCCTGCCGGAAGCCTCGGCCCAAGTTATCCAGGACGATGACTTTCTCTGCGGCCTCGCCCAATTGCCGCACGACGTGGCTGCCGATGTAACCGGCACCGCCGGTGACCAGAATGCTTCCCTTTGACACACCCACTCCTGACGACCGGGCTCACGCCCGCTTAAGGATGAGCAGTATCGGTGGGCCCGGTATTTCTTACAATGCGCCGGGGCTTGAGATTGGTGACTTTGCGGTCGTCGGCGGCGGCGGCCAAGGTAGCTTGGCGCGCCGACACCAGATCATGCGATTCAGGCGCGGGTTTGTATTCTTCGACGACCTCGCCCAACAAATGCAACGCCCGATGGCAATCGAATCGGCTCATCGCCACCAGGATCTCCTCCAGCAGAGATTGAACGCGCTCCCAGGGTAGGGAATGCTCAATGGCTCGCAGGATCATCGGGTGCTCGGTGCCGGTGACGTTGTTGCCGATCAGCAGTTCCTCGTAGAGCTTCTCCGCCGGACGTAACCCGGTATAGGAGATCTCGATATCCCCCTCAGGATGCTGTTCGTCGCGCACCGTCAATCCCATGAGATTGATCATGCGCCGCGCCAGATCCCCAATCCGGACCGGCTTGCCCATGTCGAGCACGAACACATCGCCGCCCTCCGCCATCGAGCCCGCTTGAACCACGAGCTGCGCGGCCTCCGGGATGGTCATGAAATAGCGGATTACCTCAGGATGCGTCACGGTTACCGGCCCACCGGCTTTGATCTGCTCATTGAACAGCGGTACAACCGAACCCGAGGATGCCAGGACATTGCCGAAACGCACCATGCAAAACCGCGTCTTGCTGCCGCGCCGATGCAAACCTTGAAGGACAATTTCGGCGAATCGCTTGGTCGCACCCATGACATTGGTGGGGTTCACGGCCTTGTCGGTGGATATCAGGACGAATGTCTCCACCTCGGTTTCATGCGCCGCCTCTGCCGCATACCAAGTGGCAATGACGTTGTTATGGATCCCCTCGATGACGTTCTGTTCGACAATAGGCACATGCTTGTAGGCCGCCGCGTGGTACACGGTTTGCACCCGGTATGCCTGCAGGATGTCGCGCAAGCGAAACTTGTGGTGGGCATTGCCGATCAGGCCCACCAGATCAACGGCGAGGGCGTGTTGATCCGCAAAAGTGCGCAGTTCGCGCTGAATGTTGTATAGGGCCAGCTCGGACATTTCGAACAAGACCAGCCGCTTCGGGCCTAACCCGATGATCTGCCGACACAGCTCGGAGCCGATGGATCCGCCGGCCCCGGTTACCATGACCACGCGATCGCGAATGCAGGCGTCGAACAGGCCGGGTTTGGGCGGTACCGAATCGCGTCCCAGCAGGTCGCACACGTCCACTTCGCGGATGTCGCCTACCGCCGCAATGCCGGTCACCAACTGTTCGAATTCCGGGACAGTTTGCACGTGCACGCCCAACGGCTCGAGCCCGCTAAGGATTTCCCGGCGCCGGCGACGAGTCAAAGACGGCAGCGCGAGCAGAATACGGTCGATACTGCGCTCTTTGATCAATGCGGGGAGCTGCTCAGGCGGGTAAACCTTGATGCCGTTGACCATGCGACCGTGCAGGCTCTTCTTGTCGTCGACGAAGACCAAGGGATCGAAGGCACGGGTGGTCAACAAAGCGGTCGACAGGTTGGCACCGGCGTCGCCCGCCCCGTAAATGGCCACCCGGGCAACGGTCGGCTGAATATAGTGGGTAAGCAAATAGTAGCGCACCACGAAGCGCGAACCCGCCACGTACAGCAGCGCGAGGCACGAGTAGATGGTCACGACGCTCCAGGAAAGCGCTGGTATCCCTAGCCACACGCCCAAAACACCCAGCAGGACGCCACTCAAAAAGACCGCAAAAGCAACAGCGAATACTGCTTTGTGCCCGAGAAAGCGGATAACGGCGCGGTACAGGCCCATGCGCACAAAAATCGGGGTACTGACGGCAACGACCGCCAGATAGGCAGGCCAATCAGTAATTGAAAATGCCGGGTTTCCGGTCTTGAGAGTCAAAGCAGCCCACAGGGCCAGCGGCATCATGATCGAATCGGCACAAACCGAGATGACCCTTTTGAGCGGTCCCGGCAACTCTGCGGTTTGCCGTGCAAAGTCACCAGTTGTTTCCACGGTCTTTAAACCCAAGGTCAACCTCCCTGACACGCATCCCCTTGCCGCCGGCCGTAAATGTTCATTTTTGCTGCCGGCAAGGAATTTTTGTCTCCCTGCCGTACAGTGTACCGAATTTATTTAATCAGTCACTGTAACTTCGTCAAGTTTACAGCGAGTTAATGCGGGTAACGCGCCAGCCCAAACCGGGTTGACTGCATCACCTAGGGATTAGAGTCGAGCGTCGGTGGAATGTTCCTTGAACCACGCGTAGGTGCGTTCGATGCCATTTTTAAGCGGGATTTTCGCCTGCCAGCCGAGGTCGGTGAGTCGCGACACGTCGAGCAGCTTACGCGGCGTGCCATCCGGTTTGGTGGAATCGAAAATCAGGCGACCGCTGTAGCCAATCGCAGACATCACGAGCTCGGCCAATTCACGAATCGTCACGTCCTGACCCCAGCCAATATTGACGATGGGCTCCGCATCGTAAGAGTGTAAAAGATACACGACGGCGTCGGCCAGATCGTCCACATGGAGAAATTCACGGCGCGGCGCACCGGTGCCCCATACCGTCACGCTCTCGTCCCCGCGAACCTTGGCCTCGTGAAAGCGCCGGATCAACGCCGGAAGCACATGCGAGTTCTGCAAGTCAAAGTTGTCGCCGGGACCGTACAGGTTGGTCGGCATCAAGGAAATCGCGTTGAACCCGAATTCCCGGCGATACGCTTGACACATCTTCACACCCGCGATCTTCGCGATGGCGTACCACTCATTGGTCGGCTCGAGGGGACCGGTCAGAAGATACTCCTCCTTGATGGGCTGGGGGGCGAGCTTGGGGTAGATACAGCTCGATCCCAGGAACACGAATTTGGAGACTCCCGAACGATGCGCTGCGTCGATGACATTGTCTTGAATTAAGAGATTGTCACGAATGAATAGCGCCGGTCGGGAATTGTTGGCGTGAATTCCGCCCACGCGGGCGGCCGCCATGATGACCGCCTCCGGGCGTTCGGCTTGAAAAAACTCTCGAACGGCGACCTGATCCGTGAGATCGAGTTCACGATGTGTCCTCAGTACCAGATTAGTATGACCCTTCAACTGGAGGGCTCTGACAATCGCTGAACCCACCAATCCACGGTGGCCCGCAACATAAATTCGAGTAGCTTGCGTTAACTGCACGGCTTTACTCGTGGTAGCTGTAGACCTTGTAGCCTTCCTTGGCGACCAAGGCATCGCGCTTGGCGAGATCCAAATCTGATTCGATCATTTCAGCGACCAATTCCGGAAAACTCACTTCCGCCGTCCAGCCAAGTTTTTGCCGTGCCTTGGTGGCGTCACCCAACAGAGTCTCTACTTCGGTTGGGCGGAAATAGCGGGGATCCACACGCACCAGCGTACGACCGGTGACCGTGTCGATTCCGACCTCCTCCACCCCATCACCCTTCCATTCGATCTTCATGTCGAGCAAAGAGCCGGCGGCCACTACGAAGTCTCGGACCGAGTATTGTTTGCCGGTGGCGATGACGAAGTCTTCCGGCACTTCATGCTGCAGCATGAGCCATTGCGCACGTACATAGTCCCGCGCGTGTCCCCAATCCCGGCGCGAGTCCAGATTGCCGAGATGCAGGGTTTCCTGCAAACCGACCTTGATGCGCGTCAACGCACGCGTAATTTTGCGCGACACGAAGGTTTCACCGCGCAGCGGCGACTCGTGGTTGAACAGGATGCCGTTGCATGCAAACAGACCGTATGCCTCCCGGTAGTTCACCGTAATCCAATAGGCATACACCTTCGCCGCACCGTAGGGCGAGCGAGGATAGAAGGGGGTCGTTTCTCGCTGGGGTATCTCCTGAACCTTGCCGAACATTTCCGACGTGGAAGCCTGGTAGAAACGCGTTTTCTTCTCGAGGCCGAGAATTCGAATAGCCTCCAGCACACGAAGCGTGCCAACCGCATCGGAATTCGCGGTGTATTCCGGTGTCTCAAACGACACGGCGACGTGGCTTTGCGCCGCCAAGTTATAGATCTCGTCCGGCTGGACTTCTTGGATGATGCGAATCAAATTGGTGGAATCGGTCAAATCTCCGTAATGCAGCGTAAGTCGCACGTTTTTCTCATGCGGGTCCTGGTAAAGATGATCGATCCGGTCCGTATTGAAGGACGACGCGCGCCGCTTAATGCCATGCACGACGTACCCTTTCGCCAACAGGAACTCGGCAAGGTACGCACCATCTTGTCCCGTGACCCCGGTGATTAACGCTGTTTTAGCCAAATCTTGCTCCGCTAGACATGAACCATTTGATCAAACGTTACCATTTGGAGCAGGGCTCCGTTCATCGGTGAACCTAAATGACCTACGACCGCCAAGCATAGATACTAACAATACCGATATTTAAGGAGTCTTGTCATGCGTCGTCGAGATATTTCCAACGCCATCCTTGCGTCGGTCGCAGGATCGATTGTACCGAGTCCGCGCGTTGAAGCACAGTTCCCTCCGCAGCGCGAATTGTCGCGAACTGCCGCCGAGGTCGCCGCGGGGGTATCTATAGCGAATGGTGCATACCCGCCCGGATGCGTCGACCGTTATGGGTCGAACGCCTCGCCTGGAATAACCAGTATGGTGTCCGCCTTCAATAACGCCGTGAAACAAGCGCAGCATGGCGGCGCGCAAGTAACTTACGGGGGCACCGCACCGTACTTACTCGATTCCCCTGTCAATTGTACGTTCGCGGGAACCGCCAACCAGCACGGGATTGTTATCCGCAACATCGGTGATAACGGCGGAGATATTCACGGGATCGTCGCCAAGCACAACGGAGTCGCGGTGTTCGATTGCACAGGAACCAGCAACATCGAGTTCTACGATGTGGTGATCGGCACCGATGCAACAACGTACCCGCAGACAGGCATTCTATGGGCGCGCAACTCGAATGGTGGCAGCTTGTTTCACAAGATGCAGAACTGCCGCATCCTAGGAAAATTTAGCGTTGCGCCGTTCTACAATTACGGGGCCGAGAGTGACACGCTCATAAACTGCTATCTAGCAAACTACGCGACAACCATACGCACCAAAGTTGCGGTTTGGACGGGCAGCAATATCGCCGGCCTTAGGTCAATAGTTCCCGGCTTGATCGCAACCGGCCCGTACTCATGCATTGATCACAATTGCTTCGGAAATCAATTTTACAACGAAGGTGGCACGGACACGTCTGATTGCGTCTACCTGGAGCAGGTCGATTCATGGAAGAATTTCGGCGGATGGGCCTACAGCGCATCATCGACTGGCAACGGACGCGCGCTCGTGTATGTCGACATGGCCCATGGAGCAAGCAATTTCGCACTGATTGACGGTTTGACAGGCGAAAACTCGTCGCGTCTACAGGCATATGGAATCTGTTTCAGCAATGACGCCTTCACGCCCACTGGGTGGAAGATTGACAGCTGCCGCTTGCCAAGCACGGCCAACGCGATCTATGCCGGCCCCTCGACTACGCTCGATCATTTCCATATTGGAAACATCTCTGAACCCATATCACGCGGTTTGAAGGCCGCAGGCACCGTGCAGCACTCCGTTCTGAATACCGGCGGCCTGTTACTCAGCATCTCAAAATCGAAAAACAACGTTCTCATCGGGCATTCAGAGAAGTGGTCTATCCCGACGAGACAAAGGGATTCGTGGATCGATCACGGAGACACCAACAAAGCCTGGACCCCGAACGCCAGTGCGCTCGCCGTAAAAGGCACCCTGAACGCGCGCGCGATCTGCGCCGCGCATGGCCCGCTCGTAACCGTGAACATCGTGCTGGCCGCGTCCATTTCATTGGCGTGTGACAAGGGCGCGGCAATTACCGGACTCCCCTTCGCTGCCAGCGATTGCTCGGCCGACGTCACAGTGACCAACGTTGCAGCGCAGATGGACCTTTCCGGCGGATACATCGACGGCAGCAGTCTTTACTTGCCGGCGATCGACGTAGGCACGGACAAGATTGTCATCACCGCCACTTACTTTGCGGCCTAAATCGGAATCGATCGTGAACAGGCGCCAGGCGAGCACCGCCAGGCGGTTTTGCCGATCCAATCTGAGCCCGGAATTTGCCAAGGTCGGGACAATCGGTGAACATCCCTGCTGCCATAAGGGCTCATTTAGGGAGAAATGGGGGTGCAGAGAACCATGCGACAGGATGGCGCGCGAAATGTAAATCTGCGAGCCGTTGTGGCATCTAGCATCCTGACAGCGTCGGGGCTTGCCTCTGCGAACGCGATTGCTCAAACGAACAACCTCGTTGATCTCGGTCCCGGCACAACCGGACATGCAATCAACAACAGCGGCCAGGTGGCGCTCGATCAGGGCATCTACAGCGGTGGGACCACTACTCCCCTGCCTGCGCTACCGGGTCAGACGACACCCGCCTCGCCTGTTGCAATCAATGCCGCGGGGCAGGTCGCCGGCTCCGCCGTCACACAAGTGATCATAGGGGGATTCGGATCTACGGGTACGCAATCTGGTTCGGTTCCAATCGCGTACATCAACGCAACTTTGACGAACATTGCGGCGTTATTTCCGGAATACACTGGGTCCACGTGGATGGAACCGGGTCTTGCAACGGGAATCAACGCCGGCGGCCAGGTAGTCGGCTACTATACGAGTCTGAATCCCCGGTCGATCGACCCCCCGGCAACTATCGCTTTCCTTTATGCCAATGGGACATCCAGCCCGCTGCCCTTTAACCCCCCAGGAGCAGGCGCGTTATATCCGCCATCAAATATGGCACTCGGCATCAACGATAGCGGCCAGATTATCGGCACCTTTGCCACCCCCGACCCCAACAGCCCCGCCAATAACAAATTCGATGCATATATCTATGACTCCGGGACCGGCACTTGGACCGATCTCGGCCAGGGTACGGGGTATGCGATCAACGCCTCCGGCCAAGTGACCGGCGCGCTCGATGTAGTCACCGTTGCCGGCGACACCGATACCATCACGGGCACTTATGCATTCCTCTACAGCCACGGCACGACCACCAATCTTGGCCGGTTGACCGGGGGGAAGAACAGCGCGGGCTTGGCAATCAACGCGACCGGCCACGTAGTGGGATCCTCGGACCTCATGGGCAGTTCAACGACCCACGCCTTCCTCTACAACGGCGGGATGAATGATCTCAACACACTCATAAGCGCGACCGATCCGCTGAAACCCTATATCACCCTGACTAGCGCGGTCGGTGTCAACGACAGTCTGTTGATTGTGGCGAACGGTGTTGATTCCAGGACTAGTCAAGCCCACGCCTACTTATTCCAGGCACCGTTATTGCAAATCGCGCCTGGGCCGCTGAGTTTCGGTACACAGGCAGTCGGCGGAACGAGTCAATTCCAAACCGTCACGATGACCAATATTGGCGCAACCGCAATTACGCTGGGCACGATATCGGCCAGCACCAACTTTTCCTTATCAGGGGCAGGCTGTGGTACATCTATCGCCCCGAGCAGCCAGTGCGCGGTCAATGTGTCCTTTGCGCCGACCGTCGCTGGAGCGCTGACGGGCGCGCTGACCATTCCGGCGGGTGGGGCTGGTTACCAGGTCCCGTTGTCTGGAGTCGCGCCGATCACTGCCACGCTTTCAGCAAGCAAAAGCACGGCAACCGTTGGGATGTCCCTAACGATAACGTGGACCTCGTCGCCCGGTTCTACGTGTACAGCAGCCGACAGCAGCTCCAATCCGGCGTTCAACGGTAGCATTCCACCGAATGGCAGCAAAATGCTGACCGAAACCTCCATGGGTACCGTTAATTACGGCACTCATTGCACCGCGCCAGGCGTGCCCGAGGTGGATCCTGTCACTACAGTGGTTTGGAATTGGCCGGCGGTCACCGCTACACTCGGTGCATCGCCGACGACCATCACCGCTGGACAATCGACGACCCTGACTTGGAACTCGTCCAATGCGACAAGTTGTACCGCGACGGGCGGTGGCTCTGATGATAATTGGTCCGGCGCAAAGGCGACCAGCGGCAGCCAAACCGTAACCGAAGCCGTCGCGCTGGCCGCGTCATCCGTCGTACTGACGTTTGGAATCACCTGCAACTCGACGGCCAGCGGATTGTCCGGCGCAGCGTCCGCCAAAGTGACGGAAAATAGCTCGTCATCCTCCAAGTCCGGCGGCGGTTCGATCGACCTGGTGTCTATCATCGCGCTCTTGGGTATAGTCGGTCTGAGCAGACGCGCCCGCAATTACAACTGACTATCGGCCGAAATTCTTCAATCCTGCCCTGCGGTTTTTTCGAGCGGCGGGAATATTGCTGGCTTAACCCTCGTCTGTTCCCGCCCCACAGGCAATAACGAGCACCACCAGTGGCGCCAAGGCTGCAGTGAGAAACCACAGTACATAAGAAGGAAATCTTGTCGCAAGAATCGCTAAGGGAAGCAACCAAAATATATCGATCGCCATGACCAGTATTGTTACGGGCAGATGACCCTTCCAACGACGCGCCAGATGCTGGTAAGCATGAGTCCGATGAGCTTCAAACCACTTATCGCCGCGTACCACCCGCCTGATGAGTGTCACCGTGGCGTCAACCAAAAAGACGGCGCCCAGGATTCCCCAGATTTCGATGCGAAATATGCCTTGTTGGCTCGCCTCCAGGCCCAGCACCGAGAGAGAGAAGCCAAGAAATCCACTTCCCACATCCCCCATGAAAATTCGTGCAGGGGGCCAGTTCCAACCCAGGAAACCCAAGCTCGTGGCAGCAAGACAGACCATTGCCGCCGTCAAACCGGGGCCGCCGCCCTGATACCAGTTCAACCACGCACCCGCACCGCTTACAAAGATTGCTTCGGTGCCTGCAATGCCATCTATTCCATCCATAAAATTAAAAAGATTGGATGTCCAAACAAGAGCCAGAACCGCGATCAAGCCGCCGATCCATACTCCATGCAGACCCCAGTTGGCGAGTGCGCCCTCAGGAATGCCGCCGAGCAGGCTCACTGCCCAAAGAGCTGCCGCCAAATGTACGCCGAAGCGCACACTGGCGCGTATGTGCCAGCGATCATCAGAAAAGCCGACTAACGCCATGGCGCCGCCGCCAACCAGTAGGGCACCCAAGATTCTTGCGCTGATCAATCCGAGGCCTGCGAGGAGCAATATCGCAGCAAAAAACGCGACTACAATCGCAACACCTCCGCCCCGCGGCGTGGGAGATGCATGCGAACTTCGCAAGTTTGGAACGTCAATGAGATTTCTGTGCAGAGCGTATCGACGCATCAAGCCGGTGGCGATTACGGCAACGGCAAATGCTGTAAATGCCACGAAGATCACGCTTAATATCATTGGCTACACGCCACCAGACGGGCTCTGATGGTCCGAACCAACCTCTCCGTCATGCCCATGAGCGCTTGCCGATCCAGCTGATCACGCGTGGAGTTAAATCCGCCCCCAAACGACTTCGCACAGTCGATTTGTTTCACCTGACCTCTGACATTTTAGCGAGTCTTCGCATTATACGAAGAAGATTAAGGGCGCGGCAGCCATTCCTTCTCAACCTACCGTAGCAGGCGGGGAAATCGAACCGAGCAGTTCGCAAAGTGTGTGTCCAACGAAACCCGAGGCATCGCTTACTAACTCACGTGTCATTGGTCGAAGCCGGCGGCCAACGCCGCAAGCCCTAGATACTCGTGCATTGCACGCTCGGTCTTGCTTAACCCGCCCGAGGTTGGGAGCCAACTGTGCCAACGAATATTCGCCGACTCGTATAAAAGCTGGCCGGTAGGGGCGGGAATCGGGCGCGCGCCGGCGCGTTCCATCAACCTCATGGCGCGAGGCATATGGTACGCAGACGTCACCAGAATGAACGGCGCCGCACCAATGAGCGCCGCAACGCTGTGTGCTTCGGCACGCGTGTCAAGCGAAGCATCCAGTATTAACAGCGACGTGTCGTTTATCCCCAGCCCGCGCGCCAACTTGGCATAGCCGATTGCTGATGGTGTCCCGCCCGGCGGCGCACCGCCGGATACAACGAGCCGCACAGCTCCGAGGCGACGCGCTAGCCGTACACCTTCGACGATTCGAACGAGACCATCCCCGTTGAGCGCTGCAGTGACCGGAATACCGTCTCGCGGCTCGTATCCGCTACCCAACACGACTACGTAGCCGACCACGGGCAAGGATCCATCCTGGAGCGGTGGATACTGGCGCTCAAGTGGGCCCAGCAGCGCATCGCCTACCCATCCGATGGCGCTGAAGTAGACGATGGCCGCAGCCGTGAGCATCAACCACGCCCCGATCCGACGCCGCCCTCGCATCCTAAACGCCGCCGCTACGACTGCGACGAGCAGCGCGACCACCAATGGCGTCGCCAAAACGCCAACACATTGTTTGATGAAGTGAATCATGCGCACTCACCCCAAGCTGTGCTTTCTACTCGCCACCCCAGACGCGACGATGGGCATAATCCACGTAACTCTGCTTTTCACTTCACTCCTTCTACTCGTCCCCTCAATCAACTCGAACTCCGATTCGCCATGACAGCCACCCCGCGACATCGCGACGCTTTCGCTTCGGTGACGGGGTATAGCTCCAGTCACAATAAAAAGCATCATGCTTGATGTTCAGTGCAGACAGCGCCGCATCGCTGATTTTAATGCTGGTA
>Ga0073928_10010323_pt1 | contig 11151 bp, 15 predicted proteins | sample PaiPotPPA55metaG_FD_76969 | JGI IMG/M metagenome (GOLD analysis project Ga0073928, IMG submission 76969) | Iron sulfur acid spring bacterial and archeal communities from Banff, Canada, to study Microbial Dark Matter (Phase II) - Paint Pots PPA... ...
CTGCGACAGTGTGTGTCCGGCCATCTGTATGACAGAAGGCTGCGACTACACGGCCGAGATGGAGCAGGATCAGCGCGAAGGGTACTGCGAAGCATGCGGCGGTAACACGCTCATGTCCGCGCTGGTCCTCGCCGGTCTCATATAAGGAGGCCGGCATATGAACAAGCTCATGGAGTGCGACAAGGTTCGCGTGCTCAACGACAACTTTCGTACGACGTTCATCGGTGGCCAAGTCCTTCTTTCGTACGGCGTGAGCGAGCTTCCGATCGATGTTAAAGCGAGAGCGCTGCTTACGGTGAAGACCTTTAAGGACTTCACCAGTGGCAACGATCCATACGGCGAACACGACTTCGGTTTCTTCGAGCTCGCCGACGATACGTTCTACTGGAAGATCGACTATTACGACATCGATTGCCGGTATGGCTCAGAGGATCCCAGCGATCCGGAAAAGACCACGCGGGTGCTCACCATCATGCTCGCGGCGGAATATTGAGATGCCGGCGAACGGAAAGCGCGTCTACATGCTTGCCGAATATACGGTCGAGCATAAGCAGGATGGCTGGTACTTCGGCCGCACCGCTCGATACGAGGACAAGGAGGAGCGGAAGGGGCCGTACCGAAGCGTGGCGTCAGTGACCCTTGTAATCGCCCGCGCGCTAAAGCGGGAGATCGCGAAGCGGGACGCTGCCCACGTGGCTAAGACCTGACATGGCGCTCAAATTCATCGTCATCGACGGCAAGCGCTACCTCTGGAAAGAAGTCCTGCAGCTGCGTCGAGAGCAGCGAAAGGCGACAAGGCAGCCACAGCTAACGTTGTTCGAGTTGAAAGAGGACAGCCGCCCGGCTAGTCAGCGGACGGTGGAAGGTCGCTTCACTGAACCAACGCTCTTTCGGGTCGACTAGGCTTCGGTGCGAACCGTTCCCACGGGCAGCGGTGAGGGTACGGGGCCGTGCTCTGGGACCAGCGAGACAGCCAACCCCTGTGATCCGCGATGTGTCGAACGCCAACGACCCCGCTCGCCAAGCGAGCGGGGCTTTTTTCGCGTCGAGAGCGCAATGCTCTTTATCAATTTTTCCTCTACGCCTCCGGGGCATGTCGCTACAACGAGTTGGAGACAATAAATCTCGCTCTCTCAATCAGCTCATCGAAGGTAATGATCTCAGGCGCCAGAGTATTCCTTCTCAGCAGTTCAAAAGATGCGAACTTCTCGCGGTTCACACCTTTCGTGGTCTCGAACTCCGACAACCGACCTATGATCAAATAAGATTTTGGGCGATACGAATACAACACCTCGCCTGTTGGGTTACCCTTCCCGTCCGTGGGACGGAACTCGGGCGCAAGGTTTTCGAGCGTCCTCTGCACCGTTTTCTGTGTCTGCGAGATACCACCGCTTAATTCTCCGGAGGATTGCCAGCAGTCGGCTCGATAGGATTCTGCCTCAAGCAGTGGAGCGCTTGGAGTTTTTATTTCCACAAGGCACAACGAACTCACGACACCGGTCGTCTTAAGCAGCGCGTCGGTCCGTTTTCCCGCGCCGGCAAGATCATGCCCGCGCACCGCGAGCTCAAGCTGCTTTCCTTCCAGCGGCTTATTGAACACGAAGTTCAGGCCGTATCCGAATATCCACGTGTTCGCCTCAAAAAAGTGCTGCCAGACCGGCTCGTCGCCCGCTTTCCTGACCCCCTTCTCTTTTCGATACGCCTCGATCGCTTCCCGGCCGCTGAGCAACGTCTCGAAGACCAGGAGCTGTTCCTTCCGATAGGCGATATTCACGATATCCGCGCCGGAGAGCTGTCCGTTGCGCACGACTTCGCGAATTAACTCCTGCCCCGCCTCGGTTGCGGCGAGAGTCCGGGATTGCTTCCGCGTCTCGTCATCGAGGTTGGGCCCGCCGAGTAGTGGGATACGGCGTTCGGTGATGTCGTTGAGATTCAGGCCCGCGAACGATTGCAAAAAGCCGATCAGTCCAATGAAATACGGAAACGAGAACGTTACGCCCTCCTCTTCCTGCTCCTCGTATCCCCGCCGCGCATAATATTTGAAACGCTTGATCTCAATCTCTTTGATGTGGCCACCATCTTCCGACTTTATGAACGTCAGACGGGTCTTCACCTTGTTCCGTAGCGGATACGGATGTTCAGCGTCGATCGCCGTCGGAACGCCGGATGCGTCCACGGACACGACCGTAAAATATTTCCCGCTGCCATCTCTGAACGCATTCGTATACAGATGATCCAGACGATGATTGTCTACGATCTCGGCTTCCGAGGCCTGGGGTTCACGCGCTGACATAGATCCCAAACGCCTCTGCAAGGGTCGCCGAGCAGAGTCGCCTTCTTGGCCACGGGCTTCTTCTGCAATAGACATACCTCTACTATCTGCCTTCCTTGACGGTATTTCAAGTTCCGGCCGTCCTCTCACTCGTCGCAGGACGGACGGTCGCAACCCTGGAGGTATAATAAAGTCATGGCAAAGCGAAAAGGCGACGTCTACATCGAACGGCGTGAAGCACAAAAGGACTACGCAGTTCGCAAGGAGCACTCCGAGCGCGCATCGGCAACTGCTAAAACGCAAGAAGAAGCCATTGAAATAGCCAGAGAGATGTTCCCAGGTGTTCGGCCGGACGTTGAGCGGGTACGGCACACCAACAAGGGCAAGCCCGATCAGTGGCGTAAAGCCTGACTCTTTACAGAGCAGTCCTGGCCAAGCATGTACTTCGCCTGGGATATCGACGCGGGGACGGCTCCGCGTCGGAAAAAGCGCAATGTGCTATACTTCTCGTATGGCAACTTCTGAGGAGCTCTTGAAGAGTGCTGATTTGGAGCGAATTGCTCGCGAAGGCGCTTTGATCTACCAAAGTGTGAAAAGCAAACACGAGCCGGTATCCACTGGAAAATTTCTGGCAATAGATATCGATAGCCGCGATCAATACGTTGCGTCATCGAGTGCCAAAGCAGTCGTTGAGGCAAGGAAGGCGCATCCAAACAAAGTATTCTATGTCGTCAAAATTGGTTTTGACGCCGCCGAGACACTGGCGAATCTCATTGTAAGAAAATGACTGTCGTAGGTGAATTCGTCGAATCGGATAAGCCGGTTGTAAAGGCCACGATCGCATGGAACCAGGCGGTACAAACTCCGAATTTCATCCTGGATACCGGATTCACTGGAGACTTAGCCGTCAATCCTCAGATAGCTTCTGAACTCGGCTTGGAGATATCTGGGGTGATGCCAGCAAGGTTCGCCGGGAACACCGTCGCGGATGTACGAACAGCTACTGCAATCGCTGCGATGGAAGGAGAGCAATTGTACGTAACGATCGCAATTATTGATGGGTGGCCATTGCTCGGAATTTCGTTCTTGGAAAAGTTCAAATATCGAGCAGAGGTTGATTGCAAAAATAAAACTGTAAAGCTTGATGTAGTTGCCTAGTGCCCACATCACAAACGGCCGCCTCTCGGCGGCGTTTGTGTGCTAGCTCGTATTAGTTCTGTCCTCTATTGGCTTGATCTCTGTTGTTACTTTTAATTGCTGTAACCGACGAACATCGGTTGACAACAGGTTGCCACAAAACCGGTAAAAGCTGCTTTATCCTACTCCTTCCTGCTTTCTATTACTCACTCACCATGTTGCTCATGCGTCTTTCATTTAAGCCAATAATCTTTATTTCGCACGCTCATCTGTCGAGCTCACGAAATCCTAATTTCTAGGTTCGATTCCCGATAGGGTCATCGTTCAAGACCGCGGGATGTCGCGCGCGCGACCCCGATTTCATCGCGAAAACCAAAGCGTTTTTATCTTAGGCCGCCCTTAGGCGGATTTCATCCTTTTGGATTTCCTGCCATCGGTTGACATCAGGTTGCCCAAAACTCGCATCGATCATCGTTTTCGGATTCAGCATGTCAATCGCCGATCTCAGCGTGGAAGGCGCCACGTGCGCGTACCGCATTGTCGTCATGATACTACTGTGTCCCATGAGTTCCTTAATCACCGGAAGGGGCACCCCCCGCATGGCGAGATGGGAAGCGAACGTGTGCCGTAGCGTATGCCAGCCGATGTGTCTCAGCCCGGCCCGCTTACAGAGCTTTCGGATCGCATAGTTCACCCTACAGTTGGAGAAAGGCCTAGCGTCGGGCGGGAGAAAGACGAACCCAGTCTCCTTTTTGCGTCGATGCAGCATTGCGCACACGTCAATATCGAGCGGCATGTGCCGTATCCGGTTGCTCTTCGGTGGCACCAGCACTCTCCGATGATTGTCCCATGAATGGCGGACAGCGATGCTTCTATTCAGCCAATCGATTGAAGACCACTGGAGTGCCCTGATTTCCCCCTGCCGCATGCCGGTCCGGAGCGCCGTCAGAACCATTTCGTGCATCACGCCATTCGCGCGGGAGAGGAGTAACTCGCACTCCTCTGGGGACAGATAGTCGATATCGGGAGGAGCGCATTTCGGCCACTTAACCTTGGGAGGCGCCCCTTCTAATTGCAGCCACTCATATGCGGTGCCGATACACTTGTTCAGCACCGTTAAGTGATTCCTGATCGTCTTATTCGTTAGCCCTTGCTGAACACGCTGAGCTTTGTAGCGCTCAATGTCATGTGCCCCAATCTTTCCGCTCGCCATAGAGCCGAAGAAAGGAATCAGGGATGTTGAGAGAATGCATTTCTTTCCGACCTGCTCCGAATATTTGTTATTTGATCTTACGTAGGCGTCAAACCACTGCCAGGCGAATTGCTCGAACGTAAGGTCTTGCTCGCTCGGGTTCCTATCTATCGACTCTCCCCTCGCCAGCTTGTGCCGCAGCAGCACCTCGTACGCGACGGCACCTGAACGTGTGTTCTCCGGACTTCGTTTCCTATACCGTGTGTGTTTGAACATGAAGTCCACCCACCACGAGCCCTTTACTTTTCGTACTGCCATATATGCTTTATTCGCCGATGGCGCGGACGCGGCGTGCCGCCAGATACGAAGCGACATCGCTTCGGGCGAAACGGATAGAGCCACCAACCTTGACGAACGGAATTTTGCGCTGCTGTTGAAGGCGCCGTACAGTCGGAACAGAGACTTTGAGTATTTCGGCTACGTCAGACAAGGTGAGCAGCCCCTCGACCGGGTCTGCGTCAATCGACATATTTGTCAGAGATCAAGCTCAATAGAGGTTCAGCAACCTCGACTAACAATACACTCCCGTTCGAAATCTCGCGAATCCACATATCTCGTTAATTTGACTGGGTCGCGATGTCGCGCAGGTAGATGGCGGCAATTCTGCGAAGCAGCTCCGAACTGATCCCGTTTGCGAAGGCGAAGTTGTTCAGATGTTGCGCAACCAAATCTTCGAACGAGAGCGTGGCCAGCAAGCGGAATGCTCGACGCTGTAACTCATACGGATCGGCCGAATTCTTGCTGTTCAAAGCCGACAGCAGTATTCGCCGTTTGGTATCGATGTACGACTTTAGTCCGCTTCGCTGCAAGACGTGGTACCCGGTCGCCGTGAGAGAGACAGGAGAGTCGTTCTTGAACAATTTAGTGCGGATGTTCTCTGCATTGATGAGAAGCTCGGATATCGTTTCCTTTAGCCAATCGACGTTTGTTTCGAGCCCAGTGAACCGACCATTGGCGTAGTACGCTATGGCGATCAGCGAGCCCATAGCGCCTAGAAAGAACTCCCAGGTGATATTGATTGTTACGTTGTCCATGTCCGCGATGGTACGCGCGCATGATTCTTATGCCAGACGTGAGTTCGTGCCCCGCTGGCATGACTCTCCGACGGACATGTCAATTAAGCCGCCCTGGCACAAGCTCGCGCCATGCGAAGCGCCGGCGTTATCAATAACGTGGGCGGATGCTTCAACCGAACGATGTCACGTATCTCGCTCGATCGGATTTTCGCAATGCCCAGCAGTTGTTCGGGATTAAGCGAGAAGATCGGTTTTCCCATGTCTATATCATCGGGAAGACTGGCACCGGAAAATCGACACTGCTTGAGGCCATGGCGCTGCAGGACCTTCAGCTCGGGCACGGATTCGCGCTGGTTGACCCGCATGGCGACCTGGTGGAGCGGATAGCCGACCGCATTCCACCTGAACGGCTGCTGGATGTCGTCTACTTAGATGCTGCTGATCCGACGCAGCCATATGGATACAATCCTCTCCGTCACGTGCGGCATGATCGCATAGCGCTGGCCGCGTCAGGCGTGATGGAGGTGTTCGCGAAGATGTGGCCCGAGGCGTGGGGCGTGCGCATGGAGCATATCCTGCGCAACGTGCTCATGGCTCTTTTGGAGCAACCATCCGCAACACTTCATGACGTGTTGCGTATCATCTCAGACACCAAGTATCGGAAGTCAATTGCGGCATCTCTACGAAACGAGACCGTCCGCACGTTCTTGCAAAAGGAGTTCGAGCGCTTCACTTTTGGGTATCGCGCCGACGGCATCGCCCCCATTCAGAACAAGGTCGGCGCATTTCTCGCCGACCCGCTCCTTAACCGCATCCTCACGGCACCCAAGCAGGACATACACATCCGGCGCATGATGGATGAAGGCCAGGTCCTCTTGGTGAACCTCGCAAAGGGTCGCATCGGCGAGGACAGCTCCTCACTTCTCGGCGGACTTTTGGTCACCACCATCGGGCTCGCCGGCTACAGCCGGGCCGATACCGATCCCGCCAGGCGCCGCGACTTCTTCGTGTATGTCGACGAGTTCCAGAGCTTCACGACTCTTGCCGTCGCCAACATGCTCTCCGAGATGCGGAAGTACCGCCTCGGCTTCACGGTGGCGCACCAGTACCTACACCAGTTGGAGCCGGACGTGCGACACGCCGTATTGGGCAATACCGGAACAATCATCTCCTTCCGCGTCGGCGCCGAGGACGCCCCCTACCTTTCGCGCGAGTTCACCGAGGTGTTCGATGAGACCGATCTCGTACAGCTCCCCAACTATCGCATCTACCTGAAGCTCATGATTGACGGGACGCCATCGCTGCCGTTCAGCGCAATGACTATGCTCGGTGGCTCAAACAATGAGCAAGCCGGCTAGTGAGCGATCCGAGATCGCCCGGCCATTACATCGCGGTCATCTACGGCGGCCTCTTCGGTCTGCTCATCATGATCAAGACCGACGATTGGAGATGGCAGTGGGGCGGTGCAGTTGTCGGCGTTATCATCGGACTCGCCTACACGCTCTTGCACTGATGCGGTAATGCCGCAACTACAAACCCGAAAGCGGCCTTCAACTTTGGCCGCTGTCTATTTATCGTCGAATACCACGAGTGAGGGCGAGCTCAAGGTACGGGGTTTGCACCCGAAGGCCGTTTTCGGTTTTTCCTCCGCTTCTCAAAATCTTTTTGCCACGTCTCCTGCCAGTGCGGCAGCCCGAGATAAATCGCTTGGGTGGCATTGCACAGGTCGACGACCGAATGCACTCGTTTTGCCCAATCGGGAACTGCGAGATGTTTCCAGCAATGAGGTGCGCCGAATTTGTCCAAAAGCTCGTGGCCGGTCAGGATCAGTACAGGATTGATCGGCCGCTCTGTTTTCCAGTACTTCATCCCCGTTTTAGTGAGGCGCTTCAGCTGCTTTATCTCGCTCGCCTCTAAGCTTTTCCGCAGTGTACAAAAGGCCAATATCGCTCCCGGAAATTCCTTTGCGATCGTCGCCATGCGTTCAAAATCTTTTTTCTCGAATTTGTTGTAGCTTTTGCATTCGGCAAACAGGGTACCGTCCTGAGTTTCCCCGAACGCCGTATCTTGCCACATTATGCCGAAGTCAGCTTCCAATAGTTTTTCCGAAGCCGTGTTCTTGGCATTGAAGCTCATAACCGACGTCGTCTGGAGGCTATGGTCTTTTTGAAAGAAGTTAAGCCCGAGCAACACGCAGTAGCTACCGTCGCCATAGTTGCCGATGCTAAACGGCCCGGCCGTCTTTAAATGCCAGTCCCCCTTGTTCTCGCGGTCCACCGCGCTAATTGCATCCAGCTTCTTGTGACAAAGCGGACACACAAGCTGCGATGCCAGGGAATCAAGACTGTACCACGATGATCTCTGACAATGCGTACATTGAGTTTTGTATCCGAGTTGAAAGACCCCATGCTCCACAAGGGATCGGTACAACCGCCCGCTCGAATCAATAGTTTTTAATGTATTCTTGACATGACCAAGCTGCGCCCCTTTACCGTCCTCCCCACCCCTATTCATCTGCTCTAACAGAGCGATCAGGGGTTCATTGGTCAGAACATTGGTCCACCCGCCGAGCTGAGTATGAATTTGTTTCGCTACTCGGCCCCCCGTTGACAGCTCGGCTTCAAACCCCTTGTCCTTCAACCATGCAAAAAATACTTCTTCCGCTATGGGTAGCTTCCAATGCGTCCGCGTCCTCCAGTTGACGAGACTCACTATCCCGGTGTGGCCAATTCGAAATTCGTCGTCGAGGAGGAGTCCACCTACGACTCGTAAGACTTCCCTTCCATGATCGTATGGCAGCACGTCCGCGAGGACGGGACCAACTTCGCCGTAGAATTTTGGGTAGATCTCGTTCGCGTATCGCGGCGTACTCGAAAAAGTATCAGCCGCAAAATCCGGCTTTACAAGGTTGAACGCTACGGTTCCCTGCGCGTCCTGAAAGGAATACTCCTCAACTTGGCAGGAGATATCATCGGGGATTGCGCCATCTTTCCCCATTGCCCACTCGTCCCACACACGCGGATACCAATGCTGTAGACTCAAAACCCGGGCGGAGGGATTTCCCGGAATAAGCGTTGCCGGGTCCAGAGTTTTGGCCAGGCTTTCCAGTTCAGACATTTCGCACGAACTGCTCCGTATGATCGTAGTGCCGTACGTAACTGCCGGATTCTGCCGGCTTACTCGGTATTGAGATTTGATGAAGCCACGAATGAACTCAAGAAATTCCGGGACGTTTACGAATTGCTTCGGAATCGGAATAACTGCGCGTCCGAGTGCGCGCAGGTTCCAATAATCGATCACGTCGTCAAGCCGAGTGGCGTCCATGTAAACGCCATAAGCCGCATCAAGCCTGTAGCCACGTCGCTCGTTTTCTAATTTGTGCTGAACTATTCTGCGCGGGAACAGCGAAGCGGGCTTCGCGACCAATGCATAACTTGCCGCGGACGCGTCCGGCTTCTCGATATCAAGTGTCTCGGAATACCCGGCTTCGATCGTCTGTTGTATTAGTGGTGGAAGCTGCCCAAACGCCGCCGCCCAAAATACCTCGTGCTTTTTCGGAAGCGTTGGGAACACCACTTTAAACGGAAACCTTCGCTTTACCTCAAAGAACTCCTCGTAGATGTCGTTCAATAACTCGAATATTCCGACTCCATAGCTTGGCACCGCATCCTGCTGATCTTTATAGAAGCTCGCCCAGATTTCGTCTGCCCCAATAATAGCTCTGCCGAAGTCCTTTACATACGGCGGCAGACTGTTTGCGTCACCGACGATGAAATCAGGGTCGAATGCCCGGATGTATCCGAGTACCCGCTTTTCCATCGAGATTTTTTCGTGAGAATACAATCTCCATGCCTTCGGCGCCCGCTGATGCAGCGGAATGATCGGGTTATATACACCACCCCAAAGCGTCGAATTAATCTTGATCGCTGCGTGCAACGCGGCCTTTTCCGGCGGAATGACGAACGCCAGCCGCAGAGGCCTGCTTTTGACTTTGATGTCGCCGAACATTGGACCAGTATATCGCTCAAAGGGACGATGCAGGACCGTGTTTTTATTCTATTCTTCCGGTCTCTCCTCGTCTTCCGCCAGTATGGCCTCGATCATACGCCACGGGATCACTTTTCTGATTGCCGCACATTGAGAAGAAAGCGCACTACCAGCTGAAAGTGCGGCGCGCTTTGCCTTAAAAACCTTTGTCTTGGAGATTCCAGAGGCTTCGCCGAGCCACAGCACCATCGGCGCACAATTGATGTGATTGTAAACGAACTGTGCCGATCGCTTCGCATTCTGTCGATTGTAAAAGCCCGGTCCATCATATTCGGACAACCACCCCAACCAATGCTCTTTCTGCGACTTGTACCATACCCCCTTTGCGTTCCACTGCCTGCGCGCCATTAAAGCGCGCTCGAAGCTCGTCGTCACTGGAGGCTGAGCCGGACAATTTCGGATACGGCGAGAAAGCCCGCGCGGGGTCATCACCTTCGATTTTGATGCTTTGATCACAGGTTTTCTCTAAATGCGCCGTGGAACCTCTACTCTTCTTCTTGCCAGTCTCTGCGACTAAGTTCGTACTCCGTTTCCGACCGCCTCTGCTCTCCCGCAATACTGCGGTCTAGCATTCGTTGATATTTTTCGGCAAACTGCCGAACCTTTTGCCGTTCATCCGTTAGCCAGCATTGTACTTGGTCTTTCCTGCCTTGATATGCTTCGACCATCCCGAACCGCCCGGAAACGACACCCGTACTTTGAAGAATAATTTCCACCTGGCCCAGCCTTTTATCTCCGTCGGGGAGCGCATCGATGATCGCCTTGCATACCTCGTGCAAAAATTTGCCGCCGCGGTAACTGCCTAGGATGCTGAGAACGAAATTGAGATCGTCTTCGTTTCCCGTTTCGACGAGAGCTATCAGCTCCGCTTCAAATTCGCTGGTAAAGGTTGGAAAGACATTATGCAGCAATCGTCCGCCGCTGTACGTAAAGAGATGGTCATCTGGCGCATACCACGACCTGACGATGCGAACAGCGAGACCCGCATCACGTGCAAGCGGCTTGGCCATCTCCGTCATCTGGTACGGGATTGGTTCGTACCGGTCCTCGGATTCATGGGCCGCTTGGCGGTCGATCCGCCTCTTAAAAAAGAGCCATACGATTCCGGCATGCTTTTTGGCGATTTCGCGCAAAATCCATTCGTCGTGATGCTCAATGCGACCACTCAACACCATATTGTCGAGAATCGCCTGTGACTGGACCTCCGACAAACTGTCGAGGAATGGACGTAGCGTCTGCAAATACCACGTTGCGTGAACCCATCGTGGGTCTCCCATCTCGGTGAGCGTTCGCGTGATCGGCACAAACACGTCGTCTACTAGCAGTACAAGCTGGCGCGCAATGATCGCCGTCAGCGTCCCGATAGCGGCGTTCGCGTCTTTCAACCTGATTGCCTGTTCGCCGAGTTTGCCCACGAGATCGGGCGA
>Ga0073928_10010324_pt1 | contig 11151 bp, 10 predicted proteins | sample PaiPotPPA55metaG_FD_76969 | JGI IMG/M metagenome (GOLD analysis project Ga0073928, IMG submission 76969) | Iron sulfur acid spring bacterial and archeal communities from Banff, Canada, to study Microbial Dark Matter (Phase II) - Paint Pots PPA... ...
ACGGTGCCAGCGGCAAACTGCGGATCGACACGGAACGCGTTCCCTTAGCTGAGATTGAAGATGGGTGGCAACGCGAAGGACGCTCACGACTGGTGATCATTCCGTAGCGAACTCTACATAGAAGATGGCCAAAATTCCCTCTCAGGATTTCCCGGGTGCGGAATGAAAAGGATCGGGCTGGGGCGTGATGGGATTTTCCTCCGGACTCGGAATATCCAGATTCACGACTACGGGCTCCTGCCCGCTGCGCACGATGACGGCTTCCACCGGCTCGTCCTTTTTGGCGTTCAGCTCCTGGTGCGGAACAAAGGGCGGAACGTACACGAAGTCTCCCGGACCGGCCTCGTCCACGAATTCCAGACGTTCTCCCCAGCGAAAGCGCGCGCGGCCTCGGACGACATAGATCACTGTTTCGAGTTCTCCATGATGATGTGGACCGGTCTTGGCGTTCGGATGGACCACCACCGTTCCGGCCCACAGTTTTTGCGCGCCGACGCGGGCACAAGAGATCGCCTCGGCCCGGGTCATTCCCGGGGTCTGCGGTGTGTTGCTGTCCAGTTCGCCGCTTCGGATAATTCGCAGGCCGTGCTTTCTCCAGTCAGGCTTTTCGTCCGTGTGGGCATCGGATCCCATGCGTTTCTCCATTTCCCTGAAGGCCGGCGGCCCCGGACGGAATTATCCGCCAGTTTTAGCACACGCAGATGCCAGGGGCATAACTAGAATTATAAGTCACCATACGACAAACCGCGAGGCTATAAACAACACAACGCCGGCGGCTGGTAATTATCGCAAGGCAGGCGATTGACTTCCCTGCCCTGTCGGACGAAAATGAGGACAGCTATCATATCCTCGGGAGGCTGAGTGGCTGACATTACTCCGGACGTCGCGCCATTTGTGAACGGCGTGGTCATTAAGTACGAACCGATTTCGGAAGGAACGAACACTCGCCGGAAGCGCAAGCCGCACATCGTCGCAGTCATCAATGACATGTGTACGGGTTGTTCGGGCTCTCCGGCGTGCGTGGAATATTGTCCGGTGGCGGAATGCATGTTTTGGGTTCCGGACCCGGAACATGAGCCGTTCGGGAAAATTCTGGTTGATCCACTGCTTTGTATCGGCTGCAAACTTTGCACCAGTAAGGGGCCGGATGGCGCGTTTTTGGAAGGATGTCCGTGGGACGCTATCGATATGGTGCCGCTGGCGGAGTTTGAAACGAAATACGGATCGATGCCGTTCTAGTGGAACGAAACTTCTAACCTTTAACCGAACAAAATAAAACAGAACAGCGATTAGTATCCTTCCGCTTTTCCTATAATGCTTCGGCCGTCATGCCCTCCCTGCAGCCGACCATCGCCGATTAAAATCGCTTCCACTCTTGCTTGTTCGCCCGGGTCTGCGGTGTGGGTTGAATAGCCCATGCGCTGGAGCTGCCCAACTATGTCGGGAGATATGGTCGATTCCGTGTTGAGACGGTCCGGCTTCCATTGATGATGAATGCGCGGAAAATCGATAGCGTCCTGGACGTTCATTCCGAAATCGATCACGTTTAGGATCACTTGCAACACTGCCGTGATGATCATTGGGCCACCCGGCGCTCCCAACACCAGGAATGGCTTGCCGTCTTTCAAAATGATCGTCGGCGTCATGGAAGAGAGCGGACGCTTGCCGGACGCGATGGAATTCCGCTCGCCCTGAACTAGTCCAAACATGTTGCGCTCGCCGGGCTTGGCGGCGAAATCGTCCATTTCATCGTTGAGCAGGAATCCTGCGCCGGGGACAGTGACGCCGCTTCCGTAACCGTTGTTCAGGGTGTACGTGACGGCGACTGCGTTTCCCTGCTCGTCAACGATGCTGTAGTGAGTGGTGTCGGATCCCTCGTTGGCTGCTGCTAGACCTGGAGAAATTTGGTCGCTAGGTGTGGCGCGATCGGGATCGATCGTGGCGCGACGCGACTGGATGTAAGCCGGGGCGAGCAACGCAGAGATGGGATTGTTCACAAAATCAGGATCGCCCAAATATTTGCTGCGGTCGGCGAAGTAGCGTCTCATCACTTCCGCTATGTAGTGGTAGCTTTCAGCGGAGCCCGCGCCGAATTTCTCGTAGCCGGTCCCGTTCAGCATGGCGAGCATTTGCAGCAGCCCAACGCCACCGGAACTTGGCGGGGGCGAGGTGACGATGTGGTAGCCCTTGTGGTTCCCTTCCAGTGGCGTGCGCTCGACGGCCTGATAATTGTGCATATCCGCGAGCGTGATCAAGCCGCCATTCTTCGCCATTTCATTCGCGAGTATGTGCGCCGTTTCGCCGTCGTAAAAATCAGCTGCACCCAGGTGAGCGATACGTTCCAGCGTGCGCGCGAGCTCGGGCTGTTTGAACGTTTCCTGCTGCTCGTAATACGCGCCACCTTTCAGAAAGATGCGGTTGGATTCCGGAAAATGCGAAAGCAAAGGCGAAGATCGCTGCCAGGAATCCATCTGCCATTTGGAGACCAGGAAACCGCGGGCCGCGAGAGTCACGGCAGGTTTCAGGAGTTCGATCCAGGGCTTGCGGCCGTATTTCTTGTTTGCCAGCTCAAATCCGCGGACGGTCCCGGGAACCCCGGCGGCGCGCCAGCCGACCAGGCTGTCGGTTGTAGGCACCCCGGACGCGTTCAGGTACATATCGTGAGTTGCGACGCTCGGAGCTTTCTCGCGGAAATCGATGAACGTGGTGCGGCCGTCGGCCATGCGGATGAGCATGAATCCTCCGCCACCGATATTCCCCGCGAAGGGATGGGTTACTGCAAGAGCGAAGCCGACGGCCACGGCGGCGTCAACTGCATTACCGCCGGAGCGCAGAACAGAAACGCCGACTTCGGTGGCTAGATCCTCTTGCGCTACCACCATTGCCTTGCGGGAGTAAACGGGCTGGCGAGCGTCGAGACTCGGAACGATGAGTGCTGATGTCACCAGAACCACGAGGCATCGCATGAAGTGCATTTTCATAAGAGTTCTGTCAATTTGAGGTAACGGGATCAGTGATCAGATTCACCAGGATTTTAGCTTGGCGCGGGGCATTTTTGATGAGAGTTCCAATAAAACGCGGCAATTCGTTTTAGCTAGTTCCTGCATGTCGCCGCTTGCGGCAATCCGCGCAGAGGCCACCTACTTCTGTGCGCGATACGGTGATTTCAATGCCGCAGTCGTGGGAAATTTGGCGCTTCAATTCTTCGTAGAGTTCGCTTTCAAATTCGCGGACTTTTCCGCATCCCATGCAAGCCACGTGGATATGGTCGCGTGGGCCATGACTTTCGTAGAAGTGTCGGTCTCCGCGCAGGTGAAGAAGGTCGAGTTCGTCAATTAAGCCTTGGCGTTTCAGCAGGTCGAGCGTGCGATACACAGTGACGCGAGTGATCCCGGCATCAAGTTTCTGGGCGCGTTCGAGGATTTCGCCCGCGTCCAAGTGGCGACGGGCTGTCTCCATCACTTGCAACAGGACGCGGCGCTGACGCGTTAGGCGAATGCCGCGAGCGCTGAGCTCACTCTGGAGCCGACCAGGAGGCTCGTGGTTGATGCGTTCGCCGGTGGATACACGATGTGCAGGAGTGGCAGACATTGGATGAACCGACATTATACCAAAATCGCATTCGAGGGAACCGTTCATGACGGGACTTGCGAAAAGCTAAGCTACAATTTGCCACTTAGTGATTTGTACGGGCTCAGCAAGGGTCTCGTCCGCCAGTTTTCGAAAGGATTGAATGTGCGGGGATCGCGCATGCGCTTCCAGATGACCTTCACTTTCCCAGTTTTCATAAAATACGAAGAGAGCAGGATCGGTTTGCGATTGGTGCAAATCGTAGTTTATGCAGCCGGCCTCCGCACGAGTGGGAGCCAGCAAGCCCTCCAGAATTTGGCGAACGCGCGATTCCTCGCCGGGTTTTGCGCGGACGTGCGCAATGACAGTAAGAGAGTCGTTCATACGCCCCCGATGACCAATGAATTTTAGTGGCTTTGAATCAGCTTGAAGATATCGCTGTACATTACGAATGCGAAGATGCCCAGCAGAAAGACCAAGCCTACTTGCACGAAGCGTTCCTTTACGGCGATGCTCAGATCGCGGCGCAACGAACCCTCGATCAGCAGCATCAGAACGTGGCCGCCGTCCAGAATCGGAATTGGCAAAAGATTGAGTAGGCCGAGGTTCAGGCTTATCACCGCAGTCAGCACGATCAAATCAACGGGACCGCGCTTCGCCGCTCTGCCGGATTCCCTGGCGATGCCTACTACGCTTTGCAGTTGACGAATTTTAACTTTTCCGGTGAAAAGGCCCGCGAGAACCTGGCCAATTTGCCGCATCCCGGAAACGGTGGAGTAGGCTGCATCCTTCCCTGCCGAAACAAATCCCTGCCGTTCATATTCCGCCTGAACTTTCGGAGCCACGCCGACTTGCCACACGGTGTTTCCATCGGCCGCCATGCCTTCAAATGGAGTGATATCCAGGGAAACTTCTTTTCCGTCCCGAAGCACCACGAAGTGGACGGTGTGGCCGTTTGAATTGCGTACGCCTTCGACTAATTGCTGCCAGGTCGCGATCGATTTGCCATCCATCGCAATAATTTTATCGCCGGCTTTCATCCCAGCTTTTTCTGCGGGAGTTCCAATTCCAATTTCATCCGCAATGGCGGGGACCAGCGGGTATCCGGTGATCTCGTCGATCTCTACGGGAGGAGGCGGCATCTTTACGGCCAGGGTTTGCTCGGCCCCTGCCCGATCCACCGTGAGATTCATCGATTGCTCAGGCTGAGCGTCTTTGAGTTGAGTAAGGACGCTTTCCCAAGTGGGAGTTTTCACGCTATTGATCGAGACGATCCGATCGCCGGCTTGAATTCCCGAAGCACCCGCTTGGTTTTGAGGAATGGCGGCTACTTGCGCAGGAGTGCGCAGGTAGGTTTCGGACTGAATGCCGACAAGCCAGAAAATTCCCCAGAATAAGAAGAAGGCGAGAAGGATATTCATGGTGGGGCCGGCCACCGCAATAATCATGCGCACCCAACGAGGTTTGGAGAGGAATTCGTAATCAGCGCCGGTGCGCTCTTCCACAGGATTGTCGCCCGCCATGCGCACGTAGCCGCCGAACGGCAGCGCGCTCAGCCGGTAGTCGGTATCTCCGCGCTTAATGCCGAAAACGCGCGGGCCAAAACCGAAGGAAAATACATCCACACGAATGCCGGAAAGCTTTGCGGCTATGAAATGTCCCCACTCGTGAACGAATATGACGATGCCCAAGACGATGGTCACCGAAACGATCGCGATTAGTGCATTGTGAAAATTCGCCATTATTGCCTCTAGTTTAATTCTTTCTGCGCGCAACTTCCAGCCGAGCGAGCCGTCGCGCTTCGGCGTCGGCGGCGATCACATCGTCAATTTTGCTAAATGCGCATCGCGGCATCTTTTCGAGCACTCGCTCGATCACGACCGCGATGCCCGGAAAACTCAGTTTGCCTTCAAGGAATGCCGCGACAGCGATTTCATCAGCGGCGTTCAGCGCGCACGGGAGTGACCCGCCTTGTTTGAGAGCTTCCTTTGCCAGTGCGAGGCACGGAAATTTTCGCACTGGAACTTCCTCGAACTCGAGCTTACGCAAAGTGGACCAATCGAGGGCACAATCATTCGACGGTACCCGCTCGGGATAGGTTAGCGCATAACGAATGGGCATGCGCATGTCCGTTGCTCCAAGCTGTGCCAGAATTGAACCATCCACAAATTCCACCATGGAGTGAATGGTGGACTGCGGATGAATCACAACCTGGATTTTCTCCAGGCCGACATCGAAAAGCCAGCGCGCTTCGATCACCTCGAAGCCCTTGTTCATGAGCGTGGCAGAGTCAATCGTAATTCGATTCCCCATCCTCCAATTTGGATGCGCTAAGGCTTGTTTTGGCGTTGCTTTGGCGATTTTTGCGATTGGTGTGGTCCGGAATGGACCGCCAGAGGCGGTGAGCACCAGGCGCTTGACTTCGCGCCGTTGGCCTGCGCGGAGGCACTGGTGGATGGCGTTGTGCTCGCTGTCTACGGGGAGAAGAGGGACATTTTGGCGTTTCACAGCGGCCATTACGATTTCTCCGGCAGCTACGAGGACCTCTTTATTGGCGAGCGCGATGGACTTTCCCAGCTCGATGGCTTTGTAGGTAGCGGGTAAGCCGACAACGCCAACTGCTGCCGACACGACCATTTCCACGTCGGGATGGGTAGCAACTCGCTCGATTCCTTCTGCGCCGAAAAGTATTTCGGGATCGGAGTGCGCCGTGTCTTTGCGGTGTTTACTGCTGCGATTCTTTTTCAATGCGGCGCAAAGTTCGTGCGCTCCGGATTCCGTGCCGACTGACACTACTTGCGGGCGATATTTTCTAACTTGCTCCGCAACGAGAGAGATATTTGAACCGGCGGCTAGCGAGACTATTCGAAATTCCCCCGGGAGTGAGTCGATTACCTGGGTGCTTTGGCGTCCGATGGAACCGGTCGAGCCTAGTATCGCGATCCTTTTCATGTGGGTCTATTTTATGGGTGTTTGTAGAAATATGCGAATGAACGGGTGGTTATTTTCCCGACAATAGTGCATGCGGATGAACGCCTCGTCTAGGACGCACCACCCCAAAACCAAGGCAAGATTCCGGGCTAAAGGCCCCGGCGCTACATTTAGATCTAAAAGCGGTCGCCGAGGGTCCGTTGGCGGAGTTCGTCTAACGCATGGATCCGCGACGGGCGGCGGGAGTTGACCCGATCAAATTGGCAGGGCGAAAAATGATTAGAAGCCTGGAGGGTGCTCGCTGACAACGTTGAAGGCGCGCTCCAAGGCCAGGCCGGCGCTGGCTAAGGTGCCTTCGTCGAAGAGGCGGGCAATTAGTGTGATGCCGTGGGGGACGCGGCGCGGGGGCGAGAACTTCGGCAACGGGCGGCTTGGATCGGGGGCCCAGTCTCTGCGGGCTTCGGAAACCTCGACGAAACCAGCGCGCATTGTGAGGGACGGGTGCCCGGTAAAATTCGTGATGGTGAGCATTTCATCACGCAGCGACGGGACGAGCAGAATGTCCACCTCAGAAAAGACGCGTGCCATTTCCTGGGCGACTTTGCGGCGCATGCGGTCGGTTTGGACAAAGTCTACCGCCGAGAGAAAGCGTGATTGGCGGAAGAGATTGGGCCAGGCGTCGAAAGTTTGAACCTTAAGCTGATCGATGTTGTGGCTCAGTGTGAGCTCTTCGAACGCCGCGGCGGCTTCGGCGAAAAGGATGAGGTCGAGCGAATCGTATGACCAATTGGGGAGGCTTACCTCAACCGGAACCATGCCGACTTCTTTTACCGTTTCCAGGGCGGCACGGTCCACGTCGGTGGCAGGATTCTGTTTCATCCATGCGGGAAAATAGCCGACGCGCAAGCCTTGAACGCCTGCACCAGCATCGAAGTCGAGTTTGCTCGGCACGCTGGATAGATCGCCGGGATCAGGACCGGAAATCGCGTGGAGAACGAGCATGGCGTCTTCGACAGAGCGCGTCATGGGACCAAGTTTATCGAGCGACCAGCAGAGAGTCATCGCGCCGGTTCGCGCAACACGACCGTAGGTGGGGCGGAGTCCGGTGACGCCACAACGCATCGACGGGGAAACGATACTGCCGCCGGTTTCGCTACCGATGGAGAAACCGACCAAGCCTGCGGCGGTGGCAGAGCCTGGACCTGCGCTTGAACCGGAGGACCCTTCCTCCAGCAGCCAGGGATTCATAGTTTGGCCGCCGAACCAGACGTCATTGAGCGCTAGCGCGCCCAGGCTGAGCTTTGCGATGAGCACCGCGCCAGCTTCGTGAAGACGCGCGACTACGGCGGCGTCTTTTGTGGGTATGCGGTCCCGGAAGGGCTCAGCGCCGTAGGTGGTGGCGATGCCAGCGGTGTCGAGGAGATCCTTGCCTCCCCAGGGGACGCCGTGCAACGGGCCGCGGTATCTCCCCGCTGCGATTTCCTGGTCAGCGCGTTTCGCTTGGGTTAGCGCTAGCTCGCGGGTGATTGTGATCGCGCAACGCAGCGTGGGATTGTATTTCTCGAGCCGCTCCAGATAGAGATTGGTGAGGCGCTCGGAGGTTAGCTTTCGCTGCTCGATCCAGCGGGAGAGTTGAGTGACCGTGGCGAAGGCGATGTCTTCCTGATGTATTGGGAGAGGGCCTGGATCGGTACTGCTGCGGATGAATTGGTCGCGCGCGGGGAGGGTTTTCTGGCCGGGCAGGATTGGGTTCCATTGCGAATAGGGAGCAAGCCCTGACTCCAAGGGGACTTTGAGCGGGCCTGTGCGCCGCTCGTAAACGGGTGCAAGGCTGACGCGCCAGCTGAATGCGGCTTGGGCGCGCTCGGCTTCGGTCATTTTTACTTGCACGAGCTTTTCTGCTTCGGCGAAGGTTGCAGGAGAAACTTCGGGGCCGACGGGTTGCGCGGTGCCGAAGGCCGGAGGGGCTCCTGGAGGCGCGTCGGGCTTCTGCTCCTGGGCTGGACATGGGACGGATACGGCTAGAACTGCCAAGGCCGCTTCGGTGAAGAACTCCCTGCGCGATTTGGACATGTTGCCTCCGGATGAATTCGTTGGTGGTTCTTACGGCAAAGCGCAGGTTGCTTGGACGTTGCTGCGCGTTAGACGTTTCGTTCCGCCCCGGGCGAACTAGGGAGGGTAATACGAACAACAGATTCCTCAAAACGTCCGCAAACTACGCGGTTCGGAATGACAACGTGAAACTAAGTGTCGGCGCGAATCAAGGGCCAGGCTTGGCCAGCCATTGGTACAGGACCCAGACGATTGGGGCTGCAAGGATTAGGCTGTCGACGCGGTCGAGGACGCCACCGTGGCCGGGCAGCAGTTTACCGGAATCCTTTACTGCGGCGGCGCGCTTGTAGGCTGATTCGATTAAGTCACCGGCTTGGCCAGCGATGTTGGCGACGCCGGCGATGACCATTAGAGTGATCACGTCAACCTGCATCCAGCGGGCGAAGACGACGGCGACCAGCAGCGAGCCGAGGATATTGCCTAGCCCACCTTCCCATGTTTTCTTGGGGCTCAGCGCGGGTGCCATGGGGACACGCCCGAATCCGCGACCCACGAAATAGGCGAGCATGTCGCCAAGCCAAACGAGGCAAAGGGTGAAAAGCACTAACTGGCGGCCTAGCTGGGGAATGTCGTTCAGCCGCACGAGGAAGCTAAACGGGATGGCCACAAACAGGAGTCCTGCGGCACTGACGGCCATGGAGGGAGGGACTTCGTGCAAAGGGCGGCGGGTAAGAAGTCCAATGGCAACGCAGCCGAAAACGAAAATCAGTAGGATGGGCTCAACCGAAAGAATGCCGCCTTGAGCGCTGCGAACCAACGAAATGCCCTCGCCGAACGTGCGGGTTTCCACGAGTCCCTGGGAAAATTGCGCGTAAAACAGACCGGCGACACAAATTAGAGTCCACTTTTGGTAAGCACGCATACCGACGCGATTGCCGAGCTCGAAAAATTCGACGAGCGCGAGGATGGCAACGATGGCTGCCACACCAGCGAGCACGGCACGTGGCCCCCACCAAACCAGGGCGACGACGATGGGTATGAGGACGACGGCGGTCAGAATGCGCAGGAGCATTCGGCGTCAGCCTCTTCCTGTCCAGCGAGAGCGTTTGACGGATTTGGTTGATGGCACGGATTCTTCGGGAGCGTTCAGGCCACCGTAGCGGCGTTCGCGTTTCTGATAATCGACGAGAGCCTCGAGAAGGCGGGCGCGCGAGAAATCGGGCCAGAGCGTTTCGGTGACGTAAATCTCGGCGTAGGCAATTTGCCAGAGCAGGAAATTGCTGACGCGCATTTCACCACTAGTGCGGATGAGCAGGTCAGGATCGGGAAGGCCGGCCGTGTAGAGATGTTCGGAGACGGTCTGTTCGTCCGCTATGAACGCGGAGAGGCCATTCGAGCGGACTTGTTCGAGCATGGCGTTGAATGCGTCCACGAGTTCGGCGCGGCCACCGTAATTGAGAGCCACTACCAGCTTCATGCCGGTGTTGCGAGCGGTCATACGCATGCCGTGTTCGATGTCCTTGCGGACACCTTCGGGGAGCTGCTCGGAGCGTCCGATGACGAGGAGACGAATATTATTTTTATGGATAGTGGGGAGCTCGCGTTTTAGATATTCACGGAGGAGGCGCATTAGGAAATCGACTTCGGCTTGGGGGCGGCGCCAGTTTTCGAGCGAGAAAGCGTACAGGGTTAGATAGGAGAGTTTCAGACGCGCGCAGGTTTCGATAATTTCCCGCGCAGCCTTCACACCGGCGCGATGACCGGCTATGCGCGGCAAGTGGCGGCGTTGGGCCCAGCGGCCGTTGCCGTCCATGATGACGGCGACGTGCTGCGGGAGGCGCTTCAAATCGATTTTATCGAGCGAGGCTGCTTCCTCGGCGTTCGCAGGCTTCAACAGTTCAGTGGCTTTCACTAGGATTCGCTCGAAGGATAGATAGCGAGAAAAACTAACACACGCCGGAGTCACACGCAAGGCGAGGGGGACGCGAAGGCCGAGCTTACGATGCGTTAGAAGAAGTGGCGGTGGATGAAGGCGCCGGCTTCGGCTCCTGCCTGCGGGACGATCGATGTGTAAATCAGCACCAGCGTGAGGATGATCATGATGATGCTGGCGGTCCAGGCGATCACGTTGAAGGCTAGGGTGTTTACGTGATCGCCCATTAAGTCGCGGCGATTGATGAGAATTAAAATAAAGATCAAGACGACTGGCAGCCAGATACCGTTACCTACCTGCGAGTAAATCAAAATTTTCCAGAGCGGAGCTTTGGGTATCAGAACGATGCCCGCACCGACTACGATCAGCGCGGTGTAAAGAGAATAAAATGCGGGAGCTTCTTTGAATTTGTTATCGAGGCCGGCTTCGAAACCCAAACCTTCGCAGATTACGTGGGCGGTGGAAAGCGGAAGGATCGAAGCAGCGAAAAGGGACGCGTTTAGAAGGCCGAAGGCGAAAAGCCAGCCGGCCCACTTCCCTGCCAATGGTATCAACGCCTGCGCCGCCTCTTTGGCACTGGTGATGTTAGTAAGTCCCTTCACATTCAAAGTGGCGGCGCAACAAACGATGATAAAGAAAACGATGATCATGCAGGAAATGCTGCC
>Ga0073928_10010326_pt1 | contig 11148 bp, 20 predicted proteins | sample PaiPotPPA55metaG_FD_76969 | JGI IMG/M metagenome (GOLD analysis project Ga0073928, IMG submission 76969) | Iron sulfur acid spring bacterial and archeal communities from Banff, Canada, to study Microbial Dark Matter (Phase II) - Paint Pots PPA... ...
AAAAACCGCGCAGCCTCAAGTGGAGAACTGCAGGGGTTCAAACCCGGGGCAGGTTAAGGCTTAGGATAGCGCTGAGGAGTTTCGGGTTCGAGTTACCAAAGTACTGTGAAATTGGGATGGAACCCGTGGTCGAGGCTTCATGGTTCCACCGTCGAACAAGCTGGTTTCCGCAGGGCCGAGTGTAAACTATTACCTGTATTCCGCTGGCTGGCCGCGGAGGGATGTGTGAGTGGTTGAAAACAGGCGGTCTTGAAAACAGGAGTAAATCCTAGCGCATAGTGTTTTCAATGCGTTACAGCCGCATTAAAAACGTAATTCGCATAATTCGCGTACAGTCTGGTGCTTCAATGCAACGCCGTATGCAACGAGTCTAGTGAATTGGTAGGGATTGTTTGAGCGACGGTCATAACACAAGGCTCAAGCGGCCTGGATTTTATCCTTGACTCAATTTTGATTTTCGGCGGACGATACCCATGTGAGGTGAAGAAACATGGAAAACTTTGGATGGGTGTTACTCGCTCTTGGTTTGATGGGTGCGCTTCGTGCTGTCAGTCGTGATCCTCGCGTCCCTGCTACGTGGAGATTCGTGGCGAGACAGCTAGAGGGCGACATCTACCGCGATGAGTTTGGTCAGGAATGGCTCTTGCCTCTATTATGAAATCACCTGTTAACTTCGTTACGAGTACACAAGGAAAGTGAGGTTTTCAGATGAACGACGTAAGACAACAATTACATCAGCGCGGTGTTGCCACGGTTCAACAGGTAGCAAGCGGCGACAGCTATGAGGTTAAAGTTAGTTCCAAGTTGGATGTGACTCTTACCCCGCAAGAGATGGACGATTTGATTGAAGCATGTAGCGAGGCAAGGGGTGTTTTGCTCAAGGATAAGGCGGTTTTGAAGCGCACGGGATGAACGGCGGGTTATGGGAATCCCACTCAAAGACGATGACGCTATCGAAGAAGACTCAATGCCTTTTTTGTTGATGCGTCTCTCCAAAATTGTTGATGCTCCTAACCATCACGGCGCAGCCGAGGCCCTCAAGCTCCAGGATGAATGGAGAGCCACTGTAACGAAAGACATTCAATCACCCGAAGAGAAACAGAAGGCAGAAGCACATGTGTTAGCGTTGAAAAAACGAATCAAATTATTCCTCAAACAAGAACAGTCCTACTCGTCCTTCGACGCAGCGCGACCTTGGAAGTAGCGTTGCCGCCCTTCCGCGAGAGCCTTCAAGTGTGCCGCTGTGGGTTTGACCGTTTTATAACCAAGCACTCTACGCGCCATTCTTAACACGTAACGTGTCTCTTCGCGCTCTGCTGCTTTGTGTGCTCGTTCTTCGCGCCTCGCTGCAATCTGCGCACGTCTCCTGGTAGCCGCTCTCATCTGTTTCTCGCGCTTTTTGCGTGCCGGTCGGCCCGCCCGGAAGCGTGTCAGCTTCACAGCGAAGCGTTCTGAAAATGTTTCCCCCATCACACAACCTGCACCACGCCCGCCCAAAGGTCGCTCAATTCGCAAAAACGATGGGGGAGTTAGGAATTGGGGCCGGTGGTCTTACTTACCTCTTCAAATCGCTGATGGGAGAGGGCAAGAAGTCGCATTGACCGTAGGCTAGAGCCGTTCTCGGCCCAATAGCAGTGCGGTAACACATCGAAGTCAACTGAGGCTATGCACTCTTTAACTTCTGATCGGAACTCTTTTGGTTTTCTGACAAGCATTTCTCATGGGCGAAGAACCCGTATTCATCCGGCTTAGAGTCCTTAGGAGGAACGGGCTTGCGGCACACCCAACAAATGTTCGGTGAGGGAGGCAGCATAGATAAACCCTAGGAGCCTATGGCCGCGCTGTCTGTCAGGGAAGCACCGTACGCTACACTTGACTTGTGTGTGCGGCAGCGTACACTCTTGAGCCATGCTTTCACCTGGAGAACGAGCAATAATCAAGGCTGAGATCGACAGGTTACAGAAAGCCCAAAGGGAATGCAGCGATGGAGGCATTCGGAAACAGATTGACGATTGGATCGTGGAACAAAAGCAGAAGCTTGCTGCCGGTGAGTATTCACCCTGCCCCCTCTGCGGCAAACCTTGTCCACCAGAGGAATGCGTCACGGATGTACAGGGGCGCACCTTGCACAAACAGTGCTACCGCGCCTCTAGAATTTCACCCCATTAGGCCCGCGCGGTGGATCAACACGGGTGTCCCTCAAGTGCGAGTGCCAGACGTGCTCGAAAGACTGTTTTAGCTTGATCTTGCGGAAATAGCATTGTTCATGAACGAACTTCCCGCGCTCATCGGTGTTACAAGTTTCTAGTCTTACGGGCCTGCTACAAAGGACACAAAGCGGCACCCATCGGGTACTGGCGGGGGCGAGGCGTTCTAAAGTGTGGGGCATGAGAAAGCCTCCTTGGGATTGATGGGTCCAAACTACAATTGCTTGAACCAATGCGCTGTGCAATTTTGCTCACTTCTCGAACAAAACTTGTGAGCAAAACTGAGCAGTGAAGCCTCGACATCTTCCCGCATACTTGATGCCAGAATCTCCCACAGGAGGGACTATGTTAGGTATGGGTCTGGTAGGAACAATTATCGTGATTCTTGTGATTGTTTGGTTCGTGCGTAGGGCATGACGTTCTTGGAAGTGTTTGGGGGAGGGAACCTGTTAGCTACAGCGCGTCCATTTGCGGCCTGGTTTCCCGCAGGGTCGAGTGTAAACTATTAACTATATTCCGCTGACTGGCCGCGGAGGGATGTGTGAGTGGTTGAAACAGGCGGTCTTGAAATAGGTCAATGCCTGTTATTCGCGTCCTGTATTTTCCCACACCGTCTGGTCTAAACCCTTGAAAACGCAGGATGCGGCGGTCTGCTTTACTCAAAGCAATGGAGTTAGGAGCGGCCTCAAGGCGACAGGAAAAAGGCACTTCGCCACGTAAAAGGCACTAATCGGACACTCAAAAGGCACTAAACTTTCAGGCGGTCTAACAGACCAGGAATCGGGAGGTCTAACAGGATTGGGGTGGGGTTAAATCAGGTGGGAGGGTGCCGCGATTAACATAGATCAACTGAAAAGGAGTCTTTCAATGGCAACGCAAAGCATCCGTCTGAGCGAGAAGAACTTCATCGAACGTGCAGCGTGTGAGTTGAGAGAACTGATGCACGAGGTTCGTGAATTGATAACAGATCACGACATCTACTGGAAGGTGCAGCGCGTCATTCAAAGTAATCCCCGGCTGTTGGTTGCCCGTAGCGCGTTTTTCGACACGATGAATGACAGCTTCGCGCACTCAGCCGCGATGCGTGTTCGGCGGATTGTTGACAAGGATCACCGAACAATTTCTTTGCTCCGGTTGCTGAAGAACCTGGTTGACTATCCAGGATTGTTAGGCGGGAAAATCACCCGCGATGACCTGGAAAACGACATTCGAGAACTGGAGGAAGCAACGAACAAAATCAAGACTTACGTGGATAAATCTGTAGCGCACCACGACAGGAACTCCATTGCGGATACACCACTCAACCGCGAGTTAAGCCGCTCCATCAAAACAATCGAACGGCTGTTTCGCCGGTACTTCAACCTGCTGATGGGTGTGGACATTGATCTTTCTGTTAATTATCTGGAAGACCCGCTTGCCATCTTTCGGTACTCGTGGATAACACCTTAAGCCGGGGAGGGAAGTGTGTTAACTTTCGTAAGGCTGAAGGAGACTCCAAAAGTGAGTACACGTCCTCGTTTGCACACATTATTCCAAGGGACCAAGGTACGTCACCTGTTAATTGAGGGTGCCGACCCCGGCGCGAAGAATTTGATTCAACTCGAAAATGGTGTTCCCACTGTTATTTTTACGGGCAAACAATATGAGGTTGAGCAAAAGGCCCACTCCTTAATGGCAGAGTGGAGCAAGACGGAACGTTTTGAGTACAGGAAGGACGGTGATCCACCAGCGTTTGAAGCCCTCCGACCAACCATCACTCTTGTGACGTTGATGGGGTATACCAGGATTCACGACCCCAAGCAACAGAAGGGAATGAACCTGATCGGCGTAGTTCCCCTCGCTCAGTGGCGGGGTTGGAAGGATAAGAACGGTGATGATTATGAATACGGCTTCGATGGAACAACGATCTTCGGTCAACCAAAGGTGACAGCCGCCCATGGTGTGAACATGGAACCCAAGACTAATGAAGAGTTTGTTGCTACTCTGAAAAAAGTTGGGGAACTCCGAAAGAGCCTTGGCCCTACTCACACGTTCATCCTTGGTTGATGCACGTTAGCACTCAAGCGGCCTTATTCTCTGCTTTCAACTGAGATAACCAACCATCAACTTCGCTTCTTCTGAAGCGCACGGCGCTACCGATTCGTAACACAGGAAGGGGGTTGTTGCGCGGATCACCGCTGCGCGTGCTTTCCTTTGCCAACTCATAGACGTGACCCTTACTGATTTTCAGCAAATCAGCAAGCTCACCGGCTGTTAAGATTTCATCGCCCATGTTTGACTCCCTGTGTTCGGAAATCCAAAATGCAACTGAGTCTCAGCAAAGCAGAAAGCCGCTTGGCGGCTGTTAAGATTTCATCTGCTTTCTCACGCTTCAATACTTCACGCGCAACCCGCAACACGTAACGTGTCTCTTCACGCAACTTACGCTCTTTCCGCCGTGCCTTGCGTTTCGCTTTAAGGCGACTACGTTTGCGGTCGCCAATCTTCTTTCGCTGCTTGTCGTACTCCCTATTTACTCTCCCATACGGGAAGCGGTCGAACGCTCGGAAGTGTGCCAGCTTCGCAGCGTATCTTTCTGAAAACGTCTTCCTCATCATCCAACCGTGATGGGTGGTTTGTTTTCAATAACAGCCGTGACCTTTACATCTAACGCTTGCTGCAATTCGCACAAACGCAACACAGCCTCGCGCAGTAATTCAATTTCCCTGATTAGAGACTTACCTGGTGCGCCATAATCCCCGTTTTCACTCATCGAATGTTCTCCTGTTCGCCTTGCCTCTTAAAAGCGGCCCTGAGCTTCAAGGCGTCCTGATGTCTTTTTTCCTCTGTTTCACCCAGACCGGCAATATAGGGTTGATCCGGCCCAAACTCTTTAGGACAGTCGTAGATCAGCAGCCGTTGTTTGCCGTTGAGTGTTAAGAGAAACCTTTCCAACTCAGGATGAAGCGGCTGAGTACTGTCCCAAACGATGAGGTAGTAAGGAATATTCTCCACCTGTTTTTGTTCAAAAATGGCGTTGATGGTGTCGGGCTTCAGTGCTTCAGGAAGATTACCTTTCAGCCACTCACATTTATAATTCCGGCATCCTTGAGGCCGGGTGTCATAGATTGTGCAGCCGCCAAGCCCCGGCGCGCAGTGTGAGCACCACTCACCAGCGGCCTTTTCAAAATCAAAAACATCACTCTTAGCTATTGGCAGCAGCTTGCAGCACAAGGAACAGCTTCCACATTGCCTGTCTTGGAGGATTGGAAGTAAGGAGCTTGATTCCATTGCTACGTCTCACCCGCGAAAGATGCTCTTGACTTAGAGCGGCATCGCGCCTATCTTACTCAGCAGCGATGCGGCCCGGAAAAACTCGCTGAAACACAAAAGGTTTTCTGGGACTAACCACATTCTCAAAGGACAATGAAAGGCCCTGTCTTACAGCGGGGCCTTTTACTTTTTGTGGTCACGTTCAGGGTTCTGTTATCATCCTCAGCCGAGAGGAACCAATGGCAAAACTAATCACCGTCGTACGCCAGTTGCGGAAGGAACGCGACCGTGTAATGCGGCTGGCTCCGCTCATGTTGTTCGGTATACTCGGTACTGCACAAAGCGCAAAACAGCCCACTCTATACGTCGGGCCTCCCGATAAAGGTGAAGGTGATGCCCATATAGTGCTCAAGCAGGCCATACAAGACTTGGGCGTCAGGGTAACGCTGGTTGCCATAGAGCCTGCCGATTTCGGATCAACCTACTCGTTTACCCCCGATCCGTATGTCTCGAAGAACAACGAGAACAGGGTGCGTTGCACTTTCGCCGTTTCAATTTACAGAGAGAGTGACGCCGTGGAAATATTTTCACATGTGGGGCATGGAGAAACGGCGGATAAGCATTCATGCCTAGAACGTGCCGCTTGGGATGTGGCCTTACGCTTGCGCGAACATTTTACCCAGTGACGATCTTTGGAGGTACTTTACCGCACTGCTATTATTGAAGGCCGAGAACGGCTCTAGCCTACGGTCAATGCTGCTTCTTGCCCTCCCCCATCAGCGATTTGAAAAGGTAAGTAAGACCACCGGCCCCAATTCCTAACTCACCCATCGTTTTTGCGAACTGTGCGACCTTTGGCAGAGCTTGAATCAACGTCTGCTTTGCTGCTTGCGCTTCCATTCCAGGCAGAACGTTCCCCGCAAGATGACCCAAAGCAAAATCAGCAATCTCACCAGGCACAGCCATGACAGCGGGACCAACCGCTCCAATCGTCGCAGCCCCGGCCAACGTCTGTGCAGTCTTCTTGGGAATGGTTGCCGTCTCCGCGTCAAGCGCCTGTTGCTGTGTGCCTGATTGCTCACGTTGTTGCTGTAGGGCTTTGGCCCTGTTAACTGTGTCAGTGAAGCTCTCACCATCACGCGGCATTACGACCGGCTGGCCCACATCATTCGTCACCTGACCTGATGGGGTTGGTTGTTGTGTTGGCTTCGCGCTCATCTGTGCCAACTGTTCTAGTGGCGACAGGCCGGAGGCCGGAGTAGGTTGCTGCGCAGGTTGCGCAGGTCCGCTCTGTTGTGCCAACTGCTCTAGTGGTGAAAGTGCCGCGCTCATTACTGGCCTCCCATCATGCCGCGAACCGCACCGCCTTGTTTGGAGTGGGTCTTGTACGTTGAGGGCCGTGCGTTATCAACAAAGGTTTGAACGGAGCCGGTTGAAGCTTGGAGCGCTCCGGCCATCGCCGCAGGCCCATTCTTGAAGTTGTTAAGCAACTGCCGTTCATAACTCTCCACACCTTCTTGTGAGCGGAAACCGTGAACACCGCTGTTAGCCATCGCCATATTGTGAACGTGAACACCAAGAGCAGAGATGTCAGGATCATTGTTACCGATCATCTGCTCCGCGTTGGTGTAACGACCGGCAACAGCACCTAGAATGTCGGGCCGCTTCATCACGATCTTGGCAACTTCATTTGCATTGAAGGCGATGTTCTCTGCTAGTTCGGCCTTCTTCTTTTCGTCAGCACTCACCTTTGGCAACCAATCACCCGCAGTTGCTTGAGCAGCATTCGCTTTGTTTGCGGCCTTGTTGTTATCAACCGCTTCTTTTTGCTGCGTCTGTAGATCGGAGGAGAATTTCTGTTGCTCTTGTTTCTGTGTCGTTGCTTTGTCGATTGCAGCTTGATCACGCTTGTCTGTGATGCCCTGGAGGTTAGAGAGGTGGTCAATGTCAGACTGCACGGCGGTGATGGTGTTAGGGTCTGCGTTCGGAGTTGCCTTGTACTTCGTCAACTGCTCCGTCATGTTGTCCACACGGCTTTGCAAGTCATCCGCGTGCATCGGGTTGCCTTTCATGTCCATGCCGTTGCTCATCTGACGCAACACATCATAAGCGCGGTCATTAACAACACCACTGCTTACTGGAGGCAGACCGTAAAACGATGCTCGTGCGTTATAGTCCTTCGTGTTCGCTTGTGCTTGTTCGGCAGAACCTTTGTTAGGGATGTACCAACCCTTTGGTCCGGCGATGGTGCCAGCCGGTACGCTAACAGCACCGTTCTGTGCTTGCTGCACACCCATGTGTTCCCAGACTTCTTTTCCACCATCGTTGTTAGGGACGAAGGTGTAAGTCATGCCTGTGGTTGACTTCATGCGGTCGGCTTGTGCATCGGCATTCGCTTGAACAGCGTTCTGATGATCTTCGTCTGCCCACTGTAAGCGGACATCCTCGTTATGAAGTTGGCTCAAACGCACCTGGTCATCGAATGACTTGAATTTGATTTCCTGTTGTTGTGCTTGCTGTTGTAGCTCCGCACCAGCACCGCCCGCCAAACCTCCGGCGAACGATGCGCGGCCTCGCTGATTGGCGGCTCCGGCAATACCGGGGCCTACGGCTGAGGCAACCGCCGACAGGATTGCTCCCAACCGGCTTCCACCACCAACAGAAGGCGCGTTAGCCTCAAGCCCGCCCTCTTCATGTAACACAGGAGAGGGTGATGGGTCTGCTGTGATTTGTGGAGCGGGGCCGTTGCCGACTACCGCGCTCGACAGGTTTGAAGGTGCTGAATTTTGATCGGGTGTTACTGGTGTGGTTGACATAACGTATTTTGTCCTTTTCAGTTGATGTACTTGAAAGTGGTGTTAGAACCAACTTCCACGATTGCTACGGATGGTGAAACCGTCTTGCATGTGTACGTCTTAATTTCTTCGCATCTGTCCTCACCTGGAATCATGCTTAACAGTTTTGAGATTCCGGCAAGACGCGCCTGTTGTTCAAGCAACCCATCAATCACTTCGCTTGTTCGCTGCACTTCTTCGTCGGTTGCTTGTGAGCTAATGGCAACCCCTGTTATCACGAAAGCATTCTCGGCTTTTGTGTAACAGACATAGCCGATTAATTTACCCCACCCATTCACGGCCTGTGCTACCTTCAGGTCTGGGGTGTGAAAGTTAAACCCTTTGAAGTCCGCGCTGCGCCTCATCCATGCGTGAAGCTGAAGAAAATCGGGCCAAGGCATTTCAGAACAGCGGAACAACACGGCCTTGATGTGGTTGTTTAACATTTGTATATGCCTCAGTTGGCTTTCTTCGCAAAGTTGCCGCGAATCGTGCGTTTGCACCGTTGATGGCAGATCGGGCATTTGTGTCCGCAGTCGGCGGCGTTCTCCCCATTGACCGTGTTGAGGCCTCGAATAAACTCCTCTGCGAGTGTTAACACTGATGGGTGATCCTTTGCAGGGTGTACTTCTGACGCAGCGCACAGCTTCTTGCTGCGCTGCACGCGGACACCGTTCTCATACGCATAGAACCTGACGTGAAAGGCTCCGTGCTTCTCATAGATCGAACCGGCCTGTGGCGCTTTGGTGCGCGGCTTGCTCATGGTGTTATCCCTTTTGCGTTGCTTCATCACTTCATACGCATAACCAGGACCAGGCAACAGCGGATATTGTGGGTCTTCAGGAGCGGGGTCTATCCACGTTGCTGAACGAGGATGTGCGGCGAGAGGTTTCCAGCCTGCGGCCTTCAACTCCTCTTCCCATTTGTCTTCCTGCGTCCGGTGTATCCCTCGATCTTCAGGACTGCTCATTGCGTTCCTTTGCGGGCTGCGTGCTTGCTTTGCGGGCTGCATCAGCGGCCTCACGGCACAGATCACCGATGTTAATTTCTGTGCAAGCGGGTAAATCTGGCGATGGGGGCGGAATCACTTCGTAAGGTATGAAAGCCGTGGGCATTGTTTACCTGTTAGAAAGCATGGCGCGGCGGCGCACTTCCTCTAAAGGAAGGTCGTACATTTCCTCTTTGGTAGTGTTATCGAACACAGTGCCCGGAGTGTTAATAGCTTCAGTGGCAAGCCGCCTTACTTCTGCGGCATGTTGCTTCGCCAGCGCGGGTTTGCTCAACGTCAACAACCCCGCATCGCGGAGTTGCTGTGCTGCAATCTCGTAATCTTCAATTGAAGCATTGTTATCAGATACTCCGTTGGCTGCAAGTTGCATCTTCATCAAGTGAGCGTTGTGGGTGGAATCAACATATTCCGGGTGGAGAGTTATCCAAGCGTCACCGTTCTTCTGCGTCTGAAGACCATTAGCCTTTAACTGCTCTCCGCGCACAGCGTCCTTGATACGGGCCTGAAATTCATCGAACGGCATGTTATCGAATTCGCGCTCTTCATCCGATATCACAGGCGCAGTGTTAAGTGCCGCGTGGCGCTCCTGCGCGATGAGGGAATCGAGGCTATCATATGTGCGGCCTGTTACGGGGCTTTTGTATGTGCTTGGTGCTTTTGCGGTCTTGTCAATTTCTAACAGACCCTCAGCATTCAAAGCATCGACGGCGGCTGCAAAGTCTGGATACGTGGGATTGGTGATCCCTTGCAAAGTCAACCACCGATTCACTAATTGGTTGTTCTTATCAGTTCTCCGATACTCTGGGTGCGCAATCTGAAAGGAATAACTATCGGCCTTGCTGATAGCCGCTGCTTGCCGGTCTGCATTGGTCAGAGCAGCCTTGTTAACAGCCGCCGCGAATTGCTTCTCATCTAAAATGGTTGAACCCATTGTTTCTCCTTGTTAGTGTTAGTGAACTTTGACAACGGACGGCGATGTTAGACCCGATTCTGACAGAACCGTCCGTTGTGTTATTACACTGACAGGTGTGGCAGCGTAAACTGTTAAAACTTTGACGCACTGTGCAAGCGTTGCTGCGAAATCTCTCACCAGAGGGGGTCAGGTGTCTTGACTTCGGAGCCTGCACAGTGCGTTTGCGCCTAGACGCAAACTCAAACTTGTTACCCTTGAACTTTGTGACCGGAGCGCGTGTTGCTATATCGCTCAGAGGCCGCAAGATACTTGATGGGGTTCAATAACTCCTGATGCTGCACGGATGAATCACCAGACATCGTACCCAAGGCTTTTAGCACATCACTACCCAAGGCTTCGATGGTTTCTGTGTTCTTGTTGACGGCTTCTGCCAACGTGTCACAGGTTGCGATGAACCTTTCAGGCATCGCAAGTGCGTGCGAGAAAGCCAACTTCAATTGTTTGAAAAACGTTTTCATAACGTTGTCTCCGTTGCGGTCTGTTGCGCGGCGTTAGCTCCGTTGGTGTTTTGTAACATCGGTTTCATCTGCTGTGCTTCCTGTGTTGGCGAACTTGCTTGCGGGCTGAAAGCCGCTGTAGTCGGTTTTGCCTTCGCGGTCGGAATGTTCCGCAGGGGCTTTCGCCTGGTTAGGTCTGTTATCTTCGGTTTTGCTCATGTGTAAGCTCCTATTCTTTAACAACTGTCCCGCAAAAGTGTGGCCTTGTTTTGCACAACACCTCTGCGAGACATCTTTGGGTAACACTCCTCCCCACCAGAGAGATTCCTGGTGGGGAAGAATTACTCCATTACAGCAAATGTGATGTATCCGAAAGCATGCCCTGTGATCAGCAGAGCACGCCGTCAAACGCTTTTCCGTCGCTGGCCAGCGACGA
>Ga0073928_10010327_pt1 | contig 11148 bp, 9 predicted proteins | sample PaiPotPPA55metaG_FD_76969 | JGI IMG/M metagenome (GOLD analysis project Ga0073928, IMG submission 76969) | Iron sulfur acid spring bacterial and archeal communities from Banff, Canada, to study Microbial Dark Matter (Phase II) - Paint Pots PPA... ...
AGCGAGTGCGCGAAAAGGCCAAACAACACCTGAGCTGCTACATAGACAATGTTAAGAGCTATACCGATCGCAAAGGCCTTACCGAAAGTCGTTGGCAGATGATGCGAATGCCCCACACCGGTATGGGAATGGTGGTCGTGCGAGTGGATGTGCGCATCTTCCCCATTCAGGTGCGGATTCGTATTATCCATGTCCTTTGAAACTTGAGGTTCGCCGATACGCCCACAGGCCGATACCGACACGCCCCACTTACCGGTCCACACCGCCAAAGCAGAGATATTTCACCTCGATAAACTCGTCGATACCATAATGGGAACCTTCTCGTCCGATTCCGGATTGTTTCATGCCGCCGAACGGAACAACCTCGGTGGAAATTAACCCGGTATTGATGCCCACCATGCCGTATTCCAGCTCCTCAGCAACCCGCCAGATACGACCGATGTCCCGGCTGTAAAAATAGCTGGCCAAGCCAAATTCGGTGTCGTTCGAGAACTGGACAGCATCTTCGTCCTTGTAAAATCTGAAAAGCGGGGCAACCGGTCCAAAAGTCTCCTCCCGAGCAACCTTCATTGCGGAGGTGACGTCCGCGAGTACGGTCGGCTCAAAAAACGTACCACCCAGACTATGGCGTTTCCCGCCGAGCAATACGCGGGCGCCTTTAGAGACAGCATCCGAGATATGCTCCTCGACCTTCTCGACCGCGGCCTCATCGATCAGCGGTCCTTGTGCGACCCCGGCTTCGAAGCCGTTGCCGACTTTCAGCTGCTTCACGGCCGCGATAAGCTTTTCGGCGAATGCATCGTAAACCCCGTCCTGGACATACAACCGATTTGCGCACACACAGGTTTGACCGGTGTTACGAAATTTTGAGATGATCGTGCCTTCAACGGCGGCATCAAGATCTGCATCATCAAAGACGATCAACGGGGCATTTCCACCCAACTCCAGCGAGACCTTCTTGATCGTGTCGGCACTTTGCCGCATTAAAAGGCGTCCGACTTCTGTCGAGCCGGTAAACGTGATCTTGCGCACATCGGGATTGGAGGTCATTTCGCCGCCGATGGCTTTCGGATCGCCAGTCAGGACGTTAAACACTCCTGCGGGAATGCCCGCACGCTCCGCCAGCACCGCGAGCGCAAACGCGGACAACGGCGTTGATTCGGCCGGCTTGGCCACCATGGTGCATCCAGCGGCAAGTGCCGGACCGGCTTTCCTGGTAATCATTGCCGCCGGGAAATTCCAAGGTGTTATGGCGCAACAGACGCCGACCGGTTCCTTCACAACAACCAATCGCCGATCGTTCCAGGGTGACGGGATAGTGTCGCCATAAACGCGTTTGCCCTCCTCCGCGAACCACTCGATAAAAGAGGCAGCGTAACCTATTTCCCCTTTAGATTCAGCCAGCGGCTTACCTTGCTCGGCCGTCATAAGCCTGGCCAGGTCATCCAGGTTCGCCATCATAAGGTCATGCCATTTGCGGAGGAGGTTCGCGCGTTCCTTGGCCGTTTTGCGCCGCCATCCGGGCCAAGCTGCTTTCGCAGCTTCAATCGCACGGCGTGTTTCCGCCGCGCCCATGTCCGGAACCTGACCCAACACCTCGCCGGTAGCCGGATTTGTTACCTGAAAGCTTGTGCCGTTATCGGCTTCGCACCAGCGACCGTCAATGTAGGCCTGCTGGCGAAAAAGCTCCGAATCATTCAATGAAAGCGTCATCATATCTTCAGCGACTCGCCGTCAACATCACGCTATCCGAAGGAATAGGCAACGCCGTTTAGAATGAGGCCCACGAAACACGCGAAAACACGCGAAAGGGGATGAGAGGTGTGGGTTGGGAGGCCCATGTCACATCACGCTACCCGACACTGGACCCGGTAGGGACGACACTCCTGCGCGATCCGGCGTGGCATGTCCAAAAAACGTGCAACGGCAATATTTGACCAACGGCAATATTTGACCTGTCCCTCCGAGTTTGGTCAATTGCGATTAACACCAAGCTCGTTAGCAAGGAAAGAAAGAACATCGGTAATATCCGCGACCTGCTGGTCGAGCGAACTGCCAATACCGTGACCAAACGAGTTAACTGTTAGCAAAATCGGGTTACCGGGAGCAGCCTCCGCCTGAAGAATTGCGGCAAACTTGAAAGAGTTATAAGGCGCCACCCGGCCGTCGTTGAGCCCGGCAGTCAGCAGAATCGCAGGGTATTTGGTATTCTTCACTACATGGTGATAAGGTGAATACGAATACAATGCTTTGAATTGATCCGGGTCCTTAACGCTGCCAAACTCGGTGGTGTTAAATAAGCCGTTCGGCGACAATTCAACTCGCAACATATCGTAGATCCCGACCTGCGAAACGACCGCCTTCATGAGGCCCGGATGTTGGGTGATCATCGCTCCCATCAAAAGTCCGCCATTGCTTCCGCCTAGCATGCCGAGCTTGGAAGTTGAAGTATATTTGTGTTCGATCAGGTATTGGGCGCACGCAGCGAAATCATCGAATACATTCTGCTTCTTAGTGAGGTTTCCGGCCTTGTGCCAATCTTCACCATACTCGCCCCCGCCACGTAGGTTGGTATCCACAAAAATCCCCCCCAGATCATACCAGGCTCGTAAGGGTAGCCTTACCCTAGGCGCTTCGCTTAAGCCGTAGCCACCGTAGCCATAAAGAATGGTCGGATTGCTGCCATCGAGCGCTATCCCTTTCTTGTGTAAGATGTTTAGAGGGATCCTAGTGCCATCTTTCGAGACAGCGAAGTCCCGGGTCACTTCCAGATCTGCGAAATTGACTGGTGGCTCCGAATTGAGTTCGGTCGCGGTAAGTTGACTACCTTTAGCCTCATATTTGAACCACTTTGGAAGCTCGGTGTAGCTTCCGATACGGACCAGCACCAAATCTTTGCCGGCGGCCAACTGCGCTACATTGGAAATCCGCGGCATCGGCACAGTTTCTAGGTTCGAGCCGTCGAGTGCGCAGGCATAAAGTCCTGATGGTCCCCCTTCCAGGGTATGGATCAGAATTTTGTCGCCGGAAACCGCAACCTCTTCGACAACCCCTTCCATTGGCGCTACAACCACTTCCGGTTTTATCTCAGATGCATCCAAGGAAAACTCCACGACCTTACCGTGCGGAGCTGCATCCAGAGAAATTGCATAGAGCACGGGACCAAAGGACAGGGCGCCTTTTTTTACTTGGTCCTCGAACTTAGTGATCTGCCGCCACCTCTTGTCTGGGCCATAGACGAAATGCTCAAAGTCGCCACCGTCTCCATTGGCGACGGTCGCAACGACGTAATCGGAGTCGACGTTCGATTGAAGCTTCACTTCCGCAATCTTTGGGAATTCTTTTCCGACGGAATAGACGTCCTCTGATTCCGAAGCTCCGATTTTGTGAAAATAGACTTGCTGAAAAAAGTGAGCATCGGCGGCGGGCCGCTCTCCTTCTCTTGGATAGCGCGTATAGAAAATCCCGTTACCATCCTTGGTCCAGGCCGCGCTTCCGGCGCCGGTCGGAAACTGGACATGTTTAATCAGGTCCGGCAACTGTTTGCCGGTGGCTACGCCGAAAAAGTAAAGGTCCCCATCTTCAGTTCCATTCTTGGAGAGACAAACGGCAACGAACGCTCCATCCGGTGAGGGGACAAACCAATCAATGGCTGTCGCGCCGGAAGGATCGATCGCATTCGGATCGCAAACAGATTTTTCGCTCCCCGGATTATCCGGAGAATCCAGCAGAACGAGAAACTTTTGCTGTTTGGCGGGATCGAACTTAAGGGCAAAAATTTTACCGCCCACTATTTTGAGGTCGCCAAAGCTAGGGGGCGTGGAAGAGAACAGCTTCTTGACTTGGGCAGCGAGTTGGGTTCGACCGGGTAAGGCGGCCAAAAAACTTTGTGCCCGCGTGTTTTGAGCCGCCGCCCAGGCCTTGACCTTCGAATCGTCGAGGCGCTCCAGCCACCGGTAATCGTCCCGCACCGTCGTACCAAAGTAGTCATCTGTGACTGATTCCTCCTTGGTCGGCGGGGCCAGCGCTAACTCTGGATCGCTACCCCAGCCGGACTGTTGCGGAAATAACATCGAAGAGATGAAGGCCATCGAAATGAGAAATCCTCGCATGAAGCCAAGCATGCATCTCGACCCCCAAAGTGCGAAAGGAATTTCGATGTGCGAATCCAGGCTCGGGCTGGCTGGCTCCAGTTTTCAGTTTGGCAAGAAATCCCGAATTTGAAAACCGCAGATTATGCCGATTTCGCAGATTTGGAGAACTCGGAGGGACTGAGAACTCCGGAGAACTCGGTGAGGGAGAACTCGGAGGGACAGGTCAAATATTGCCATTGCACGTTTTTTGGATATGCCACGCCGGATCGCGCAGGAGCGCTACCGCGTCTAATGTCGGTCGCGCGATGTGACATGGGCCTCCCAGCCCACACCTCTCATCCCCTTTCGCGTCTTTTCGCGTGTTTCGCGGGCCCCATTCCTTAGGCTAAGCGGGGACACTTACTGGACCACGGGCGGGAGGCTGCTAGAACTTCAAAATTCCGGCTAGAAACTGCTTAAGCCGTTCGCTTTTCGGTCGACCAAAAACTTCGATAGGCGAACCTTCTTCCTCGATCCTGCCTTCATGGAGGAAGATCACGTGGTTCGAAACATTCCGGGCGAAACTCATTTCGTGCGTTACGACCACCATCGTTCTCCCTTCCGCTGCGAGTTGTTGCATCACTCTGAGCACCTCGCCGACAAGTTCCGGGTCCAGGGCCGACGTAGGCTCATCGAAAAGCATCACCTCCGGCTCCATGGCAAGTGCTCGCGCGATCGCGACCCGCTGTTGTTGCCCGCCCGAAAGATGTGCCGGATACATCTTCTCTATAGACTCGTTCAGCCCGACCTTGGCGAGATTGCGTCGAGCGCGTTCGATGGCGTCGGTCTTTGAAAGGCCAAGTACGTGGACGGGCGCTTCGATAATATTTTCAAGCGCGGTCAAATGGAGCCACAGATTGAAGTGCTGGAAGACCATTGCCAACTTGATGCGCATTTGCCGAAGTTGGCCTGGATCTGCAACAATCAAATTTCCGTCCTTGCGCCGCTGCAATTGGATCTGTTCGTCGTTCAGAACAAACCGGCCGGCGTTTGGCTGCTCCAGGAAATTGATACAGCGTAAGAACGTACTTTTGCCGGAACCGCTCGAACCGATAATACAGATGACGTCTCCGGCTTTCGCTCGCAGTGATACTCCTTTCAGCACTTCATTGTTGCCGAACTTCTTGTGGAGATCCTCAACGATTAATTTGTACATCGCGCATTGGACTAAATCCTAATGATGGTTCTGCCGCAAAGGAGACGTGTCGGCGAGTGGGCGTTTTGGCGAATAACCATGTCACCGTGCGAAGACGCCGATACGCCCATACGCCGATACCTCGACACGTTTCCCCTTCCCTAACGCAGGTAAGCGAGCCATTTGCGTTCTGCCTTTCGAAAGAACCAAATGAGCGTGGAAGAGATGCAAAGATATAACGCAGCGGCGATTCCATACGCGACGAAAGGGAGGTAGTACTCTGACGAGGCGTTACGAGCCACCTTCAGCAGATCGGGCACCGTAGCGGTGGCCGCTAGAGTCGTCGCATGGAGCATCAGGATCACCTCGTTGCTGTAAGCGGGTAATGCTCGTCGCAAAGCAGACGGCAGGATGATGCAACGGTAGAGAGTGAAGTTGGACATTCCATAGGCTCGAGCAGCTTCGATTTCACCATGCGGCGTTGCTTTGATGGCCCCGGCAAAGATCTCGGTAGTATAAGCGCCGGTGTTCAATGTAAATGCCAGAATCGTGCAATTAAACGCATCCCGAAAAAAGGCATTCAGGAACGGCGTGGCCCGTACAGTATCCAGACTATAGACCCCGGAATACAAGAGCAGAAGCTGGACGTACAATGGCGTACCTCGAATAAGGTAGGTATAGAACGACACTGGAACGGACCACCACCGATTCGTCGAGGCCCTGGCGACAGACAGCGGCACGGCCAAAACAAATCCGAGACCGACCGAAGCTGCCGTCAACCATAGAGTGACAACAAGTCCGGTCGGATGACCGAGCGTCCCGAAGAGATATTGTTGCCAGTATTGTCGAATTAGCTCGGTCATAGCTCGGACCGCCGGATCCCGATAGAGTAGTGCCTTTCCAAAGCCATGAACGCGAGGTTCGAAAAGGTGGTTAGCATCAGGTAAATCAAGCCCGCAACGGCTAAAAAGAAAAATGCATGGTAGGCCCCTTTGGAGCTTGTTCCGGTGATCGCATCCTGTGCGGCTCTCACGACTTCATGTAACCCGATGATCGAGACTAATGCTGTTGCCTTCAGAATGACCTGCCAGTTGTTGCTTATCCCCGGCAGGGCGAAACGCATCATCTGTGGAAAGAGAACGCGATGGAACACCTGCCAGTTAGTAAGTCCGAAGGCAGCAGCCGCCTCCAGTTGGCCCCTCGGAACTGCCAACACCCCTCCCCGAAAAGTCTCAGTGAAATACGCGCCGTAAATGAACCCGAGAACGCAAACTCCGGCGACGAATGGATCGATATCGATCTGCTGTTGATTTAGAGCGTCGGTCAGCCGATTCAGCCAATCCTGAAAGCTATAAAAAAGGAGGAGCATCAAAACCAGGTCCGGCACACCGCGGATAAGAGTCGTATAGATCGCGGCCGGAAACGACAACCAGCGGTTTTGGGAGAGTTTAGCCGCTGCCCCGACAAGCCCAATGACGAACGCCAACAGGAGCGAGAGTAAAGCCAATTGGATCGTCTCCAGCGTCCCGTTCCAAAGCTGTCGCCCGTAACCCTCAAAAAGCATTTTGGTCGTTGTTGTAACCCGCTTCCCCCCCTGATCAGGGGACTGACTCACACAGAGGTCACGGAGGTTTTTTAAGACTTTCGAGAGGCCGGAATTGGAAATGGATTAGTCCGGACAACTTTCATATTTCCTTCGTGACCTCCGTGACCTCTGTGTGACTCAATCCCCGGCGGGTCAGTTTCCATAGATATTAAAATCAAAGTACTTTTTCGCGATCGTTTGGTAACTCCCGTCTTTCAATAGCTCCGCGAGCGCATTGTTCAGAGCGTTCTTAAGGTCGGTATCTACTTTGCGAAGACCTATGGCAGCTGCGCTGCCCAAAATTTTCGGATCCTGCAGTTCGGGACCGCAAAATCCGAATCCTTCGCCCTCCGGCGTTCTGAGGAAGCCGATGCTCGCCTGTGCCTCGTCCTGGAGGCTCGCATCAAGACGCCCCGACTTCAGGTCTGCATAAACCTGATCCTGATTCTGGTATGACACGACATTCACTCCATGTGGTTCGAAATAGATCTTGGCGTACGTCTCTTGGATCGTTCCTTGCTCAACACCGATGTTTTTTCCTCGAAGTGATTCCGCAGTTGGCAGCAAATTTGAGCCGGCCTTGGCTACCATCCGGGTTGGCGAGTAGGAGATTTTCTCGGTGAAATCAATCTGCTGAAGTCTCTTCTCGGTAACCGACATATCTGATAAAACAGCGTCAATCTTTCGGGCTTGGAGAGCCGGGATCATGCCGTCAAAATCATTCTCCACCCACACACATTTGGCGTTCAGTTTCGCGCAGAGCGCATTGCCCAGATCGATATCGAATCCGACGAGGCTGCCGTCGGCCGCTTTTGACTCGAACGGGGGATAACTCGGATCAACCCCGAACCGAATCACTTTCCAATCCTTGGCCGAACCGCACAACGACCAGCTCATCAGCGTGAGAAACAGTACGATGGCAGCGACGCGCTCCTGCGCGCTCCGGCGTAGTTTGTCCAATAAACCTGCAAAAGCGAGAAAGGCCGAGCTAAGGGTCAACGGCCGCGTTTGCGGAAGGCCGTTTTCGTTCACGTTACGCGATCTGATCATAGCGCATTAACCTGTAGACAATCATCGAGCCGGCCCAACTGATGACGAAGACGCCGATGATGATAAAGCCGAGGCTGCCAAAGTTGTGGTTCAAATTTCCGACCAGGTCCCAAAATCCGCCGCTCAAATTCAACTTGTCCTTCAGCAGCCCTAATGCCTCAACGCCTCCGATGAAGAATGCGACCACCACTGAAACGAAGGTGATGGTCATGTTGTAATAAAGCTTTCGGATCGGCTTCACGAAAGCCCAACCATAAGCGCCAACCATCAGGATTCCATCCGTTGTATCCACTAAAACCATACCCGCAGCGAAAAGCACCGGGAAAATCATCATCGCGCCGATCGATAGGCCTTTAGCCGCCGCAGCTGCTGAAATTCCGAAGAGAGCCACTTCAGTCGCCGTGTCGAAGCCAAGGCCAAACAGGAATCCTACAGGGTACATGTGCCAACTTCTTGAAAGCATCCGGAAAACGGGCCTGAAGAGCCGCGTCATTAACCCTCCCCCGGCAAACAGAAGGTCGAGGCTCTGTTCGGTGTAACGTTCGCCGTTCCTTACCTGCCGGAACGTCTTGTAGGTACCCCTGAGAATAAGCAGGTTCATCAGCGCAATCACCACCATGAATACTGCCGAGACCAAGGTGCCAAATATCGCGCCGATCTCCCTGAACTGAGACAGATGCGTTTCGATAGCTGTCGCAGTCAGAAAGATCCCCAACGAGGCGATCAACACGACGGTGGAGTGGCCAAGCGCGAAGTAGAAGCCGACTGACAATGGTCTATGGCCATCCTGCATTAGTTTTCGGGTTACGTTGTCGATCGCCGCGATATGGTCCGCATCAGCCGCATGCCGCAATCCTAAGGTAAACGCGACGATCGCGGTGCCGAGCAGCACGGCGTTACCACCAAAGGTCCACGATGCCCAAATCCATGCAGTCACGTTTGCCGCAACCAGCAGACCGAAGACCGCGGCGACCCGGCCGCGAAAAGTGCGCAGAAAGATTTTTCTCATCTGGTGTCCTGCTTCCGAAATAGCTTACTCAAGAAGCCAAGAATTCGAGAAGTCAAGAATTCAAGAATCACCGATCGGCCGGCAGGGCGCTAGTCTTCTTAAGTTCTCGACTTCTTGAGTGCTTGAGTTCTTGAGTTCTTGTTTGTGAACCAATTGAGTGTAAGCGTCGTAGGCGGTGGTACAGGCGGGCGGCTCAGTCTGGAGGCCGCTGCTGCTTCTGAATATTTTAAACCGGTCGCCTTGGCGGATCTTCGGCCGGAGATCGGTGCCGAGCTGAGCCGGAAATACTCGGAAGTTCGGATGTTTACCGATTTCCACGAAATGTTCCAAACCTGTCCGACGGACGTTGTGTGTGTCAGCACCTATCCACCTTCCCACGAAGTCGTGACGCTGGAAGCCTTAACGATGCCGCTCAGGGCGATCCTGGTTGAAAAACCACTAGGACATAGCGTCGCCTCCGGGCGCCGAATTTTGGAAGCTGTCAAACAGAGAAATATTCCCATGGCCACGCCGCACGGCTTGATGGTGAAGCGCTGTCCTCTTGAGATTATTGAGCGGACACAAAATGGCGAGATTGGAGAGCTTAAACTTATCGAGATCCAGTCCCCCAAATGGGATATCATCAACGCCGGCATCCATTGGCTGAATTTTGCGATAAACCTCAACGCGCGGTCGCCGGTTGAGTCGGTCATGACAGCCTGCGATAAAACAACACGAACTTTTCGAGACGGTATGCAAGTGGAGACCATTGCCGTCACTTATGTTCAAATGGTAAATGGAGTCCGTATTGTGATGCAGACAGGTGACACCGTCCGATCGAACGGGCGCCGAGATGGAACCACGTTTCGGATCATCGGCAATGCGGGCCAGATCGAGTTCTGGGGCTGGGATCCAGACTACTATCTGATCACCGCGACTCATCCCAGGGGAATATTGATCGCGCCGGAGGAGCAGAGGACCTCTTCGCATCAACGGCATCTCGAGAATTTACTGCCGATGATAACTTCAGGCCGGCCGGACTACTCTTTGCCTGAAAGCTCGTTAGAGGCGCTTGAGATCTGCGAAGCCGCATACCTTTCCGCCAGACACGGAGTTGAAATAAAATTTCCGCTGGACCATTTTGAAGTTCCTGCGCCCAATGATTGGCAGCCCGGTGAACCTTATCTCGGCCTGCGAGGCGGACGGGACGGAAGGCAGCTCTCATGATCAATCCAGTCATCTTCGGAGTCGTGGGCGGAGGTTGGCGGGCAGAGTTTTATTTTCGCATCGCACAAGCGATGCCCGAGCGATTCCAAATCGCAGGATGTGTGGCCAGGACCGAAGCCACTCGCGCACGCATCAAGGCGGCGTGGAGCATTCCAATTTTTGATGAGGTCGACGCGTTGCTTGATCAGCATCCCCATTTCGTTGTCGCATCGGTGCCGTGGGCCGCATCTCCGCCTGTTTTGGTTGAACTAGCGGCTCGTAATATGCCGACCTTGGCGGAAACACCGCCCGCCCCCGATTTGGAAGGGCTGATCCAGCTGTGGAAAGACCTGTCCAAAAAAGCTCGGGTGCAGGTCGCCGAACAGTATCAGTTCCAGCCATTACACGCCGCGCGACTGGCCTTCGTTCGCTCAGGAAAACTTGGAGAAGTCCGCCAGGTGCAGGTCTCAGCAGCCCACGGTTACCACGGCGTTTCGCTGATTCGAAAGTTCCTCAATGCGGGCCACGAGAACGCGGCGATAAGGGCCTTCAAGTTCAAATCGCCGCTGATCGCCGGCCCGAGTCGCGCCGGTCCTCCATCGGTAGAAACCGAAATCGAATCCGTTCAAGTGATCGCCTACCTTCAATTTGACCATAAGCTTGCCGTATTCGATTTCGCCCCGGACCAATATTTTTCCTGGATACGTTCCCAACGTTTGCTGGTACGCGGGGAGCGAGGAGAAATTAACAATTTGGATGCCAGCTATCTTACCGACTTCCGGACGCCTGCGAATGTCCGATTCGAGAGACATGATGCCGGCCAAAATGGAAATTTAGAGGGCTACTATCACAAGGGCTATAGCGCGGGTGATATCCGGTGCTATCAAAATCCATTTGTGCCCGGGCGCTTGTCCGACGATGAAATTGCGATCGCAACCTGTCTTGAGCGAATGGCTCATTACGTGGAAACGGGTGAATCTTTCTATAGCCTTTCCGAGGCATCCCAGGACCATTACTTGAGCATGATGATCGCAGAGGCAGCCGACACTGG
>Ga0073928_10010328_pt1 | contig 11147 bp, 9 predicted proteins | sample PaiPotPPA55metaG_FD_76969 | JGI IMG/M metagenome (GOLD analysis project Ga0073928, IMG submission 76969) | Iron sulfur acid spring bacterial and archeal communities from Banff, Canada, to study Microbial Dark Matter (Phase II) - Paint Pots PPA... ...
CACAATCGCAAAGGTCGCATCTTCTGAAACCCGGGGAGGTCCGAATAACCGCCGGTCAGGCAGATTCATCACCACACCAAGCTTGCCGGCTGGAACGCCGGCGCGGGAGAGCCGTTGCCGATGAGGCTCATGAACGGCCAAAACCCGGTCAGCAAACCAGGCGCTAGCCCGTTCTTCCGCCATCAAAAGCCTACTGCCCAGAGTGCCGAGTATGCCATTAAACTTATCCTGGTAAAGTTCCGGCATGGTGTCATGGACGTCGAGCACGACCTTGGCGCCATAGAATTTCGGACCGAGTGCGCAGAGCACGGCCGCGTCGGGCATCGTGCAAACGATTACCACCCCGTAAGGTTTACCACGGCTGAGCCTCGTCGCGCGCATCGACGCCCGCGCAAAAAATCGCAGATAGCTGCCAAGATAGGCGCTCTTGCTCTCACCACGGTAGCGCGGGATTGGCAACGCGATGACATTGACGCCGCGGCTTAAGTCACGCGGCCCATCGGCCAGGCAGATCACATCGACCTGGTCGCCGCGCTCGGCCAACGCTTCGGCGTTACGTTTAACGCGGCTGTCCAGGGAGTAGTTCGTGTAAGCAACGATTAGTATCCGTGCCACTCGCCGACCTCATCCGCTTAGCGGCTCGCTGCTGAGGCGCACCGCTACCGCACCGCTGGTGTCGTCGCCCATGATCACCGGTTGGCCATTGTTGAGGCAAAGGCTCATCTGAGCGCGTTGGCGCCACCAGCGCGCGACCGCGGAAGGCAGCGCCTGCCAGGTTTCGGGCAGGTCGCGCAGCCGCTTCAAAAATTCCTCATAGCGGGCCAAATGCTCACCCGCGCCGATATAATCGGGATGGGTGAGCGCGAGGATCATCCCGCCCGCAGCCGCGATCCATTGCGCCTTCAAACACCACAGCTGGAGCGGATCGCGATGGAGCAGATGGATCAATGTATGGTCCTGCGGCAAGGTGTAGGGCAATTCAATCAAGCCGCCCAAATGGAACGGGAACACGCTGCAGGTGCCGCCGGGCTGCGGCTCGTATGGTTCGGTATCGGCAAAGCTGGAGTCGTATTCGAACGGCAGCCGCGCGATCCATTCAGCGCGCCTGAGCGTGGAGGGTGAACGAAAGCCATGCAACGAATGCTCGCGCGCAAGCTGTTCAAGGCGCGGCGCCAGCTCGGCAAAATCGGCTTCGCTGCGGAACAACCTGCCGTTGTGGGCGAGTCCGTGTGCGCCGATTTCGAAACCCCGCGCGCGCACCCGTTCGACCGTGGCCCAGTCAATCGGATATTGCGCGAGCGGCAGGTTCCAGGACGACAGGAACCCATGCTGCTGTTCGATGTCCGCTATCCGCTCCATGCGCCGGACCCCCAGCGGACTTTCCACATCATGCGTCAGCACGATGCAGCAGCGGGCATTCTCCGGCCAAAAACCGATATGCCACCCGTCCTCCGACTTGATCGAATCGAGCGCGTGCTTAAGCCATGCGCGCCAGAATTCCAGCAATGCGCTTTCGCAGGGCCAATTGGGGAATCCGCTGACGCGCCGGGCGCGGATAACCGTCGAATTAAGCCAGTGGCGAACAGTGCGCGGGATGAAGTTCTTGATCCGGTAATAGCTCTCCAGCGCTGCTGATGGGCGCCGCTGCTTTTCATCAAGATAGAGTTCCAGCAGATAGCGTTCAGCGCCGGCCTGCGAGTAGTTGGTTGCAGGACCTAGCGGGTCACGCCACTCTTCGGCAAGTTTCCAAAAGCTGAATGCGTCGTTGCCCGAGGGTGGAGTCGCCGGCTCCGCCGTTAGCGGCTGAGGGGTGCGCAAGGCTAACGAATTTAATGCTAGCGCCATACTGTCTCCAGCATGAGCAGCCGCCGTAGCTGTTGTCGGCGCACGAAGCGAACTACTTCCGGCGGCGCCGCACGCGGCGACCGTCTCAGGAAATCCCCGAAATAGCCCGCCAACATCATTGCGGAGCCCAGCACATACGGTGGCGTTAAAAAGTGGCTGGCGGCGCGAACCATCATGAACAGCATTGAGTAGCCCGAACGATAGGCGGCTCGCCCAGCCGTCCGCCGCGCCCGCCAGGCGCTCGCGGCGCTTCCCTGCGGACGATGGTGATACGCGCGGATATGGCGGAAGTGGCGGCTGTGAAAGCCGAGCATCATCGCGTGAAGTTCGTCAATTGTGTCCCATCCCAATCCAGCCTCCAGACCGCCAATTGCCGAAAAACAGTTGCCCGAGTACATCTTGGCCGCACCGCGTGCATGAAACGACGGCACGTTGATCTCCCGCCATTGTGCGCCGTCGGGTTCGAGCAGAATCGACCCTGCGATCCCAAGTTTCGTATCACGCCGGAATTCCACCAGCAGTGATTCGATGAAGTCCGGAGCGAAAGTGAGATCGGCGTCGAGCCGCAGCAGATAACCCCATTTGCCCCATTCTTCAGGCGGCAGAAACTGCATAACTATGGATTCACCACCGGCTGCGCGGGCGCGATTGCGCGGTAGATGGTGCGATTCGAGCCACGGATAGCGGCTAGCGGCCTGATCCAGAATCTCGGCGGTCGCGTCAGCCGAGCCGTCATCGATCACAATCCAGCGCTCCGGCAGACGTGTTTGCGCGGCCATCGAAGTAATCAGGCCGGGCAGCAGTCTCTCCTCATCACGGGCTGGTGTTATCGCGACCAAACCGCTCATCTCAGGTCTCCGCCACGTCCAGGATACCGGTCCAGCGGCGGCCGGACGCCCGCCGAACCATTCCCAGTACCTCGTCCGCTTGGAGCCAGCAGAAGACTATCGCTGGTGGAGCCGCCACAAAAACCAGGACCATCGGCGCATGGAAATTGAGCGTCGCGCCGGCGAGCTTCCCAAGGACGGTGACCGCCGCGCAGGCCGCGGTGATTCGTAGACCGGGAACCACCGCAGCCGCAAGCTCGCGCAGGCGCATACCCACCAGGAGGCACACCAGATACTGGCCGATGATGCTGACTGTGGCTTCGACGATGCTGATCGCGCCGCAGATGGCTACCAACCCCATCGGCGCGGTCAGGCCCACCGCGGCGACGATCAGTACGAAACGAACGCCATGCAGGTAAATGTCGAAGGAAGGATAGTCCTTGGCATAATATACAGTGCCAATCGCGATGCGAACTCCAAGCAGCGCCAATCCCACAGCGAGAATGCGCATCGGCGCCGCCGCCGGCAGCCACTTAGGCCCATAGATGCTCTCGAGCAGTTCCGGTGCTGCAATCGCAACGCATCCGAGAACTGGCAATACCACGCGCCCGAGATAGTTAACGAAGGTACGATAGGCCCGCGCCAGCTCGGGGTCGTTCCCCTGGAGTTTGCAGAAAGCAGGAAACGCTACGAGCCCCGCGATGCGGTAGAGCCGATCAGGAATGAATCGAAAGAGATCCCAAGCTATCGAGTAGAAGCCCAGCGTGGTGCTGCCGAGCAGGCGCCCCACCAGCAGGTAGTCAATGTTGCCGGAACCAGTGGTGATGAAACCACCCGCCAGTACAGTACCAGCAAACCGGGCCAAATCGAGCGCCGCCCATAATCGCGGCAGGCCTAGCGGTAAGCGCGCGTCTGCGACCAAAACCACCAGCGCATGGACCCCAAGCCGCGCACCGAGGGCGGCCGGCAGACTCCACTGGGGCAGGCCCTCGAACAACAGCACCAGCGCGACCGTCAGAAACAGGATTTCGGCGAGTGCGTTCGCGACCGCAATTGCGCCAAACCTCAGCTCGCGCCGGAGCCGCGCGTGCGCACAGATCGCGATGCCCTGCAGCAGCAGTGGAATACACAACAGACGCGCGCCGAAAACGAGGCCCTTCATCCCCATCACGCTGGCCAGCCAAGGCGCGCCAAAATAAAGTCCCGCCACCAAGCTGAAAGATAATACGAGCGTCGACCACCAGGCCGTGACCTCGTGTTCCTGCCGCAAATCGACTCGCTGGATCAGCGCCTCGGGAAGGCCGGCTTCTGCCAACAACATTCCGAACATGCCGACTATGGTCAGCACCTTGAGCAAACCAAAATCCTGAGGACGCAGAGCGCGGGCGAGAAAAATCACGCCGCCGATGCGAACGGCCTGAACCACTACTTCGCCCGCCATGTTATCGCGCACGCCGCGGGCAAAGGCATCCCAAAGCGAGCTCCAACCTGCCCCCCCGTGGCGAGCCTGATCGAAGTCTGGCCGGGAGGGCGGGGTGGTGCTGCTCAGCTGGTCGCCCCCCGTGCTGGGCACGCCGGGTTGCTCCAGCTGATTCATACTCCCCCTCCCCGCAGCAACGCGGGCAGCGTCCTTATCAGAATCCTGAAATCACCGGAGAGGGACCAGTCTTCGAGATATTGCACATCCAGCTGGACCATCTCGTCGAACGTCAGCCGATTACGTCCGCTTACTTGCCACAAGCCGGTGATTCCCGGCGCAGCATCAAGACGCCGGCGATGCCAGTCATCGTAATACTCCAGTTCGTAGGGCAGAGCCGGCCGCGGACCAATCAGACTCATCTCGCCGCGCAATACGTTGAGGAGCTGAGGCAGCTCGTCAATCGAAAAGCGGCGTAGAAGACGGCCGACGCGGGTGATCCGGTGATCGTTGGCCAGCTTGAAAACGGCGGCTCCATTGGAGTTACCGTTTGTCGCCGCGGCGTGGCCAGTGCGAATCCAGTCGCGAACGTAATCACGATGAATCTGGTCGCTTACCGCGTGCTGCATCGTACGCAGCTTGAGTAATTGGAATCGCTGGCCGTGCACACCGATCCGGACCTGGCGAAACAAAACCGGCCGCCCACTTGTAACCAGGATTAGCAGGGCCCCGAGCGCCAACGCCGGCGCCGACAGCACCAGCAGTAGTAAAACCGCCACCACGTCGAACCCGCGTTTAAGCGCATAATTGAGCCCCTCGATATTGGTGCAACGCGGTCCGACCAGCGGCATCTTCCCGAGCACATCGACCTTGACTCCGGTCGAAAACGCGCGAAACATCCACGGCACCATCCACCAGCGCAAACGGCTCTGCTCGCAGGACCTGATGATTGCTTCAAGCTCTTCGTGCGAAGCGTCCGGAAATGCGATCGCAACCTCGAGAAACGGATAGTCACCGCTTAGATCTGGCAGCCGCTGAATACTGCCGATAACCGGGTAACCTCTGTATTGTTGCGCAGCTCGGGCGGCATCAAGAAAACCTACCGGTTCATATGGCGTCATGTGATCGAGCAGCTGATCGAGCAGATACTGTCCGGCCTGGTTGAATCCAGCTATCACCAGCGGAATAGCGATTTTCGGATTTGCGTAAAGCCGCCGGATGCAGGCGCGGGTCAGTGCGCGCGCAATGAGAACCGCTGGAATACTCAGCAAATAACCAATCACCATCGTCAGCCGTGAAAGATCGATATGCGCCAGGAAGGCCAGCATCAGGCCGACAACGGCGGCGATGGAGCAGGCTCGAATTACCGCGACGCGCTCCTTTACCCCCCCTGCTCGCATCCGGTACAGATCGCAGGCGTGAAACACCACCAGCCACACCGCCGCCATTAACACAACTGCGAAGCACAACACCCAGGGATTGGTACCGAGCAGCCGATGAGCCAGCGCGCTCGACGGATCGTAGAGGGCGAGAGCGCCCACGAAGGCGGCCGCCAATGCCACGCCGTCAGTCACCGCAAAGAAGGCTTTCTGCTTTTGGAGTTCGCCGGCAAACATACTTCACTCACTGTGTGTGGGGGGGAGGCACACAGCTCTGTGTTCATAACGTTCGCCGGCGAACAAGCCGTGGTCGCCGATCAGTGCATGCGTCACTACCTTGGCCACCTGCTCCAATTCGGCCTGTTTAAGGTGCGGATGCATCGGTAGCGATAGCACCGCGTCTGCCACTCGCTCGCTTTCGGGAAAATCGCCGGCCCGGTAGCCGAGCGCGCGGCACGCAGGTTGAAGGTGCAGCGGCACGGGATAATGAATCCCGCACTCGATTTTGTGAGCAAGCAGTGCCGAGCGCAGCGCATCGCGACGCGGACTACGAACCACGAACAGGTGATAGACGGATTCAACCTCGGCGGGTTCGCTCGGCAGCCAAAGGGGCAGCGGTACACTCGCTAACAGCTCGCGATAGCCATCAGCAATTTCGCGGCGGCGCGCGTTCCACGCCTCCAGCCGCTTGAGCTTGGCACTCAGCACGGCAGCCTGAAGCGCATCGAGCCGTGCGTTGTAGCCATATGCCTGGTGGGCATAATGTGAAATACGGCCATGATCGCGCAGCAGTGCGACCTGCTCGGCGATTTCATCATCGTTGGTCGCGACCGCACCCGCTTCCCCCCAGGCGCCGAGGTTTTTTCCTGGATAGAAACTGAAGCAGCCGGCGGCGCCGATGGCGCCGGCGCGAAGCCAGCGCCGATCCACCACCATTCGGGCGCCATGCGCCTGGCAAGCGTCCTCGACCACGCGGAGCCCGAATTCATGCGCCAGTTCGCGCATCGGACCCATCTCCGCAGGCATGCCATACAGATGGACTGGCATTATCGCTTTGGGGCCGTTAGGCGTACTGAAATGGCCCGCTTGCAAATAATGGCGAGCTGCGGCCACGCTCAGATTGCAGGTTTGCGGGTCGATATCAGCGAAGACCGGCCGCGCACCCACCTGCACAATGGCCTCGACTGTGGCGATAAATGTCATCGGTGTGGTGATCACCTCGTCGCCGGGACCTATCCCGAGTGCCAGCAGGACCAACCGCAAAGCGTCGGTGCCGCTGTTAACACCGATTACATGACGAACACCGAGAAACGCCGCAAACTCCTCTTCGAATTGCTTGACCGCGGGACCGCCGGTGTACGCGGTCTGTGCGTGAATCAACGCGAAACTCCGCTCGACCTCATCGTGGATTTCGTCGTTCTGGGCCGCCAGCTCGACGAACTTTATTTGCTGCATTGGGCTCTACCCGTCTTCATGCGCACGCCGCAGATTGTGACGATTCCGCCGCCGCTGCCTCATCGGCTGGAGCGCGCCAGTCTTGTGTCGGCGGCGGAGTTTTTCGGCTCCGCGTCCCCGCGTGCATTGCTGAGTGTCGCCAGACGCCGCAAACGCGCCGGTACCCCCGCGACCAGTGAATTAGGCAGTACGTTATGCGTCACCAGCGCCCCCGCTCCGACCATTGCCCCTTCCCCGATTTCAACTCCGCACATGATGATCGCACCGCTACCGAGCGAGGCGCGGCGGCGAACGACAGTTTCCTCGATCCGCCAATCGCTTTCGGCCTGCGGCTGCCCGTCGGAATTGGTCGCCCGTGGAGTGCGGTCGTTAATGAACACAACGCCATGCCCAATGAACACTTCATCTTCAATCGTGACGCCCTTGCAGATGAAGCTGTGGCTGGAGATCTTGCAGCGAGCGCCGATGCGCGCGCCGCGCTGAACCTCGACAAACGCTCCGATGCGGCTGTCGTCGCCAACTTCGCACCCGTACATGTTCACGAAAGGACTCACCCGCACGCCTGCGCCCAGGCGCACATCGTCGGCAATACAGGCATGGGGCGACACTTGAGCTGAAGCATTCATCGCGATTCACACCGTGGGATACTTGATTGGTACCAGGCGCCCGCATTCGCGCATCGAAAGATGCGCCGCTTCGAGCACGCTGACCACTTGCAGGCCGTTGAGACCGTCGCTGCGCGGCTGGTTGCCAGTGCGGATACAATCAACGAAATGAGCGCATTCCTGGCGCAATGGTTCTGATTCGTCGAGCCGCGGAATCAGGATATCGCCATAGCGATAAGAGAACTGGAATTCGCCGAACGTGTCATAATAGCGCTGCATGGTGACACCACGGTCGTAAATGCGCAGCTTCTCCTGCGGCGCAGTGTCGTCATAAACCAGCATCTTTTGCGAACCGACGATCGTGGTCCGCCGGATCTTGCTCGGATCGAGCCAGCTCACGTGAATGAAGGCGATGACGCGGTTGGAGAAATGCAACGTCAGCAGCGCCACGTCTTCGACGTTCTTGCAGTAATGGCTCTGACCCTGGCAGCTCACCGCTTGCGGCACCCGATCCAGCAGCCACAGAATGATCGAAATGTCGTGGGTGGCCAGGTCCCATGCCACATTCACGTCGTGCTGAAACAATCCCAGATTGGCCCGCACTGAGCTGATGTAGAAGATATCACCGAGCTCACCCGATTGGATGATCTCCCGGGTCTTGAGCACGGGGGCGCTGTACAGGAAAGTGTGACCCACCATCAAAGTGCGCCGGCAGCCCCGCGCCAGACGCACTAAATCGCCCGCTTCGCGCCGTGACATCGCCAGCGGCTTTTCCACCATCACCGATTTGCCGCTTTCCAATGCCAGGCGCGCCAGTTTGTAATGCGTGCTGACCGGGGTCGCGACCACGACGGCGTCGATCTCAGGATCGCGCAATATATCGTCAAAGCTCGCGGTCACCTCGACTGCAGGATGAAGTTGCTTCACACGGCTGCGGCGCGGCGCGTCGAGGTCGCACGCGACCAGCCGGCGCGCGCATTGAAGTTGCTCAAGGTTGCGGACCCAGTTCGGACCCCAGTAGCCGAGCCCGACTACCGCAACCCCCGCTAACCGAGTGTCAGCATCGGGATATACAACCCCATTATGCGGCACGGCCACTCCGTTGCCGTTGGTCAGCGGATGTTTGACAAGGTGGTTGCGATCAAGGTGGACGGAATCATTCATCGCCGGCTTAACTTCCTCAACATGTTGGCAACCGGACTTCGGGCCGCATTGAACACGACTCCGGCGACAGCACGGTTGGCGGCGCGCAGGGCGGCTGTGGTGGTCGCCAGCTCCTGCCGTCGGGTATGGCCATAACGGGCCACGAGCAGAATCGGATCAGTCGGCCGCGCCAGCGTCAGCATGCGGGTGTCCAGCCGGACGACGCCGAGGTCGACGACCACCGCGGCATAATGGCTCAGTATGTTTTCCAAACGCTGGAGCAGCTCGTAGTGTTTTTCTTCAGCGCCATCGACGCGGCAACTTGCCAATTCCAACCGGGGCCATCCGCTGGAGCGAATCTGCAGCGCACCGTCCAGCGCCAGTTCGGGTGGCCTATAGTCCGGCAGGGTAAACATCCGATGCAGTGACGGATGCCGCAGGTGAGCATCGACCAGCAGCGTTCGCACAGATAGACGCTGGCTGAGATCCAACGCGAAGGCTGATGCCAGGGTCGAAGTTCCGTCGGCCGGACTGCATCCACTTAGCAACAGCCGCATCGAACGTTCCACGATCGCCAGCGGCGCCAGCCGCTCCGCTAGTCGCTGCAGGCCCTCCGCGCGCGCCATCGTGACCGGAGTCGCCTCAGCGCCGGGCAATGGCACGACGGCATTGGCCGGACGAATTCGAACTGCTCGCCGAACTTCATCCTGCAGCTCCGCGGTTGGGCGGCCAGAATTAGGTTCGGATGCCGGCTCATCGGCTACATCCGGTGAGATCCGTCTTATTGCTTCGTAGTAGCTGCTCACGCCTGAACCAGCCTTAAGAGGCGAAATCCGGCAGATAAACCGTCTGCCCCGGGTAGATCAGATTGGAGTCACTGAGTTGCGGATTGGCATCGATCAAGCTCTGTAGACGATCCTTCGATCCGAGATACTGAATCGCCAAATGTTGTAAGGTATCACCGTAACGAACGCGGATTTGGCGACGTTGCGCCTGGCCGGCGCCGGCTGCCAATGGCCCGTCGTGCCCTGCAGCCGCAGGTTCGTCGTTCGGCTGCGAAGCGCTGCCGGCGGCACCCTTGGAACGCGGTTCGGCCGTGGCTCCCGTCACCGTTCTTTCCGCCGACCAGGGATTTGCGGACGTCAACGCGTTGTTCAAGGCCGGGGTGTGAGGCTTTAACGCAAGGTCACCGGCAAAGTTAAGGCCGTCTTGGCTGAACCGATAGGCTCCGCCGATCTTGATCAAGATTATTGCCAGCAGTCCGGTGAAGGCGATTGCTGCCAGGCTCATCCGGCGCCAACCAGCGCCAGCCAGCCTCTTTCCGTCGCGACCGTCCGCGCCCAGCAGGTTTTCGTATTCGGCGGTGGCCGCGCGCGCCGATTCGAAGTCGACTTTCCGCTTGCCGGAACAATAAGCCGACAGCATGGCATTGTGCCCTAGCACGTTGATGCGCCGGGGAATGCCGCTGCTGTGAGCCACGATATAATCGACGGCAGCAGGCTCGAAGATTCGATTACTGCTGGCACCATGCGCCTTGAGGCGGAATTCCAAATAGGCGTGCGCCTCCGCCGCCGACAGTGGATTGAGCAGCGCGCGGGCTCCGATGCGATCGTTGAATTGCCGCAGCCCTCGCTGCATCAGACGCTGCATCAGTTCGGGTTGGCCGACGAGCACGATATGGAGCTGTTTTTCCTCGGCGCCGCCGCCGTTGGAGAACAGCCGTAATTCTTCCAGGCTCTCATCGTCAAGACTCTGCGCTTCGTCGATCAGAATCACGATGCGTTCACCCGACTGCAGCCGTTCGAGGAACCGGTCGAACGCAGCCGTCATGTCCAACGTGGTAGGCTGCGCGGCCAGCCCGAATTGGAGTACCAGCTCGCGCAAAATACCCTCGAAGCCTCGTTTCGGATTGCTGATGCAAGCGGCGCGAACCCGGGCGTAATTGCGCGCCAGAATTGATTTCACCAAGGTGGTCTTGCCGGTGCCTGTTTCTCCGATCAGCAGCGTGAACCCGCTGGGCTCGTGCAGCACACCCCATTCAAGTGCCGCGAGCGCCTCGCGATGTGGCTGGCTCAGGTACAGCTCGCGGGCCGAAGGCACGAATCGGAACGGTGCACTGTCCAGCCCAAAGTGGCGGTAGTACATCGCAGTTCAGGCCTCGTCGCGCAGGATCGCCACAGTGTTGAGGCCGCTTACGTCGGCTATGGTCGCGGTCGAAAAGATGCGGTCGTCCTGCCATTCTTCCCAGAAGGCGGCGAGGCAGCCCAGAATCACTGCCGCGGCCAGACCTGCCACAAGATTGAGCCATACGACCGGAAACACTGGCTCCAGCGGGGTGGTCGCTGGTTCCGCAATACTGACGTTGAGAATCTTGTTGATGTTAAGTGCCTGAGCGGTACGCGCCTCTTCGCTCTTGCGCACGTACGACATGTAGGCTTCCCGATCGGCCGCAACCTGGCGTTCGAGCTGTGCCAGC
>Ga0073928_10010329_pt1 | contig 11146 bp, 5 predicted proteins | sample PaiPotPPA55metaG_FD_76969 | JGI IMG/M metagenome (GOLD analysis project Ga0073928, IMG submission 76969) | Iron sulfur acid spring bacterial and archeal communities from Banff, Canada, to study Microbial Dark Matter (Phase II) - Paint Pots PPA... ...
GTAGCCGTCCTTCCAGAACGGGCCTTCATGGGTGACGAGATCGGGCCACCAGTCTATCCATTTTGCCAGTTCGTGGATGCGGAAGCCGCGCATGGATGCGGCAGCATGGGCCGATGCGATGGTACCGACGGGGCTTGCCGGATTGTGAGCCGCTGTCCAGATCTCCCACATATCTGCCAGGTCTGAAATGCGTTTGGACTCGAGCAGACCGCCTGACTTCGGGATGTCGATGTGAACGCCTGCGCAGGCCTGGCTTTCGATGAGGGTACGGAAGCCATGCACACCGTAGAGGTTTTCGCCGGTGCAGATGGGGGTTCGTGTGGCGCGGGCGAGCCTCGCCATGGCGTCGGTGTTTTCCGGAGGAAGCGGGTCTTCGACCCACATGGGTTGAAGATGCTCGAGAGCGTTGAGCAAAGTGATTGCATCGCTGGTGTCGTACTTCCAGTGATTTTCGATCGCGAAGTCGATCACTGGGCCTAATTCAGTACGCACTGCTTCCATCTTGGTGACGATGCGGTTTATGTCGCGATTGGTGAGGGCCTTGTTGTAGAAGTCGTGCCCCGGCTCAGAGTAGGTTGGATCGGCGCTGACTGGGATGTTGTCACCTTGAAATTTGAAGGCGGTGAAACCGTACTTGTTGTTTGTCTTCGCTTCGGCGGCCTGGTCGCGCCATGAGGAGATTTCTTTGGGATTGGAGGGGGCCTGCAGGGTGCGATAAAAGCGGATGCGATCGCGGAAGCGTCCTCCGAGGAGATTGCAGACGGGAGTTTGGAGGATGCGTCCGGCGAGATCCCAAAGTGCGATTTCGATGCCGCTCGCGGCGGTGATGGTGATTCCGCTGATTGCTCCGATACCACCGCTCATCAGGAGCATCTTATGGTACAGCTTATCGACGTTCAGCGGATCTTCGCCGATGACAAGCGGCTTCAATTGGGTCAGGACGAGGTCCTTGACCCCGGGGCCCCAGTAGGCTTCGCCAATTCCCGAGATGCCGGCGTCGGTGTCGATTTTGATGAGGTTCCAGTCCCAGGTTCCGCGCACGATCATGCACTTGACGTCGGTGATCTTGACCTTCTTGCGGAGAGATTGCGCGACCGTGCGGTATGGTTCGGCGAACAGACCGGCGCCGGCGGCGAGATGCTTGAGGAAGTTCCTGCGGTTACTCGGCAACGTTAGACTCCGCTTCGTCTGAGGGTGAATGAGGCAGGACGCGAACCGAAATCGGAGATTCGGCAGGTGTGGGCGTTCCGTTGCCGGATCGCCCCTCGTTCGTTAGAAGGTGAAGGTTGCCGAGGCCTGCAGGTCGCGGTTGTCGTTGACGGTTCCTGTGATCTGGCCGGCAGACGACGAGCCTAGTGCGGCGTTCGGGGTGGAGAAGTTTGGCGTATTGAAAGCATTGAAGGCATCGAACCTGAGGCTGATGTTCATGTTCTCGTAGAGCTTGAACTTGCGTTGAAGCCCCAGGTCCCAGCTCTTGGTGGTGGGGCCGTAGAGGATCGAGCGGCCGGAGTTGCCGTAAGTGTTTGCGAGAGGGATCTGGAAGGCGCAGGGCGTACCGTTTGCAAGAACCGTGGTGTTGACAGGGCAGAGCGTCGTATCGAAGAACCGCACCGGATCGCCATGGTCGATCTTGCCGCGGGAGTCAATTCGATTCGGCCAACTGGGCGAGCCGCTGTTGACTCCATTGTTCAACGTTGGGGTGAAGGGGACTCCGGAGCTGTATACGGTGATCACATCGAGCTCAAAACCACCAACGATGGGCGAGGCGAAACCCTGGTTGAGAAACTTTCTTCCTCTGCCGAACGGAAGCTCGTACGTGGCGCTGGCAACCAGGCGGTGCTTCTGATCAAAGCCTGAGGCACCGTAGCCCGCGCGAAGATTGGTGACGGTCTGCGGATTGCCCGCTGAGCCGCCGCCTGATGCGGCCGAGCCGCCGTAGTCGAGCGATTTGCTGTAGGTGTAGCTGATGAGGGCTGTCAGGCCATGCGAGTAGCGCTTGTTGTAACTACCCTGGAAGCTGTTGTAGTTCGACGCGTTAATCGGGTCTTCCTGGGCCCAGGTGGAGATGTTGTTGAGGGGTTGAATGAGCCGCCGAAGGGTCGTGGAGGTTGGGCCGCCGGGTTGGATCAAACCGACCTCATTCGGGTTGTAGAGATAGACAAGGTGGACGTTGTGGCTGCCGGCGTAGGCCAGTTCTACGACGCCGCCGAGGGCCTGGCGCTCGATTCCGAAGGAGTAGGTTTGCATATTCGGCGTTGCGTTATGCATGGAATGGGCGACGATCGCCGGTGCGGCTGCGTTGAGCAACGCCGTGTTCGTTAGTGTCGCGATGGAGAGTGGTGTCGCTCCCTGTGGGAAGGGATTTGAGAGCACGGGTTGGCAGGTGGCCGAGATATTGGTGGCTGTGCACTGGTTCGCAGGCGCAAAGGAAGCCGGCAGCGGGAAGGCCGCGGGGCTTGCAAAGGTCTGTGAGATTGTGAAGGGAGGGTTTTGTCCCAGTTCATCCGACGCCGAGAATGGATCGAGGAAGTAGGAGATGCCGAAGCCTGCACGGAGTACCGTCGTTCCCTTGCCGGAGAGGTCATAGGCTAGCCCGATGCGCGGTCCGACGTTGCCGTAGCGGGTCTGTATGCCTGCGCTGCGACTTACCCCATTCTGACCGGCAAAGACGAAGGCCAACTTTGTGAAGTCGAAGTTGGCAAGCTTGTTGTTCTTTTCCGTGTCCGCTGTGAAGACGTCGTAGCGCAGGCCGACGTTGAGTGTCAGACGCGGGGAAGCTTTCCAATCGTCCTGAAGGAAGCCGGCGAATTGCATGTTGGTGATGTAGTAAGGGGCTATCAGGAAGTTGCGGCTTCCAGCGTTTGGGAAGCCCAGCAGAATGGATGCCAGACCGGCACCTCCGACGGCTGCGGTTCCGCTGTTGGTGAAGTTGTCGTTGAAGGTGAGGCCACCTCGCGTGGTCGTGTTCGTGAACGGAGAAGCATAAACCTTGATGAAGCGGAAGCCAGTCTTTAATTGATGATGCCCTTTGGTTAAAGATACTGTGTCCTCGAACTGGATGTTGGTCTGGACCGGATGCGCCGGCAGGAAGGCGGTGCCACCCTGGAGGCAGGTGAACTCATTTCCGCATGCGCTTCCGATCGTGAAGTTCGGAAGGCCGGTCGTGAACTGAGAGATGTTGAGTCCGGCTATGCCGAGCGACGTGGAGGAGTTGTGGCCGAAGTCCGACTGTGTGGTGAAGGGATTCGTGCGGGCATATCCCATCCGGAACTCATTGAACAAGGTCGGACTGAAGAGGTGTGTCTCGTTGACCGACAACCCCTGTGCGATCAGTGAGGTGTTTTGAATACCCGCTACGTAGGGTCCGAGATCGAATTTGGATGCTGCGAAGGATGGCGTCGGGAGGCAGCAGGTACCCTGGCCGCCGGTGAGCGGGTTCGGAGAGGTCTGGATAAACCTTTCGTAGCTGAAGCGGCCGAAGAGTGAGTCCTTGCTGCTCAAGTGGTAATCGATACGCGCGTTGCCGCCGTTGTCATCGATGATCTGGTTCGCTGTTGAGGTGTAATTGTTGAAGCTGCCGGGGGTCTGAGGGAGGGGGTAGATGCTCGCCACGTTGAGCCCCACCTGCGTGAGACGGTTGGGGCAAATTACGTTCGGATGTAGACCGTCGCAACCCATGAATTGCGTTCTGGTGACGAGCGAACCGGTCTGCACGGTGGTCAAAGGGTCATAGATTGGAATCAACGCACCCGCCGCGTTGGTGTAGGCGCTGAAGTCGCCGAGGCGCTCGGCAGCGGTGGGAACGCTGTTCAGGTTAGTGATCCCTTTCAACGAGCGTTGACCGTAGTAGTCGGCGAAGTAGAAGAGCTTGTCTTTCTTCATGGCTCCCGCAATAGCGCCGCCGAACTGGCCACGACGGAGGGCGGGCTTTTGCACGCTGGAGCCGACGCGAGAGAAGTAGTTACGCGCATCAACCGCGCTGTTGCGGATGTAGGCAAAGACTTCGCCATGTATGCCGTTCGCTCCAGAGCGGGTCGATACAGAGACGACACCCGCGCCGCCGCCAAAGTCCGCAGAGTACACTCCCGTGAGGACCTTGAACTCTCCGATGGACTGGACGGAGGGTTGCACCATGACGGTATTGAAGGTCCACTCGTTGTCGACAATGCCATCGACCAGCCACGCGTTGGTATTTGCCTGACTGCCAAGCGCGTTGAAGTTCGAAGCCGCGCGGGGATTGAAGGAACTGGATCCGGAGAGATTCTCGCCAGCCTGCCCAGGGGTAACGCCGGGAACAAGGTAAACCAGCGATGCAAAGTTGCGTCCGTTCAGTGGTAAATTTTGCACCTGCTGTTTGCCAACAACCTCTCCAAGTTCGGAGCTGTCGAGGCGAAGCAGAGGGGGGGCGGTGTTGACCTGAACGGTTTCGGTGGCTCCGCCTGGTTCAAGCTCGAAGTCGACGCGGGCTTTCTGGTCGATATCGAGAACGATGTTGCTGGAGACGCTGCGCTTGAAGCCGGGCATCTCAACCGACACCGTGTAGGTGCCGGGGATGAGGAAGGGCACGTCGTAGTCGCCGCTGGAGTCGGTCTGCTTGGTAGAGATAGTGCCTTTGCCGGTGTCAGTGATAGTAATCGCGGCATTAGGCACAACAGCGCCGGTAGCGTCACGAACTGTGCCAAGGATGCTCCCTGTCGTAACTTGCGCGATGGCAGCGCTGCTGGCGAGAAAGACGAAGAGGGCCGTGGTGATGAGAGCAGATGCGAAGATTCCTGTTTTGTTCTTGTGCATGAATCGATTGCCTCCGAAACATCAAACGGTTGGAAGACGGGCGTTGGAGTTAGCCTCTTGACATCGGTTCGCGAATGAAAAGATCGACGCGGAACTTATAGGCGAAGAATGTACTTCTGTCAAAACAAAATGAATGATGTCATTTCTAAAGTTTTGCCAAGACCAACTCGAAGTGAAACAAATCGTTTTAAGTCGCGAGTTTAGGGGTAGGGCCGTCCAATCCAGCCGCGGGAAGATCCAGCTGTGCGTCGCTTCGATCCGATCATGGGCAAAGCGCGAATGCCGGCACTTTGGCAACGATGGTTTTACTAGGAGCTACTTAGCTGCTATCTTCTGTCGAGCGAAAGTACGTGTCTTCTCTACTCCGTAAACCACAAAAAGGTCCTTGAATTTCATGCGTGTCGCGATTTACCAAGTCCCTTCCTGCTCGCTTAGCGGTATGAACCAAGGAGATCGACGTGATCAAATCGTCTTATCAGGGCTGGAGTCGCCGGAGATTCATGAAGCTAGCGGTGATGCTGCCGCTAAGTTCCAGTTTGGTCCGCTTCCGCCTGCTCGCCCAGACCCACGCGAAGAAGGTAAAGATCACCGACATTCGCGCCATGGCGCTCAATAATATCGCCGGAAACTCTTTGATTCGCGTCGACACAGATAGCGGCCTGACCGGCTACGGTGAAGCTGGCGCAACAGGGCCAATGGCGCGAGCGCGCATCGAGACCGTAAAACCGCTGCTGCTTGGAAAGGATCCGCTTGAGATTGAGGTCCATTTTCAGCAGATGAGTTCCATGATGTACAACTACATGGCTCACGTTCCAACAGTGAGTGGCATCGACATCGCGTTGTGGGACCTGGCCGGAAAGATCCTCGGTCGATCGGTAAGCGAGCTGCTGGGCGGCGGATTTCGCGAAGAGATTTCGATGTACTCCCACGGTATTGGGGTGGACCTGCTGGACAAGGCATCCTGCCGCGCCTGGGCGCAACGCATTCGGAGCATGCCTGAAGGATTTACGGTGTTCAAATGCAACGCCCACGAGGTAGTTCGGCTGCCGTCGGGCGTATATGCAGACACGCTGTCAACGAAGCAGCTCCGCGACATGCGCACCGCATACGAGAATGCGCGTGAAGCTGTGGGCGATGATATCGATATAGCCGTGCACTGCCATGGGGAGTTCGACACGCTGAGCTCAATCGGCATTGCAAAGGCGGTAGCACGGATGAACCCGTTGTGGATTGAAGACCCCATGCCTCCCATCTTTTCGGAGGGCTGGGTTGCGCTACGAAGATCAACCGATCTGACGCTGTTGACCGGCGAAAAGCTTGAGCTTGCTCGTGGCTTTCGTCCGTTTCTCGACAATCAAGTAGTCGACATCATCCACCCAGACCTTGCGTTTGCGGGCGGCATTACCGGCACCAAGAAGATCGCGGACTTCGCGGCATTGAGCAGGACCCCGGTTGCCTTGCATAATGTTGGGTCACTGGTCCTGACTTACGCGAATGCGCACTTTGCGGCATCGATCCAGAACTTCTACAAGTCCGAGAGTGCGCTTGGGCGTGAAGGTCATCATCTAGAAGGGATGGTTGCTACGAATGCGCCTGTGGTGCGCGGCGGAATGTTGAAGGTGCCGGGTGGCCCCGGTCTGGGACTTGATTTGTCTGAAGACTTTCTACGAAAGAACATAATGCCTGGAGAACCGTATTGGGGCTAGCGCCCAGGGCTGAGCAATCGTGAAACTGAGGACGAGGAGCGCTTGAGGCGTCCTCGTCCTCGTCATTCCTGAAAACATTTCAGTTGCCCCTTTGCTGATCGAGTTCGGTTTGGTGTTCCTCTTCGACGCGGAGGCGACGTACGACAGTGACTCCATCGTCATTGAGCAGAAAGAGCGTATCCGTATCCGCCTTTGTAAGGCGCTGCTTTACGGCGGGGATCGAGGCAAGCAGCCCAGGCTGAGAAGGGTTCATTGTGTCGAGCACCTTATACGTTTGTACCTCTCTGACCGCCCCACTCGGAAGCATCACAGAAGTTAACAACAGGCCTGTCTGCCCGAGCGGCTCCGAATTGTCTACGCGGTCCAGCGCTGGCCCTTCAGCAAGCACCGGGTGTTTGCATTTCTTAAAACTAAGGAGAGCAACTCCGGAACCATCCCGATAGCGAATGAGAGCACCTCTGCTTCCAACGTCCTGCACGAAGTCGAAGGCTGTCTTAGTCGCAAGTTGCGTCCGAGTTACAGCTGTAATCTTGCCGGGATCGGTTACATCGAGAGCCGAGAGTTCACGGCCGCCCTGTGTTTCGATGTAGAGAAGAGTTCTCCCGTCTCCGGTGTCGTATAGATACATTGCTTCGCCGCCATTCTGAGCCAATACCGGCAATTGTGAAGGAGACTCCACAAGGATGGTCTTCGAGTGGGGCCTTACTACTGCATTAGCGCCTACGCCTGTCGTTGCCAATACTGCTGCGATGAGAAGAGTGTTGACTAGTGGTTTCATGTTTCTCCTTTGCTGTGACTAGTCTCCTGCTACAGCGGGAGCGCGTCCAAGTAGAAATCTTTATCTCGTATAAGCGCGTCTTCGCAGCCGCGGACTGCACGGACGAACTATATATAGAGAGAGGAACGAGGAGATCGAGATGGAGAATTTTCGGCTGAAAGTCTTTCGTGTGGTTGCGACGCATCTCAACTTCAGTCGTGCAGCGGAGGAGCTTCTACTGACGCAGCCTGCCGTGACCCAGCAGATCAAAGCACTGGAAGACGAATACGGCGTTCCTGTTTTTGACCGCAGCGGCGGCCGCATCACCTTAACCGTTGGCGGACAGGTCCTGCTACCGTTTGCGGAAAAGCTGAAGGCGATCTCCGATGAAACATTCGCCGCTGTCGCCAGTGCCTCGGGCAAGCAAGGGGCCAATTGGCAATCGGCGCGTCGCAAACGATTGCGACAGTATCAGTTGCCAAACCTAGTCGCAGGTTTCCTTCGAGAGAACCCGCGCGTCGCCATTACGGCGATTAGCGGCAACAGCGACGCGATGGTCGAAGCCCTGATCGCCCACCGCATTCAACTCGCCCTGATTGAAGGGCCTGCCCTTCGCAAAGACATCCACGTAGAGCCATTCATGGAGGACCACATGGTCCTGGTAGTTCCGGCAAGTCACGAGTGGGCCGACAATGACGTTGATATCTCCATGCTGAAAGAAGCACCTTTATTGATGAGGGAATTCGGTTCCGGATCGCGCCGTGTTGTGGAACATGCGCTTGCTCAGGCAGGTCTCAAAAAGAAGGAACTCAATACGAGGATGGAACTGGATTCGACCGAAGGACTTCTTAGCGCCGTGGAAGCGGGGCTGGGGGTCGCATTTGTCTCACGCTGGGCGGTGCGCAATCAACTATCTCTCGGCACCTTGAAGCTTGCGCGAATTCGAGGGCTGAAGTTGTCCCGAATGTTTTCTCTCGCGTATCCCGGTGGTCCGGAGCCTTCCGGGAATATCGGCGCTTTCCGCAGGTTTCTGGTGGCTCGCTTCATGGACCTCACCCGCGAGTGACGGGAAGAGCGGCGAAGAAACCTTAGCGCCGCTGCATTCTGTTGGATGCCATACGGCGATAAACAGACAGAACTTGAATGCGCACTCGATCCACTTACAGCTGCAATGAGCGCCAATTTTAGGACTTTGGTGGACGTTGAGGCCGTTCGTGTTCGTCCTCAAGGTATTGCCGGAGCGAAGCAAGTGCTTACTGAGGCGTGGAAGCGATACAGGTTACCTGCCTATGAGTGAGCGTGTCATCGAGGCCCTGCAGGCCCGGCGCAACGGCCAGACTGAAGGATGGGTTTTCCCATCCGACTCCGAATGCGGTCATATCACGACGGTCGCGAAAGCCTTCGCGAAGGTCAGGGATGTACCTGGGGCTGTCCATGGAGATCGTCCTCTATAGTGGCCGGCATTCGTTCGCTACAAGGGTGATGAAGGCAACTGGAGATCTATCACTGGTGATGCGTACGCTCGGCCATTCGAGCGCCCAGACTGCGATGATCTACCAGCACCCAAGCCTTGAAACCGTTCGTGCAATCGTCAATGGAACCGGAGCCGAAGCGCCACGATGACAAAACGCTCTGCCTCGAAGTGGAGCGAGCGGTGGTTTTGCCACAAGTGCAGGAAGTTTAGTTGGGCAACCACCAGACTCGCCACCAGGGAGAGAGATCGTCTAAAGTCACTCCCTAACCCACGTCGGGCTCAATTTGCTTGACGTATACCGATGCCCGACAGGCCGTGGATGGCATGTCGGGCATAACTATTTACTCCTTCACCCGGGAAGTGGGAAGGACACCGAGGGTTCCCCCGGTCGATTAGCCCGCAGCGCTCGCCTTCCAACCTGACAAGTTGGAGGCGCTACGTCACAATCCACGTCACAGTGGTTCGGGGTGAAGTGAGATGGGGCTTGTAAGTTATTGAAAGAATGGAGCCGATGAGCGGAGTTGAACCGCTGACCTACTGATTACGAATCAGTTGCTCTACCAACTGAGCTACATCGGCTTAACAAGGGTCATAGCCATCGTGGAGTCTAAAGACTACATTGGCGCATCACTAGTCTACTTGCGAATGAGTGCCGATTGCAATGCTCGGCAGCCTTCAATTGTTGCTCTTGTGATTTGCCGCGTTTTTGATTACTTCATTCGACCGGCGTGAGCCTTCCCGAGTTCCTGGCGCACGGCTAAGCGTGAGATGACAATTCTGAGTTGTACGTCAAGTAGCCGAACGCTTCAGCAGATAGTCCAGCCCGCCAATGCGAAACCAGCGGTAGCCGTATGGCTCGAATAAAATACGGTGCTTGCCGTTTTTCTCAGGATAGCTGTGGTCTTCCGACAGGAGATTTACCAGTGTGCAATCGGCTTCATCGTTGGCCTGGACGGAAAAATAAACCTCTTGCGGCTCCGAACTCAGATTGTGCATACACAGGACCGAATTGTTGCGCCATGCATATCTAATTGCCAAAACGTGGGACGTTCCCGTGCGAAGGAAGGAAAAATCTCCCCAGCCAATCTCGGGAACTTCTTTGCGCATGCGAATGATGCGTTCCATCCAGTTCAGAAGCGAGTTGGGGTCGCGCCGCTGGGCTGCGACGTTGACATGTTGAAAACCATACGGGCCGTCGCTGATGACCGGCATCACCGGTTTGTCGCTTTTCGTGAAACCGCCGTGCGGCTCGGTCGACCATTGCATCGCCGTGCGAGCGGAGTTTCGTTCCGGCAGTCGAAGATCGTCGCCCATTGCAATCTCATCGCCGTAGCGGATGACGGGAGTTCCGGGGAGAGTCATCAGCAGACTGTAGGCGAGTTCCAAACGCCGGCGATCTCCTTGCAGCATGGGAGCGAGCCGGCGTCGAATTCCACGCTGATACAGTTGCATGTTTTGGTCTGGCCCGAATGCTGCGAAGACAGTCTCGCGCTGCTTCTTGTTGAGACGCCCGAGATCCAGTTCGTCGTGGTTGCGAAGGAACTGTCCCCACTGTGCCGTCGGGGGACGGGGCTTCGTGTCCTCAATCGCTTTGACGAGCGGCTTGGAGTCGCTGCTGGCGAGAGCGTAGAAGAGATGCTGATTGACCTCGAAATTAAACATCATCTGCAGCCGTTCGCCGGACTCGCCGAAATACTTCAGGTCTGTGTCGGGTAAGACGTTTGCCTCTGCCAGGATGATCGCCTCTCCCTTTCGCCACGTGAGGAATTCGCGGAAAGATCTCAGCATGTCATATTGCTCGGCGGGCCTGGTCAGGCCGGCGCGTTTTTTCGCAATGACAAATGGAACGGCATCCATCCTGAAACCGGAGACTCCCAATTGCAACCAGAAGCCCATGATTTTGAGAATCTCGGCCTGCACGTCCGGATTGGCGGTGTTGAGGTCCGGCTGAAAGTCATAGAAGCGGTGAAAATAGTATGCCTTCGCTGTCTTGTCGTAGCTCCATGTCGACTTCTGCACGCCGGGAAACACGACGCCAGAGTCGGCGTTCTTCGGCTTCCTGGCTGACCAGACGTACCAGTCCCGGTACTTCGACTTCGGATCGCGGCATGCTTCCTGAAACCAGGGATGCTCGTTTGATGTGTGATTCACGACGAGGTCGATGAGGACACGCATTCCGCGCTGCTCGCAGCCTCGTGTGAATTCGACGAAGTCGCCCAAGGTGCCGTACCGCGGATCGACGCCGTAGTAATCGGCCACGTCATAGCCGTCGTCTCTGCCAGGAGAGGGTTGAAACGGCATCAGCCACAGATCCGTAATTCCGAGCCCTTGCAGGTAATCCAAACGGCGCATCAGTCCCTGGAAGTCCCCTATGCCATCGCCATTTGCATCCATATAAGTAGCAATTGATAGACAGTA
>Ga0073928_10010330_pt1 | contig 11146 bp, 12 predicted proteins | sample PaiPotPPA55metaG_FD_76969 | JGI IMG/M metagenome (GOLD analysis project Ga0073928, IMG submission 76969) | Iron sulfur acid spring bacterial and archeal communities from Banff, Canada, to study Microbial Dark Matter (Phase II) - Paint Pots PPA... ...
AGGAGCACAACCGCGACCCCAAACCTTACCTCTGGACGGCAAAGGCCGATGAGATCCTGGCGAAGGTCAGACGTGCGAAGGCAGTCTTGGATAAGATGGCATCAGGGTGAGACACTACACTAGTGGGTCAGTTTGAAACTTAGGAATTTTGCTTTGGCACAACTTTTGTGGTGGGCGAGCCACATTCCGAACAAATGCCGCTCGTGTTACCGGTCAGATCGTATTCGCACGTGACGCAACGATTGTTCTCGGCCAACGCTTGACGGTAAGCGATTCTCCTCTCGCGTGCGACGATAAACAAATACAGCAAAACAAACGGGATGGCGAACACGTCCCGCAATAGGCCGACCATGAGCCCTGCTGTTGTAAAATGGGCGATGGCTTTGCCGAGCAACCAGAGTAGTGGGAGTAGGGCAAATCCACTGAGGAGCAAAAGCCACCCTCGCGCAGAATTACCCACCAGTTCATTAGCGCGTCGTCTTAGCCTTCGTCGTACGTCCGCAGGTAGAGGCATTTCCCACCAGCTTATCGGGCGAAACAGAGAGTAGCTAATCCGGAAGTGATACGGTGGCGCAGCTAGTTTACTAAAACTAGCTGCGTCCCCGTCGGCCGCCCAAGCGTCGGCCGCCGGTCCTGAGCCAGGGATGCGGGCGCGAGCACACCCAATTGAAAGAGGGGGATCGCCGAAAGACAATCGGTGATCGATGAAACCAACCTATCGCATTCCCCGCCATCGATTCCTTGAGGTGGCTGCCACAGCCATGGCCGCCCCCACGATCGTGCCCACAACCGCCTTTGGCGTCGGCAGCAGAGCCCCGGCCAGCGAGAGGATCACCGTCGGGTTCATCGGGTGCGGGAAAATGGCCAACGACTATCACCTGAGCACGTTGCTGGAATTCGGCGACGTGCAGGCGCTGGCCGTGTGCGACGTGGACCGCGGCCGCCGCGAACACGCTAAAGATCGCGTCGAGAGGGCCTACGCCAAAGACGCCGGCTACAAAGGATGCGCCGCTTACAGCGACTTCCGCGAGCTGCTGGCTCGCGGAGACATCGACGCCGCCTGCATTGCCACGCCCGAGCGCTGGCACGCCATCCCCGCAATCGCCGCGTGCAAGGCCGGCAAGGACGTCTCTTGCGAGAAGCCGCTCACGTGCACCTCCACCAGTCGCCCGGCCACCACCGCGACTGGATCAACTGCATCCGCTCGCGCAAGCGCCCTGTGGCCGACGTGGAGCTCGGCGCTCGATCCGTCGCCATCTGCATCCTGGGGAACATGGCTTACTGGCATCACCGCAAGTTCCATTGGGACCCGCAGAAATGGGAATTCGTGAACGACGCCGAAGCCAACCGCTGGCTCGACCGCGACCGCCGCGATCCCTGGAAACTGCCGGCGGCGTGATACCCACCGCAGTCCCAGACGGTGCGGCCATCAACATCGACCGTCAGACGTGCAAATCCGCAATGCGCGCACAACTGACGTAACCCCTTGTCACGCCGAAGTTCCGTCTCAAAAATGTTCGCACTTGCCCTATAGTATAGAGGGTAATGTTTTTTCCTTGCGCGCGGGGCGGAGGCTGGGAACTGAGCGGGATGCGACACTTCAAGCAGCCGATCGCTCGACGCGGAGGAGCGTGTGCCGCGCAACTACCGAACCTGCTTGGGCTTCCCCTTTCCTAAGCCGGCCACCCTTGGTGATGCGCTCCCCGAAAAGCGCCGCAAACGGACGATCGCCCGACCTGCGACCAGTATCCGCGGGCGACAGTATCGAGGCCCTTGTATTTAAGGGAGCACGAAGCTCGAGGCATCCTCGGCGAGCTTCACCGGCGGATCATCAGCAGCGGCGGCCGCCGGGGGTTGCACCGCCCCGGCGGCCGGTGTGCTGATGGCGACGACGATTCCAATCCCGGCCTGCGTGATAAATCTTTCGGGCCGTGACCGCTTCATCGCCTCGTAGCCTAACTACGACAGCTTCTTCTTGGCTTCCTCGGGCACGTCGACCTTGGTCGAGCCGACGTCGGAGATTTCTACGGTCGTGGTCCGATCGACATCGCGCTCGTTGCCGTTGAAGCTGACCGTGCCCTGAACGTGGTATTCGTATTTCGCCAACACGCCGTCCTTGGTCCAGAACTTGATGGATCCCTTGGCGTTGCTGATTTCGGGCGCGTTGCCATTGCCGCCTCCGCGGCGGCCGCCGAACATCAGCAGTTCCTTGGCCCCCTCCTCGGTCAAGTCGGCACTATAGGCGTCCTCGGCTTTGGTCAGTTCCTTGGCCTTGTCGGCCAGGGTTTCGGCCTGGGCCGCGGGGGCCTTGAAGTTGCGGACCATTCGGGCAAGGAACCGAGTGGGATTCGGCTGACCACCGCCGCCACCATTATCCGCGGCCGCTTCCTCAGCCGTCTTCCAGCCGTCCTGGGTCTTGATGGCGGATTTGTCACCCTTCATGACGACCTCGACGGTATTGTCGCCTCGGGTCATCTTGAGGTAGGTGTAGCCGTCCTTTTCGGTCTTGCCCTCGGTGGGCCCGGCGCCCGGCCCGCGGCCGCCGCCGGCATTCTCGGTGTTCTGCTTCCAGCTATAACTATCGGCGTCGGCCAGCTTTTTGGCCGCCGCCTTCACGTCATCCGGGCCGGCGGCCGACGCCAGCGCCGAAGTCGCGAGCAACGCGACCGTTCCGAACAGAATGCTTCGAATCATAATTGCCTCCTGGCTGGGGACTTTCCCTGGGTCTGCACGAGTACCGCATCGATCAGTCCCGCACGCCAGCCGCTTTCTTCCAGAATATTCGGCCGCCGGTCGGCGGAGAGCGTCTGCTGAAGAGATCAAGCGGGCACGGCGGTGGGAGAGGTGAAGAGATCGGGCAGTGGGCAGCGGAAGCCGGGAAGCAAGGCCTCGTCGGTCAACTCGGCCCGGCCGACCAGTTCCGACAGGTCGCCGGGCCCGCGATGGATGCGGACGATCTGCCGCTCCGGATTGATCACCCAGACGCGACGGACACCGGCACGGAAATACTCGTCAACCTTACGATCGAGTTCATAGACCTCGTCGTGGGGCGAAACCACCTCGACCGCGAGGTCAGGTGGAATCATGAAGTGCGGGTGGCCCAGGGAGTAACCAGCGAGCCGTTCACGCAAAATGAATGACACGTCGGGGCGCCGGACGAGATCGGGCGCGAAGGGAAAGCATTGATACGTGGCTTCGACGAGCGACGCGCCCATGCCATTGAGAGCGGCCCACAGGACCAACTTGCTGTTCAGCGTATTGGCGACAAAGTGAGCCAGATCGCTCATCGGCTTCTCCACCAATTGCCCGTCCACCAGCTCATATAGCCGGCCGTCATCGGCCAACCCGGCCATCTGCTCCGGCGTGATACGGGCCCGCTCAGGGGCGGCGACCTGGCCAGCATTCGGAGCGGCAGTCGTCATCGTCATGCGAGAACTCCTGTACGGATTGTACCCGCGATCGGCGTGCGGTTCGACCCCGACGGCAAGCCTGCGTGGCGAACGGGGCCTTTTTCATTGTACCGACTCAACATCCTCTGGTAGGATCGTGTCCAGTGTGGGTGGCGCGTCTGCGCGATCGGTACCGTTCCCTCGTCATTTGCAGCCAACGCCCCAAGGGAGGAGAGCATGTCTGTATCACCACGCGGCCGCCGCCGGGCGGTCTATATCGAGGGCCTGGAGCCGCGGATGTTCCTGAGCACCTACACCGTCACGAGCCTCGCCGATGCCGGCCCGGGATCGCTGCGGGATGCGGTCGAGCAGGCCAATGCGAACCCGGGGCCCGACACGATCAACTTCGCCGCGGGACTTACCGGCACGATCACGCTGACCTCGGGACAATTGGAGATTAGCGACACGACGGGGCAGACGACGATCACCGGGCCGGGCTCCTCACTGATGACCATCGCCAGCAAGTCGTCACGCGTCTTTATTGTCGATGTTGGTGCGGGCGGCATCCGTTTCAGGCGTGACGCTCACCGGTAAGGACTCCGGACCTGGCCCTGGAACGTACGCTCCGCTGACGGACGGAATACGCAAGCACTGAGGCACGGAGACACAGAGGCGCGCTCGTCGGTGAGTTGGCCTCCGTGCCTCCGTGTCTCCGTGGTTTACAATCGCGGTAGGATTAGAATCTATCTCAACTAATACCGCTGAGGCGATGTAGATGCGATTAGCATGGCTTGTCGTATTGTGCGCGATGTTGCCCGCTTTACGGGCAATCGGCGCGGTCGAGGCCAACGAGCAGGTCCGCCGGGTCCCGCCGGCGGGCGTCGCGGTGTCCGACGCGGATCGGAGCGAGCTGACGAATGGCATCGCCCAGTTGGGCGAGCGGATTGACGCGCTGAAGGAGCAATACAAGTCCGATCCCGCGATGCTCGATCTGATTCCGGACGTCCAAATCTTCCACAATGCCGCTCGATATGCCCTTCAATACGACGAATTTTTCAAACCCGACGAGATCGGCAAAGCCAGGGCCCTGCTGAAAGAGGGAATGGAGCGCGCCAGCGCCCTGCGCGAGCATCAGGAGCCGTGGACGAAGGCGGCGGGGTTGATCGTGCGCGGATATGTGTCGAAGATCGACGGATCGGTGCAGCCGTACGGGCTGGTGGCGCCGGCGTCGTTCGCCAATGATCCCGATCGTCCACGGCGGCTGGACATCTGGTTCCATGGCCGCGGCGAGACGCTCAGCGAGGTGAACTTCCTGAGCGAGCGGCAGCGCTCCCGCGGCGAGTTCACGCCCGCCGATACGATCGTGCTCCATCCCTATGGCCGTTACTGCAACGCCAATCGGTTCGCCGGCGAAGTCGATACGTTCGAGGCGCTGGAGGCGGTGAAGAAGCACTATGCCATTGACGAGGACCGAATTTTAGTGCGCGGTTTTTCCATGGGAGGAGCGGCGTGCTGGATGTTCGCCACCCATCACGCCGGACTCTGGGCGGGGGCGGCGCCGGGCGCGGGGTTCAGCGAGACGGCGGGGTTCCTGCACATCGCCGACCTCGATTCGGTACCCGCCTATCAGCGAAAGTTATGGCACTGGTACGACAGCACGGATTACGCGCTGAACCTCTTCAACTGCCCCACCGTGGCATATAGCGGCGGGATTGATCCGCAAAAGCAGGCCGCCGACATGATGGCCAAGGCCCTGGCCGACGTGGGGATCGAGATGGTGCACGTGATCGGCCCCAATACGCCCCATCGTTACCATCCCCAGGCAAAAGAGGAAATCAATCGCCGCATTGATTCCATCGCGCGGCACGGCCGCAATCCCGTGCCGTGGCATGTCAAGTTCTCCACGTGGACCCTGCGGTACAACCGCATGCTCTGGGTGCAGGTCGACGGCCTCGGACACGAATGGGAGCAGGCGGTGGTTGACGCGAAGATCACACATCCGCTGGATCTCGAGATCGCGACAAAGAATGTCACGGCCCTGACGATCGCGATGCCGCCCGGCTACTGCCCGCTGGAGGTCAATCATGAGCTCCGCGTGTTGATCGATCAGCACCAGCTCACGGCGCCCCGACCGCTGTCCGACAGGTCGTGGACGGCCCATTTCCGCCAGGCCGACGGCATGTGGCAGGTGGTCGAGTCCATCGACGACGACACGCTCCGGAAGCGGCACGGCCTCCAGGGACCGATCGACGACGCGTTCATGGATTCGTTCATCATGGTCAGACCAACGGGAAAGCCGATGAATGACCGGACGGGCCAATGGGTCCGCGGCGAGATGGCCCACGCCGTCGAGCACTGGCGGCGGCAATTCCGCGGCGAGGCGCGGGTGAAGGACGACGCCGCCATCGACGAGGACGACATCGCCTCCGGCAATCTCGTTCTCTGGGGCGATCCGTCGAGCAACACGGTCCTCCGAAAGATCGCCGACAAGTTGCCGATTCGATGGGATGCGGAATCGATCCATGTCGGCCCCAAGACGTATCCATCCGCGACACACGTGGCGTTGCTGATCTATCCCAACCCGCTGAATCCCAAACGCTACGTGGTGCTGAACAGCGGCTTCACATTTCGTGAAGCCGACTATTTGAGCAACGCCCGACAGACGCCCAAGCTGCCGGATTGGGCGGTGATCGACACGACGGTTGCGCCGTCGCCGCATACGCCCGGCGGGATCGCCGACGCGAGGTTTTTCGGCGAGAAGTGGGAACTGCCAACGGGCCGATAATAGCCGGCACACACCACTGCCCGGCCTAAGGACGTAGGTCCGGCAATGCCCGCCACTGACCTGCTAGCGGGCGCGACGCTCGCTAATCTGGCTCGCGTCTCCAGCGGCGGATCAACGCGTCGTCACGTTGCCGCCGCTCCTCTCGATCCATCGGGACGGCTTCCCAGCGAGGCCCAACTCGTGAAACGATTCGGGGTCTCACGACCGACGGTCGCCCGCGCGTTTCGCGATCTTCAGGATGAGGGTCTTATCGAAAGACGCGTGGGTTCGGGAACCTACGTGCGAAGTCGCGCTTCGGGGCCGTCTCCCGGCGGAGGCCGGCAATTCGGACTGATGATCCCGGGGTTGGGCACCACGGAGATCTTCGAGGCGATCTGCGGCGAGCTCGCGGGACTGGCACGCGGGCACGAGTACGGACTGCTGTGGGGGAGCAGCAGCCGCCCCGGCTCGCACGAAGACCCCACCCTGCCGGAGATAGAGGAGTGCTGTGAGCAGTTCATTCGGCGAGAAGTGAGCGGGGTCTTCTTCGCGCGTTTCGAGCGCATCGGGCAGCAGGGCAGGCCGCGGAGCCCGATGCCGCGATTAGCGCCAACGACCAGACCGCCGCGATCCTGATTCGCTCGCTTTCCCGAAAAGGGGTGCGCGTGCCGCGCGATGTGCGAATGGCGGGGTTCGACGATGTGAGGTTCGCGACGCTGGTGTCGGTCCCGTTGACGACGGTGCACCAGCCGTGTCGTGAAATCGCCGTGACCGCGTTCCGCGCGATGCTTGAACGGATCGCCGATCCCACGCTGCCGCCGCGATTGTTGCTCCTCTCGCCACGATTGGTGATCCGGGAATCGTGCGGAGCCTATGTCGCCGCGCCCAAAACCGCGACGGCGGAGCCTCCATAGCGGCAGCTTGGCGTCGGAATAAACGCCACATGACGAAATTGTTTAGGTGCCCGGACTGGCGCAGAAGGGTTTGCGGCGACTCGCTTTGGATCTGCTCACCAGGGTTTGAAATTCGGGGTTGGATTGAAGCAGGTCGTCGATGAGCGAATCCCCTTCCGCCGCCTCCAGAGGTTGAATCGCGATCAGCCGCTGATCGGGCAACTCCACAACGACTGCCTGACCTGAGTCGGCGCACTCATTGAGCGTCTCCTTCAGGTTCGCTTCGAGGCTGCTCAACGGAATTGTCTTGATGCCCATAAAATTCCTCGCCTTTTACCACAAGCTTGTTGCCGACCTTCCGGCCGTGGCCCGCCCCCTTGTACTACCCCGCACATCGGACGGAGGGTAGCATGACCGGGATGACGCGAAGAGAGTTCGTTCGTGCCGCGGCCGGCGCGGCGGCCATGGGGGCGGGGAGCGCGCTGCTCGGCGCCGAGGCGCCTGTCACGCGTCCCATTCTCGAGGAGCCCTCCGGCTCGAAGCTTCCCCAGTGGCGCGGGTTCAATCTACTGGAGAAGTTTGACGCCCATCACAATCGGCCGTTCGGGGAGGACGACTTCGCAATTCTTGCCGAGTGGGGGTTCGATTTCGTGCGGCTGCCGATGTCGTACTTGTGCTGGACCGACCCGCGCGATTGGCTGAACCTGCGGGAGCGGCCGCTCAAGGACGTGGACCGGGCGGTGGAGTTGGGTCGTCAGTACCGGGTCCACGTCAACCTCAATCTGCACCGCGCGCCCGGCTACTGCGTGAACCCGCCCAAGGAGCCGCTGGACCTGTGGACCGACGACAAGGCGCTGGACGCCTGCGCGTTTCACTGGGCGCACCTGGCCCAGCGATACAAAGGCATCCCCGGCAGCGGCGTCAGCTTCGATCTGCTCAACGAGCCGTCCGACATGAAGGAGGAGCAGTACGTGCGCGTCGTGCGGCGTCTAGTGGAGGCGATCCGGGCCGAAGACCCGGACCGGCTGGTCATCGCCGACGGTCTCAAATGGGGCAACGAAGCCGTCGAGGCCCTGGTCGGGCTTGGGATCGCGCAGAGCACCCGCGGGTATGCGCCGTCGCGCGTCAGTCATTACCACGCGTCCTGGGTCGAAGGGGCCGGGGAATGGCCCGAACCGACCTGGCCTTTGGAGTACATCGTCAAGGAAAAGGACGGCACGGAGAAGCGCGAGTCGTGGGACAAGGACCGCCTGCGCCGCCAGCAGATCGAGCCGTGGCAGCAGCTCCAGGCCAAAGGCGTGGGCGTACACGTCGGCGAGTGGGGCGCGCACAACCGCACGCCGCACCCGGTCGTGCTCGCCTGGATGGCCGACTGCCTCGACCTCTGGAAAGAGGCTCGCTGGGGCTGGGCCCTGTGGAACCTCCGCGGCAGCTTCGGCGTCCTCGACAGCGGCAGAAAAGACGTTGAATACGAAACGTGGCGAGGCCATCCCCTGGACCGGCGGATGCTCGAGCTGCTTCGGGAATCGTGAAACCGCGCAGAGTTGCGGCGCACCCTCCTATGCGCTTTGCCGCGAAACGCGTGGCGAAAGGGCTCCTCTCTGCTAAGCTGAGCGTGATGACACTGACAATTGCGTTGGATGCGGATCTGGGGCAGCGCCTGGCGCAGCAGGCCTCGCACGAGGGCGTCGAGCTTGCGGAGTACGCGCGCCGACTCATCGAGCAAAACCTTCCTCCCGCCGCGCCCTCCGCGCCTGATACCACTACGCTCGAACTGCTCGAACGGTGGGAAGCCGAGAACGCGACCAGCGATCCACAAGAGCTCGTCCAGCGCGAAAAAGAGGGAGAGGAATTCATGCGGAGCCTCGCCCGCAGCCGGGTCGAGATGGAGGGGCCGAACGCACGGAAGCTATGGCCATGAACAGGATCATCGTTCTGGACTCGTCGCCTCTCGGCCTGCTATTTCAAAGGCCCGGCTTTCAGAAGGCGGACGAGTGCCGAGAGTGGCTCAAACATCACTTGAGTCGCGGCGTGCGAGTTATTGTACCTGAAATCGTCAACTACGAACTCCGCCGCGAGTTGCTGCGCCTCCGTCGCACGTCGGCGGTGACCGCTCTCGCCGCTTTCATCCGGGCCGTCCCAGGACGATTCGTTCCAATCAAAACAGCGGCGATGGACCTCGCGGCCGAGCTGTGGGCCCAGGCTCGCCAGCACGGCAAGCCGACCGCCGATATTCATGCTCTCGACGTTGACACGATTCTGGCAGCTCAAGTTCTGGCGGAAGGCTGGCAACCTGCAGAGTTCGTGGTGACCACCACAAATCTGGCCCACCTCTCGCAGTTTTTGCCAGCGGAACTGTGGACCAAGCTCTGACATGCCGCACCCGGTCGTGCTCGCCTGGATGGCCGACTGCGTCGACCTTAGCCGATAGTCATTCTGGCCCGGCGATCATCGTGCCCGTCGAGACCTGCGCGGTCAATCCGCCAGAGCATCAGCGAAGAACTCGATCTTCACGGCCAAATTATATGCACTCCCAACCGGATCAGCAGCCAGGCGTCGTCGAAGGCGGCGTCGTGGAGCTGGGAGTATCGGCCGGAGGCGCCGCCGTGGCCGGCGTCCATGTCCATCTTGAGCAACAGCTCGGAGCGGCCCGCGGCACCGGCCTGCTTCTTGGCGGCGCGCAGCCGCGCTACCCACCGGGCGGCGTCCCAATACTGCACCTGGCTGTCGTTCAGCGATTCGCGAACGAGCATCGCCGGATAGGCGTGTGCGCGCACGTTCGTGTAGGGACAGTATGACGCGATGAGGGCGCGCTCGGCGGGAACGTTCGGGTTGCCCCACTCGATGTATTCGAGCGTCGTTTCGGGAAGCGAGGGATCGCACATATCGGCCAGCACGTCCACCCAGGGGACATCGGCGATGGCCGCGTGAAAGAGCTCGGGGCGCTGATTGACGACGGCGCCGATCAGCAGCCCGCCGGCGCTTCCCCCTTCGATCGCCAGCTTGTCCGGCGACGTGAAGCCGCTCTTCTCCAGGAATTCGGCGACGGCGATGAAGTCGCCGAACGTGTTGGGCTTGTTTTGCATCCGCCCGGCGTCGTACCAGGCGCGCCCGTATTCCCCGCCGCCCCGCACGTGGGCGACGGCGAACATCATCCCGCGATCCAGCAAGCTGAGGCGACTGCCGGAAAAGTAGCCATCAGACGGGATCCCATAGGAGCCGTACCCTTCCAACAGAAGCGGCCGCGGGCCGACCGGGCGGCCGGAGGAAGGCCGGCGATAGACCAGAGAGACGGGGACCCTCGTCCCGTCGGCGGCCGTCGCGAACAGCCGCTCTTCCTTGTAGTCGCCCGCCTTGAACCCACCGCCGACCGGCTGCTCTTTGAGCAGCGTCCGCTTTCCCGTGGACAGGTCCAGATCGTACACGCGCTGCGGCGTGGTCAGGGACGTGTATGTGTAGCGCAGCGCGGGTGGATCGAACTCGTGATTCTCGCCCGGCGCCACGTCGAAGTCCGGCTCGTCGAACTGAAGTTCTCGCGGCACGAGTGTCCCGCCCGCCGCCGGATCAGCCTGGCCGTCCGGCAGGCGCGCCAGTGCCAGTTGCGGGAGCCCGTTGCGCCTCTCGTGAACGACCAGATGGTGCGCGAAAACGTCCAGATCCTGGATCACCACGTCATCGCGGGCCGCTACCAGCTCGGACCAATTCTTCTGGTCCGGCTCGGCATCCGGTGCGGTCACGATTCGGAAGTTGCGATTCGTGTCATTCACGCGGAGGTAAAGCCGGCCGTTGCGGTGATCGACGTAATATTCGCGGTCCTGCCGGCGTGGGTCGATCAGCTTGAGTGTCGCCGAGCCGTCCGCGGGCATGAACCTGCCTTCACTCGTCGTTTTGCTCTGTCCGGCCAGCACGAGATACTTCTTGTCCCGCGTGCGTGAAATATGGATCGAGAACAGCTCGTCCTTCTCCTCATAGAGCAGCGCATCACTGGCGATCGGCGTCCGCAACACGTGCCTGTACAACCGGCAGGCACGTTTGGCGGCGTCTTCCTTCGCGTAATACAACGTCGAATTGTCTGATCCCCACTCGAACGAATCGACCAT
>Ga0073928_10010332_pt1 | contig 11145 bp, 14 predicted proteins | sample PaiPotPPA55metaG_FD_76969 | JGI IMG/M metagenome (GOLD analysis project Ga0073928, IMG submission 76969) | Iron sulfur acid spring bacterial and archeal communities from Banff, Canada, to study Microbial Dark Matter (Phase II) - Paint Pots PPA... ...
CAGGATCATGGCCTTCGGGCCGCATCAGATCCTTGTTTTCAAATCCCTCGCCATTCCACGATGTTGTCTTCAGCGAGGCCACCATCGCCGTCACGCCGGCAGCAGCGGAGCCGAACGGCAACAGCAGCCGCTCGTAAGAAACCCTGCGGCCCGAATTGTCGAACACGGAGAATACCGAATAGACTGGCCGACTCTGAGCAACACATTCGTCATAGATCGGCCGAGTGAAGCGCCATAGCCGCGGATCGATCACGTCGTTCAGGAATTTGCCCTTGCCGGAAAAGCCGAAAGAGGAGATCAGTGCGGCGCCCTCCTGCACCACGCGATACTTCAGTTCGCCATTCACAGAAACGACGTCGTAGATCATCAGCTCAGAGAGATCGGGGTAGCTGTCCAGCGCGTGGAAGGCTGCGAGTTCAGGCAACCGCTCCGCTGTGGCAACCTGGTGCAGCCAGGCATCGAGCAGACGCGTCTGCCGTACCGACTTCACCGCCCAGGGATAGACTGGCTCGAACGGCTCGTTCGCAATCAGTTCCGGCTCGGATTCAGTCACCACTGTCATGGGTGGATTGGATCATGTCACTTACCCAAAGCAGGTAAACGAACCTGTCGGAAACAGGCGAGTATTTCGGCGTTGGTTGAGAGACTCTTGCTGCGCGGGCATTGATTGCCGAATATCGACGATGATGCCTTTCTCAAAATCGCGAAGGGCGATTTCAGATCGACCCGTAAGAGTGGCGTACAGCTCCTGAAGTTCTCCGAGGTCATCTTCGCTGAGCCCACGATCGAAAAGCTGATGGAATCTGCCCGGAACCAGAACTTCCTTGAACTGGAATTTCTCAAGTCGATAAATCAGGGAAGTAGTGCTGCGGGCTTTTCGGCCTGTAAGAACGCCCAACCGACGGTGCTGGCCAGTTTCGACCCCTCGCGGCAGGTTTTTGATTTGCGATTGGCGTATTTTGATGCTTGCGACCCCGCTAACTTAATTCCAGTGTCGCGCCGTGCCCGCGTCCGACTACAGTCTCGTGACATATGAAGATGGGAAGAATCCCCGCACTTGGCATTGGGAGATCAAGCGCCAAGGCAAATCGCTTGGCGTGAAGGTGACTGGCGGCGGGTATCAGTCACAGGCTGCAGCCGAGTTTGCGGGGAGGCGCAGCCTTCAAGAGTTTCTGACCGCGTTGGCTCTAGAAGAAAAAAACAAGCGCAAGTAAGGCCGCCTGAGCTGGTGGCCTCTTTTATTCCGAGCAGTTCTCCAGGTTTGTAAGCCCCGCGTCAGCTCCTTGGCCTAGTAGCCGCAGCGGGTGCGATTGTCGGGGATGCTATGGGATACCTGGTCGGGCGTCGACTTGGTTCACCCTTTCTCCGCAGGTACGGGTCGCTACGTACGGCTCGATGAAGATCGATTGCTGATCGGTCGATATCTTTTTTTTTGAGTATGGGAGCGCCGTTGTGTTTTTCGGGCGTTTCGTTGCAGTGCTCCGAATGTTTGCGGCCTTGCTTGCAGGCGCCAATAGCATGCCGGCAGGCCGTTTTTTCTTCTTCAATATAGCTGGGGGAGTTTGCTGGGCCTGTCTCTTCGGCTTCGGCGCTTACGCAGTGGGCTCCGAAATTTACAAGATTTCGGGAACGCTGAGCATGATCTCATTGGGCCTATTTATTGCAGCGGGATATGCGCTCTCAATTTTCATTCGACGAAATGAAGTCACGTTACGCCGCCAAGCGGAGGCAGCTCTGTCAGATCGTTCGTGCGGATGACCAACTTCCGTTAACGGCCTTGCCCTTAGCGGACCAACAAGGATATCGCCGCTACAGTCGTTTTGATGTGGATGCGAACATCGGGCTGCGTGCTATCGGGCTCGGTAGTTTAGCTGTGGGATCGAATCCGCTATCGGGCAGTGGTTTGCTTCCAGCGACTAATCCCAACAGAGATCGCAGTCGAAAATCCAATCATTTCAATACCACGGTCCAGGGGCGGAATCCAACAGAACGAGTAAGGTACCAAGATTGCAACAGTTTTTGGTACGCCGAAAAGCGGCTTACCCAGACTTCTACCCAGCTCAGAGTTGGCAATCAGCGACGCAGTATGGTGCACCATGGCGAGACGGAGCTGCGAGCGCCGCATTAATCGCAAGCAGCAGAGCGTTGAAAGGCCGAGGTCGATATTGAATGTCGTCGTGGTGGTGTGGGTAACGGCGGAACCACCCAAAGCTTTGATAGGTGTTCACGGTCGTCTCTGAGCCCGCCAGCTCGCCGCCGCCAAGGCAATCACCTTGAGTGAAATCTCAGCTCCATCGGCAGCGCCCTTTTCGAAGTCTCGGTCGATCAGCGCCATCTGGTTGGTGACATGCGCCAGGCAGAGCACAAGTCGATTGCGCGCCTTTGCAAACGCGTAAAGTGCCGCCGCTTCCATCTCGACCGCAAGGATACCCGCCCGAGATGCGGCTTCGATCGCTTCGACAGTTTCGCGGAACGGCGCGTCCGTGGTCCAGGTAGCGCCAAGGTGCACACTGATACCGGCTGCGCGCAACGCGTCGTGCGCATCGGCGACCAGGTGCGCGGCGGCCATACAATAGTCGGACGGAGGCAGATAGTGATAGCTGGTGCCCTCATCGCGCAGCGCACGGTCGATTACAACAAAATAAGGCGGCGCCTGCACGGGACGAATTTGACCGGCCGACGTCACACTCAGAAGAAACTGGCACCCGGACGCAAAGAGCTCTTCTGCGATCAACACCGCGTATGAAGCGCCGACAGCGCAACCGATGATGCCGTAGTCGTATCCGTCATGGCGGAACACGTACAAGTCCGTGTGGTAGCAAGCCCACGCGCGCGAAAGCTCGGCGCGTCCCGTGCCGCGGAGGTAGCGGACAATATCGCCGTCCGGGTCGAGCACGCAGACCTCGGGAATGCTGCCGGGCACCAGCCGCTTCTGCCGGCGCGCCTCGCGCAAGAGATTTTCCGGGGTGAAGGCGGACGCTGCGCCATAGCGCTTGTGTAACAGGATCGGCGGCTTTGGTTCGCTCACAGAAAGCTCCGATCGAAGGATGCTATGCGGCTGCGGACATGGTGCGCCGCAGGCGCGCCATCACGGCGTCGATCTCATCGCGCGTCGTCGCGCGGCCCAGGCTGAAGCGTACGGCTCCCTGTCCTGCTTCCGGCTTCACCCCCATCGCCTGCAAGACGGGCGATAGCGTGATTTGCCCGGCGTGACAGGCCGATCCGGTCGAAGCAGCGACATCTTCCAGCCGCTGCAACACGTCAGCGCCGACCTGGCCGACAAACGAGACGTTCAGCGTGTTCGGCAACCGGTGCGTCGGATGACCGTTGAGCACAATGCGATTGCCGAATGCACTCTGCAGCTCCTGCCAAAAACGATCGCGCAGCGCACGGATGCAATCCATCGACGCGAGATCCTGCGCAAGCTGACACGCCTTGCCAAGGCTGACCGCAAGCAGCGCGCTTTCCGTCCCAGCGCGGCGCCCGCCTTCGTGGCCAGCGCCGTGAATGAGCGGCTCGAGCGATACGCCGGAGCGAACGTACAACGCTCCAGCACCCTTGGGCGCGTAAAGCTTGTGGCCGGCGATCGACAGCAGGTCCACGCCGAGTTGATTAACGCTCGTCGCTACCTTGCCGACGGATTGAGCGGCATCGGTGTGAAACAGAATCCCGGCCTCGCGAGCAATGCGCCCGCACTCCTCGATCGGCTGGACCGTGCCGACCTCATTGTTCGCGTGCATGATGCTGATGAGAACGGTGCGGGAGGTGACTGCGCGCTGCAAATCGCCGGAATTAATCCGTCCCGCGGCGTCGACTGGGAGATAGGTCACCCGCGCGCCCGATCGTTCGAGAAACCGGCAGGGTTCGAGGATGGCCGGATGCTCGATCTGGCTGGTGATGATGTGATCGCCCTTGTCGCGGAGTGCGAAGAACACTCCCTTGAGGGCAAGGTTGTTGGCTTCACTGCCACCGCTGGTGAAGATGATCTCTTAGCCTGCGCAGCCGAGCAGCTCGGCGACCTGACCACGGGCCGCTTCGAGCGCCGCCTTGGCCTCGAACGAGGCCCAATGGCCGCTCGACGGATTACCGTAGTGATCGTGCAGGAACGGCCGCATCGCCGCGGCAACTGCGGGATCGATCGGCGTGCTCGCGTTGTAATCGAGATAGATGTGCTGCACGGTTTAGGCGTCCTGCAGATGCAGCCACGGCAGCCGCTCTTCGGGGAAGAACTCGCCCTTCGGCGTCAGCTCCGCCGCGCGTTCAAACGCGCCGACGTAATAGTGTGTCTCGGTCGGAAGGCGAACGGTGGCGCAGGTCAGTGTCGAGCCGCATCGCGCACAAAAGCCCCGTTCGGTCCGCTCCGAGGACTTGAATTTTGCGATGGTGCCCGCCGTGACGATGACGGCCGCGTTCTCGAATGAGACAAAAACGCAGGCCGGCGCTCCACAGTGCCGCCGGCAACTTTCGCAATGACACCAGCGCACCCACTTCGGCTCACCCTTTGCCTCGAAACGCACGGTGCCGCAAAGGCAGCGTCCAGAGTAGCTCATCGTTCTCTCCCACTCGTGCTTGTCATAACTGCTGCAACGATCGTCCCGGATAAAAAAGTGAGCGCGCCGATAATGCCGATCGCCCAGGACATTCCGAACAGGTCGGCCATGATGCCCGCCGAAAGTGCGCCGATCGCATAGCCGAGGTCACGCCAGAAACGATAGACGCTGAGCGAGCGAGCGCGCCACGTCGGGTGCGACGCATCCGATACCGCGGCGATGAGGCTCGGATATACCATCGCCGTGCCAATCCCGAGCAGCAGGCTCCCGGCGAGCCAGGACGCGAACGTGGTTGTCAGCGCGGTCAGCATTAGCCCGGCCGCCTGCACCCACATGCCGCCGACGATCAAGCCCTTGCGTCCCCAGCGATCGCTCAGCGGCCCGGTCGCGACTTGAAGGATGCCCCACGTCGCGGGATAGACCGCCTTCAGGATGCCGATGCGCTCCACGCCCAATCCGAATCCGGCGAAGAACAAAGGAAAAATGCCCCAGCTCATGCCGTCATTGAGATTGTTGACGAGGCCGGCTTGCGATGCGGCAAACAAATTGCGATCGCGGAAAGAGGTGAGTGTAAATATCTCCCAGAAGCCGATCGCTGTGGCTGCACGCGGGTTGTTGCCGATTTCCAGACGCACATGGTCGCGCGTGTCCCGGACCAGCAGGACCGAAAGTGCCGTGCCCGACACGGCATAGGCAACCCCAAGATAGATCGGAACTGGCCGCAGGCCATACTCGGCCGCGAGGTATCCGGTGAGAAAGGCGGTGACTCCGACCGCGAGATAGCCAGCGAACTCGTTGAGTCCGACTGCGAGACCGCGCGACTTCGGCCCGACGAGATCGACTTTCATGATGACCGTCATCGACCAGGCAAAACCCTGATTGATGCCGAGTAAAGCGTTGGCGGCGATGATCCACGCCCAGCTTGGCGCGAACATGATCATGAACGGCACGGGCAGCCCGACGAGCCAACCCAGCACCAGCACACGCTTGCGGCCCCAGGCATCGGCGAGCTGTCCGGAAACAAGATTGGCGCAGGCCTTGACCACGCCGAAGCTGACGATGAAGGAGACAATCAAGGTGGTCGATGCGAGGTGAAATTCTTCCGAGCCGATCAGCGGCACGACAGTGCGCTCGATTCCCACCATGCCACCGACAAACGCATTGATCAGGACGAGCAGGACAAACTGTGGCCAGTTCGCCCGCAAACCGAGAGTGACGCCGCCGGCACCCGAACCAATTGCGGGATCGGCGACCGGCATGCTCATTCCGCCGCCGCCTTCATGCCGGAATTTGCGGCACGTAATTGGGCGGCTTGCGGCGGTGGCGGCGGGACGTCCACGGCCATGGCACGTATGAATTCAGTTTCGTTTTCGATGCGGAACGCCTTGTTGTGACGCTTCTCGAATCCGATCGTGGACGTTGGCTTGCCGCTCAGATTGCGTCCGCAGACCGAGCCGGAATAAGCTCCGGGCAAGATTTCCAGATAATCCGGCAACGCCTTGAGCCGCTGCACGCTGCGGAACAGGTCGCGCGCACCCTCCTCCGCGCTCGTAGCAAGCTCGGTTCGGCCGAGATCGCCGACCATAAGCGTGTGGCCGGTCAACGCGAACCAAGGCTCGTCGCCTCGCTTGCGATCGGTAACGAGGAGAGAAATGTGCTCAGGCGTATGGCCGGGCGTATGCAGAACCTTGATCGACACATTGCCGAGATCGAGCAGGTCTCCATCGCGCACGCCGTGGAACGGAAACGCCACCTTGGCTTCGCAAAATAGCACATACTCGGCGCCAGTCGCGGCGGACAGCTCGCGCGCCGCGGACACATGATCGGCATGCAAATGGGTATCGATCACGTGCCGGATGCGGGTTGCAGTTGCATCGGCCAACGTCTGATAGGGACCGATGTCGCCGACGGGATCAACGACAGCCGCTGCCGCGTGGCCGCCGCACGCGACAAAGTAGGAAGTCGCGACCGGATCACTGTGGAGGAACTGGCGCAGGATCATCGAACTCTCCTTGACAGGCTCTATATCATTCAATAATTCGATTGAATGATATAACGATGGTGCAGCTACCGTGTCAAGCAAGGGTCCAAAACAGGCGCTGTTCGCTCAATTCGCCTTGGTAGCGAAGACGCTCGGACATCCGCACCGACTCGAACTGCTGGAACAACTCGCCCAGGGCGAACGGAGCGTCGATGAGCTTGCCGAAAAGACTGGGCTATCGGTCGCTAATGCTTCCCAGCATCTGCAGCGAATGTCGCGCGCTGGACTTGTCGCCAACCACCGCGACGGCAAATTTGTGCATTACCGGTTGACGGATGATGCGGTGCTGGAAGCGCTCGCATCGGTACGCAAGATCGCCGAGAAAAATGTTGCCGAGGTCGAGCGCGTGGTGCGCGGCTATTTCGACCAAAGGGACAGCTTTGAGCCGGTCTCCCGCAAAGAACTTCTCAAACGGTCGCGCGCCGGCACTGTGACCATTCTTGATGTGCGGCCGGCCGACGAGTTTGCTTTGGGCCATCTGCCCGGAGCGTTGAATATCCCGCTGAAGGCCCTTGAAGCCAGACTTTCAGAGTTCAAACGCTCAAAGGAAATCATCGCATACTGTCGCGGGCCTTATTGCGTGTTGTCCTATGAAGCTGTCGCCGCCCTTCGCAAACGCGGCTTCACCGTGCGTCGGCTCGAAGACGGGTTCCCGGAATGGCGGGCGGCCGGCTTACCGTTCGCGACCGGGGATGCCTAGATCAACTTCGGCGACGCATGCCGCCTCGATTCATCTCTACCCAAGAATGTCGCGCCGCTTTTGCAGGTATTCGTCGCGATTGATCTCGCCGCGCGCGTAGCGTTCTTCAAGAACCTCGATGCCGGGCGAGCGGCGCTCGGTGCGAAGCGAATGATCTCCTGCGCCTGTTGTGGTTCGAAAAACCATCACCACGGCTGCAACGATGAGGGCGATGAAGAGCAGCGGTATAATGAAATGAAATGGCCAGAACCAGCCTCCACCCCATCCCATCATTCCGTAGGCTCCGTTCCACATCATGACTAGTCCTCCGAATTCTGAAAAAAGCCGCTGTGACGGTTGACGGCGAAGCGTTGCACCAGCGAGTTATCCTTGGTGACGATGTCGGCGACGATCGTATCGGCATCCTTCTCCTTCACATCACCAACTTTCAGCCGCGAATTTCCCTGCCAGGAAATCCAGCGCTCCATGTCACTCTTGACAGAATCTGCCGACAGATTGAGATCGCGTCCCCAGTTCGGACCATAGCCGCGCATCATGACGTCGGGGCCGTAGTGACCCCACGGGCCGCCCCGACTTCCCATCATTCCCAGCCCCATCACTCCCCACGGTGCTGCGGGCGAATAAGACATGACAAACGCTTCATATCCCCACGTCAAAACAACGAGGGATAGCGCAAGGGCTATTGTCAGTACGACAGGCTTTCGCATGGTCGCTCTCCTTGCTCAACTAGCAATCTAAGCACCGTGATGTCTTGCCTGTTTGACCTGCATCAAAAGCCGGCGCGCCTTGATTGATTGCGCTGCATCGCTCATCGCGTCGCAAGCGAGCGCAGCCGTCGCCGGGGCCGACAAATTTCCCGTTGCACGCCCTCGAGACGCGGCTTTCGGAACTTAACTCGCAAGAGAGATCTTCGCCCACTGACGCAGTCCCTTATTGCCCATGTCATATGAGGCGGTGGGTGCTCCGCGCGCGGGGTTTCAAGGTTCGTCGTCGGCTGGGAGATGGATTTCCGGAATGGCGCGCGGCCAGTTTGCCGTTCGCCAAGAGCGATGACCAGCTCGCATCCGCGAACCGCATGTTGAAAGCCCGCTGCCCAGCTGGCACCAACCGAAGGTGTCGACCGATCGTCTCGATTAGTGAACGAACTCGTTCTTCGCCATCATGAGGTGGTGTTGCTGATGATGCGAGCCTTGCACCATGATGCCCATGAAGCCGAGTGCCCTGAGTTTCGTTACCTGCCTGGCGTCGGTGCTGATGACCGTGAGCTTGACCCCGTACGGCAACTCTTCAGTTTTGGCGTTCCAGCCGAGCTGACCAAGCTCGTGCACATGCGCAGGAACCATGCGCTTGATCGCGTCAAGGGTGCGGCCGTCGCCGGTCACCGCGATCTCTACACCATTGTCGATGGTGCGCTCGGTCGCGACCGCGCGCATTGTGACCTCGTCCATATCGATCAGGTGCTCGCGTAACGCTGCGATGTTGACCTTCGACCAGTCGGTTGTTGGATCGGCCTCAAGGATACGCACGACTTCCTGGATCGTGCCGAACGCCTCTTGTCCGGGCATCACAGGCTGACCGGTCGTTTCGGTACTCATCATCCCGTGCGATCCCATCCCGCCTTCCATGCCACGCTGGCCGTGCATCATCGAGCTATTCATCCCACCCTGCGGCATCATCTGTTGCTGGTCGGGACCGCCCGGGCCCATTTGCCCTTGCATAGGAGGATGTTTCGGCATTTGCGCCACCGCATAGGCAGTCGCGGCAACAATCGCTACGCCGGCAAGGCCGGCCTTCCATGACCATGACGACATGATCGACCTCGGTTCTAAAGCGCGCCCTTATCGCCCAAATACGTCGTGACGTCGGTTGTGCATATGATCCTGATCACATCCGCGGCCTCGCCAATCTCATTATTCCGTCGAGTCTCTCGATCTCCCCGGCAGCCGCCATATCCGCAAGCGTTCGGTACAACGCCTCATGCGTAAGTCCGAGTTCAGCTGCGAGGTCCTTCAGGGTGCCGGCCAATGTGACGGTACGGCCATCGGCGCCAGCGTTGAGCGTAAGATAGTGCCGCACACGATCACGGGCGGAGTGAATGTTGCGTTGTTCAAGGCGGGTGCGCAGGTTCATGACTTGGCGAGCGAGCATCGCGGTGAATGCCCGCGCCGCCTTGGGATTGCGCTCGAATTCAGTTAGCACCGTCGCCTTGGGGTAGAGGCGAACGACTGCGTCGGACATTGCGACCGCATCGCAGTGATAAGCCGACGCGAACAGCGAGGCTTCGGCGAGCGTCTCGCCAGCCGCAGCGATATGCAGCACGGCCTCTCGCCCCGAGCGATCAACGCGCACGAGCCGCACGTTTCCGGTGATCACTTCATAAAGTCCTGTGGTCCGCTGACCCGTGCGAAACAGAACTTGTCCGACCTTGAGCGCGCGCTCAACTCCGGCAGCCCTAACGGTCTGCGTAACCCAGTCTGCCATATTCACGAAAGGCTTTTTCAACCACCTGGATTGCGCTAGAAAAACACCGGCGAACTTTAGACCAGTACATTGCGGATGTCCGTAGTGAGGGCGACAATCAAATGCACGCGCTGCCAGATGTGACGGTTGGCGACACAACCGTTGTGGCGGGAATCCCTATTCCGTCGACGTCGCCGATCTTTCTAGCGATCGTAAGTTTGCATGTCCTGTTCGGGCTTACATGCGTTGTCGCCGGTGCCACTGCTATGGCGAGCCCGAAGCGCCGTGGCCGTCATCCGACGTCAGGCACCATTTACTACTGGTGCCTGGTTGCCGTCTTCGTCTCAGCGAGCGCTTTGGCGGTGGTTCGTTGGGCCGAGGACTATCATTCGTTCGTGCTCGGGCTTCTGGCTGTTGCCGCGGCTTATCTGGGACGCGCTGCTCGGCGGTGGCCGGGCTGGGTCAGGCTGCACATCGCCGGCATGGGTCTTTCCTACATCCTGCTGCTGACGGCCTTCTACGTCGACAATGGCGAGAGCCTACCGCTATGGGAAGAACTCCCTCCAATCGCGTACTGGTCGCCCCCCGGAGCGATCGGCCTACCGCTTATCATCCGCGCCGTGTTTCGGCATCCGCTCGCGCGTCAGTCAGCGACGAAGCCAAATAGCTGAATTCATTTGTAAGTTTTCAGATCCTCGAAGGACGCTCGCGGTTTCGTCACTTGACGACCACGATGCGGCACAGATATCTCTTCGACCAGATGCCAGTGATGAGCATGAGCCGCACGGTCCTCGCTGCTTTGATCGCCATCGCGGTCGCCATGGTGCCGTTGGCCGCTGGCGCTTTTGCGAAAATGACCGATGCGTCCGCGTCCATGGCGATGGACGATGGCTGCATGCACCACGTGAAGCAGGGCGGAAACAAAGCCGCCGACGATTGCGCTGCGATGGCGGCGTGTGCCCTGAAGTGCTTCAATTTCGCGCAGCCGGTCTCTGCCACACTCACGGTTCCGCACGTTGTCCCGGCCACGATGTGCGAGCGCGCGAGCACGCACGCCAGTTCGCTCCAGGGCCTGCCGCCTTTCCGACCTCCTCGAAGCTGATCCCGCACTGAAAGCTTCTGTCAGCGCGTGAGCGAAAGCTCGCGCGCCGACGGCCAATTGGTCGACCTGTGTCGGATGGCACCGGCGACGGCGATCAGCATGATCTGGAGACTCGGAGATGACCCAGCAAAAACCCAAACCCAATCCGGTGACGAAGACTCACCTCAAAATCGACGGCATGCATTGCGCGAACTGCGAGGTTCTGGTCGAGCGGCGCCTCAAGGCGGTTGCCGGAGTGCAGAGCGTCAAAGCAAATCACGCGAACGGCAGCGTGAAAGTCTTCCACACCGGC
>Ga0073928_10010333_pt1 | contig 11143 bp, 12 predicted proteins | sample PaiPotPPA55metaG_FD_76969 | JGI IMG/M metagenome (GOLD analysis project Ga0073928, IMG submission 76969) | Iron sulfur acid spring bacterial and archeal communities from Banff, Canada, to study Microbial Dark Matter (Phase II) - Paint Pots PPA... ...
CACGCCTTGCAGGTAGCCGGTGACGGGGTGGACACCGAAGCCGACCACCACGAGCTCGGCTGGAAGCCGCTCGCCGTTCGCCAAAATTACGGCCTGGACGGTGCTGTCGCCGTCCAGCACCTGGACTTCCTGGCCCAGGCGGAAGGCAACATCCCGGTTCCGATGCAGGCCGACGAACGCGTTGCCGACCTGTGCGCCGAGCTGCTGTTCGAACGGCGCGGTTTCCTTGCCGACGACGGTGACGTCGAGGCCGCGTTCGCGCAGGCTGGCGGCGACCTCCATGCCGATGAAGCTGGCGCCCAGGATCACGGCGCGCTCACTGCGTTCGGCCTGCGCGAGGATGGCGTCAGCGTCGGTGCGGCTGCGCAGCAGGAAGACGTTGCTAAGATGGACGCCCGGCAGTTTCGGCAGAGTGGGAGCGGCGCCGGTGGCGAGCAGCGCGGTGTCGTAGCTCAGGGTGGTGCCGTCGGCGCAGTCGATCCGCTTTTGCGTCGCATCAAGGCGGGTGACCTCGGCGGTGCGGCGCTCGATGCGGTTTTGCTGGTAGAAGGACTGCGATTGCAGGGGGGATTTTTCGGCGTTCGGCTCGCCGGAGAGGAAGTACTTGCTGAGCACGGTGCGGTCGTAGGGAACCCGGTTGTCACGGTCGAGCATGATGACGCGGCCGTTGAAGCCGGCCTCGCGGAGGGTTTGCGCGGCGAGCGCTCCGGCGGCGCCGGCGCCGATGATGGCGAAGGTGCGCGGGTCGGGTGGCAGCGTTGGCTTGGCGGGTTGGGTCGGGGGGACGGTGACCAGGATGCGCTGGCCGTCGATGCGGACGTCGTAGCGTGGCAGGCTGTCGACCGCCGGCGGTTCCAGCAGGGCGCCGGTGCGGACGCAGAAGGTTGCCTTGTGCCAGGGGCAGACGATGCGGTCGCCGTTGCGGATGCCCTGTTCGAGCGGGGCGCCGGCGTGCGGGCAGATGGCGCCGATGGCGTGGATGGTGTTGCCATCGCGGATCAGCAGGATCTGGCTGTCCTCGACCTGAACGGTGCGGGTGCCGCCGTCCGGCAGGTCGGTTAGTGCGGCGACGTCGTGTTGGGGCATGCGGTGGGTCCTGCCGGTCGGTGCTTTATGATGACGGGCGGGAGGCGGGGTGCGTTCGCGGGCGCGCGGGGTTGTTACTCAGCTTGCGGCCAGCTTCTGGATCAGCGCTTGTGCGTCCGGGGCGGACCAGTCAGCCGCGCCCTCCAGCCGGGCGACAATCTTTCCGGAGGTGTTGATAATCACGGAGGTGGGGATGCCGCGGGCGCTGAACGCCCTGGCCAGTGCGCCCCTGGGGTCGAGCAGCACCGGCAGCGCGGTGATGCCGTGGGTGTTGTACCAGGCGCGGACGGCGTCGGCGCCGCCGCGGTCCGACGACAGCGGTAACACGGCGATATCCTTCGGTGCCAATGCCTTGGACAGCGTCTGCAGCGACGGCATCTCGGCGACGCAGGGGGCGCACCAGGTGGCCCACATGTTCACCACCATGCCGCGGCCCTTAAAATCGCTCAGATGATGGGTGGCGCCGTCCGCGGTGACGAAGACGCCGTCGGGCGGGTCCTGGGGCGGAGAGACCGGACCGAGGCCCCGGGACAGCGGTGCGAGGGTCTCGGCGCGCGGTTTGCGCGGCAGGGTGGTGGCGGCTAGGGTGGCGTAAGCTGTCGCCAGAATAGTCCGGCGGTGGATCGTCATCGAGCTGGAACCTTTTGCGTGACCGATACGCCTGATCGCCTGCCCTCGGATCGCGTGCCCTCGGATGGCGTGCCTTCGGATCGCGTGGACCAGCCGGCCAACATGCAGTGGGGCGGGCGGTTTGCCGGTGGGCCGTCGGTGATCATGCAGGACATCAACGCCTCCATCGGGTTCGACCGCAAGCTTTGGCGGCAGGACATTCGCGGATCGCGCGCGCACGCGGCGATGCTGGCGAAGATCGGGCTGCTCAGCGCGGAAGATGAGCGTGCCATCGGCGCGGGTCTAGAGGCGATCGGGCGGGAAATCGAGGCTGGCCGCTTCGACTTCGACGCGGCGCTGGAAGACATCCACATGAACATCGAGGCTCGGTTGACCGAGCGGATCGGCGAGGCGGGGAAGCGGCTGCATACCGCGAGGAGCCGGAATGACCAGGTGGCGACGGATTTGCGGCTGTGGGTGCGGGATGCGATCGACGGGCTGACGGGTCAGCTCGGCGATGTGATGTTGGCGCTGGCGCGGCGGGCGGCGGAGCATGCCGGCGATCCGATGCCGGGGTTCACGCACTTGCAGACGGCTCAGCCGGTGACGTTCGGGCATCACATGCTGGCGTATGTGGAAATGCTGGATCGGGACCGGGGCCGGTTGGCGGACTGCCGGCGGCGGCTGAATGCTTGCCCGCTGGGGTCGGCGGCGCTGGCGGGGACGTCGTTTCCGATCGACCGGGAGATGACCGCGGCGGCGCTGGGGTTCGACAGGCCGACGGCGAACAGCCTGGATGCGGTGTCTGACCGGGATTTCGCGCTGGAGTTCCTGGCTGCGGCGGCGATCGGTGCGGTGCATCTGTCGCGGCTGGCGGAGGAGATGGTGATCTGGTGCAGCGCGCCGTATCGGTTCATCCGGCTATCGGATGCGTTCACCACCGGGTCCTCGATTATGCCGCAGAAGCGCAATCCGGATGCGGCGGAGCTGGTGCGGGCGAAGACCGGGCGGATGACGGGCGCCCTGGTGGCACTGCTGACGGTGATGAAGGGGCTGCCGCTGGCCTACGCCAAGGACATGCAGGAGGACAAGCAGCCGGTGTTCGAGGCGGCCGAGGCGTGGGCGCTGTCGCTGGCGGCGACGGCGGGAATGGTGCGCGACCTGACGCCGGAGGTGGAGCGGATGCGGGCGTTCGCAGGATCGGGGTTTGCCACCGCGACCGATCTGGCGGACTGGCTGGTGCGGGTGTTGCGGCTGCCGTTCCGCAGCGCGCATCACGTCACCGGGCGGCTGGTGGCGATGGCGGAGGCTCGCGGGGTCGATCTGGCTGGGCTGTCGCTGGCGGAGATGCAGAGCGTCGAGCCTGGGATCACGGCGGAGGTGTTTTCGGTGCTGACGGTGGAGGCCTCGGTGGCGTCGCGTGTGAGCTATGGTGGGACCTCGCCTGCAAACGTGGCGGAGCAGGCGGCGCGGTGGCTGGAGGCGCTGGCGTGAAGGCGGTGCTGGCTTTGGCGGTGGCGGTCGGACTGCTGGCAGGGTGTGGGAAGAAGGGGCCGCCCGATCCGCCGGGGCCGCCCAGTCAGATCATTTATCCGAAGACCTATCCGACGCGCTGAGGGCGGGCGGGCACCTCGTTGGCGCCGGAGACAGCCTGGGCGAGCCGCCCGCAGGGAGGGAACGTAGCATGGCAGGATCATTCACGCGCTGGGATTCGCCGGCGCCGATTCGGTACCCAGACCCTTGTGTGATCGTGCTGGACCCCAGGTTCCAGAAAATCTTTATCGGCAATGCCGGCATCCGGCGGATCGCCACCGGGTTCGACTTCACCGAGGGGCCGGTGTGGTTCGGCGACGGGCGGTATCTGCTGTTCTCCGACATTCCGAACGACCGGATCCTGCGGTGGGACGAGACCACCGGCGGGATCAGCGTGTTTCGCGATCCGGCGCACTATGCCAATGGCAATACGCGGGATCGGCAGGGGCGGTTGATTACCTGCGAGCATGACACGCAACGGGTGACGCGGACCGAGTATGACGGCTCGGTGGTTGTGCTGGCGGATCAGTGGCAGGGCAGGAAGCTGACCGGTCCGAACGACGTGGTGGTGAAGTCGGACGGCACGATCTGGTTCAGCGACAACGGTGCTGGGACCCGGGGGAACTACCTGGGACATACGGCGCCGCAGGAGCATCCGTTCCGGGTATATCGTTACGACCCTTATACGGCGACGTTGAGCATCGCGGTGGACGATATGGCTCGGCCGAATGGTCTTTGCTTTTCGCCGGATGAACAGCGGCTTTATGTGGTCGATACGCCGGGCGATCGGCCGAAGAGCACGTGGGTCTACGATGTGGTCGACAATGGGACGCGGGTGGTGGATGGGCGGGTGTTCTTCGACGGGGCGGGCTGGGCGGACGGGATCCGTTGCGACACCGAGGGGAACGTGTGGTGCGGGTTCTCGGGCGGCGAAGGTGAGGACGGGGTTGCGGTGTTCGCACCGGACGGCACGCTGATCGGGCGGGTGTTGCTGCCTGAGCGCTGCGCGAATGTGTGTTTTGGGGGCCGGAAGCGGAACCGGCTGTTCATGGCGGCGAGCCAGTCGGTTTATGCTTTGTATGTTGAGGCGCAGGGGGCGGTTGGGGGGTAGTGCTTCGTTGTAAAGTTTGGGTTCTGCCCCACGGCGTCGTCGGGGTGTGAGCCGGTGGAGGGTTTCAGAGAGCCCTCCACCATCTTCGCGGTGAGCTATTCGGCGGCCAGGTTCGGGGTAAACTCGAGCGGCAATCCCTTGTGACCGGTCAATCTCTCGCCTTCCTCGTACATCTCGAAGGCCCGTTTCTTCAACGCCGGAAGGATCGCCGCGATCTTGTCCAGGTCCAGGTCGGCTGCGATTCCCGGGTAACCGGCGCGCTCGATCATCGCGCCGAGCTTTCTGTTCTCGATCTGCTCGAAGGTCCATTCCAGCGGATCGTCGATGATTGTCAGATCCCAATTGATCCGGTGATTCTTGTTGCGGGGACCATAATGGTAATGCGCGCTGTTCCAGAAACAGTCGAACGCCAGAAGCTCGGTTTCTTCTACGTATGACTTCCCTTTCGACCCACCCACGTCGCCAAGGACGTGGACCGCGAGGCCACCGTCACCGTTCCGCTGCCGCCGCATCTCGAGGCCGAACCGGATGTTGCCGGCTTCGAAGATGTCTGTGCCACGGTTGTGTTTGACCGTGTTCCGCTTGGACATGAATGTCTCTCTGGCGCAGGCCTCCACGTCGGGCAGGACGCCCCGCACCTTGGCAAGCTCGGTTGCCTCCGCAATTTCTTTGTATCCGGCCCGGTCCAGCAGCTTCGGGAGCTTTTGGCCCAGGGTTCGGATGGTCCAGCCAATGGCATTTCCATCGGTGATCGGATCCATTCGGCAGTGCACGCCCATGCCGCCGCCGACACGGCCGGCGGTCGTCAGTTCGGGGTTCTCCGGGCCGTAGATGTAGCTTTTCTCGATGTCGAAGCAGTTGAAGCGCAGCAGCGTGGTCTGCCTGCCGCCGACATCGGCCGCCACGTCGATCGATATGCCCTGGTCCGAATGATCCTCGACATTGCCATCCCACAGTTGGTGTCTGACGATGAAGGTCAGGGGATCGGCGGCAAATCTGGTTCCCTGTGATTGTGGCATGTTGGGGCGCTCCTCGGGTTTGCGCGAGCCTAGGGAGGAGGCGCGGCGATCGCAAGAGTGGCAGGCGCGGGGTGTTGGCGAATCGCTTGAACTCACGGAATGAGCGCGACCGCAAAGCGCCTTCAGAAACAGTACGCCAGGTTGCGTATTCGTTGGACGCCGGCCGGTTGCCTGACGTTGTGACGTAGCCACAACCAAGGGGTTCCGTCAGTTTTCGGGCCATCCAAATCGGCGAATTTCGACCATTATCGCCACACTCAGTTGGCCGATACCGACCCGGCTGCTTTCCGGAAGAGATCCTGGTAAAGGAGACATCTCAAACAAGCGGGAATAGATTGAATGAACCAGACGACGACGAAATGGCGTGCTGATCCGTTGACTTGGGGCCAGGGCCCTCGTCTGTTCGAGATGTTCCTGGAGCCGACATGCCCATTTTCCGTGCGTGCTTTCGGAAAGCTTGATGATCTGTTGAAGCAGGCAAGAGAGGACCGGCTTACGGTCAAGATCCGTCTGCAGTCGCAGCCCTGGCACATGTATTCCGGCGTTATCGTGCGTTGCGTTCTTGCTGCCTCTACCCTGCGAGAAGGCAAAGAAGCGGCCAAGGCTGTCTTGGCGGCAGTAGCCGCGCACCGTGAAGAGTTTGAATTCACCAAACATTGCTCTGGCTCAAACATGGACTCGACACCGAACGACATCATCGCGCGGGTTGAACACTACAGCGGCGTGGAGTTGGCCGAGGCCTTTGCCATTCCTGACCTGGATCGGGAAATCAAATGGCACTGCAAATACGCCCGCCAGAACGGAATCCACGTGTCACCGACTTTCATGATCGATGGGTTGGTGCAACCTGACATGAGCAGTGGTGAGGCTGTATCTGAGTGGGTGTCGCGTTTGCGGTCCGACTAGTACCCCCTGCACGGAGGTTTTGACGGGTTGGACGGCGGGCCCGCCTTGTACGACACCCTTTTCAGCCGAGGTGAGGCGCTGGAGAGCCGGTTCCGACCCTGAGCGGACCTTCAATTTCAACTGCGACCGCTCATATGCCCGCGAAGCGGCCATCCTCGCCGTTCCCGTCGCTGGACGCTGCTCCCGGACCCGGACATTCGTTAGGGGAATGCCGCGGTCGCGGCGGCACGCGCGAAGCTTCGTTGCTGGCTCCCTTCAGGAACAGCGCGGCACTAACCTGATTGTCATGGATCGCGCCTCAGGCGCAACGATCGGATCGACGTATTGTGCGCTATAGCTGCGATATTTGTTGCGGTACGCGGCGTCGATCTGGTCGTCGACGGTGGGATCGGCGCCCTTGAAAACGACGTTCTTCTCGATGCCACCGGCGTTGATGCGGCCTTCGTGGCGAACCTCAGTGCCGCGAAACCAGGCGGCGGCGCGCCCGTACGCGGATCGGACGTAGAGATCGTCCCCGAGGCGGACGACCCAAATTGTCACCGGCTTTCGCAACGTTCCGTCGCGTCGGAGTGATGCAATCTGCAGTTCCTCTGCTCCTCCGATCTTGTTCAGCTCGTCACTCGTCCACGTTGTCATTGGCCGGTTGCCTTCGTGAGGTATTGTTCGTCGGTAACCTTTTCCATCCAGTCGACGACTTTGCCGTCGAGTCTTTCCTGAATGGCAATATGGGTCATGGCCGTGGTTGCCGTCGCCCCATGCCAGTGCTTTTCGCCGGGCGAGAACCATACGACATCGCCCGGTCGGATTTCCTCAACCGGTTCGCCCTCGCGCTGGATCCAGCCGCAGCCGGCCGTGACGATCAGCGTCTGACCCAGCGGATGCGTGTGCCATGCGGTGCGGGCGCCCGGCTCGAATGTGACACTCGCGCCGGCAACTCGAGCCGGATCCGGCGCACTGAACAGTCGATCAACACGCACCCTGCCGGTAAAATATTCTTCCGGACCTTTGCCGGAGGGCTCAGAGCCCGCTCGCTTGATCTCCATCTTGCTCTCCATCGCTTGCCGTGTGACCTGGGTCTGCTCGCGTCTGCGGGAGCGCCCGACAGCCCGGGGCTTTCAGTCAACAATCTAAGGGTTTGATCCCCGAGGATTAGGAGTTAAAGTCCGAATGGACCTATAAGCATGTCTTCTGAATGCCGCGTTCGGACCTCAACGACATCGTGGCCTTTCTCGCCGTGGCTCGGGAGCGCAGCTTCACCCGTGCCGCCGCGCAACTGGGCGTCTCGCAGTCGGCGCTGAGCCAGACTCTCCGAGGGCTCGAGGCGCGGCGCGGCCTCCGGCTACTGACGCGCACCACCCGCAGCGTTGCGCCGACCGAGGCGGGGGAGCGGTTGCTCCGTGCCGCGGGGCCGCGCTTGGACGAGATCGACGCGGAGCTGGCCGCACTCAGCGAGCTGCGCGATAAGCCCTCCGGCACCATCCGCATCACGGCGCACGACCATGCCGTAAAGGCAGTCCTCTGGCCCGCCGTGGAAACGCTTCTACCGGCCTACCCGGACATCCAAGTGGAGATCGCCATCGACTACGGCCTGACGGACATCGTTGCCGAGCGCTACGACGCTGGCATTCGCCTCGGCGAGATGGTGGCGAAGGACATGGTCGCGGTGCGCATCGGGCCGGACATGCGCTCAGCGGTCGTCGGCGCACCGTCCTACTTCGCCAAACGAACAAGGCCAAAGACACCGCAAGATCTGACCACCCACAACTGCATCAACCTACGCCTACCCACCCATGGGGGGCTCTACGCCTGGGAGTTCGAGAAGGGAGGTCGCGAGCTGAGGGTCAGGGTCGAGGGGCAGCTCGTGTTCAACCGAACCACCCCAATGCTCGACGCGGCATTGGCGGGATTTGGCTTGGCATATCTCCCCGCGGACAGCGTGCAGGCGCACCTCGCCGACGGGCGCCTCATCCGGGTGCTCGCCGATTGGTGCCCGCCCTACCCGGGCTATCACCTCTACTACCCGAGCCGCCGACAACCCACGCCGGCCTTCGCCCTGCTGGTCAATGCGCTGCGTTACCGGGCCTGAGAGAGAGGCCGCCCGATCCGCCAAAGCCATCAGCCGGCGAGGAGACCGCCATCGACCGCCATAGCATGACCCACCATGAAGCTCGCGGCCGGGCTGCACAGCCATACCACGGCAGCGGCGATCTCTTCCGGCTCACCGAAACGCCCGATGGGTTCTTGCGCCAGCATCCGCCTGACGATTTCTGGATCGTAATTCTTCGTAACATTGGCGTGTTGACCATTCCCGGGCAGACCGCGTTGATGCGGATGCCGTTGGCGGCATAGTCGAGAGCGGCGCTCCGCGTCAGACCGATCACGGCGTGCTTGCTCGCGGAATAAGCGCTGCGCCCTTTAGAACCCTTTAGGCCGCCGATAGAAGAACAGTTGACGATCGCGCCACTTCCCTGCGCCATCATTTGGCGAAGTTCGACCTTCATGCAGTTCCACACGCCGCGCAGGTTTACGTTCATCACGCGTTCGAATTCGTTATCGCTGGTCTCCAGAAACGCAGCAGCCTCGGAATTCACACCGGCATTGTTGAAGGCTGCGTCGAGCCGGCCATAGGTGCTGACGGCGCGCTCGATCATTGCTTCTGTCTGAGCGGTATCGGTCACGTCACACGCCACACCAATGGCGTTGTGGCCCGCCTTGCGCAGACCTTCGGCCGCCTTGCCGATGGTCTCCTCGTCACGATCGGCAACGATCACGGACGCGCCAGCCTTGGCGAAGGCCTCCGCTGTCGCCAGGCCAATGCCACCGCCGGCTCCGGTGACGAGTGCTACTTTTCCATCGAAAGCTGTAGTCATGGTGCCCATCAATTTGAATTCGGTGCACGGTCAGAAATCGCGGCTCCGATCCTACCACCGACCGGCCGTGGCGCCGCCATCTACGGGAAGGATTGCACCCGTCACGAAGCTCGCATCGTCGGATGCGAGGAAGGCAATCGCCGCCGCGACCTCTTCCGGAAAACCTTCCCGCCCGAGGGCGTGGCTCTGGCGTATGCGGCGCTCGTTCTCGGGATCCTCGAACATGACGGCGGTCATCGGGGTGCGGATCATGCCGGGTGTGATGGCGTTGACGCGGACTCCCGCTGCGCCCAGCTCGATCGCCATCGCGCGCGAAAGGCCGACGACGGCGTGCTTGGAGGTGACATAGGGGGCGCGGTTCGGCACCGCAGTGATGCCGGCCAACGAGGAGAGGTTGACGATTGCGGCTGGCTGGCCGGCCTTCAGCGCCAGACGCGCAAATTCCTGGGAAGGAATAAGCGTTCCCTCAAGGTTGACCGCGTGGACGCGAGCCCACTGCTCCGGCTCCGCATCCAGCACCGAGGACACGCCGCGGATGCCGGCGCAATTCGCCAGCGCGTGCAAGTGACCGAAGCGCGCCGCCGCCTCTGCCATCATCATGCTCACCCGTGCACGATCGGTGACGTCAAGCGCCACGGAATAGGCCCGCTTGGCATCGCCGAGGCTCTTAGCGACGCGTTGCGCACGGTCCGCGTTCGCATCCACCACGACGACGTTGGCGCCTTCGGCGAAGAGCCGCTTGGCGGCGGCTTCGCCGATGCCGCTGCCGCCGCCAGTGACGATCGCGGCGCGATTGGCAAACCGGTTCATTGGGGCATCCTCCTTGCGTGGTGTTTATGGCGTCCGCCACCTTCGATCGACGATCTAGCAGGTGCGCCCGCACACAATGTAGGCCCTATAATGTGCATAAACTTATAAGCAGAACCTCTGAATGGAACGGAAGACCATAAGCGGTCTCATCGTCTTGCTCAGCGTTGCGCGGAAACGCTGTTTCACCTGTGCGGCGGCAAAGCTCGGCGTGTCGCAGTCGGCGCTGAGCCACACCATCCGCAACCTGGAAGCACGGCTCGGACTTCCGCCGCTGGCCCGCACGACCCGCAGCGTGGGGCCTACCGAGGCCGGCGGACGCCCTCTCCCATGTTCACGTTCCTCCGATCTCGGTGGGATGGGCCGTGGCTGCGAAGGACCGCTTGGGGTAGTAAGCGGTCTTGGCGCCTATCAGAACGGCCTGTCACTCGGCGGCCTCGACCTCGTCGCGAGTCGACACGGACGCCATCGCCTCGAACACGCCGTCCCGCCGGACCAGCGCATGAAACAGCGCCGCCGCGACATGCAACAGGATCAGCGCAAAGAACACGAAAGCAAGGTAGAAATGCGCATTCCAGAGCAGCGTGTGTAGGCTGTCGCTCTGGGGCAGGATGGCTGGAAGATGCACGCCCCCGAACAGCACGACCGGGTAGGCTGCCGCCGACAGCATCCCCAAGCCGATCAGCGGCATGGCAATCATCAGGACGTAGAACGCGTAATGCGACAGGTGGGCCGCGAGCTTCATTGGTTCGGGAAGATCGGCCGGCAGAGACGGCGCACCTTCGCGCAGGCGCGCCACCAAGCGGAGCAACGCGAGCACCAGAATGGCGATGCCGAGCGGTTTGTGGATCGAAACGAGCGTCAGGTATTTCGGCATCACGGTGGACACCATGCCCACGCCGATGAACAGCATGGCCAGGATGCAGACCGCCATGAACCAGTGCAGCATGCGCTGCAGCGCGGTGAAGCGCCGGCGAACCCCGTTCACGGCTTGGCTCCCGTCGTCGTTCGGGGATAGTCCTGCGCCTCCGCCGTGCGACGGTCATACGATTTCGCGTAGGCAGACGACCGAGCGGCCGGGAACGGGTCGTCCGATGTCCGTATGCCGGTCGGCAGGACGGTCGGATCGAAGTTAATATCGCGGCAAGGGCCGTCCGGTTCGGCCTCAATCTGTTGGACAGTGAGCGTGCCGACCTCGACGG
>Ga0073928_10010334_pt1 | contig 11143 bp, 11 predicted proteins | sample PaiPotPPA55metaG_FD_76969 | JGI IMG/M metagenome (GOLD analysis project Ga0073928, IMG submission 76969) | Iron sulfur acid spring bacterial and archeal communities from Banff, Canada, to study Microbial Dark Matter (Phase II) - Paint Pots PPA... ...
ACCACGTGGCGCTGCGTTTAAACCAGCGTCCAAGAAAAACCTTAGGATTTCAAACCCCCGCCAGTAAACTTCAACAAAGTGTTGCATCGACCGGTTGAGCCGACAGACGTTATCGTTCCTAGTGTTTATGCTGTGCGCTCCTAAACCCTTCGAGAGATTATCCAAACTCAGGGGTCAGATCGGCCTATGCAATGTGCGGCGTGTCGCGTGGTCGCTCTCCTGGCCTGACGCGATTACAGGGTCCGTCTGCCACGCGACCTTCAAGTCGGCCTCTATTTGCTCCTGACGCGAGCGCGTCCAAGGAGCGTAGTGGCGTTCTGTGATGCGTATACTACTGTGGCCTAACAGCACAGACACGCGATCCAACGGAACGCCCGCCAATAGCAATTCAACGGCGAACGTGTCGCGGAAACGGTGCGCGTGACCACCAACGACTCTGGCAAATTCAAAGAGCCTTTGCAGACGTCGCTGCCATTCGGATTTCCAAAATGGTCTTCACATCCAAAGCCGCGCAACCGCATACGAGATGCGATTGATGTACACACCAGAATTCTCGAAAAACGATGAGCAGTTAAAACTTGTCGTGGCCCAACAGGCTTACGACTATATAAAAGCATCCCATGCGGGACCTTCGCGATTTTACAATTCCGAACGCGTGCCAAACGGATTTCTTCTTAACCGTGAAGCGCTGGAGGACCTTGCGAAGAAGGCTACCGAGGCGAGAAAAAGCTACAACGTAACAGCCAGCAGATAAATATATATCGGCACATTTTGTGGAATGAGCGGCATGGTGGGTACGTCGCGCTCCGAGCAGCCATCGCGTACAAAGCTTGGCGACTCGCTAAGGACTCGCACACAATCGCCAACGAGCTAGGAATGAATCACTGTGCCGTGCGCCAGATTCTTAACAGGCTGTGCAAAGTGGCGCGACGCCTTGCGCTGGAAACTTTTCCTAGGCATCACAGCGCGTTGCGAGATCGCGTCTTCCGACCTTACGACTTCGGCAAGGAACCAAAGGTCAATTTGTATAATCCTGCTCCAGAGGTCGAATGTTCGGCGATCCAGCAGGTTGCGATGTTCGCACATCCGAACGCTCAACTACCCATTATTGACGGGCGCAGCAAGTGTGCTCTACATTACCGGTATCATTGTAGGCCTGCAAAGACCACTGGTCAGAGGCTGGCTTCTATTCAACGAGCAGGTGTCGGTCATTGCCAATCCTAGGTGACGCAGATAAAAGACTGAAGGAGGTCAAGAGGCTCTGGAAGCCTTTCGGTCTGGGTGTCTCCGTTCTGTCGGCATTCGGGGCCATCGTGGAGTTTTATCGGCAGTATGGACCGTTCATTTACGTTAGCTTTGCGTTTTTGGTTCTAGCCATCGCCATTCTGTTTTCGATACCGGTCACCGCTATTCGTTTGTTTGCCCTCAGATTTGTCGCTTTCTTACTGGACCTTGTTTTCCTGTCTTTGTTTACTTTCACCGTGGTTGGGTTTCTGTTCCAAACCGATTATATCCAGCCGAGCGCTCTTCTCTCCATGGTGATCGTTTGGAGTTGGTTCCTTTATTTCGTTGTCTTCGATTCCATCTGCAAGGGTACACCGGGGAAGCTCATTCTGGGCCTCAGATTCACGAGGCTGGGACAAGACAAAGCTGCTCTTAGCACGGCTTTGGCCCAAAATTTCCTTGCGCTGGTTGTTCCGATCGCTGGAGTAAGTTGGCTCACCGACGTTATCGATCCCGGTCGATCAAATCTAGAATTTTTAGCGACTCGGTCGGTCTGTATTGGTCTCTTTTTAATGTTTCCGCTCTCTATAGCTTTCTTGGGTGAGCAGTCAGTTCCCGATGTACTCGTCGGAACAACTGTACACCCGCGACAATTCGTGCCGGTCCGACACCCAACCCGTACAAAATGGCTGACTTGGATTTTTCTCCCCACATTCTCTTTGTTTATGGGACTTGTATTCTGCACAGCCTGGCTTGTAGGAATTGGAGGCATCACTTTTGATAAGTCACCGGCGTCGTTTCCGGGTTTGGAGATGTATGGATCCTCCGAAGAAGATGGAAGATTGGCCACAAGATTGTGGACTGTGTTGCCGGCCTTTTTGCGACATCCAGACGAGCTAATACAAAATGTGGAAGTCATCACTTTTGTAAGAAACGACTTCACAGGCACCAACGAGATTGTCTCACGCATGCCTTATGAGGAAGCATTAAAGGCGCAAAAGCATATACGGCTCGTTCGGGTGGAAATGAGTAGCCACGCTTCAAGTCTCGTCAAGTCAACGCTACGCGATAATTTGATGGCATTTGCGGGTTTCAATGCTGACCCAAGGCCGGTGTTTCTAATACTGGAACTCTCCGAGAGGGAGGATTTTGGTGTCTTCACCTTGAGGACTTCCGAGAATAATTTGCTCTGCCTAATGGAGTTCGGTGGCAAAGTAGTGAATTTCTATGTCGTGCCCAGTCCGATCGGCTCTGTTAGGTTCTATATGTCCCCAGATGAATTGAGGTATCTGTTTCTAGGGGATCTACGAATGTACGCCACGGTTGAGCGCCTCCCGATTTGGCCCCCCTAAGCTTGGAACCTAGAAACGGTTTCCAAGTGCCCACGGTAGTGCCTGATAAACGTTGTACTCGACAAAGAGAGCAGTGTTCGCAACACGAGCTAAAGCTCCTTTCTCGGGCCGAAAACAGCTAATCTCCCGACGATCCTCTCCACACGATTAGACAGGCAGTGAATAGCACATAAACGGGCGAGCACAGCCATCCAGCATGAGGAAGAAGGTTGGCGATAGCTGCCGATGTGTGCAAGTGCAGGCAGCGCAGCGCGTTACCTCCCGGAGAATAAAACCGACGTACGTACCATCAAATCCGTTTGACCGATCGCCCGCAGACCGCACCGCAAGTCGTTTATTCACGCGTTTGGTTGAAGCCAAGCGCGATTTCTTATTTTTACGTGCTTGTTTGAATCCGCCAACCATTCAACCCTCACTCCACTAGTCACCTCAACCCTGCCAACAGTGAAGCCGTAACACGTTCGCTGAGGTTACCACCTACCGCTGCCGAAGAACTCCTGGAGATCGTCATGCGTCGTCACGAGCGTGCCAGCACGCTACTCACTTCCAACCGCCCTGTGGAAGACTGGGGCAAACTGCTCGGCGACAGTTGGGGCAGTCACCGCCATGCTCGACTGTCTGCTTCACCACGGTCACATCCTAAAATGCGGACCACGAAGTTGGAGAACGAAAACGGACTTGCCGGACCAGGAGAAACTAGGATAAAAGAACCACGTCCCGGGCTACATTCGTTGGCCGGTTTTGACCCGACCACCATTGGCCGCTTTTGACCTGACCACTGAGGATGGAAACATTCGAGGAATGGAAGAGTCTTGAAGTCTTTGAGCCTTTGCAGCAGATCGCCCGCGGGCTTCTAGCGGACTGCGGAATGACAATTTCCGATTCGAAGGGATCGCTGTATGTCGGAGTTGGTGCTGGAAAGTTACCTGTTTAGAGCATCGTTGAGAGTCTATTGGAAGTGGAATTGAAATTTATCCATCGGCCTTTTAAGCCATTTTGGCAACGACGCCTGGAACCGCCGCGACGCGTCAAGTCGCGTCGTTCCAAGCAGATGTGAAGATTTCGGTTAGCCCCGCTGCGCCACACTTCGCCTGATATTGCCAATCCAACTGCCACGAGAACTGCCACCGCGGCGATGGCGAATGAGCGCCCATTCCCATCCGTGTTCACGCCCTCGTCCAAAGGATTGATCTCTAGCTTGTGCGTGATCCCAGCCCATCGCGCTCGCTCTTCCGGTGTCGATGTCCCTTGCGCCGCTGCGCTCTGTGCGACCACCACGCATAGGAAGCCGAAGATTACACTCCAGGTCCAAGCTAGCCATCTGTTCCGCATGTCACATACCCCAGACCGGGATGATCCATAGGACGAACACTACTAGCGAAGAGGCAAGGCCGAAGAGTCTGCTCCTTCCTCGGCCTGCCAGAACGAACAAGAGGGCGAATAGTGAGGTCCAAAGGCCCGGACGTGCCCACCGCAGCATCGCCGGGAAGTTCGTACCGAACCCGTGGATTCGGTAAACGTAGATCACGAACGTGACGTAGATTGTCAGAGCTATTGAGGCGCCAGCCAGTCCAGCCAGGAACAGGACCTTGCGAGTTCCGTTCAGCAAGACGCGGTCTTTCGAGGCCCACGCATGCCAAGCTGCGATGGTGGGTAGAAACCCGATGATGATTAATGTGATTTCTAACATCCCAAATGCAACCATGCGCAGCCTGCGTGCGCGAGACCGGGAGCGTCTTTGTCCACGTGAAACCGCCCCATGGTAGGAACCGTCGTGCTTGGATCGCGTGGAACCGAAACGTGCAGCGACGGTCCCTCACCGAATCGATGTTGAGTTGTACCCTGATGGAAAAACTCCTCGTCAAGGGACGCTCCGTATAGTGGAATCGTCCGATCGAAGATGGACCGAAACGCTCCGTGAGCATCCAAAACATTTCGCATTTGGTCTGGCGTTCCGTTGAAGTCGACCGTACCAGATGCCCAACACCCAGCACAGCTCCCATTAACGAAAAATGAGAAGTTCTCTAAGCCGCTGCCCGCCTTTCCGCCGAGGGTTATTTGGTTGTGATCGACGAACGTCGATTCACCGTTGATGTTCTCCATCTTGATGCTATCGGGATTCTCGAAGTACTCTCCCGTGTAAGTCTTGCCTCCCGTCGTGACCTCAACTCCGTTCGGACCCACGGTTGCTGAGTTATACCCGTTTCTGATTGAGTCGCTCGTAACAACGGTTGCGTTAAACGCTCCTCTGCTTCCGTCCTCATTTATGATGTAGCTTCCCATACGATGATTTTGGCAATTATTGGAATCAGTGTCGCACCTGAGATAGAAATCCAGCCCGGTCGGGTCGGTCAGACTCAGAGGGTTATTTCGAACGTAGCTGTAGCGGTTCAGAGTCTGCGGGTCTTGGGGATGACCGCCGATTGGGTCCGGGGACATGAACCTACCTATTGATGAGGAGTTGTACCTAGCCCCGAAATTGTCCAGCCCACTCTCGGTATCCCGTTCTTTGTCGGTGTATTTCAATGTAGTAAAGGTGGCGACCAGGCAAGTGTTCACGTTCGCGTTCGCTTCACCGTAAGGGTAGTAGTCGTCGCATTCGGGAGTTGTTGGCGATGGATAGCCCGTTACGAGGCGCGTCGAACCGAGATGGTCCTGGTGAATGAAATAAGTAGTGCCTTGATAGTATTCCGCTAGGAGGCGGCCGTTTGAGCGGATATAGGTGCGGTTGATGCTGCCGTTGAGCAGTTCCCAGCCGATATTTCCCTCGTTGTCGTAAATGTATTCGTAGCTGCTGCTGCCTACAGTCTTCTTGGTGCGTCGGCCGAGAGCATCGTAGATGTAACTGGCGGCAGCGCCAGCGTCTACCGCCGTAAGGCGGTTTTCCGCGTCGTAACTATAACTGTGGGAGGCGTCGTGAATCATGTTGCCAGCCGCGTCATACTGATAGAAATTGCTAGTGTCATGTAAGCGGTTTAGCGCATCGGGGGTGGCGTGAAATTGCCCGCATTGTTGTCCGGCCGTCATGGTCTGATCGGTGCGATTACCCCACGCGTCGTAGGTCCAGGAAAGACCCTTACAGGGCTGCGCGACGGCGGTGTCACCCATTGTTTTGACCCGATTTAGCGAATCATAAGCGTACGTTCGCACAAAGGATTGTGCGCCGGTAGCATTCCAACTGACCACGTTTCCGTTATCGCTAGATCCTGCATTGTAATTCATCGCGAGATCAAGCACATTGCCAGGAGGCGTACTAGCGTTACAATCCTGCAACAGAGTGCCGTTATTGTTGACATCGATGAGGCAGGGTTGAAGACGATTGTTATAAGCGTTCGAAAGCGTGAGGCCATTTCCCAAAGCCGCTTTCCGCAATGCCCCGGTCGAAAAGAAGCCGTTGGTGGCGTCGACGGTAAAAAAGTTGGCGGGATGCTGAGCGTCGCTGACGGTGCTGGTAACTTGCGTGACGCGACCGGCTCCATCATAGGTTTGATTGAAATACTGCGGCCATGTGAATATCCCATCGTTAAACTGGGTTACGCCACCGGCTAAATTACGAGTGTAATAATAAGACCAGCCGGAACCCGTCTGGCCATTCGGTCCGACTGTACAATTCACGGGCGTACAAACGACCCTTTGAGCGATTCGACCCACAGGATCGTAGCTGAACTCCGTCGCAGTATTGCTGGTAGTCGCTTCGACCAAGCGGCCTGACGTGTTCTGCTCGCCCCCCGCCCAGAAACTGGGAGCGGCGTCGTAGTAGAAATTCGCGGTGGGAGTGCCGTCGGAGTATGACTTCCGCGTATTGCGACTCAGAGAATCGTACGTATACGTGGTTTTGACGTTGCGGGCATCCGTTCGGGTTAATAGATTCCCGTTGTTATCGTAGGTATATGTGATAGACCCCGACTCTGGATTTGTAGCGCTCAGAAGCCGAGAAAGCAGGTCATAACTAAAAGTTCTTTGCCGCGATCCATTTTGCACTACACCAATAAGATTGTTATTAGCATTATAGGTGTAGCAAGTTGGAACAGTAAGCGAATTTGTGGAGTCGGGTTCGTCGGCTTCGATCAATCGACCAAATCCGTCCATCCAGGACTGGCCTTTGTTCCCGGCCTCATCCACATCAAGCACTGGATACCCAGAGCCGTAAGTCGTCGAAGAACAAAGTTGGGAGCTGGCACCGCCCCCACCGGTCACTGATGCGCCAAAGTAGGTTTTGGAGATGCTTCCGTCTTGTTGAAGAGTTTGCGTAATGCGATTCAGGCCATCATAGGTCTGGGTGATCCATCCGTACGTAGAATCGGAAGTGCTCCTAAATGGATTGCTTACCTTTTGCACACGTCCGTTGGAATCGTAGACAGTGGAGGTTGTAGTTTGACCATCCGGATCGCTCATTAGTATTTGACTGGTCACGCGTCCGAGACTGTCCTTCAATATCTCGTCGTGGCGACATACATTTGAAGTCGATGGGCAATTAGTTGTCATTGAAGTGCTGGTGATCCCACTAGCGGAGTCCACCTGAGTTTCTGATCCAACGGGATAGACGGAGAAATTCCATCCGTTATCAGGATAACGAGTGCTCGTCGGCCGGTTCAAGGAATCATAAAAGTGGTGATAGGTGGTCTGATTGTTTGGGTCCGTCTCAAGTGCTTTTTGCCCTGTGCCCCAGTAGTAACCAAAAGTATTAGTTAGTCCTCCTTTCGTCATGGTCTTTAGATAAGCGTTGGTTGATTTAGGCGGTGTAAATGCAATCGGGGTGGTTGAATCACCGTTGTCATTAAGGAAGTTATCGGCGTAACTGTACGCTGACGGGATACCGTTAGCATCCGTGGCTGTTGTCACTTGGCCAGTAGTGTCGTAAGACATTGAGGTCACAGCATAAGTCGAGGTTCCACTGATTAGTTTTTGGACTTGTGTCAAATCCCCTCGAAGCGTATTGGCGGTCCCGAAGTTTGTGTCGTCGTGTTGAGCTATATTTGATATGAGTGAATATCCTGAACCGCCGCATCCTCCCGCATAGTCATAACAATTAATTGTTTTCCCGACGACATTACCCGTCTTGTCGGCGACTGTCACCGTTAAAACGCGATCCAGAATATCTTTCGTAACATATCCAGAATTCGAATCGTTTAGGTAAGTCATTGTCGTCGTTCGATCAGGCGTGGCAGCGGGCACGCAATTAGTGGGGAGCGCGAGAGGCGCGCCGGAGTAAAAGTTCCATTCCCACTTAGTTGTCATCTTCCAGACATTCGCTATCGTTGAGTTCCAGCAATATTGCGTTGTGCGATTTAATGTGGCGCCGCCGGGAAGTGGGACCGACGTTGTGTCATCCTGCTTGTTATTGCCAGGAGCAGTGAAATTGAACGTCTGTGTCTGTGTGACTAGTAAATTTGACGCTGAGACAGCCCCACTGTAGTATGCGGCCTTGATTGGCCAAGCTCCACCATTGTTAATGATAGACAAGAAAGTGCTGGTGTCGCCGTTGGGAGTGGGAGCCGCCACGGTGTATTGTTGCTGGCAGTTAGAATTTCCGGTGTCAGTACAAAACGAAATTACCTGCGGCGTGTAGGTCCAAGTACCATCGGGCGTAGCTCGGCTGATAATGCCCCTTGTGTAGTGATTATGTGGGCTAGGAGCTAGGTAGAGCGAATCCCTATACGTTGCGTATGTATAGGTGACGTGGGCCCCGGTTGGTAACGTCATAGATGTTAGTTGGCCATAGTGGCCTGCCGTGGTTCCCGAGTCATAGGTGAATGAATAGCTTGTTCCGTCGGGCAGCGCAATAGACTGTATGCCTTCAAAGGTATTGGCAGAATACTCTGTGTATGTGGAACCTGCTGCACTAAAGTTCGTTGAAATACTCATCGGGACAAATGTGAGGGTGTAGGTGGATGTGGTGCCCTTGGAGTTTAATATACTAAGAGTTGTTGACGTACTCCCTACGGCTAACGTTACAGGCGTGCGGCCAAGGCTATCGATGAGATTTTTGTTTGAGTCATGTGAAAAATAATTGCCATTGGTGTCTTTGGGATTTTGCGGTCCAGGGCTAATTGTATCCGGTGCCCACACCTGAGTCCCGTCTGGCCCATATACCGACTGTATATAGGAGCCGGTCACATATATGTGGTAGCCTGAACCATCAGCTGCGTATGAATTTCCACTTGTAGTTTTGTACGTAAAGTCGCCGCATGCAGTCGGCCAGCCCTGATAAGTGGTCAGGTTGAACTTATGTACGGTTCCGTTCGGCTCTGTCCATTGAAACCCGCTCTCCTTATCCCATTCGTCAACGCCGTCTGTTCGACATGTATATACGACGCTGGAATTGTTCCAGGTTTGACCTGGCGTTTGTGACACTTCATAACGCCAACCGGGGATAGCTTGGTGGCTAATTCCTTGTGAAGAAGACATAAAAATTGGATACCACGCACAACACTGCAATTGAGTCCACATCGCACTGTCGTACACCATTTTAATCGTTACGGTTTTATGACTGTGTCGCTGGGGGAATGAGCCCAGTAGGAACTCCAGGTGAAGGTCGCCGCTTGACGCATTGATGTAGCCATTTTCGACGGGTAATCGAGCATTAAACGGATTGATGCCAATATCCTCCAGCGGGTCTGGAGCTTGCGCTCTTGTCGCAAGTGAACCGGGCCCTATCATCCACAGCAAGGCGAGAATCAGCTCAACGCAAAGGCTGGCAACGATTTTCATTTATTTTGTGCTCCCACTAGAGTTGAAAATCTAAGTCTTGCAACCCGGAGTTGAACGTAATCCCGTCCAATTGAATCGAGCACGCCTGGTATCCACCTTTTTGCTCGATTGCAAAAGGCACCGGAATTCCATTTACGGTTCGATAGTCTGAGTAACGTATCGTACGAACATCTTGCTGTGATAACGTATCTTGCATCATAAGAACCTGATACGTCGATGCGTCGATCCAATAGCTTAATGTGAGAAGTTCGCTTACGGTGCCGTCTGGGTCGGAAAGGCCTGGAATTTGTCGCTGAATTTGTATGTAATGCGCGGAAGAACCGCCGAGTTGTACGACGCCGTTATAGGAAATACTATAGCCAGCGCTATTGACCACCGACGCCAAGATCAGATACGGCAGCAGCATGCGGCTTGCCGCCAGCGGCGCGGAAGAACTGATTTGGGCTACAGTGCCGTCCTCAGATTTAAGAAAAACCATGCCACGGCTAGTAGACTCAGATCGAACTCCCTCTGGAAGTGTCGCGTCCACTCTTAGATCGTCCAACGCTCTGCCGCGAATGATCGCGGTACCTTGTCTGTCTTCTGCCAGGTGGTAAGTGATGTGACCGGTCGCGGTATAATCGTCAATTTTCAGAAGAACACTTAGTCCCCCTATATTTGTGAAGATCTGGTTTAAGACGGCTAGTGCCTGAGCGTCCTTTTTCGAGCTCAATGCGACCCCGCTTTGCGGATTAGCTGAGGCTCGTGGCGCGCCCAATGAGATTTGGTACATCGACATCTGGGCACAGACCGATACACAAACAATAATTCGACCAAATGGCCGAAACAGGTGCATGAGTGCCTCCAAGGATCAAGGTAGGTAGGTAGCTAGGTAGAAGTCTTATATATACAAACTTTATTAATGTCAACGTTAATTAACTTCGATGCAGAAGGTACGCTTCCCGGCTACATCTACGCGGTTTTCCGAACGAGACCGCGCGAAGGTGACGGCGGGATTTGCAAAAGACGCGCCGCCACTCAACCGTTTGCCAAACATGTTAACGACGATTGCGACTGTGACCCACAGCGCGACAGCATACAGTCCAACCACGTCACCTCAACAGCTGCCAGACGAGGGGGTATTGTCCCGGAACCTGTAGAAAAGTGAATGACGCATTTGCCTGTGAACTCATGAGATTCCTTTTTTAAGCAGCAGCTTTTTTTTTCCCTCCGATGTCGCGGTAGCCCGGTAGCCGCGGTTGTCTGCGCCACAGTTGGTTCGATCTTGGGTCGATCATTTGCCGGTCCGGCTCGAGGTCCGGAGCCCTCTAGCTCTGCCGGACTCATCGCTGGCAAAGCTCGATGCAGGAGAGCGCGATGCGATTACGCTCGCAGCCGAACTACAGGCTGATCAGCTAATCGTCGATGAACGCGAAGGGCGAGGAGAGGCGGAGCGGCGCCGCATTCCCGCCATAGGAACTCTTGGCGTACTATGCGAAGCAGCCACGCTCAAGCTAGTAAGCAATCGAGTTGCTGTTGAACGCCTTCAAGGCGAGCTTCTGCGCTGCTCCAGAAGTTCTCGCAAAGTTGTTGCAGTATTTACTTGGACCCTCGCCGTTACCACCGCCGATGTGAATAATCACGCCCTCTAGGAGTTCACGCCCCGGCGGTAGAACGTCGGCCTGAAATTCCGAGGTTTAACCTTCTGCCCGGACTCGCCAGCACGTGTCAAAGCTCGTGAAACTACTTGTAGGGCAAGCAGTTTACGCGCCGCGTTACGGCACGATGTGTCTCCAAATGCCATTCACGAAGTGACACCAAAAGTGCCACCATGACAAATCCTCGCTGTCGCTGAAGTGTTAGGATGCTATCTAACT
>Ga0073928_10010335_pt1 | contig 11142 bp, 9 predicted proteins | sample PaiPotPPA55metaG_FD_76969 | JGI IMG/M metagenome (GOLD analysis project Ga0073928, IMG submission 76969) | Iron sulfur acid spring bacterial and archeal communities from Banff, Canada, to study Microbial Dark Matter (Phase II) - Paint Pots PPA... ...
ACTTCCAGATCCTCATCGGGGCCCGGCACCGGCGGGCTCGAGGTGAAGATGTCCCACTGGTTTTTGATCTTGTCGGCGGGCAGCGCGGTGATCGCATACATCTCATGCATCAATTGATGATCCGAGGCGCGGAAGTAACCCTGCCGCGTCTTGAGCAGATCGTATTTTGCGCCCTTCTCGAAGTGCTCGATGATGGCGGGCGATGCCGCCGATTTGATCTCGTTGACGATCTGCGCCACGATCTTGGCGGCGATGTAGTCGCCCCAGGCCTGGTTCTCCGGCGGCTTGGAATATTTCCTGGTGAAGGCCGCGACGAATGCCTTGGAGCCGGGCGTTTCCAAAAGATGATGCCAGACCACCGGCCAGGTGCCGACGAAGTTGCCCTTGCCGGCGGCCCAGGCCAGCGCGGTGTCGAAGCCGAAGCCGCCAACCGGGAAGGTAAGGCCGAACTCGGCATATTGCTTGAGGAAGTTGGTGATCTGGTTGCCGGCGAGGTTGATCACGACCAGATCCGGCCTGGCCTCGCGGATTTTCAACAGATACGCGGAGAAATCGGTGGCATCGGTCGGCACCAGGTCGTCGCCGGCGAAATTGCCGCCATTGGCTTCCATGAAGCGTTTGGAAACTTTCAACAGGTCGTGGCCGAACGCGTAGTCCGCCGTCAGCGAATACCACTTCTTGCCCTTGACCAGGCCATCCCGGAGGAACGAGCGGCCGACGGTTTTGACATACATCGAGTTCTGCGACTCGACGTGGAACATGTAGCGCTGGCAATCCTTGCCGCGCAGCGCATCCGAATTGCCGCCGGTATTGATGAACAGAATCTTGTTGCGCGAGGCGACCTGCGCGATCGTCAGGCAGGAGGCCGAGGAAATCTCGCCAATGATGCAGGCGACCTTGTCGCGCTCGATCATGCGCTCGGCCTTGGTGGAGGCGGTCTGCGGATTGACGGAATCCTCTTTCAGCACCTCGACCTTGCGTCCCATCATGCCGCCGGACGCGTTGATCTCCTCGACCGCGAGATCGATCGCCATCACGGCATATTCGCCGAGCGGGCCGAGAAATCCGGTGCGCGGCGTCAGGTGGCCGATCCGGAGGACGTCGGCAGTCTGCGCGCGCAAAATCGCCGGGGCGGAGATTCCCGATGCCAGCGCCATGCCGCCGGCGGTCGTCAACAGGCCGCGGCGCGTGAATTGATGGTTCCTCGACATCAGCCTTGGTCTCCCTGATAGGGCCGCGCGCGCGGCTTGTTTCCTTTCCGGCAGCCGCTGCACTCATTCTCAGGAGCGCTTGGCATGGCTTGCCGTGATCTGTGATCACAGTTAGAGTTGCAAAAGGCCGGGGCTTTGTCGAGTCCTCCTGCCGAATTTCCTGCTCGCGTTGGAGATAGCCTGTTGAACTTGCCCGCCGCGCTCAATCTGGTCGAGCCGCTCGACCGTCAGACGCTGGGTGAGCGCGCCTATGCGCAACTGGCCGACCTCTTGATTTCCGGCCGGCTCGCGCCCGGCGAGAAACTGTCGTTGCGCGCGGCGGCTGATGTGCTCGGCGTTTCCATCATGCCGGTGCGCGAGGCGGTATCGCGGCTGGTCGCCGACCGGGCGCTGGAAGTGGCGCCGAACCGCGCGGTGCGCGTGCCGCTGATGTCGGCGGCGCAATTTTGCGACCTCACCAAAGTGCGGATCGCGATCGAGGGCCATGCGGCCGCGCAGGCAGCGCTACACCATGGAAAGCAGGATCTCGCGGGAATCGCGCACGCGGAAGCGGCGATGCGGGCGGAGAGCGAGCAGCCCGTGCCGGACCTGCCGCGCGCCGTCGAGCTCAACAAGACGTTTCACTTTGCGGTCTACGAAGCGGCGCATTCGCCGATCCTGACGGAAATCATCCGCGCGCTCTGGCTCAAGGCCGGACCCGTGATCAATCTCGACCTGCGCGCCAATCCCGAGCGGCTGGCGAAAGGCGACGCGATCCGGTTTCACGCCAATGTGCGCAAGGCGATTGCCGCAGGCGACGAAGCCGCGGCGCGGGCCGGCATTGCCGCTGATATCAGTGGTGCTGCGGAGGTCATTCTTTCGCGCGGCGGTCTCGCCGGCTGATCCTTTCAACGACATCTCGGAGCGATCATGGATCTTGATATCAGGGGTTTGCGCGTGCTGGTAACTGCCGGCGCCAACGGCATCGGGCTCGCCATCGCGCGGGCCTTTGCACGCGAAGGCGCCAGGGTTCACACCTGCGACGTCGATCAGTCCGCGCTGTCCGTACTTGCGGCGAGCGATCCCTCCATCACGCAGACGAAGTGCGATGTTTCCGACCGCAAAGCCGTGAAGCAACTGTTCGAGGAAGCGACCGGGAACCTCCGCGGCCTCGACGTGCTGGTCAACAATGCCGGCATTGCCGGGCCGACCTCGAAGGTCGAGGAGATGAACCCGGAAGACTGGGACCGCTGCCTGGAAATCTGTCTCACCGGGCAGTTCAACTGCACACGGCTCGCCGTTCCTCTGCTGCGCCAGAGCAAGAACGCTTCGATCGTGAATATTTCATCGGCCGCGGGCCGGCTCGGCTTTGCAATGCGGTCGCCCTATGCGGCGGCGAAATGGGGCGTGATCGGCTTCACCAAATCGCTGTCGATCGAACTCGGTCCGGACAACATCCGTGTCAATGCGATCCTGCCCGGGCTCGTCGCCGGCGACCGGCAGCGCCGCGTGCTGGAAGCCAAGGCGCAGCAGCGTGGCATCTCCTACGCCGAGATGGAGCGCACGGCGTTCTCCTATACCTCGATCAAGGATTATGTGACGCCGGAGCAGCTCGCCGATCAGATCCTGTTCATGTGCAGCCCGCGCGGCAAGACGATTTCCGGCCAGGCGATTTCGATCTGCGGCGATACCCAAATGCTCGGGTAGGCGAAGGCGACCGGGTCTATTTGACCGTTGAGATTGTCGGAGTGCCGGGATCGAACCGCAGGGCGCCCTCGATCCATTTCGCCACGCGCAGCAGGCGATAATCCTGCCGGTAGGAGCCGACGGCCTGAATGCCCAGCGGAAGGCCCTTTTTGCCAAATCCCGCCGGCAGCGACACCGAAGGCGCGCCGATCAAGGTCCACGGCGCGCAATATTCCGCGTCGCCGGTGTAATCGAGGCCTTCCGGCGCTTCGCCGAACGCCGGCACGGTCAGGATGGCATCGAAACCGGACATCTGCGCCGGTAGCGCCGACCGCAATCTATCCTGGGTCGCCTTGGCGCCAAGATAGGCAAAGGCGGTGAGCTCCTTGCCGGCCGTTACGGCCGATTTCAGAAAGTCGCTGGTGCGGTCGGGGTAACGTTCGACGAGACCGTTGAAAATATGCGTGGCCTCGCTGGACATGATGGTGTTGACGGCACTCCAGTTGGAATCGAGCTCTTCCCATTCGCGCTCTTCGACAATCGCGCCTGCCTCGCGCAATTTTGCGACCGCAGCCTCGAATACCTTCTGCTGTTCGGGCTCTGCCCGCGCCCATTTTTCGAATCGCACGATCCGAAGCCGCGGCCTGTCCAGCGGCGGCACGCCTTGATCGGCATCGACGTGGAAGGCGGCAAGGGGCCGGCCATGCGGATCGAGCTCACTTGCGGCCGCAAGCAGCGACAGCGCAAGGGCGACGTCATCGACGCGGCGGGCGAAGAAGCCGACATGATCGAGCGACGGGCTCAAGGGATGCACGCCCGTGCGCGGGATAGCGCCGAAACTCGGCTTCAGGCCGACAACGCCGTTAAACGCCGCGGGCCGAATCACCGAGCCGAGCGTCTGCGTGCCCAAGGCCAGCGGCACAATGCCCGCTGCGACAGCGGCTGCCGAGCCCGAGGAGGAGCCGCCCGGCGTATGCGCAGCATTCCAGGGATTGGTGGTCGGTCCGGGATGGCGCCAGGCGAATTCCGTCGACACCGTCTTGCCGAATATGGTGGCGCCGAGATTGCGCAAGCGCTCAACGACCCAGGCGTCCCGGTCGGGAATGTGATCGCGGTAGATCCGCGATCCGTTGGTGGTCGGCATGTCGGATGTGGCGATGATGTCCTTGATCGCCACGGGAATGCCCGAGAGCGGCCCCGGCCGGCGTGCGACATCGACCGGAAGATATTCGAACGCCCGAAGTACGGGTTCCGCGGCTTTTGCCTTTTCCAGGCAGGACGTCGCGTAGTGATCCGCAAGGCTCTGATCGTCCTTGAAGCGGCGCAGTAGCTCAAGAACTCCGGCACCGGATTCTGGTGCGGAGCGTGCAGTCGGATCGGTCATGTTCGAAGTCCCGGACAAACAAGTCCGTCATTTGGGCGGTCGTGCAGTGGGGTGTCAAGCCCGCGCAAGCACGAGATGGCTGGTGAGCCGGCGCGCAACGTCACGCCGCAACGCGTTGAACTCCGGCGAAGACACGTCGCGCGGCCGGGCAAGGTCGATGCGGAAATCGCTGTCGATCCGGCCGGGACCAGCGGTCATCACAAGTACGCGATCTGCCAGCAGCACGGCTTCCTCGACCGAATGCGTCACGAAAATGGTGGTGACGCCGGTGCGCTTCCATATCTGCAGAAGCTCGTGTTGAAGCTGCTCGCGGGTCAGCGCGTCGAGCGCGCCGAACGGCTCGTCCATCAACAGGATGTTGGCGTTGTTCGCGAGCACGCGCGCGATCGCGACGCGCTGCTTCATTCCGCCCGACAGCTGGTTCGGATAGCGGTCGGCAAAGCGTTCGAGACCGACCATCTTGACGAACTCGTCGGTGATCCGTGCAATCTCCTCGCGCGGCAATTGGCGCTGCCGCGGTCCAAAGCTGATGTTCTGGCGCACCGTCATCCACGGAAACAGCGCATAATCCTGGAAAACCATGCCGCGGTCGCTGCCCGGGCCGGTGACGGGTTTGCCGTAGATCGAAACGTCCCCGGTCGTCGGCTCCTCGAAACCGGCGATGATGCGCAGCAGCGTCGACTTTCCGCAGCCGGACGCACCGATCATGCAGACGAATTCACTCTTCGGAATGGTCAGATCGACCGGCGCCAGGGCCTCGACCTCGCCGTCGCCGACCGCGAAGCCTTTGGTCACGCCGCGGATGGTCAGGATGTCCGGAGGATCAGCGTTACTCACGGTGCTGCGGGCTCCAGCTCAAGAGGTGGTTGCTGATCGCGACGATGATCCGGTCGGTGATGAATCCGCACGCCCCGATCACGATCATGCCGGTGATCACGAGATCGGTGCGCGACAGGGTGCGGCCGTCCATCACGACGGAGCCAAGACCGGTCGGAACGCCGGTCATTTCGCCGACCACGATCAATATCCAGGCGAAGCCGTGCGCAATCCGCAGTCCGCTGAAGATGGCCGGCAGGGAAGCCGGCAGCACGATCTGCCGGAACATTCCGGCGCCGGAGCATCCGAGCATCGATGCCGCCTCAAACAGCCGCGGATCGATTGAACGCACCCCGAACATGGTGTTCAGCAGGATCGGATAAAAAGCGCCGAGGAAGACCAGGAAGATCGCTGCATTCGGCCCCAATCCAAAAAAGATCATCGACAGCGGCAACCAGGCGGTCACCGGTATGGGCCGCAGCAGCGAGATGGTCGGATCGAGCAATTGCCGCAGTAGCTTGATGCGTCCGATCAGCAGCCCTAAGGGAATGCCGATCAGGGCTGCGAGGAAAAACCCGCCATAGACGCGCTGCACGGATTTCCAGACATGGATCAATATCGTGCCGCTAAAGGCGTCGTCGTAGACACCTCCGAACGAGAAGTCGTACATCATCACCGCGACCTGATACGGGCTCGGAATGAGCCGCGTGCCCGTCATGGCGACGGCGCGGTCCCAGATCAGGATCAGCAGGATCGGAAAACCGGCGCCGAGGACGAAGGCGCGCAGCGTTTCCAGGCGCTGCCGGTTGCGGCGGCGATTGGCCGATGTCGCGGCCGGCGGGCTCCGTTCCGCGCCGTCAGCGATGGTGGTGGCGTGGTCGTTCACAGCGATGAGCTACATGAACTGTTCGGTGATGGCCCGCGACATGTCGGGCGCCTGGCGAACCTGCTTTTTCTCCACCATCAATTCGCTGTAGGCCTTGGCGCGCTTGATGAAATCGTCGTCGATCTTCCAGGTCAATTCGACGTTCGGGACGGCGATTTCGATCGACTTGCGCTGCTGGCCGAGCTTCTGCATCGCGATTTGAATCATTTCCTCGGGATGCGTCATGGCGTAATCGGTGGCCTTCTTGTGCATGTCGACGATCATCTTGAGCCGCCCAGGGTTCTCCTTGATCATCTTTTCGCTGGCGGACAGGATCATGTTGAGCGAGCCGATCGAAGTCGAATACGGATATTCGATCAGCCTGCCGGTGCCGTTGGCAAGGCTGATTCCGGGGCCGGGCTCGGCGCCGACATAGGCATCGATATCGCCGCGGGCCAGCGCGCCTGCCATGTCGCTGAACGAAAGCCGGATCGGCTGAATGTCCGATATCGACATGCCTTCGGCCTTGAGGCGCTCGAGGATGACCACCTCCCGCGTCGAGCCCGGGAAGATAGCCACGCGCTTGCCTTTAAGATCCCTGACGGTTTTGATGTCGGATTTGGCATCGGCGACGATGCCCATGCCGCGGTTGGTCGCCGCGGCGACGATCACGACCGGTTCGCCTGCGGCGGCGCCGAGCAGAAACGCGGCGATGCCGTGGATGCAGGTGTCGACGGTGCCGGTCAGCACGGCGTTCTTGCCATCCGTCGGGCTCTCGAACGGGATGACTTCGACCGTGTAACCGGGTGGCGCGAATTTCTCGTAGAAGTAGGGCGTGATGCCGTGGATCAGCTTCAGCGTGCCGACCCGCAGAACCTTGTCCTCAGCCTTCGCCTGCGGCGCAGCAAGCAGAAGCGACAGGACTCCGAACGAAACGAGCAGCAGGCGGGTCAACAACGAATTGGGCGCAGCAGGCATAACGATCCTTTCGCAGGACGATCTTGATGCAACCCGGCGGCGGCACTCTACAGCACGCGCCAAATCGAGTGAACTAGATTGATTGTGTTCGCAAGCGCCGCTTGCTCATGCGCGAGCGCCTATATCTCGGCGTCGGCCAGCTATGGTTTGCCTGGCCCGAAGGCGCCGAGAATTTTTTGGCAAATGGGCCCGGCTCTCTCGCACCAGGCTTGCTGGGCCGCGGCGGCGCCCGATTGGAGCGCTGCGACCAAAGCTGGGGCCGGATCGGGATCGATCGTCACGCCGCTCTCCCGTATGCGCCGATGGTTCTCCTGCAGCCGGGTGGACAGAGCGAGCCACAAATCGGTTTCGGTCCGGCGGCTGGCGGTGTCGACCGCCTCCCGCAGATCGGGCGGCAGTCCGTCATAGGCCGCCTGATTGACGCTCGCCACCGAGATCGGCAACGAATAGGTGATTTCGCTGAAGTAGGGCAGCAATGCCCAAAGCCTGCGACCGCTGTCGCCGTCGCCTGACGACAGCACCGCATTGATACTGCGGTCGACCAGCCGTGGCAGCGTTTCGGCGAAACCGATGAAGGTGGCCGTGGCGCCGGCGCGGGCAAAAATCTCACGCGATATCCTGTCATAGGTGCGGATCGAAAGGCCGGACAGGTCGGACGGTGTTTTCAGCGGTGCCTTCGACCAGATGCCGGAGGGCGGCCAGGGCGTCAGATAAAGCAGGCGCTCGCCCCTGCTTTGTAACGCTGCCGCGAGGTACGGCCGCGCCAGGTCGGCAAGCCGCCACGCATCGGCCATCGAGGTCACCAGAAACGGCAGCGAGGGCAGCGCGAAGATCGCGTCCTCCGCTTCCAGGGCGCCCGCGAAAGCGTCGCCGGCCTGGACCCGGCCTTGCGCAATCGCGGTGAGCATGTCGGCGGATCGAATGCCTTTGGCGGCATCGAAGCTCGGCTCGATCAGCAGTTTTCCCGCGGTCAATGCGGCGACATGCTGGGCGAAGGTGGTCACGCCAAGTCCCGACATGGCGCTTTGCGGATACTCCGTCGTCATGTCCCAGACGGTCTGCGCAGAGGCGGACAGCGGATGATGCAGCAGCAGCAGAGCGCCGGCCAGCCTATGAAGAAATCGCAATCATCCCTCCCGGTCCAGCCCGGCCTGCGCTGCAGCGCACGCCCGTTGGTAGACGGGATGAGGCGACCGGTAAACTCCCCGCTCCGGCCGCGTGGCTGCCCAGGTTCCGGTAACCTTGCCGGCAAGATCTACTGGAATTGGGTGGAACTCTTCCTAGATAATGGTTGTTTGCTGGTACTGCGCATTTCGGGAGGCCTCGATGGTCTTGAGGAATATTTTCAGCGCCATCATTTGCGCGACCATGCTGGCATGGAGCGGTCTATCGATTGCGGACGAATATCGTCCGGACGAGTTCCTGAGCCTTGATCTGTCCAAGGCGGTGCTTTCCCCCAAACCGCTCGGCCCGGCCTCCGGCTTCGCGCCGGGTCCGCTCGACGTGACCGCCGACCGCGGAAACGAGGGCGCGCAGGCCCGCATGGAATCAAACGGCGAGCCGAAGGTCGTCATTCACAACAGCCGCGTTCACAACAGCCGCGTTGCCCATTTGCGTGCGGAGCCGCCGCGCCATGCCGCTCGCACGAAGCTCGTCGATCACCATCGCAATCCGGTCGATGCGCAAGCCTTCGATGCCCGGGTTCAGGTCTGGCCCTGCAAGTCGGGCGGCATCTGCAACTGGAAGCGGTAGCGGACCGCTCCACCGGCCTTCAGCGCGCCGTTGGAGTCACACACCCGTCGCAAAACCTTCGGCCAGGAGTCAAGTTGAGCGAGCACCCTCCGTCGTGATTCGACGAGGGGCCTCGAATGGCGGTTGCGATCGGCGCGAAGAAGTCGTTGACCAGGCGCCAGCTGCTGGTCCGCTCGGCGTCCAGCGTCGCGCTGGCAGGCCTGGGAAGTCTCGCCAGGCCTTATCTCAGCCGCGCCGCGGACCGTCCAGGGATCGCGAGCGGAATTCAGTCGGGCGATGTGTCCAGCGGCTCTGCGGTCGTGTGGGCGAGGGCGGACCGGCCCGCGCGCATGCGGGTCGAATACTCGACCATTGAAAGCTTCAAGACCTTGATCGGCGCCGCGTCGTCGGACGCGCTGCCGGATCATGATTTCACCGCGAAGGCGCTGCTGGAAGGTCTGCCGCCCGGCCAGGATATCTTTTATCGGGTCCGGTTCGAGGATATCGGCGAAGCCGGGATGGCGGGTGAAACCCAGACCGGGCATTTCCGCACCGCGCCTGCGGACAAACGTTCGATATCGTTTGTCTGGTCGGGCGATACCGCCGGGCAGGGCTGGGGGATCGATCCCTCCCGCGGCGGCATGCGGACGTACCGGACCATGCTGGAAAATCACCCGGATTTCTTCATTCATTCCGGCGATCATATCTACGCCGATTGCCCCGTGCCTTCCGAGTTGAAACTGCCGGATGGCGGCATCTGGCGCAATATCGTCACCGAAGAGAAGTCCGTCACAGCCCACAGCCTCGCGCAGTTTCGCGGCAACTACAAATACAACCTGCTTGACGACAATTTGCGCGCCTTCAATGCGCAGGTGCCGATGCTGGCGCAATGGGACGACCATGAAGTGACCGATGACTGGTCGCCGATCGGCACCGCCGACGAGACCGGCTACACCAAGGACGGCAAATCCCGGCTGGTCGAGCGCGCCCGCGGTGCATTTTTCGAATTCATGCCGATCCGCCCGATCCCCGAACAGGCGGGCCGTATCCATCGCAGGATCGGATACGGGCCGCTGCTCGATGTCTTCCTGATCGACATGCGCAGCTATCGCGATTCGACCTGGAACAAGCGCGATGACCCCGGCGACGCCTTCATCCTGGGAGCAGCCCAGCTGGCGTGGCTGAAGCGCGAGCTCGCAAGCTCCGACGCGACCTGGAAAGTCATCGCCGCGGACCTCCCGATCGGATTGATCAGCATGGACGCGGTCGCGCTCGGCGACGGGCCGCCGGAGCGACGCGAGCATGAAATCGCCGATCTGCTTTCCTTCATGAAGCGCGCCGGCATCAGGAATACCGTGTGGCTGACCGCCGATATGCATTATACGGCCGCGCATCATTATGACCCGAACCGCGCGGTTTTTTCGGACTTCGAACCATTCTGGGAGTTCGTCTCAGGTCCGCTTCATGCCGGAAGCTGGGCGCCGGGTGAACTCGACAATACGTTCGGCCCGGAGGCGAAGTTTCAGAAGGGATGCAGTGCGGAGCAGGGCGAAAATCTCGCGCCGTGTTTCGGGCTGCAGTTCTTCGGCCGCGTCGATATCGACGGTCACTCCGAGGTCATGACCGTGACGCTGAAGGACGTCGATAATCGCTCGCTATGGTCGGTCGACATCGAGCCGCGGCCGGACGCGCGGCCGGGACGGTTGCTGGCGCAGCATATCTGAGACGTCGGCCGCCTCACTTCACCTCGTGCACGGCACGGCCGTGACGATCGCGAACCGCTCGTCGGCCTCCAGCCATCGTCGTGGCGCCCTGACTATCGCTATTCTAACCCGATCTTGATTGGTGGTTGCGCTGCCGGCAGACTATCAATCCACGGATATGCCGTCCCACCCCTTCTTCAACCACACATGCATCGATGCGGTATCGCCCTGGTCGTCAAGCGGCCGCTTTGCCCTTCAGGAGAAACCAATGGAACATCTGCAAACCCTGGGGCTAAGCCTGCCGCGGCTTGGGCTCGGCACTTACCGTATGCAGGGCGACGTCTGCCGCGCGGCGGTCGAAAGTGCGCTTGGGCTTGGCTATCGCCACATCGACACCGCGGAAATGTATGGCAACGAGGACGCCATCGGCGCCGCGATCGCGGCATCCCGCGTCGCGCGCGAGGACCTGCATGTCACCACCAAGGTCTGGAACGAAAATCTGGCCCCGGACGCCATCCGCAAGGCGTTCGATACGTCCTTGAAAAAGCTGAGGCTCGATCACGTCGATCTCTATCTCGTGCACTGGCCCGCCAGCGACATGAATCTGCCGGCGATGTTCGAAACCCTGCTCAGGCTGAAGGAGGAAGGCCGGACCCGCGCCATCGGCGTTGCCAATTTCAACATCGCGCTGCTGAAGACCGTGGTCGAGGAGATCAAGGCGCCGATCGCCTGCAACCAGGTCGAATATCATGTGATGCTCGACCAGACACGTTTGCGCAAATATCTCAG
>Ga0073928_10010337_pt1 | contig 11142 bp, 5 predicted proteins | sample PaiPotPPA55metaG_FD_76969 | JGI IMG/M metagenome (GOLD analysis project Ga0073928, IMG submission 76969) | Iron sulfur acid spring bacterial and archeal communities from Banff, Canada, to study Microbial Dark Matter (Phase II) - Paint Pots PPA... ...
CTCAAATACAAATAATGAGGCAGCATCGACGCATACGAAGTCGGTTCGGTCATTCCTGCGGGATGCCACGTATAAATGACGACATGTAACCTGCTTTATCAAATCAAGATATTTTTGCGCAGGCTCGTGCAAATATCTCGATCGTCATCGCCTGTATCGCTCGATGCCCCTTCGCGGTACGCCGGGGGGTGGTTGACCGCCGCCGTCGTGGCTACGCCCGCGCTGCTGCTTCCGTCCATCGTGATCGCAACGGGTACGCCTGACGCCTCCTCGCAGCCCTCCCAACGGCCGCCATCGGTCGCCCTCTATTACGGAAGCGACCCACCGGTTGAGTTGCTATCTGGCTACGACGCGGCAGTCGTCGAACCGGACAGCGGTTTCAATCCCCGCGCCCATAGCATGGCGCACACGACCTGGTTCGCGTATGCGAGCGTTGGTGAAGTGTTGCCGTCGCGCAGCTACTATCGCGATTTGCCGAAAGCATGGCTCGCGGGACATAACGAGTCGTGGGCGTCCCGCGTCGTCGACCAGAGCCAGCCTGGCTGGCCCGCGTTCTACATCGATCATGTGATCGCGCCGCTGTGGAACAAGGGCTATCGCGGCTTTTTCCTCGACACGCTCGATTCGTGGCAACTGGTCGCGAAGACCGACGCCGAGCGTGCACGTCAGCAAGCGGGCCTCGTTGCCGTGATACGCGCCATCAAGGTCCGCTATCCGGACGCGAAGCTGATCTTCAATCGTGGCTTCGAGATTCTGCCGCAGGTGCACGACCTCGCTTACGCGGTCGCTTTCGAGTCGCTTTATCGCGGCTGGGATCAGGCGCAGCAGCGTTACGTGGAAGTGCCGCAAGCCGATCGCGACTGGCTGGTGGTGCAAGCTGCCACCATCCGCACGCAATACCGTCTGCCCGTCATATCGATCGATTACTGCCCGCCGGCCGACCGCGCGTGCGCGCGCGACGCGGTGACGAAAATTCGCGCGCTCGGGATCGTGCCGTATGTGACCGACGGCAAGCTGTTGACGATGGGCGTCGGCGTGCTGGATCCGCTACGGCGACGCATCCTGGTTATCCAGGACCCACCCGCGCGAACGGATCTGAACGTTTCACCGGGCGTGCGCTTCCTTGCAATGCCGCTCAATTACCTCGGCTACCGAATCGATTACCGCGACGCACACGAGCCCTTGCCGCAGGGTGACCTACGCAATCGCTACGCGGGCATCGTGCTGTGGATGAATAACGACGTGCCGCGCCCAACGGACTATCGCACCTGGCTTGCCGCGCAGATAGATGCGGGTCTGCCAATCGCGGTGTTCACGTCGTTTGGTATCCAGCTCGATCCTGCACTCGCACAGAAGCTCGACCTGCAGATCGTGCCGGGACAACCCGTGAACGGCAAGCTCGAGCTCGAGTCGAATGATCCGAAAATGATGGGCTTCGAAATGAAGCCTCGTCCCGATCCTCACGATTACACGGCCGTGCGCGTCGGCTCCAGAAGTCGCTCACTGCTGCGCCTGCGCTCAGGCGATTTCGCGATCGACGGCGCGGCGCTCACGCCGTGGGGCGGCTTTGCTATGCGCCCGTTCGGCGTCTACGATCTCGGCGCGGTCAACCAGGCTCGCTGGGTCACACAGCCGCTCGCGTTCCTGCAAGCCGCGTTGCGCCTGCCGACTGATATGCCGGTGCCAGATACGACTACTGAAAACGGCCGGCGCCTGCTGATGTCGCACATCGATGGCGATGGTTTCGCGTCGAGGGCCGAGTTCAGCGACGGCGGTGTGCCGAACACCGATGCGTCGCCGCAATATTCCGGCGACGTGCTATACCGGCTGCTGCGCGATTCCGGCATGCCGACCACGGTGTCGCTGATCGAGGGCGAAGTGAGCGACGACGGTCCGTACAAGGCTTTCGCGGTGCATCTGCGCACGCTCGGCGCGCGTATCTTCGAGCTGCCGAATGTCGAGGCGGCGACCCACACCTATACGCACCCGCTGCAATGGATGCGCGTCACGGGGCTGGGCGTATCGGACACGAAGGATGTGCAGACCGAGGGCGGCAGCCATACCAACAGCAACGGGTTGTCGATCGACATACCAGGTTACCGCTTCAGTATCGATCGGGAGATAGAGGGTTCGATCGGCTTCATTGACCGGCAGATCGCGCCTATCACGAAGCCGGTGCGCATGGTGCTGTGGAGCGGAGATTGCCAGGTGCCGGCACCCGTGCTGAAGGCGGCCTACGACGCCGGCGTACTCAACATGAACGGCGGCGACACGCTGATCACGAAGAGCTACCCGAGCTGGACCGCGATTGCACCGCTCGGCGTGATGAAAGACGGCTACTACCAGGTGTTCGCACCCAACCAGAACGAGGAGTTGTATACCGCATTGTGGCAGGGTCCGTTCTACGGTTTTACACGCGTGCTGGAAACCTTCGCGATGACCGATCAGCCGATCCGCTTCAAGCCGATGGACATCTACTATCACATGTTTTCCGGCACCAAATATGCGTCGGTGAAAGCGTTGCGCGAGGTGTTCAACGCCGTACTGCAACAGCCCGTAACGCCAGTGTTCACGTCCGAGTATGCACGCAAGGTCCTCGACTTCCTCGACGTCAGCATTGCACGCGACGGCGAGCGCTGGGTCGTACGCGACGGTGGGCAATTGCGCACCGTGCGGCTGCCGCCTGGCAAGGTGCCGTACCTGGCTAGCGCGACGGGCGTGGCCGGCTATCTGCGTGGCCCGGGCGGCACCTATGTTCATCTGACGGACGGTGAGGCAAGCTTCGCCGTCATCGACCAGTCGAAGGCGCCCCGCATACCGTATCTCGCGGATGCGAATGGCGTGGTAGACAATTTCACGCGCACGCACAGCGGCTTCTCGTTCGATCTGCATGCGCGGGTCACACCGCAGTTTCGTCTCGCCAACGCGGACGCATGCCGCGTCGCGCGGCGCCCCCTCTCCACCGACGCTCACCAACTGCATGTCGATGTCGCCTGCGACACCTGAACGGAAACGGTTGTTTTCGCCGGCCGTCATCCTCGTTCTCGGCGCACTGGTCGGGCTGATGCTAGTGCTCGCCTTTCCGCGCGAGAAACTCGAAGAGCGGCTGCTCGGGGGGGCGAACGCGGACGGCCTGACGATCGCGTACCTCGAGGCCTGGCTGCGCGTGGATCCGAACAACGCCGAAGTACTGTCCGAGCTGACGCGCGAATACCTGAAGGGTCAGCGCGTCGCGGACGCCGGGCGGGTGCTCGCGCGCCTGGCGCAATCGCGCGATCCGGCGGCCCGGCAAGGCGCGCTCGCGATCCGTATCTCGCTTGCCGAGCAACGTCTCTACGCACTGAAAACCGATGACCCGGCACGCGGCGCGCGGCTTGGCGAACTCGACGCAGTGTTGCGTGAAGCCGTTATGTATCATTGGGACAACGAGCAACTCGGGTTACTCGCACGACAAGCTCGTGCGCTTAACGATAGCGAGCTGGCTGCCCGTTACTATACGCAACTGGTCGACAGCGACCCGTCGCACTCCGGCGACTGGCTCGTCGCCCTCGCCCAGACACTACTAGGCAGCAGCCAGTATGCGGCGGCGGCCAATGCATTCTTTAAAGCTCAAGCGCGCGCGACGAATCTCGACCAGCGCCGCGCGCTGTTCATTGCCGGGCTGCGCGCGCTGCAAGCGGGCAACGATCCGGTCGCGGCGATACAGGCTGCCGCCGCGCACCTCGGCATGCTCGCCAACGACCCCGAGACGCTGCGTTATCTCGCCAACCTCGCGCTCGCCGCAGGTCGGCCGGATCTCGCCGAGCGGTATGTAAAGCGCCTGCTGAAGATGTCCGGGCTGCGTCCGGGCGATAACGGGTACACAACGGCGCACGTCGAACGCGCAGCTCTGTGCGCACCTTCCTACGTCCTTTCGACCACGCCGATGCATCGCGCGGACAACAGCCCGTCGCCGACGAGCGTACCGGCTGCGTCCGGAACACGGCAAGATGCGCCCGTCGAGCACTGCAGCACGCAAGGCATATGGCTGCGCGCCACGTGGTATCACCCATGGCGCAAAGCTACCGGCGCACGCACTGCGGTCTGGGCGCGCGGCTCCGTCGGCGAACGTTGCGCCGCTCGCGGAATAATCAACCCCGCTGCGCCGGACCAACGTGGGCTGCTACGCGTGGCGTCACCCGTTGCACCCACGGCGCCCGCCGCGTCTTCCGCATCGACCCCGGCCGGCACCGCCAGCGACTACGAACTCGGCTATCGCGTGTTCCTCGCGAACGGCGATGTCGCGAACGCCCTGCGCATCGCGCAAGCCGCGCTCGACCGGGACCCGTCGTCGGCGCTCTGGCGCGTACGGCTCGCGCAGGTCGCCGAGTGGAATCATCAGCCACGGGTGGCGCTGCGCAACTATCTCGCACTCGCTCAAGCGCACGGTGACGACTCGGCTTGGCAACAGGTCGCGCGCCTCGCGCCGGGACTGAATGACGATGCAGCGATGCTAGCGGTCACGCTATATCAATTGAACCAGCAGCCGGACAATCTGAAACTGATCGACGCGGTCGTGTTCTCCTACGAACGCGTTGGGGATCCGGACAGCGCGTTGCGGTTTCTTCAAGCACGAATGCACGGCGCGCTACGCCGCACTGTAACCGAACGCTACGCGCTGATCGCCGAGCGCAAAGGCGACGACGATCTGGCGCTGCGCACGTATCGCGACCTCGAACACGAATACGGGCCAAACGCCGTATACGGCCTGAAGATCGCAACCATGCTCTACGCCCGTACGCAGTTCGACGCCGCACTGGCGGCCATGGACGAAGCGAAGCACGCCGCCGCGTCTGGCAACGACGACTTCTGGCGCTTCTACGCGCTGCTGGCAACCTCTACCCAGCACCCGAACGCGGTCAACGAAGGTTATCGGGCACTGGTGGCCGGCGGCGGTGCAAGTGCCGGCGACTACGAGATCATGGCCGGCTTCTACAGCGACTCGCCGCTCGACGCCGGACGCCTCGCCGAATATGCGTACCGGCATGGCGGACCTCCGCGCATGCTTTCTCAAGCGTTATACAACTATCAGCGGGCTCGGGCATGGGGCCGCATTCAGGCGTTGCTCGGCTCGCTATTGCCACAGGAACTATCCGCTGCTGAGCAGTCCGCGACCTTCCTGCTCGCGCGCGCCGAATATGAACGCCAGTCTGGCGCGGCCGCCGCCGAAGCGCGTGACATCAAACGCGCCGCGACGCTCGCGCCGGACAACGCCGAAGCGCGCGCCGCGTATCTGTGGCTGCTTATTGATCGCGGCACCGTTGCCGAACTGCGCGACGCACTGCGGCGTTTCGCCGGCGACGCGCAAGACAATCCGCAACTATGGACCCCATACGGCGCAGCGGCACTGCGACTCGGCGACGGTCGGGCAGCGTTGCATTATCTGCACAAGCAGGTTGCCAATGCGGCGCTCAGTCCGCTCTGGAGGCTAACTTATGCGGATGCGCTGGAGCTGAACGGCCGCATCGACGACGCGTGGCGGCTGCGCAGAAACGTCTGGCTCGAACTGGCGCGACGACGGCGCGATCCTGCCCACGCGGCGTTGCTTCCCGCATCCGAGGAGGACGATTTGCGTGGCCGCTACGTCGCGCTTGCAACCCTGTTCGACAGCGGCGAGCGCTCGCGCGCGGTGCTGATCGAGATGCTGCGTGCCGACGCCAGCCACGACCACGCTGCACAACCCGCGCAGTCTGAACTGGGTGACATCGGCCAGTTGCCGCCGGCGACGGCGAAAGCCATCAGCCACGAGCGGCGCGTCAATACAGCGATTGCACGCGAGGCGGCAATTTCGTGGGCACAGGCACAGGACGAACCGGATCTCGAACGTGCGTGGCTCGAAGGGCAGTACATCGAACGCAGCACGCGCCCGGTCTACGCCGAGGCTCAACTGGCCATTAACGACGGTGACGTCAACGAGCTGTCGCGTCTGCTCGACGACCTGCCCGATCTGATTCCTCGCCAGAACAAGGTCGATGCGCAGGTGCTGACGGCCCGCTACGCCGCAGCACAGACCACCGCATTCGATTCTCTGACACGCCTGCCGGACGACGAAGTGATGCAGGCTCAACTGAACGAGCAGTTGCTGCGTAATGCACAGTCGCTCGCGTCCGCGTTCCGCTATGCCGATCAGGGCCCCCTGCGCTTTACGGAAGAATCGCTGACAGGCGGTTTTCGCGTCAGCCCTTCGCAGGCGCTGCAATTTCGCTACATGCAGCGCGATCAGACAACCGATCCCGCATCGCTTCCCTACGCGCCCAGGCATGACCGGCTCATCGAGGCGATCTATCAGCACTGGGGGCAGTACGACGACGAGCACGTGACGCTCGGCCGCCGCGAGGCGCTTGACGACTTCACGACCGCACGCCTAGATGGCATCTACAGGATGTCGCCGAGCCTGTCGCTGACCTACGCGCTCGGCTATAACCAGAGTGCGACCGAAACGACGCAACTGATGGTCGGCGGCACCAAGGACGTGGCGTCGGTCGGCTTCAACTACCGGTTCGATCCACACTGGTTCGGCGGCGGCCGCTATGAATACGCGCGCTTTCATGGCCAGGACCGCTCGTCGCTCGGCGACGGCCACCTGATCGAACTGAACGCCGGCTACAAGATCAAGGCCGACTACCCGGACTACACAATCCGTGCGGTGTTCTCGCACGGTCAGTACAGTGCCGACGGCTCTCCCGGCGAGCGGCTGCGCGCCCTGCTGCCGGCGGGCGTGCCGTTTATCGCGCAGTCGTTCATGCCGCAGACCTTCACGCAGGGCGGTATCTTGTTCTCGTTCGGCGACGATCTGCCCGACACCTATTCGAAAAGATGGCGCCCGATGTTTTCCGTCGGCCCATTGCGCGATTCGCGCGCCGGCTGGTCGGGACAGGTTGAACTGGGTCTCACGGGCAGTGTGTTCGGCAACGACCAGGCGCTGGTCTACGGTTTATATCAGGGCGTGTCGTCGAACCATTCGACCTCGGTCAAGGAAGTCGGAATACGTTATCGATGGCTGTTTTAAGGCTGTCTTACTGGAGAGCAAGATGGATCAAGCTAATCAACGTCAGATCATGCGCATACGTATACGGGCGACCAGCTGGAGTACCGCGGCCGTGGTGTCGATCGCCGTGGCAACAGCGCAGCTGAGCGGATGCGCGGTCGTCGATCGCAGCGCCGCACCGGCTTTCTCGAAGACGGATAACTGGGCCATTCTGCCGATCGCGAACAACACCGAGACGCCGCAGGCCGGTTTGCGCGCTGCCTCGATTGCGCAGAGTCTGATGACCTCGTACGGTTATGCCAACCTCGCGCGCTATCCAGCGAGCGCCGACGACGAAACGTTGTTTGACCCTGCGAAGGCTGATGCGCAGCAGAACGCGCTCAACTGGGCGCGCCAGCAAAATGCCCGCTACGTATTGAGCGGCGCGGTGAACGAATGGCGCTACAAGGTCGGCGTGGACGGCGAGCCGGCGGTGGGGCTCACTTTCGACATACTCGATGTGCAGACCGGCAAGGTGGTCTGGAGCACCAGCGGCAGCCGCACCGGCTGGAGCCGCGACGCGGTCTCAGGCGTCGCACAGAAGCTCGAGCGCGATTTGCTTGCGCCGCTGGCACGGTGACCCGACGTATAGAGCACCGCGCGTCTGTCATCGACATAGAACCCACATCAGGTAAGCAAACGTCATGAATACGCATGCACCGGATCAACCTGCACCGCGCAGCCGGCGGAAGCGGCGCCAGGGGCAAAGCGTTGGCGCGGGCTCGTGGTGGGCGCGCATCATTGCACCGCCGCGCGGCGCGGCGCATCGCCGTGCGATTACCACGCTCGAAACGATCGTCGCAACACTGCTCACGGTCGGCGTGTGCTGGGTCTTCTCGCGGCATGACCCGCTGTTGACCGGCGCCGGCTATGGCTGGATCTGGATCGTTCCGGTCGTACTGGCGTTGCGCTACGGCTCGATTGCCGGTGCATTCTCGGGGTTGATCCTGCTGGCCTCCTGGTACGTACTGTACCCGGGTACCGATCCATCGAGTCTCGGCTCGATCGGGCATACGCTCAACGAGTCTTCATCCGCCAGGCCCTTTCCGGTCAGCTTCTTTTTCGGCGGCTTCGTGTTCACGCTGCTGTGCGGACAGTTCGGCGACGTGTGGATGACGCGGCTGGGTCAGGGTCGCATTGCGAACGACTATCTCGCCGAGCGGCTGTCCATCCTGACGCGCAATCAATTCATGTTGCGGCTCTCACACGAGCGTCTTGAGCAGGACCTGCTCGGCCGGCCCGCGACGCTGCGCGATTCGCTCGCGCGCCTGCGCATGGTCACGCTCACCCAGGAGCCAATCGAGGCTCAACGCGGCGTGTTCACGCTAACTGGCGCGCAGCCGTTTCTTGAGGCCGCCGCGCAAGCCTGCCAGATAGAAGGCGCGCGGCTCTTTGCCTGGCGCCACGGCAAACCGCACAGCGAGGCATCGGCGTCGGTTGGCGCGCCGTTTGAACTCGACGCCAACGACCCGCTGCTGCGAGAGGCGCTGGCGTCGCACACGTTGGTCCACGTCGAATCACCGACGCAGCAGCAGGCCGCGCATAGTCGCTACATTGCTTGCGTGCCGCTCATCGATGCGCAGAAGGAGCCGATCGGGATCCTCGTCGTCGAGCGCATGCCGTTCCTCGCGCTGACACGCGATAACCTGCAATTCCTTCTGGTGCTGTGCAACTACTACGCGGACGGCGTGCGGCACGCCCAGGTGACACGTGAAACGCTGCAGGCGTTTCCTGACTGTCCCTACGAATTCGCACTTGACTACGCGCGGCTCGTGCATCTGTATCGTGATGCGCATGTCGAATCGTCGCTGGTCGCACTGGTTTTCGATGCCAGCGAACGAAGCGCGACGTGGTACGAACACGTGCTGCGCACCCGTCGGGCGCTCGATGTGCAATGGCCGTTTCATGACGAACGGCATCGCGTGATCCTGACCTTGATGCCGCTGTCCGGCGAAAATGCCATCGACGGCTATCTGCTGCGCATTGAAACCAATCTGCGCGCCCAATTCGGTGTGGATTTCGAGTCTGCGCGGGTTGCAGAGCACTCGATTTCGGTCCCGGCACAGGAACCTGTGGCCGCGCTGCGGCGCCTGCTGGAGCGATGCGATGTCGGCCGTTGACGAACGCCGGCCGCCTGCACCGGCCGCTATGGAGCGCACACGGCGCAACGCGCTCGTCGCAGGACTTGCAGCGCTGTCCGGCTGCGCGCTGCAGCTCGGTGTATTCGCGATCGCGGCACATGGTGCGCCGGATGGGTCGGCGCAAGCGTTGAGCGGTGCGATCGACGAAACGCCGCTTGCTGCGGGGCAGCTGAACACCCACACGTTGCTGATCTGTCTGCCATTGCAGGCGGTGGCCGCGCTGTTGATCTCGCTCGGCATTGCGCGCGTGATGCCAGCGCGCTACCGGCTGCCTCGCGCGGGTCTGCTGAGCGCCCTCTGGTTCCTGAATTTCGCGGTGCCATTCGGCGGTGTGGTATGCACGATCGGTGCGCTGGCCGTCGCCGCGATGCTTCCGCGTGCGGCAGACAGGCCGCCGGTCACGCACGTTGAAGAACCGGAGTTCGCCGCGAATCCGATCGGCAATGTGTCGTATGGACGCGGCGCGCGGCTGAAGGCCGAGTTGCAGAACGCCGATGCCGGCACCGGCTTTCGCATGACGGCACTGCTCGCCATGCAGTCGATGCCCGCCCGCACCGCATCGCCCGTGCTGCAAGGCATGCTCGCTGATCCGCTGGACGACATCCGCCTGCTTGCCTACGGCATTCTCGACAACCACGAAAAAGTGCTGACCCAGCAAATTCTGGTGGAACGCCCGAAACTCGACGAAACACTTTATCCAAACGTCGGCGAGGACAAGCGGCGGCAAGTCAACAAAACGCTCGCGGAACTCTATAGCGAACTGATCTACCAGCATCTGGTGACCGGCGACGTCTATCGCAATGCGGCCGATCAGGCCGACGGCTTCGCATCAGCAGCGCTCGCACTCGATCCCAGCGACGCGTCGCTGTGGCGGCTGCGCGGCCGGCTCGCGCTCGACCGCAGCGATCTCGATGCCGCCGACACGATGCTGCAACGTGCAATCGATTGCGGTTTTCCGCGCGACCGGATGCTGCCGTATCTCGCCGAAGGCGCTTATTTGCGCCGTGACTTCGTGCGGGTACGGGGACTCCTCGGCGAGATGGACAACCGCGCTACCACGCCAACGTTGCATGCGGTGCTCGATTTCTGGCAACAGCGCGAGCGCACCGCCCCTCCTCGAGACGCGCGACCATGACTACTTCCAGCACCAATGCCAATGCCAATGCCGCGGCGTTCCCGCGTGCGGTGTCCGCCGATATCGGTCTGTTGCTCGAAGGCACGTTTCCCTATGTGAGCGGCGGCGTATCGAGCTGGGTCAATCAGATCATCAAGGCATTTCCTGAGTACACCTTCGCACTGTGCTTTCTGGGTAGCCGTCCGCAGGATTATCCGAAGATGTCGTACGCACTGCCGGACAATGTTGTGCATCTGGAGACTCACTATCTGTACGACTTCGCTGCGCCCCCCCGGGTCAAGCGGCAGCGTGGCGATCCGTCCGCCTTCATGCGCTCCGCCCAACTGCACGAGAGCCTGCGCAATCCGGCCATGCGCCAGGCGGCCGGACGTATGCTGAAAGACATGCTCGGCGATTTGCGCCCCGGTGGCGCGCTCAGCGAAGATGCCTTCCTCTATTCGAAGGAGGCGTGGAGCTATCTGACTGACCAGTACAAGCAGTTCTGCACCGATCCATCGTTTGTCGATTATTTCTGGACCGTGCGCATCATGCACAAACCCCTCTGGCAGCTTGCGCGGATTGCTGAAGGGTTGCCCCAGGTCAGGATGTTCCATACCGTGTCGACCGGCTACGCCGGCTTCCTTGGCGCATTGCTGCGCTATCGCCATGCGCGGCCTTTGCTGGTATCCGAACACGGCATCTATACGAAGGAACGCAAGATCGACCTGTTCCAGAGCCAGTGGATCCGCGACAACCGCAGCATCTTCGAGCGCGACGTGTCGCAGATCGGCTATTTCCGCGATCTGTGGGTACGTTTCTTC
>Ga0073928_10010341_pt1 | contig 11139 bp, 11 predicted proteins | sample PaiPotPPA55metaG_FD_76969 | JGI IMG/M metagenome (GOLD analysis project Ga0073928, IMG submission 76969) | Iron sulfur acid spring bacterial and archeal communities from Banff, Canada, to study Microbial Dark Matter (Phase II) - Paint Pots PPA... ...
CGGGATCCGGACGGATATTACGTTACGATCAGTGCGCTCTCTGCGGCCTGACAAGGCGCTGCAGCTGCGAGCGCTGGGCGAGTCCGCGGTCGCAATGTCCTGTTTGACCATCTTGGCATTAGCGGTGGGCGCATCCGGGCCAACAACAGGGGCGCCGTTTTCCATCCTTAAGGCTTGAACAGCCCCACTCAATCCGGCGGCTTCTAGTTTCTGCTTTCTTAGCTGACTCAATCCAACATATCCACTCGTTGCGTGCGAGCGGTGTAATATCCTCCCATGCTGTTAACACTAGCGGGTCGGATGTAAGTGCTTTCTTTAAATCTGCGGGTACCTCGTGTACTAGACCGCTAGAAATCTTTTTTTGCGGCATAGATAAACTCTCCTTTCGTAAGCCCCAGCGGCGCGAGGATCTCTTGCTGAGCAAAGGATGTTGGTCGTTCGGCCATTTAGCAATTCGAAGTGACCCTCTACCAATAAGTCAATACATCAGCTTGAAAATCAGGAATAGCGCACCGGCGAGGTAGCCGAAAGCGGCCTGGTACTCCTCGTTACGCATGTAGCGCTTCCATCGAAATTCGCCGCCCGCCATGGTCTTTCGAACCGTTGGAAGGAGGGCCGGCACGCGCCGCGCATAGACGTCGTATTCCGGAAACAGCTTGCGTAGATGCTGCTCCTCCAGCTCGATCGCCGGCAGATAGACGAATAGAAATACCGCGCCGAAGATCGCGCCCAGCAGCAAGCGCCGCGATGCCGCGACTAAGCCCGCCGCCACCAGCAGCGTCCCGATATATAAAGGATTGCGCACGTAAGCATACGGCCCGCTCTCCGCCAATTTCATGTTTTTTTCGAGATGCCCGGCCGCCCAAGCCCGGATCAGCAGACCCACGATGCCGACGGGCAACCCGTACAGAAGCGAGCGCGGGGTCGGCTTCGATAGCAGCGCGAATGCGATCACCAGCACAAACCCAAACGGCACCCGCAGGCGGGCGACGAAATCCGCGTAGGGCTTGGGAAAGACGCTAGTCAACCTGCGACGCGACTCCCGTCTTCTGCCGTTCGAGAATGTTCCTCAACTGCTCGAAGACCTGATCGGGCGAGATGGACCGCATGCTCGCGTCCGGCTCCATGCCACGCTTGTACGTGGTGACCGCGGCGCCATCGCGCAGGACCACAAACGTTTTCCCGCACGGTCCTGTAGCCGCCGGATCGGTGGCGCCGTAGATGGCCACGCCCGGCTTGCCGATCGCCGCCGCGATATGCAATGGCCCGCTGTCCACGCCTACGACGGCCGTTGCCCGCCGGGTTGCGTCGATCAGACCGGCGATTCCCGAAACGTGCGATTCGGTTCCCGGCGCTCGGATCTCTTCCGCCCCATTCAGCACCAGCGGCATGCCACACTCCACGCGCAAGCGTTCGCCCAGCGCCGCATAAAACTCCAGCGGCCACTGCTTCGATCCCCACCCTGCCCTTGGACTCGCAAGAATAAATTCGCCGCGCGGCAGACGACCTTCAGGCCGGCCCTGGGGCATGGGAAACACCTTCAACGGATTCGTGACCCCGGCGGCCATTGCCAGATCAAGATATTTGTCCACGCGATGCACCGCGTCGGAATGTACGCGGCTCGAATAGAACCATGCAGCCTGCCGCTCCCGCGCGCTTTTCGAATCGAATCCATAGAGCCGTTCCGGCCGGGAGCACGCCGCCACCAACGCCGACTTGATCAGGCCCTGAAAGTCGACTGCCACGTCGAAGCGCTCGCGGCGCAACTCGCGCCAAGCGCTCTTCAAGCTGCCCAGCGTCCCGCGCTCAAACAGGATTACGCGATCCACATACGGGTTGCCCTCGAGCAGCGCCTGCCACTTCGATTCCACCACCCACGTGATCTCGGAATGCGGCATGCCGTGTTTCAGGGTCGCGACGGCGGGAAGAGTCTGGACGATGTCGCCCATGGCGCCGAGGCGGACCACCAGCACTCGCCTCGCCTGGCTCAACGCTGCGCTCCGTTCACTCGCTGGTGCACGTGGTGAATGAAGCGGCGCGTTATGTCCTCGTCGGGCGCGTCGGCCCGCTGATCGCTCATGACTACGTAATCGACCTGTGCGAGCGCCGCGACCAGTTCGGCACGCGCGCGTAGCGGTAGCAGCGGCTGCGCGGGGTTGGTCACCTCTACAATCATCAAGCGCCCGGCCTCGGCGTTCGCATGCAGTATGGCCGCGTGCTCCGCCAGCAGTGGATCGAAGTGGCCGGTAATCCAGTGGACCTCTTTCTCGCCTGCTATATCGCGCGCCTCCTCGACGCTGATGATTTTCGCTCGGGTGTCCATTGATCATCCTACCCGGAAACGAGCTTCAACGCCTCGCCGGCCACCCGCTCCGCGCTCACACGCGTCATGCAGCGATGATCGATGGGACATTCCCGCAGCAGGCACGGACTGCAATCCACCGGCTCCCGCACTACCCGAGCCAGCGGCCCCGTGGGCCCGGTCGCCACATCGTCGGTCGCCCCGAAAATCGCCACTGTGGGCACGCCCAATGCGGACGCGATATGCATGGCGCCGGAATCGTTGGTCAGGAACACCTCGCACTGCGATGCCAGATCGATAAACTCACCCAAGGTGGTTTGCCCGGCATAATTCGTCACTTTGTGTGACGTCAACAACCGCGCGATTCGCTCGCACAGTTCGCGCTCGGCGGACGAACCGAACAGCGCCACCTCGGCACCGCGTGCCCCCGCCACTTGCGCAGCCGCTTCGGCGAACCGCTCCGGCAGCCATTGCTTGGCGGTTCCATACGCCGCCCCGGGACTCACGCCGATCATTTTACGCACCTGTTTGGGGCCTCCGCCCTCAAGATGAATCGCATCGCTCGACGGCAGGGTATCGAGAATGCCCGCGCGCCGCAGCAGCTCCAGATAATAAAAACGCTCATGCCGTGGGATCTCGCCGCGCTGGGGCGCCTTGACGGCGCGAGTCAGCAGTAGACGGCGCCCGTCGCGATTATATCCGATTCGAACCGGGATCCTGGCGAGCCACGCGATCAGGGCGGCGTCGAATGCATTTTGGAGCAGAATGGCGCAGTCGAACTTTCTCGGCCGCAGCCTGCGCGCCATCTCCCAACGGCTGGCGTCATACGGGATCACTTCGTCGGCGAAGCTCTCGCGCCGGTACAGGTCGGCAACCCAGGGCTTCGCAAGCACCGCGATATGCGCCTTTGGAAAACGCGCGCGAATTGCGCCGAGGGCGGGCAGGCTCATGACCGCATCGCCAACCCAATTGGTAGCCCGAATTAAGATGTTGCTAAATTCCACGTTCTCTATTGCATTGTGACTTAAATCACCGTGGCGCACGCACTCTTGAGGTTGCTGAAAAAAGTCGCCGCAAGGACCGCTCCCTACGGTCGCGGCTCTGTAAGTGGCTGTACTGCAAGAGAGCGGCGATTCGGAGCCGTGACCATAGGGAGCGGTTTTTCGAGTTTTGCAGCAACGTCACTCTTGCGTGCAGCGTCGGCATTCATGCCGGCGCAGTTCAATGGCGAGTGCGCTTAAATCATAATCAGCCCGATGCGGATCCCCCGCATCACGGCTTCCGTGCGCGTGCCCGCATTCAACTTCGCGAGGATAGAATTGACATGGAATTTCGCGGTGTGATCGGAGATTCCGAGACGCGCGGCGATCTCTTTATTGCTGAGTCCTTCCGCAAGCATTTCAAGAACCTGTGTTTCGCGCGGGGTCAGCGGCTCGGAGGGCTGTTCGATTCGCGCAGCCTCCGGCAAGACCGCAGTGACATCCTCTATAGGAACAACCGCGAGCCCCGCCGCAGCGGCATAGATCGCGGCGACAATCTGCGCCGGGCTTGCATCGTTGGGCAGCACGGCCCGGACGCCGCCGCGAAGCAGCTCGGCAGCCCATGCCGGCGGCGGGTCGTCAGCGAGCAACACGACGGCCGCGGCTGATTCGTCGTGACCGCCGTTTCGAAGGGTGTCGGCGACAACGACGTCGGCAGCCGCTTCCACCGGCACGATCTCGAAACCGGCATGTGTGCGCAGCACGGCTTCGAGACCCGCGCGCCCGATCGGAGTGGAAGCGGCTATGTGAACGCGGATCATGCCGCGGCCGTTTTGGGCAAATTGAGCTGTACGGCAACTTCGCGGGATGCGTTGCCGCCACGCTGGAAGCGAAGAACAAGAAGACCGCCTACGGCCTGGTCGATCGAATCGCCAAGATCCTCGACGCTCGTGAATGCCGAGCCGTTCGCGGCCATCAGAACGTCCCCCGGAAATAACGAAGCGGCCTCCGCGGGGCTGCCGGCTGAGATTTCAAGGACCATCAATCCCAGCTTGCCTGAATTTGTACGCACCGGCCGCACGGTTATGCCAAGCGACACGCCGGCTCCACGCTCGAGGAAATCCGCGACCGTGTTGCTGGGCACGGCAAGCGCCAGGCCGCCGGCGACAATCATGGTGTTGATGCCGATCACGCGCCCTCGAGCGTCGGCGAGTGGCCCGCCCGAATTACCCGGCGCGAGCCGCACATCCGCCTGCACCCATGAGCGGCCTCCCAAGCCTCGGAGTGGTCCGATCGCATGCACTACGCCGGTGGTCAGCGCGCCAACGAAGCCGAGCGGATTGCCGATGGCCAAAACCATTTCGCCGGCGCGCAGTGCGGACGAATCACCGGGCGACGCGGCAGGCAAACCGAGCGTCTGAATGCGTAGCGCCGCAATATCCCGGCGATCGTCGCGCGAGTGCAGCGTGGCCGGAAATACGCGGCCATCCCACAGCTCGACACGAGCGTCCTTGCCGCGCAGCACATGAGCGTTAGTGACGATCAAGCCGAGCGAATCCCAGATGACGCCGGACCCGCTGCCCGATTCGGCGGGCCGTCGGCCGGTCAAAATTTGAACAGTCGAACGACGAAGTTGTTCCGCGGTCTCTCCGAAATTTGCCGGTCTCATCAGCAGCTCCTACGGGGCCTCTGTCCTACGGTGATGTCGACGTCGGCGAGCGCGCCACCGCGGATCACGCGCGCGTGCACGGCCTGTCCGACGGACCCGGAATCCAGCGCTGCCTGAATATCGTCCGTGTCGCCGGCCGTCTTGCCCGCAATTTCGAGCAGGATGTCCCCCATCATGATGCCGGCCTGCTCCGCGGGGCCGCCGGGATGCACGCTGACCACAATAAGTGCACGAGGTTGCGACAGGTTCAACTTAGTTTTGAGATGCTCGGGAAGCGCAACTGGTTGTAAGCCGACGCCGATAAATCCACGGGGGACGGTTCCGTGGGCCAGCAGGTTGTCCGTCACGCGATTCACAGTCTCGACTGGAATCGCGATGGGTGAAGTGCGCGACAGAGCCGCTGTGCCAATGCCAATGAGTTGACCAGCGGTGTCGACGATGGCGCCGCCCGATGCCCCTCGATAGACGGCGAGATCGAGGCGAATGTAGCGGTCCAGGCGTCCGCCGCGCCAGGTTTGCCATGCCGGGCCGACACTGCTGACGATACCCAGCGATGCCGTGATTCCAGTATTAAGCGAGCGTCCGAGCGCCAGCGTCAGGTCGCCGGGCCGGACCTGCGAAGTTGTGGGCTGGATCGCGATGGGCGCGTTGAAACCTGCGACCTTCAGGACTGCCAGGTCGGTGCCGGGATCGCGCCCGGCTACTTCCGCCTTGAGCTCCTCACCCGATGCTGTGAGGACGCGGATCTCATCATCGCGGCGCAGCGTGTGTGCGGCCGTGACAACGACACCAGGGCGCCAATGGACGCCGCTCGCCGCCGCGCGAGGATCCGAGTTGATTGCGACGATCGCGGGTCCGGCTTGTTCGACCAACGATGCCAGATGATTCGATAACGAGAGAAGAGGGTTTTCCAATTCGTGTCTCCTGGTATCAGGATGCGCCCGGACAATGGCGTCGCACATCGGCAGATCGGGTAGGTGTCGGCCTGCCTGAATGGGCGGGGTCGCTGATGAGAACTGATGTTACTTTGGACCCGAATGTCCGAATGGGAGCGGGAGCTCGAGGTCGCGATTGCCGCGTCGAAGCGCGCGGCGCAGGTGGCGTTATCCATGCAGGCGGGTATTGAATTCGAAGCGAAGTCCGACGGCTCGCCGGTGACCGCTGCCGACAAGGCGTGTGAAAGCATTTTCGCGGCGATGTTCAGCGAGGCTTTCCCCGATGACGGATTGCTCGGCGAAGAGGGCACCAGCGTCGAGTCGCGAAATGGAAGACGCTGGATCATCGACCCGATCGACGGCACGCGCGATTATGTGCGTGGCACTCCTTTGTGGGCAAACCTGATTGGACTCGAAGCGGATGGCGAGATTGTCGCGGGCGTCGTTAACTTGCCACTGCTTGGCGGCATCTATTCGGCATCGCGAGGCGGCGGCGCATTCCACGGCGGAGACAGGCTGCGCGCGTCGAAGAACACCTCGTTCGCGGAAGCCGTTCTATGCGTCAACGGGCTGAATCGAATTCGCGAAATTCCATTTCGTGAGGAGCTCCTGAAACGGCTACCCGATTTCTGGGCGGTACGAACTCTGGGAGGCGCGCCGGACGCGATGCTTGTGGCTAGCGGGCACGCCGATGCGTGGATCGAGCCGAAGGCGGCGCCGTGGGACCTCGCGGCGTTGAAGATCGTGATTGAAGAAGCCGGCGGCCGCTTCTTCAACTTCGACGGCGGGAGTACTATCTATAGCGGCAATTGCGTCGCGTGCGCGCCCGGTCTCGAAGGTGAAATGAGAAAGCTCCTCGGCATCGCGTAACTCGCTGGTTAGATCCAGTTCTCAAATCCATTTCAGGTGAGCGCATTTTAACGGTGAGTCGCGGAACTTGTCCGGGTCTCACGCCTTTAGAGAAGTGGAGGAGACAACAACAAAATGAAACGATTTGTTCTGACGATGATTACCGCCACTTTTATGATCGCGGGGAACGGAATGCTGCAGGCCGACGAGCCCGAAGGGCGCATCCAGCAACGCAAAGAGAACCAGCAGGCGCGCATCGGACAAGGCGTCGAGAATGGCAGCTTGACGGCGCGCGAGACGGCGAATCTCGAGCACAAGGAAGCAAAGCTGAACAAGGAGATTCACACGGAGCGCATGCAAAACGGCGGCAACCTGACCAATAACGAGAAGAAGCAGATCAACCGGCAGCAGAATCGGCTGAGCAAGAACATTTATAACGATAAACACAACGCGGCGCATCAGCCTCGTTAGTTCGCGCTTTCTCGGAGGAATCGCGAAAGGGTTCCGCCAGGAACCCGCCTCTCCAACCGCGGGTGCACGATAGATCTCCACTGTGCGCTCGCGGCTTTTTTCTAATCGCGAATGATCTAAAATAGGACCACGTAATGCGAAATGGCCGCGAAATGCGTCCAACCCCTCGGAGGCCCTATGGTCAAAAATTGGTTTTATGTGACGGCGGTCGTGTGCGCCGTAATGGCCGGTTCAGTACTGGCCCAGGAACCGCAGCCGTCCCAACCCGCGAATGGCGACATCGTCAAAATGCTTCGAGCGAGGGTGCCGGAGAGCGTCATCCTCAGCGAAATTGACGTCCTTGTGGGACGTGGCAGCTCCTTCGATATTTCGCCGGCCGCGCTCATCGAATTGCAGCAGACCGGCGCGTCCGAGAAGGTTTTGAACACCGTCGTGTGGGCGCAGACTACGGTCGTGCCCGGCGTTGCGGTCCCGATGCCCAAGGGCGTGTTCTACCGCATTGGAACGAACGCGATGCCGTTAAACTCGTTCCTGCTCTGGGCGGAATTCAACCCGCGCTGGGCCACCTGGCCGTTTTACGGTGGCGAGGGCAAGCAAATGGCGCTGAATGCTTCGCCCGGAGTGGTGCAGGTGTCGGAGAGCACTCCGGAACTTTTCGTACAGGGCTTCGGGGTCGATGCTTCGTGGCAACTCGTGAAGATGGGCCGAGGCCCCGGTTACCGCGAGGTGTCGCTCAAAACCAAACACGCGTTCAGCAAAGATTTCTTCAGCGACGCGGTTTTTGAGCGGCGCAACCTACGGCCGATCACGTTCGCGGCTGCAAGCACCGGCTCTTTGGCAGTACGTCCGGCGGCGGCGCTGGAGCCCGGCGATTACGCTCTGTGCGCACAATTGCCCGGCGGCGGCGGGTGGATGAGATCCTGCTACGCGTTTCAAGTACCCGGAATGTGATTCGGTCTGCCCCAATCAGTCGTTTTTTAGCCGCAAATGAACGCGGATGGACGCGAATAAATTTGCGGCCGCTTAGGACCTGATCTACTCTACTGCACCGTGATGTACACGTTGCCAGGCGATTGAACGCCGTTCAACGCAGCCATGATCGGAAGATCCCCGCTGGGCGCCGTAGGCGGTATCACCACGGCGATCTGATACAAACCCGCGAACCCTGGACTGAGGGCAGCGCCAATCACCTGCGCCTGTATCCCGCCAATCGTCACGACGGGCGCCTGAGCGTCATAGGCGGCGCCCGCTACAATTTCGTCGGCCGGAGTCGCCGGCGTCGTGGGTCCGAAACCAGTGCCCCAGAGAATTACCACCTCGCCGGGCTTCGCCGGTGTCGTCGCATTCGCGAACAGACTCGTGGGACCGACCAAAGAGTAGTCCTGCCGCGTCGCAACCGCGTATCGGCCGGACCACAGGAAGCAGGCTGGTGACGCGGGTTGCAACATCGCAGTAAAAGCGCTGCTCGCGCCGGCGGCGGTGGTCACTTTAACCTGCACGGGTCCTTGATTGGCGTCGTCGGGCGCCTGCACGTTGATCTGCGTCGGGCTTATGTAGAATACCGCCGCGGGGTTTCCGTCAATCGAGACCGACACGTCATCGAGGCGGGTCGGCAAAACACCGTTGACGATCTCGTCGTTCCGCCACGTGCGACTGCTCGATGCCAGATTGGTGCCTTGAATCGTGACCCACGAACCGGGCGCGATACCTGGCTGGAAACTCGCGCCGTTTACCACGCTCGTTATAGTCGGCAGATTGGATGGCGCCGGCGCTTGCGAATGCAGCGTGTATTTGTTTGCGTAGATGTGATCGCCGAACTGGGTTCCGTCTGCGTTCGCTGCATTTCCTGCGACATAAACGACGACGTCTCCTACATCGGTTGCGGGCGGATTCCAATCGAATGCAAACGCCGCGGAATTCTTTTGCCCGCTCCTGGTGCCCGCCAGAGTGTGCTCGATGTATTGCAGCGCTCCGGAAGCCGAGCACGACGATTGCCGGAAGCTCGTTGTGACACAGACCAGTTGCGAGTTTCCATCCGAAGGACTGAACGTGCCGGCCTGGCTTCGAGAATTGCTCGCCTGGCGCGCCGCCAACTGAAAGCCCCAACGCCTCTGCGCTGAATCCGCAACAGTAACGATAAGGTGCTGAGTCACACCCGGCGTATAAACCAGGCCGTTCGGGAAAGCAACGGACACGCTGCCTGAACCACCGCTCCCCGAGTGACAACTGCTGCAGCTACCCCCTTCACTTGGAACACCGGAATAGCCCGGGTCGGGGCCGGTTGCGTAAGCATAAATGGCGATTGGAAGGGCAAACGCGATGACAACACACTTCGCCCAGGAAAGTTTCTTCGATTGGTTCATTTCTTGTTTCAGACTTACTTCCTAAGGTCATCAGAGCGGTGAAAATCCCAAAGCGATGGAGACGTAGCCGAGCGGAATGAAGTTGCGCCCGCTCGGACGCACTTTACAACGGGCGTCGAATCTGCCAGTATAGGCGTTAACAACGTTAGTAGAGTCTTGCAGTCGGGCTCCGTGTCGCCGTCCGGTTGGGTCGGCGGTTGGGCCGTGTAGCCACGAAATTAGTTGGGTGGGAAAAGGGGTTAGTATGAAACACATTATTTACGTAGTGCTGGCTTGCTGTGTGCTTGCCGGCCTCCATTTGAATTCCCAGGTGAACGCGACAGGAACGCTCATCGGGACGGTAACTGATAAGACCGGCGCTGTGATACCGGGCGCGGACGTCAAAATCATCAGCAAAGAAACGGCTCTTAGCCGCGAGACAAAAAGCAACGACGCTGGACAGTATCGTTTCGATTTGCTTCCGGCGGGAACGTATGAAGTTCGTGTCACGGTGAATGGGTTTGCCACGGCAGTCTTCGACAACGTCGGACTGGCAGTCAGCCAGACCACGGCCATCGATGCATCGCTGTCGCCAAGTACGCAAGCCGAAATTGTGACCGTCGAATCGACAGGCGCGCCGATGGTCGACACCGAGAAGGTCGATGTCAGCTTGGCCATCTCAACGAGGCAGATCGAGGATCTGCCCCTGAATGGCCGCGATTTCGTCAACCTTGCTCTTCTGGCTCCTGGAGCCCGTCCGGTCAACTCCTATGACCCCACGAAGAATCGCGTCGGCGTGTTCGCCACCAACGGTTCGAACGGCCGCAACGTGAACGTCACCGTGAATGGGATCGACGACAAGGACAACACCGTCGGCGGGCCGGTGATGCAGTTGCCGCTCGAAGCCGTGCAGGAATTCAATATCAGCACACAGCGATTCTCAGCCGCGAACGGCCGCAGCGGGGGCGCTTCGATCACGGCCATTACGAAGTCCGGAACCAATCAGCTTCACGGCTCTCTGTATCTGTTTGATCGCAACGAGGCCATGAACGCGAACGACTATTTCGACGTCCAGGCCGGCAATCCCAAGTCGGCCTACTCGCGCCAGCAGTTCGGCGGCTCCATCGGCGGCCCGGTTCGCAAGGACAAGGATTTCCTGTTCTTCACCCTGGAGCGGGAGCGGGAAGCGACCAGTGTTACTGTCAACCCCACGCTCTACAACGAACTGGTATTAGCGAAGCCGCTGGGCGCGCAGCCCGCAACGGCCATTCAGACGCCCTACTTCGACTGGCGCTATAACGGCCGCTGGGACCATCGCATTAACGACAAGAACAACGTGTTCGTCAGCTATACCAACCAGCACAACAACGGGTTGAACGACCAGACCGGTACCGGCAACGACCTGACGGCGGGCAATTTCACCACCAACCAGTTGATTCTGGCGAGCGTCAATTTCAACTCCGTGCTGACCCCGACCATTGTGAACTCCGCAACGGTTGGTTACCAGTACTGGAACAACGTGATCGACTCGACCACGAAGTACCCCACAGTGAACTTCGCCTCGGGCGAGTATTTTGGGACGAACGGGAAC